>Ga0049083_10000042_pt1 | contig 31130 bp, 22 predicted proteins | sample GreLakmeMI27MSRF_FD_66719 | JGI IMG/M metagenome (GOLD analysis project Ga0049083, IMG submission 66719) | Freshwater lentic microbial communities from great Laurentian Lakes, MI, USA - Great Lakes metaG MI27MSRF | ecosystem: Environmental > Aquatic > Freshwater > Lake | place: Great Lakes...
GCAGCCTTCTCAGCAGCGGCCTTCTCGGCAGCCACCTTGTCAGCGGCCTCCTTCGCCTTGGCGGCATCGGCGGCGGCCTTCTGCTGGGCGGCGGCGCGGGCAGCCTCAGCCTTGGCAGCGACAGCCTTGGCCTGCGCAGCCTTCTCAGCGGCGATTTTGCCGGCAGCCTCCTTTGCCTCGGCGGCTGCAGCTGCAGTCTTTTCCTTCTCGATCTGTCCTTGTGTCTTCTCTACCTTTGGCGCCAGGGGTGCAACCTTGGCTGCACGCGCGAAAGGATGATATGGCAGACGCGAGGTGCGTCAGCGAGTGTGCAGATCAGTAGAAGCGTCACGATGCGCACCCTGGAACTCGGTCTCACAGGTCGCCTTGCCCTTGGAGTCCTTGCCTTTCGCGACCAGACACTTCAGGCGCTCGTACTCAGCCTCCTGCTGCTGGTAGGGGTTGGGAGCAGCCACCGTCGCCGCGTTGGCCAACACGACAGGCTGGCCCACCTATTACCGGGGCGCAGGTCACGCGTCAGCGCATCCACAACCACAGGGAGGTCAGGGGAGCCACCGGCGGCTGTGAGCGCGCCAATCGCAGGACGCAGCGGTGGCTGCCAGCGGTGCCATATCCTGCGCGCTGTCCCAGCCAGAAGACTACCCGCTCCACGAACGCTCCGCAACGCCGTGTATCGCGCACCAGCATGAAAGCCGCCAGCACGGCTCCGAAGATGCCCGAAGGCTTGACCGGCGTGTCGCGGGCGGACTCTCGGGAAGCGGTGGAAGTCTCCATCTTCGTAAGCAGCGAGCCGAGCAGCATGCCACGCGCGAACTCGTCGCGCGCGCCCTCCGTGTCATCAGCCTTTGCGGAGGCGCGCAGGCCGGAGCGCCGGACGCGATACTGGCGGCGGTACGGCTGAGCTCTCAGTACTGAGGCCGGCGCCGGGCGCAGGGGCTGCAAGCCGTGCTGCGCGGCGAGAGGCAGCATGGTGGTGAGTCACCGGGCGAAGCACAGTGCCGCCCGTGGCCGCGTGGCGGCCCACTTGCTGGTCCGCGCTGCTGGCGCTGGCGCTCTCGCAGGCGGGCTCGCCCTGGGCTCAAAAGCTGCGTCGCTTCCCTCGCCTCCCGCGTATCGCGCAGCAGTGCGAGACGGTGGGGAGTCAGGCACGACGGGGTCGCCGCTGTTCCACCCGTTCCGGGCGCTCGGCTACGTGACGGCGGCTGTGCCGTTTGCGGTGCAGCGCCGCGGCCGCGCCACCTTCCTCACAGTCTCCGCCGGCAAGGCGTGGCAGCTGTACAACTGCGCCAAGCTCACGCTGGTGCTGGTGGGCCAGCCGGTGCGCCCATACCCCCGCGCAGCGCAGCCGCCGCCTGCCCTGACGACGCCCTCCGCCGCGCAGCTTGAGCGCAGCATCACCGCGCTCGCCTGCAAGGACGACTTCACCTTCGCCGCCTATGGCCCGCACGTGGCTGTCTTCCGGCGGTGTGCAGCAGCACAGCACGGCTGCGTAGGGCTTGGCCGACTGACCTCCCGCTGCGCGCAGGGCGCACCGCGTGGGCACCTGGCGCGGCTCCAGCGGCGACGTGGTCGCGCTGCTGCCCCTGGGCGAGCTGGTGCTGAGCCTGACTCGCGAGGGGGTGCTGACGGCACGTCCCACCATCGCTGCTGGCGGCTGCCCCTGCTCACCCCCCCTTCCCCCTTCCCCCACGCAGGCCTGGCCCCTGCGCTCGCCCGACGCCCTGGAGCCGGCCCACCCGGCGCTGCAGCTGCCCCCCGGCTTCCAGCCCTCCTGCTGGTGCCACCCGGACGCCTACCTCAACAAGGTGCTGCTGGGCGCTGCGGACGGGCGCCTGGCGCTCTGCAACTTCGTTGCGGGGCGCCTGGTGCACCTGTTCCCCGGCTTCGGCGCGCCCGTGCGCTGCCTGGCCGTGTCGCCGGCGCTGGACGTGGTTGGCGTGGGGCTGCAAGACGGGCGCGCGCTGCTCCACAACATCCGCTTCGACGAGACGCTCGCCGCCTTCACCCACGACGCCACCGGCGGCGCGGTCACGGCGCTCGCCTTCCGCACGGGGCCGGGGCAGCCGCTGATGGTGGCTGGTGGGCTGAGCGGCACGCTCTCCGTATGGGACCTGGATGCCAAGCGATTGCAGGCGCTCATCCAGGAGGCGCACGACGCGGCGGTGCGCCCCCTCCTCCCCCCTCCCCCTGCTGGGGTCAGCCTTTCTGTCAGCCTGTCCTGCCTCGGCAGTGCGGAACACACACCCTCTGACGCGCCTCACGGCGCGCTGGAGAACAACAATAGACTACAATTCTCTGAGCCGAGGCAGCAGCAGCGGCGCTGCAGCATGAGAGCGTCCGCGCGTGGCTGTCGCCTCCCGTCCCCCCTCTGACAGCCGTCACCCCGCTCCCTAGGTCATCTCCCTCCACTTCTTTGCCGGCGAGCCGGTGCTCATGTCCTCCGGCGGCGACAACGCGGTGAAGCAGTGGATCTTCGACGGGGAGGACGGCGCCGCGCGGCTGCTGCGCTTTCGCAGCGGCCACGCCGCGCCCCCCTGCTGCGTGCGCTTCTACGGGCGCGTGCCCAGCGGGCGCAGGCGCACGCGCGTTGGGTGCTGACGCTCGTCCTTGTGGGGCCTTTAGGGAGGGTCGCCGTCTGCTGTCCGCCGGCTCAGACCGCGCCTTCCGCGTCTTCAGCACGGTGCAGGACCAGCAGAGCCGGGAGCTGAGCCAGCGCAACGTGGAGCACCGCGCCAAGAAGCTGCGGGTGACGCAGGAGGCGCGTGGCGCGTGGTGGGCTGCCCGCGGGGCGGGCCTCCTTCCTCACAACGCGTCTCCCCCCTCCCCCCACCCCCGACCCCCAGGAGCTCAAGCTGTCCCCCGTCACCGCCCTCGCATCCTGCCAGCTGCGCGAGCGGGACTGGTGCAACGTGGTGACGGTGCACTCGGGCTGCCCCGCCGCCTACACCTGGCGCCTGGCTGCGGGGGCGCTGGGCGAGCACGCCCTCACCCCGCCCCGCTCCTCCGGCGCGCCCGTCACCTGCTGCGCCGTCAGCGCGTGCGGCAACTACGCGCTGCTGGGCAGCGACTGCGGCGACGTGGACCGCTTCAACCTGCAGTCGGGGCTGCACCGGGGGGGGTTCACCCGCCCCCTGCAGCCCCCAGGGGCTCCCCGCGCCCAGCCCGCAGTCAAGCCCGGCAAGGCACGCGCCTTCTGGGCCATGGCCGGGCCGCGGCGCGAGGTTGAGGGCGGCGCGTGCGCGCACGAGGGCGCGGTGACTCTGGTGGACTCTGACGCCTGCAACGCCCGCCTCGTCACCGCCGGCCGAGACGGCGCCGTGCGCCTGTGGGCATTCAAGACGCGCGCGCTGCTGGGCGAGGCGCAGGCGGGGTGCCCCGTGGAGCGCGGCGTGCTGCACAGAGGCTCTGGGCTGCTCGCCTGTGCCTGCGCTGACGCCATCGTGCGCGTCTTCGACACCTCTGCGGAGCAGCCGCGACGCGTGCGCTCCTTCGGGCCCCACGGGGACGCAATCACGGACCTGGCATTCTCGGAAGACGCGCGATGGCTCCTCAGCGCGAGCATGGACGGTGTGTTGCGCGTCTGGGACCTCCCGGCGGGTCGCCTTCTCCAGGCGCTGCGCCTCGGCGGGGCGCCCATCACCGCGCTGGCGCTGTCGCCGGAGATGGACATGTTAGCCACCGCGCACATGGGCAAGCGGTGCGTGCCGTTGCTTTGCGCACATGCAGCAGCCGTGCGGCGCGCCCCTGTTAATCCCACCGGCCGCGCGCGACTGCAAAGTCGATGCCATGCTGCCGGTGTTTCAGACGGGGCGCAGAGCAGAGCAGGCGGAAGTTTCGCTGACACCGCCCGCCACGCGTGGCTTTACGTGGGCGCCGATCTGATAGTAGCTCTCCGCACATCCCTCACTCCCCACCCACCCTCCTCGTGCGCGCAGGGGCATCTACCTGTGGGCCAACCGGCTGGTCTTCTCCGCCGTGGGCGAGTCGGAGCTCGCGCCGCCGCCCGCGCCCGGCGCAGCGCCCCTGCTGGTTCGCGCGCCCGGCGTGGGCGAAGGCGCGCCGCTGAGCGACGAGGAGCAGGAAGACGAGGATGTGCCCGCGGGCGTGGCGTCGCTGGTGGAGGCTGAGCGGGCGGAGGGCGAGGAGGGGCCCCTGGGCGAGGCGCCTCTGGCTCTCCAGCCGGCGCTGCCTCCCGCCAAGGCGCAGCTGGCGCCCCGCATGGTCACTCTGGCGCTGCTGCCTCGCGCGCAGTGGCAGGCGCTGCTGCACCTGGAGACGCTGCGTGAGCGGGGCAAGCCCGTAGCGCCGCCGGAGAAGCCGCAGGCTGCGCCCTTCTTCCTGCCCACCCTCTCCTCGCTGGCGCCCCACCCGGTGTTCGACACCGCCGCCGCGCAGCCCGGCGCGGCGCAGGCGTCGCGCGTTGCGCGCGTGGGCCGCGACGCGGACGGCGCCTCGCGCTCGCCGCTGCTGCGCGCCGTTGCAGCGGGCGCCCTCCTGCGCCCCCCAGACTACGCGCAGGCCGTGCGCCACCTGCAGGCGTCCGGCGCCAGCGCGCTGGACGCGGAGCTGCGCGGCTTGACGCTAGCGTCGCCGGACGCGGAGGCGCTGAGCGAGGGGGACGAGGCGGCTCTGGGCGCCGTGCTGCGCTTCTTCGCCGTCGAGCTGCGCCGCGGCACCGCCTTCGAGCTGCTGCACGCCGCGCTCGCAGCCTTCCTGCGCATCCACGCGGACGCGTGCGCAGCCTCGCCGCGGCTGCGCAGGCGTGCCGCCAGGCTGCAGCAGGAGGCGCGCCTCGGCTGGACGCGCCTGGACCGCAGCTTCCAGAACGCGCGCTGCGTCCTCGCCTTCCTCAGCGGCCTGGGACAGGCGTGAGATGCAGCGGTGGACACGCCCGGAGATACACGAACGAACGGACGAAGAGAATGCGGAGGCGGAGGCATGACTTTTAGAATCTAGACGTGCGTGTTGCGTCACCGTCCATTCTTGCTCTTCTTGCTAGCAGAGGCGATGACTGCGCACCGCGGGTGGCGTTAGGTCCTGGTGCGCGCCTAGCAGTGCGGCACGCACTTATGATTGCGAAGATGAGGATGACAGAGATGACGCCCAGCATGATCTTGTTCTGCATCGCGCGCCGCCCCATGGCCGTCAGGATGCGCCGGCTCTGCCCGATGTTCTCGTCCGCGCCGTGCAGCGTGTCGCGGGTGTGCGCAATCGTCTCCCGCTGCTTGTGCAGGTCCTGCAGGATGCTCACCCCCAGCTCCTCAGTCTCCAGCAGCGTCTTCTTGCCCTCCTTGATGCGGTCACCCGTCTGCTTCAGCTTGTCCTGCGCGCTCAGCAGCCGGTCGCGCTGTGCGCCGCTGGAGGCGCCGCCCGCGGTGTCCCCTAGCTCGGCTCTGGACAGCAGTTCGTCGCGCGCGCCCTCCGCGTCCATCAGCGCCGCGCCGGCCTTCTTGACGACCGCCTTGAGGCTCGCCAGGTTGCTCTGCGGAGCGGCCACTGGGTGAGACGAGATGGCATTGGAGGCGCGTGCACGAGGCACGAGGCGTGCCTTGTAGTCCTGCAGCTTGTTCAGCAGCTGCGTCTTCACGCCCGCCGGAAGGCTGCGCGCTTCCAGGTCCATGCGGCGCACCTACGGGCCGGTTGTGCGCGTGAGGCGTCCGCAGAGTGCCCAGAGGCCTCAAACCCCGGCCTTCGACTCCCCGTCGCGCCCCGACGCACCAGCGCCTCAGCCTCAGCCACGTCGTTCTCGGCCTCAGCCACCTTGGCCTTGCGCTCCTCTGCACGCGCGCAGCAGCACTCAGGCCGAGAGCTTGCGAAACGGCTGAGCACAGCACTGAGCCCAGTGCGGGCACACGCCTCGCGTGAGCGTCGGAATCAGCGCAGCCTTGCGCGCGATGGTGCTGCTCAGCTCCTGCAGCTCCTTCTCGTAGCCCTCAAAGATAGCCGACATTTCCTCCCAAACAGTTGTGTTGCTGTCTGAAAGCGGGTCACCACTGCCAAAGCCCTCGCTGAGCTGCTCCGTGCTGGAAGAGGGCGAAGGCGGTGTCCGCTCGTCCTCAGGCGAAATTTTTAGGCGAGCGGGCGGAAGCGAGTGCAGCGCTCGACCGCTCGAACAGCAGCAGAAGAATAGAACACGGGCGGGACTCCCAGAGTCCCAGTCGGGTCACAATTTACGGCGCCCGTCTGCGCCATGGAAGGGAGCGAGGGCGCCAAGAGGCAGCGCTTGGCGTCCTCCGGTGTGAAGTGGCGCACCAGCCGCGAAGCGCCTGCTGGGGCTGGTGCTGAGGCGCCTGCTGAGGTCGCCCCGGAGCCACGGTGCAGCGACGGAGTGGCTGGCGGGACGTGCATGGTGCGCGGTGCGCCCAGGGCAGGCGGCGCACGAGCTCTGGAGCGTTTGCTTGTGAGCGCTGGTGTGGCCTTTGCGCCCGGCTCCGTGCGCAAGGACCACGGCAAGAACTACGGCTTTGTCACCTTCGGCTGGCTCGAGGACCGCAAATCTGCAGAGCGGCTCCTGGCGGCAGGCGGCGGCTCGCTGACGCTCACGAGCGCGGCTCCCCGCGGCGGCTCCAGCGCTGCAGCCTCTGCTGGCGGCGACACCGCCGCCGAGGCGGAAGCGCGTGCCAGGCGTGACGTCCGCGACGCGGTGACACCTCTGTGGCGACTTCCCTACCTGGCGCAGCTGTTGCAGAAGCGGGGCACCGTCGTAGCCGCCCTGCAGCGCCTCAGCGCCAACGTCCAGCAGGCCTGCGGTGGCGGAGGCCAGGTGCCAGCCTGGGTGGGCCAGGCCGCCAGCCGTGACGGGCTTGCCTGCCCCCTGGTGGGCGTGGTTGCGTCACCCGTGCTCGCCGGCTATCGCAACAAAAGTGAATTCACGATTGGTCCGGGCGCGGACGGGGCCCTCACCGTGGGCTTCAACGTTGGGTTGTTCAGCGAAGGCTTTGCCGCCGTCTCCGAGCCCGCAGCCTGCGCCAACGTCTCCGCAGCTGCACAGGCGCTCGCAGCCTGGACGCAGGCCCACCTGCGGGCGCACAGCAGCCTGCCGGCGTGGGACAAACGCGCCGGCGGCGGCTTCTGGCGGCTGTTGCTGGTGCGCGAGGGCGGGTTGGCGCAGGTTGTGCGACCAGACTGGCGCAAGCTGCTCGTGCAGCCACAGGAGGTTGGCTCAGAGGTCTCTGAGGTTCCGCATGCACATGTGTTGCCGCGGTGGCAGGGCCAGCCCCCTATCGCCGCGGATGCAGAAGTGCTGGTGGTTGTGCAGGTGAGCGCGCGTGGCCGGGACCACGCGCTGGTGCGCTCCGAGTGCACATCCCTCGCTGCCCACTTGCGCGCCGCCGCCGCCGCTGCCGACCCGCCAATGCCCCTGGTGGCGCTCATTTTGCAGCTGCACGACGGGTGCAGCAACTGCGCCGATGCGGGCGCTGTCACCATGCCTCTGGAGGCGTTCACGCCTGCGCCGCCATCCGCGCCGCCGCTGTGCATCACGGAGCGCATGTGCGGCCTGCGCTTCCGCGTGTCCGCGGAGTCATTTTTTCAGGTCAACACGGCGGCTGCGGAAGCTCTGTACGATCTGGCGGGCGAGTGGGCGTCGCAGACGGACGCCGCGGACGCAAAGGCGCTGCTTATAGACGTTTGCTGTGGGACCGGGACGATCGGGCTGACGCTGGCCAGCCGTTTCGCCAGCGTGGTGGGCGTGGACATCTGCGAGAGCGCAGTGCGCGACGCGGCCGCAAACGCAGAGCTCAACGGGGTGCTCAACGCGCGCTTTGTGGCGGGCAAGGCTGAAGCTGTGCTGCCGCCGCTGCTGCGCGACGCGGACCCCTCGCAGCCGTGCGTCGCAATCGTGGACCCCCCGCGCGGAGGACTGCACAAGAGCGTCATGGGCGCGCTGAGGCGCTGCAGCCAGCTCAAGCGGCTGGTCTACGTGAGCTGCAACGCCGCTACGCTGGCAGACAACTGCGTAGTGCTCTGCTCGCCGGCTGGGCCGGGTGCCCCGTTCTCGCCCGTCAAAGCCGCAGCCCTGGACCTTTTTCCTGGCACGCCGCACATCGAGGCGGTACTGTTGCTGGAGCGCCAGTGAGCGATGGTCGTACAAATACTTGCGGTCAGCGGTCTTGGGAGCTTGCGAATCTATACTCATTGCGAACCTCGCACACACATCCGCGCCACACTTGCCGCGCAGCGTACGACAAAGACCTTGACTGTGTTCAGCAGCGTAGTGGGTACGGCTCAGGCACGGCTGACTGACCGATCGCGAACAAGCTAAACGCATAACGCAATCTATACTCATCTTCTTCCGCTCGCCTGCTTCGTTCACCCGAGCCATGGCAGACACCGCGGCGGCGCCTGCTGCTCCCGAGCCTGTGCGCGCAAGCAAGCTCAGCGCATGGAAGAAGGCTGGTGGCACCGCGTCGGCTCTGGGCGCACACGCGCAGACGCTGACGGCCGCGTGGCTGGAGGCCGTGAAGGAGGCGCAGGCGCGTCGCGTGCGCGTGGCTGCAGCGGATACACGCGGCACCCATCAGCCCTAATAGCGGCAACCACTTCTCATGCTCTTCCCGCGCAGAGCCTGAGCAAGGCGGCCAAAGCTGCGCAGGAGGTGGCCGAGAAGGAAGCCGCGGCGGCGGCGGTGGTTGCTGAAGCAGCGGCCGCGGCACACGCCACCGCGCTCGCAGCACAGGCCCGCGCAACCGCCGCAGCAGAGCAGGAGGCCGCCGCCCAGCAGAAGCTGGCCGCCGCGGCCGAAGCGAAGCGCGCGAAGCGTGAGGAGCGGCAGGCGAAGATGGCGGCGCTGTCCGCTGCTCTACGCGCTGCCGCGGAGAACCGCGACGTCGCCAGTGTATCCGCGGCCACCGCCAGCGCCGAGTCCAGCGAAAAGGAGGCGGAGGCGGGCGAGGCGCAGGCTGCCGCCTTCTGGGCCATCGTGGAGGCTGAGGCTGCGGCAGCGCACGACAGCGCGGCCAAGGCTGCCAAGGACGCTGCGCAGGCCGCTGCCGTGGATGCGGAGAAGGCGGCCAAGGCTGCCTGTGCGGAGGAGATTGCGGCCAGTGCTCAGGCGGCCGCGGAGAGCGCCGCCGCCGCCGCGCGCAAGGCGTCTGAGCGCAGCGAAGCGCTGGAGGGCAAGAGCGAGGCGGCCAAGGCTGACGCAGCGCAGGCGGCGGCGGATGAGAAGGCGGCACCGCCCGCGCCGCCCGCGCCGCCCAGCAAGGCGAGCGCGGCGTGGCAGCGCGCTGGCGCAGCCGCGCAGGCGCAGGCGGCGGCACAGGCCAAGAAGAGCAAGGAGCTCATGTCCGCCTGGGTCAAGTCCGCCAAGGCGCTGGCGGTGCTGCAGCGCGAACAGCTCAAGGCGGAGCTCAAGGCTGCGCAGGAGGAGGCGGCGCGCCTGACGGCACACCAGGCTGCGATGGCTGCGGGCCTGGCGGCGCAGGCTGCAGACGAGGAGGCGGCGCGCCTCGCCGCCGAGGTGGCCGCCGCAAAGGCGGCCAAGGAGCTGGCCCTGGCGGAGGCGGGGCGCCAGGCTGCGGAGCGCCGCGAGCGCAAGGCTGCGTTGGCCACCGCGCTGCGCCAGGCGGCTGCGGCGCGGGAGCAGGAGAAGAAGGCGGACGCAGCTGCGGCCAAGGCGGCGGAGGCGGACGCAGCCGCGGCCCAGCAGGCGCAGGAGGCGGCGGCGCACGCAGCCGCCGCCGCCGCCGCGCAGCAGCGCGCGGCTGAGCTGGAGGAGGTGCTGGCTGGGGAACGCGAGAGCGCCGCCGCCGAGGCCAAAAAGGCGGCAGAGGCCCACACACAGCTGGCGGAGGCGCAGGCAAAGGCGGCCGCCGATGCCGCCTTGCAGGCGCACCGCGAGGAGGCACAGCGCATTGCGGCCGAGACTAAGGCCGATGCTGCCGTTGCGCGGGCACAGCAGGCTGCGGCTGCGGCTGCAGAGAAGGCTGCGCAGGCTGCGCTGGAGGTCGAGAGCATCAAGGCTGACCGCGACAAGCTGCTGGAGGAGAAGCAGGCGGCAGTGCAGGGCCGCCTCGGAAAGATGAAGGCGCTCGCGGCCGCGCTGCGCAAGTCTGCTGGCGTCGACGACAAGAAAACCGCCACCAAGGCTGGCGCGGCTGCACCCGCGGGTGCGGCGCCTGCTGAGGGCGGGTGCTGCATCCTCCAGTGAGCCTCTTCTACGTAGCGCTCGGTCCGTCTCCTCGCTCCAAAAACACGACAGTGTAAAAAAAATGGGTAAATGGCCACACGCTTGCACCCTACGCTCGCTGTGCCGTCGCAGCCCGATGGCGCTGGGCCTGGCGGTGCCTGGCCGTCTGGCATATGGGCCAGTGCAGTCTCATAGTGGGCGCGTGCGCACTCGCGTCCAGGCCTCTCGCCCGCATACGCTGCGCCTCGCCTCGCGGCGGCTTGTACGCGTGCAGGTGTGCCGCCCGGCGTGCTAGGCGGAGGCGTGTGCTGAGCTGCCGCTGCGCGCGTGGCGTTTACAGGCTGTGGCCGCGCCGAGCGGCGTCGCCGACTCCTCCTCCAACGGCACCGGTCCTGCCTTGTCGCTGGTGAAGCTTGGAAGCGAGCCCGCGGGACTGGCAGTCGTTGCTGGAGAGCAGCAGGCCTACACCTTCGACGACAATGTGATAGTGGCCGAGGCACCGGGCGGCGAGTGGTCCCGCTTCAAGTCCTACTCCGTCCTCGCGGTGCGCCACCCAGCCCGCTGCGTGCGGATTGCACGCAAGCCCACTCGGCCCACACCGTATCGCAACCCTACGTCCTTGTCACCACCACGCGTCCCCCACCCAGCCTCGTCTGACGCTGCACCCGCGCGCGCGGCAGCGCACTGTTGAGATTTGGAGCTTCGTCTTCAAGTTTGTGCTCAAGAGGCTGGCTCTGAACCTCAAGTGGACGTACTGGGGCCGCTTCAGCGAGACCAAGAAAAAGGAGCGCCTGCTCGCCCTCGCCGTCTGGCTGCGAGAGGGGCTGCTGCGGCTGGGGCCCACCTTCATCAAGATTGGGCAGCAGGCGCGTGTGTCACACAGGCCCGCACTTGTGCTTGCTGGATGGTGCTCACCCGCTCACGACAGTTCTCCACCCGCGTGGACGTGCTCTCCCCGGAGCTCATCAAGGAGCTTGAGCTGCTGCAGGACCGCGTGCCTCCGTTCAACAGCGACAGCGCCGTCAAGATTATCGAGGAGCAGCTGGGTGGCCCCCTGGCCAGCCACTTCGAGGACTTTGAGCGCTCCCCCATCGCCGCCGCCAGCCTGGGCCAGGTGCACCGTGCGGTTTTGAACGGGCGGCGGGTGGTTGTGAAGGTTCAGCGCCCGGGTCTGCGCGAGCTCTTTGAGATCGACCTCAAGAACCTGCGCGTCCTTGCCCAGTGGCTCCAGAAGGTGGACCCCAAGACGGACGGCGCCGCGCGCGACTGGGTGGCCATCTACGACGAGTGCAAAAACGTGCTCTACCAGGAGATTGACTACCTGAATGAGGGGACGAACGCGGAGCTGTTCCGCAAAAATTTCGAGGGCACGCCCTGGGTCAAGGTGCCCCAGATCTTCTGGGAGAAGAGCGCGCAGCGGGTGCTGTGCATGGAGTACTGCCCCGGCCTGAAGATCAACCGCGTGGAGGAGATTGAGCGCCAGGGCCTGGACCGCAAGCTGCTGGCGCGCTACAGCGTGGAGGCGTACCTCCAGCAAATCCTGCGCTACGGCTTCTTCCACGCAGACCCCCACCCGGGCAACATCGCGGTGGACGGCGGGCACCCGGGCGGGCGCCTTATCTTCTACGACTTTGGCATGATGGGCAGCATCAAGAGCGGCATCCGCGGCGGTCTGCTGGAGCTGTTCTACGCGGTGTACGAGCGCGACGCGAACAAGTGCCTGGACGCGCTGGTGACCATGGGCGTGCTAGTCCCCACAGGGGATCTGACAGCCGTGCGGCGCACCGCCCAGTTCTTCCTGGACTCGTTCGACCAGCGCCTAGCGCAGCAGAAGGCTGAGCGCGACGCGGTGGGCGACGAGGCATACAGCGCCGAGTTCAAGGCGCAGCGCACAAAGGACGAGAAGCAGACGCGCCGCAAGGCCATCCTCTCCAGCATCGGCGAGGACCTGCTGGCGGTGAGCAAGGACCAGCCCTTCCGCTTTCCGGCCACCTTCACCTTTGTGGTGAGGGCCTTCTCCGTGCTGGACGGTATCGGCAAGGGGCTGGACGCAAAGTTCGACATCTCTGAGATCTCGCGCCCCTACGCCCGCGAGCTGCTGCTGGAGGCGCAGTCGGTGGCGCTGCCGCCGCAACTGGTTGCGCGCCAGCGTGACCTGGCGCGCCGTGCGGAGGCGCAGGGGCGCGCGCTGGTGAACCTGTTCAAGGGCCCGGACCGCATCCAGACTGTGGACAGCATCCTGACGCGCATTGAGAGCGGCGCCTTCAAGCCCCGCGTGCGCGCGCTGGAGGTCGAGCGGGCGGTGGAGCGGCTGCGCTGCCAGAACTCGCTCATGCTGCGCGCGGTGCTTGCCTGCACGGCGCTCAACCTGGGCGCGGTGCTGTCGCTGGCGGCGACGGCGCCCGCGGCGGCGGCCACAGCCTGCTTCGCGGCTGCGGCGCTGAGCAGCCTCTCCGCGCTGGGCGCTGCGCTGAAGCTCTCCAAGCTCGACAAGAAGGAAAAGCAGCTGGTTGGGGCTTGAGCCGCAGTGCCGCACTCCTCCTGCGGCGCTGAGGGCGCAGGGCGGGAGCCACACTCTCATTCTTTTTGGGGCGCGCGCGGCATGGCGTCCATTCTAAGCACCTGACTCATGGCAGCTTTCACAGGCGCAGGTTGTGTCCACCAGGAGTCACTGCGTGAGCGCGGTCTATTGAAACGCGGCGTATTGTGTTGTTCAGGGGAGGGCGAGCAAGGTGCGCGGAGCGGAGCATTTAGCTCTCCATGGCCGCTGCATCCTCCTCCTGCGGCGGCGGCGGCTGAGCCTCCGCCGCCATCGCCTCCGCCTGCGGCTGCGCGCCCTCCGCCGCCAGCGCCTGCAGGTACGGCTGCAGGTCTTCCACCAGGGTGAAGGGCGTGTCCTTGCCCACAAACGCCAGCGACGCGTTCTTGGCAGTCAGCTCGCCGTCCGCGGCAGCCTCGCGCAGCGCCAGCAACGCGTGGCGGCACAGCTCCTCCAGGCTGGCGCCGGGGAAGGTGGTGAATGTCTTTTCAAGGTACGTCTTGCTCGCCTGGCTGCGCGCGCCGATGGCCATGGCCTTGAACTCGTAGAAGTTGCCGGAGGGGCAGGTCTGGAACAGGTGCGGCCCCGTGCTGTCGTGGCCAGCCACCAGCAGACCCACCCCATAGGGCCGCTTCCACGACCGCTGCGTGTTCGCCTGGCTCTTGTCCGCAATCTGGGTCACCAGCCGGGTGGTGGCCAGCGGGGACTCGTACACGAAGCGGTGGTTGACGCACTCGCTGCGCATGTAGCGGCACAGCACGCGGCCGTCCGCCGTCAGACCCGCCATCGCTATCCCCAGGTGGCTGTCAACCTTGAACACCTTCGGCTGAAAGCTGGACAGGTCGTTGTCCGCGCGCTTGAGCGCCGCGATCACCACGTGCGTGTCGCTCTGGGAGCGGAAGCTCGTTAGGTTGTGGCAACGCAGCACGCAAGCCCAGGCCCTGCCAGCTGGCGTGCACGTACCCGGCAACCGACGCAGGCGCTGCCTTGCTTCACAGCCTCCATGGCGTCTGCGCGGCGGGGAGCAGGTGAGTAGGCGAGAAGGCAGTGACAGGACGGGCGAGCTGGACGCACATTCAATCTGGTGAAGCCGGCCTTGTGGGCTCCATGTCGTCACGTCTGCCAGCGCGCACCACAGCGCGTCAGCAGGCTGCGCAGCGCAGCGAGACGGGAGGGAGAGTCCCCTCACTGCTAGGGTTGTCACAGCTCTGCGCTGCAGCGCACGCGCCTGTGTCGTAGCTGTTGCGGAACATCGAGCTCAACGACAGTCAGCTAGTCAGCGAGGGCGGGCGCGACGCGAAACGAAAAAAATTCGGCGGCAGCGCAATTTTGGGAATTTTGCATCACTTGCACCACGCCAGTGCGCACTGCTGGCGCTCAGCCGAATGTCCATCATTCACACGCGGTGTATAGCAGCAAGGCTGATGCTCCTATCGGGATGCGAATGGGCCATGGGCCAGTATGCGCCAGCGCTCACGCCTTTTGTGTGACCACGCATCCCAACAGTCCCGCGTCCACCAGCGTGGCGTTGGGGTCGTCCAGCGTGACGGGCGGCATGCCGGTCTGCAGCGTGCCCAGTCCTCCGGTTCCTGGGCGCGCCTTTTCGATGAAGGCCCGGATGTGCGCCACCGTGTGCGTGGTGTTGAATTTGGCAACCAGGCGCTGCCCGTCCGCCAGACGCAGCTGCAGCGACGTGGTGGGCGCGCTCTCGTCCACGCTCCAGCTGCCTGCGCTGGGCACGGGCACAGCCGCGGAGGCGCCCTGGCCGCCACCGCTGCCGCCCAGCGTGCGGCCCGAGCCCGCGAAGGCTGTGTACTTGGGCTCGGGCGGGGCCACCCAGTCCTCGTCCTTGCGCACAAGGTCCACATGGATGGGCGTGCTGGGGTCAGACGGACGCAGCTCCTCGGGCGCGTGGCCGGAGGCGATGGCCTCCATGAAGGGCGCGTTGGCGGGGTCGTCGATGCGACGCAGAGGGCCGCCGTTGACGGTGAAACCGTTGTGGTAGAACGTGATGACGTGCTTCACAGCCGCAGGGGCTGCGGGCGCGGACGGAGCCACCGGCGCCGCGGACGCAGACGGCGCGCCGGACAGCGTGCGCCCGGAGCCGCTGAACGCCTTGCTGGTGGGCTGCGCGGGTGGGCCCGCCGTGGGAGCGCCGCTCTCCGCGTCCAGGGCGCCAGCCTGGCGCGCCTTTTCGAAGAGGCTCGCGACCTTGTCCTGGCACACGCACGCAGCGATAGGCACGCCACTCAGCCCGCCCGTGGCCCAGAGGCGAAAGCGCAGAGAGCGAGGGGCGCACCTGTCCACTGCCTTTCTTCGGGTCCTGCACCATCTGACCGCTGCACCGCCCGCCGTCTCAGCTATGCGCTGTGCGAGCGAGCGCGGCCTCTTGGCGCACCTCTTGGCGCCGCCGATGAAGGTCTCCACTGGCTTCTCATCATCAGACTCGTCGTCGCTGTGCGCAAGGTCCGCCAGGCTGCGCACGTTGCCGCTGCCACCGCGCGGCGCAGCCTTGGGTTTGGCGGCGGGTTTGGCGGCGGGCGGCGCTGCAGCGAGCGGTGGCTGCCGTGCGCAACGCTCAGCGTGAGGCGACAGGGTGCTGCCGGGCGCCGCACGCACCGCGGCCTGCACGGCTGCGCTCTCGTACATGTCGTCGTCGTCGTCCTTGGCACCGCCGTCCTCGAAAAAGGCGTTCACAGCGGCTTCAACGCTTCCAAACGCGGCTAGGAACTCCTGCGCCTGTGCCGGGTCGGCCCCTGTCGCATCCACGAATGAGGCGACGGCGGGGTCCATGGATGCCTCACGGAGGAGGCAGGGGCACAGCGGATGCACTCTTCTCAAAAGTCGGTGCATACTGTAGTATTTGTTCAACGATGGCGGTGGTCTTGCTCGGTCACGCGCGTCTGACGCGTCTGTATGCGCCTCCGTCGCAGCTGAGCTTCTCCTCCGCCACGAGTCGTGCGAGGAACTTGTCCAGCTGCTGTGCGGTCTTGTCATAGGGTGGGTCGGAGACGAACATCTTGAGCATGTTGTGGATGCGCTCCAGCGGCAGGCTGTCGAAGTTGGTGAGCATGCCCATCACATACTGCTCGTAGACCACCATCTCGGCGTCGGCCTGCTCCTCGGCGGAGGCCACAGCGCCTGGGGGTGGCTCGTCCCCCCCCTGGAGTGCGGCTGAGGGGGCGTCGCCCAGGGATTCCGCCACCGCGTAGAGGAGGGCGCCCCCGGGCCCCGGGGCCTCCGTCAGCACGCCAGCCTTGAGCCAGAAGGCCATCTTTGCGCGCAGCTGCGGCAGCGCCAGCCCCGTGGCCGCGGCGAGCTCCTGCTGGGCCCAGACGTCGCGGCGGTGGAAGGCGCACATCAGCGTGGCGTGGGCGGGGCTGACGGTGAAGTCGCGCGGGGGCAGCCCCCCCAGAGCCAGCCGCAGCGTCACACTGCCCAGGCCCTTCTTCCACTGCAGCTTGCGCGGAGCCTTGAGCGCCTCAAACCGCTCGCCGTACACGTCCAGCGCAGCCTGCACGCTGCGCGGCAGCGTCACGTCCGCGCTGGCGTCCGCGGCGAAGGGGGGCCAGAAGAGCTGGCTGATGACGGTAGCGCCCACGCCGCGCAGCGCCCACGCAGCCTGTGGCTGCGCGCGCACGTTGCCGTCGATGCGCTTCGAGTCTGCCACGTCTTTGAGCATCACCTCCGCCTGGTGCAGCACCGCGTCGCCGAAGCGCAGCTTGAGGAGCTCCAGCGTGCGCACGTCGCGCTCGCACTCAAAGCCGCCCTGGCCCAGCAGCCGCTCCGCCAGCAGCGCGCGGTACTCGGCCACGAACAGCTCGCGGCTGCCGAAGAGGGCCACCAGCAGGGAGACGACGTCGCTCTGGGCGGAGCCGTGCGCCCCCGCGCCACCCGCGCCACCCGCGCCTGCGCCCCCGCCCTCCTCGCACTGCGTCGCCGCGGGCGACCAGCTCTCCCAGCCAGCCCCCGGCGCAGCGTCGCCGTCCAGGTCGCTGTCGCAGCTGGCGCCCCCGGGCTCCTCGCGCGCCAGCTCCTCGATGAGCGAGTCGCCGCCGTCCGCAGCCTCTGTGAGCAGCGTGACCACGCAGCGGATGGTGTCCCGCCGCCCGCGCAGGTAGGCCCTCAGCGGCTGCGAGACGGACTCCAGGATGGCGCCCCCCGGGTCCAGCTCGCGCAGAGCCTTGACGGTGTTCACGTACTGCGCCAGGATGTCCGGCGTCGCCGCGCCCGCGTGCAGCAGTCGGCGGCGCAGCGCGCCGCGGAATGCTGTCCCCAGGCTGGTGGCGAGCGTGGTGTGGGCCAGGCAGGCGGAGAGGTCGGCCAGGGCGGGGCGGGTGTCTGGGTAGTCCACGATGATGTCAAACAGCTCCTCCGTGCGTAGCGCGCCCAGCGCCGCGTGCAGCGCGTGCTCCAGCCGCGCCCGCCACGCACCGGCGGCGCAGGAGCGGCGCAGCGGCGGCAGCAGCTGCCCCACGAAGGGCTGCAGCGTGGCCCCCAGCCAGCGGCGCGCGCGGGGCAGCACGGGGCTGTCGAAGGCGCCGCGGGCGCTGTTTTCCAGCCGCGCCTTGAGCGCCGCGGCGCAGCAGCGCGCCACAGCCTCCTCCACCAGCGCAGCCAGGCCCAGCTGCGTCAGCTGCGCCGAAACTTGCGTCAGCTGCTCGTCAGACTCCTCAGCGCCGCCCATCTCCGCGTCGCCGTCCACTGCGTCCTCGCCGTCGCCGTCGCTGCGCAGAGCCGCGAAGGCGTGCAGGCGCTGGGCGTAGTATAGAGCCAGCAGGTGGTGCAATGGCGTGCGGCCGGTCGAGAGGAGCAGCGCGCACGCTGACTGCTCAAAGCTCTGCACCAGCTGGCCCGCAGCGCCGGCCGGCTGCTGCGCCAGCGCGGCGGCGGCGGCGAGGCGCACGCCAAGAGCGTGCAGGTCGGCGCAGAGCTGGGAGAGGCCAGCCTGCAGCGCCGGGCCCGCCCACTCCAGCTCGGGGCGCAGGTACACGGCCGCGGTGGCGCAGTCCGCCGCGACGCTGGGCTCGGCGGACAGCAGGTGCGTGAAGCGGTCGAAGCGCGCCCAAAAGGCTGGCAGCGATGCCTCACGCAGCCGACGCTGAGCGCAGCGTCAGAGAGGCTCTCACAGGGCAGCACGCACGCGCCGCGTACCTGCAGCGCCTCCGAGTACAGGGAGAGCGCCAACGTGGACAGCCCAGCGCGGCAGAGGGTCGGCAGCGTTCGTTGCAACGCCTCCGTCTCATCCGCCTGCGCGAGGCGGTCAGCACACGCGCGCACGGTTGCCCGGCGAAACAGTGCCGCGAACCTGCTGCTCCAGCGCCGACGCAAAGTCCTCGAAGGCTGCTGCCGCGGAGGCAGAGACGCTGCTGGCGGCCATCTCCGCTGTTTTTGGCTCACACGCGCCGTGTCGTCACCATCGGTTGGGTGGCCACCCGAGACACGAGACACCAAAATAGCTGCGGATGCGGAAAGAGATGGCGAAGGGCGTAGCGTGGTGGTCTTTTTTGTCCGACGTCTTTGTTTCATCAACACTCGCTTTTTTCACTCACAGGCGACAGAAGAGGACTGGGGTGTGTCTGCGCTTGCGCGTGTGTGTCATCATATCAAGATGCGCTGCTGCTCAGCCCGCGGAATGCTCCACCGCCTGCGTGTGCCACTTGCCGTGGACGAAGGTGGTCACGAACTGCTCCGGGATGGCAGCCTCCACCATGTCCGCCTCGGCGCTGTCGCCCGGCACCAGCACGTTCACCTCGGTGGACTTTGCGGTGGTGATGGAGCAGCCCAGCGAGGCTGCGCTGAGGTAGAGCTGTGCGCCTGTGCAGTTGTCCACGGCGATGGTGGGCACGCAGCCCGTCACCTGCAGCTCCGTGTGGCTGCTGTTCACAACCTCGCAGGCGGCCACGATGTCGGTGAACACCACGGAGGTGCGGGTGCACTTGTCCACGCACAGGCTGTTGATCTTGCCCTGGATTTGCACAACCGTGTTGCGGCAGTTGTACACGTACACCGTCTGCTTGGGGTTCACGTCGCGGATCAGCAGCTCGCGCGCGTCTGTCTGGTTCTCAACCACCCACTTGCGCCCACCCTCGCAGGCGAGCTTGGGCGGCGCGCTGGGCGCGGCGGCGTGGGCGGGCGCGCCGCTGCCAGCCTTGGCCCCCGACGCCGGCACCGCGCCGCTGCGGTCTGCGAAGTTCTTGCTCTTCATGTCGTCCGACACCTTGCGCAGCCACTGCGCCGCGCCATCGCCCCGGTTGAGCTGGCCGAACAGGGCGCTCATGTTGGGGCTAGACTGGGATTTGGCGGGCGCAGGGGCCTCTTTGATGAGGCTGCCGGGCCCACCAGGGGGGGGCGGCGGCGGCGGCGGCGGCGGCGCGCCCGCCCGCGGCGCTGCAGCCTGCGCATGCGCCGCGCCGAGCTTGAAGTCGCCAACCTCGCCGCCCATTGCGTTCCAGGCGGGACCCGCCGCGTGGTGCGCTTTGACGTACGCTCGCAGCGCGTTGAACAGCGCCTTCAGCTCGCCCGCCCACGCGCAGTGGCGCTCCTCCTTGCCTCGGTGCTGCATGAGCACCTTGTTGGTCCAGAACTCGGCGCTCTGCCACGCCTCGTCGCACAGCGCGCCCGGCAGCGGCGCGCCTGACCCCGGGATGAACACCACCCAACTCAGCGCCTGCGAGGCCTCTGCCAGCGCCTTGTAATGGTTGAACTCGTCCGTGCGGCGGCCCTCCGTCTTGGCGCCCACTGGAGCAGAGTGGAGGCGGGAGTTAGGGCCGCGCACGCCTGGTGTTAAGAGACCCCCGGGCCGCACCTTCGGTCAAGGCAGCCCCGACGGGCGCTATGAGCTTCTGCAGCGCGGGTGCGCTGGGCTGTCTACAGGCTGCGATGGTTGCTACAACTGCTCGCTCCGCCTTGAATGCCTTGGCCAACAGCTCAGTCGCGCCTTCCACCGGACCGCCCAGTGCGCGCGCGGCGGCGCTCAGCTTAGCCAGCTCGCCGTCCAGCAACGCGTCGAAGCCAGCCAGCACGGCGTTGGAAGCGGCGGGCGCAGAGGCGGGAGTCGCAGCCACACCGGCTCCTGCAGCTGCGCCCGCTGGGGCCAGAGCAGCAGTCTCCAGCCGGACCGTCACCGCCTCAAGCCGACGAATCAGCGACTCGTAGGAGGCGACCTATGCCGTTGAGCAGGCGTCAGGCGTCGCTGAGCCAAGTTGAGCCACGCAGGCAAACGCACCGCCATCGCTCCCTCAGTGACGACTCCTTCAGTGAGCACGGGACAATCGGGAGACGGGTGGGAGAGAATGAGCAGAATTTGGTCGATGGTCGTCGCGCGTGGTGCGTATGTACAACGACCGACCGCGGTCCGTCCTCGTCAAATACGTAGTGCAAAGAAGCGCCGTTGAGCGCGCTGATGAGAACGTCCGCCGTCATCCGATGAAGGCCATGGTGCCGAGGCTCACCTCCTCCTCATCGGATGGCGCTTCGTCTTCCCTGGACGCCTCAACCAGCGCCGCCCTCACGGCGGCCATGGTGGGGAGACGCCGCCCGCGCAGCCCCTTGTGCGCCTCCTCGATGTTGTCGTACTGCGGCAGCGGGCGCAGCCCCAGCAGCTCCGGCCGGCGCGGCTCAGCCGTGTCCAGCAGGCCCGCAGCCGCCCAGGCGTCCAGGCGCGCAGCCAGCGCATCGCGCAGCTCCAGGGGCGCATCCTCCAGCAGGTAGTGCCCCGCCGCAAGCGCATGCAGCGTGTGGTGTGCGGGGAGCAGCGCCGCGAGCTCCGCCGCAGCAGCTGCAGTCGCCCCGGGCGGCGCCCCGAAAGCGCCCGCGCCCACGTGGCTGCGCGTGCCGTGCACCAGCGCCACAGCGCAGCGCAGCGAGGCCAGCCAGCCGCGCAGCGCACAGGCGCGGTGGGGCAGGAAGAGGTGCTCGTCAACCTTGAGGCGCCAGCCCACGCCGCCGCCAGCGACAGGCGCGCGCAGCCGCCACGCGTTGTGGCGCGCAACCACCGCCAGCTGGCGCGGCGGGTGGCCCTGCGCGCGGCGCGTGGGGGCCGTCAGCCTTGCCAGTGTGTCCCTTGGCGTTCTGAGAGAAATTCCTTTGCTTGGGCGGATAGGTACGCACCCACACACCCGCGCACAGGCACGCGGCCGCCTGTGCCTCGCTCTCGAAGCTCGCCGCCTGCGCCGGGTCGAAGCAGGCGTCCCCTGTGGGCGCCAGCCAGAGCTCGCAGAGAGCTACGGCGGCCACCAGCTGCGGCCGCGTGGCGGCAAAGCAGGCGGCCGTGGCTGCGCCCATGCCGAAGCCCACCAGCGCGAGAGGGGCGCTGTACAGGTCCTGCGCGCCGGAGGGGTGCGCGTTACGGGCTGGGGACGGCGGCGCGCTGCACCCCCTGACGTGCCAGCTCCACCACGAACGACTCCAGGTCCTCCGCCTGCGCCTCCGCGCCGTACTCCCGTTCCTGCGAGCACGAGCTGTCTCCGTGGCCCCGGCAGTCGAGGGCGTAGACGCAGAAGCCACGGGCTGCGAGGCTCTTCGCCAGCCCCGACAGCACCCCCGCCGCGTCGCCACAGCCGTGCAGCAGCAGCACGCGCCGCTTGCGCGAGCAGTCGCCCCAGCGCAGATAGCGCACGCGCATGCCCGTCTGCGCGCAACGTCAGCGCCCGCCGCGAGCGAGGTGACACCCAGCGCCCTTGGCAGCCGCGCCGCGCCTTCAGGCTCACGTAGCGCTTCTCCGCAACCTCGCGCGTCTGCGCTCCGTAGAACTCGCGCGCGCCAGCCTGCGCGGCGGCCCACTCCTCGGCGGGCGGAGGCCCCAGCGTGGGTAGGACCTGAAGAGACACGGCGCGTGAACAGCGCCCCAAGGCCGCGCCCTCCTCAGCGCACTCGCCTTCTCGCAGATGGCCGCGCTCGCGGCGCGTGCGCTGGCGCCGTCCACAGGCAGCGCCTGGTGCCAGCGCAGCTCGGTGAGTGTGTCGGGTCGGCGACGCCCACACGCCTGCGCACCCCCGAAGATGCCCTTCGCGAACGTATCACTCCCCATCTGAAATCTGAAACCACACGGGCGCGGGTAGAGCGGGCGCGGGTAAGTGCCGGTGACGTGGTGGTGGCAACCGCAGTACATACGTACCTGACTCCTTTTTTTGCTCACTCCCTCGTTCTCGCTCCCGTGATACTCAGCGCTCGAGGCATGGCGCTTGCTCACGCCCAGGCGCTGCTGGTGTCTACGCCGCGCCCTGCCGCGCTCCGAGTCGCGCGTGCCTCCTGTGCGCCTATGCACCGCGCCTTGCTCCTGCCCTGCAGCCTCGTGCGGCTGGCCAGTCGGCGAGCAGTGCGTGCTGCGGTATGCGCCGCGTCGGGAGCTGAGCGACAGTCTGATATTGCGTCTGGAGTCGTCAGCAATGCTCCCACGCCGGGAGCGCGTCTCAAGGCCTTCTTCGGCAGCGCTAAGCTCGACAAGCAGAAGCTGGCGGCGCTCGGCGCCAGCGCGCTGCTGGCGTACGGCTTCGTGAGCAACGTCAACGCTGTGCGTAGGCTCCTCGGCCTTTGCTGCTGCACATGCTTGCGACTCATCCTGCGCACCATTTCTGTCACGCAGGTGACGCTGCTAATCATAAGCTGGGTGGGCTTTGCTCAACGGACGGGACTGTCTCCGCTCGCGCCGGGCCAATGGAAGCTGTACCTGCTCTCCTACACGGCTTTGTATGCGGTCATCGGCAACGCGTTGCGCCCCATCCGCTTCTCCATCTCGGTGGCGATAACGCCCGTGTTCGACCGCTTCGTCGCCTTCCTGCAGAGCAGGCTCGGCTGCTCCAAGCCGGTGGCCTTTGGCGTCTGCGTCTTCCTGGTTAACGTGTGTGGGACCTGCACGTACCTGGCTCTCGGCTTGCGCTTGGTGACGCTGACGATGGGGCTCCCACTGCTGCCAAACTAAAAGTGGTGCCCGCGAGCGTGTCTAGATTCTAATAGCACTACATGCGTTCAGTTGAGGCAATGGGGACTTGCTAGTAGGCCTACTGGTGCAGGCCGGTGAGCAGCGTGTTCCGGCGATTAGCCGGCGCTAGCGTATCCGACGCCATCCCAGAAACCAGCGCAGAGATCTTCGCTGCTCTCCGTCTGCCACTCGTCCGTGAGCACCAGGCTCAGCCGCGTCTCGTTGACCAGCAGCGGCCAGGCTGCGTCGCCGCGCAGCCTGCGCGCGGTGCTGCCTGCGCCTGGCTCCTGGTTGGGATCCCCCGTGTGCGCAAAGCGGGCCCACGCGTCCAGCAGCGCCTCGCTGAAGCGTGTTTCCGCCTCCGTGAAGTGCCACTCGCCCGTGTTGCCAAACACGAACATCAGCTCCGCCGCGTGGCACACCTTGCGCACGCACTGCGGCAGGCCGAAGCGCGGCCATACCTCGGGCGCGAAGGAGGCGTTGGCATCGAAGCGGTAGCTCCACGCTCGCCCCCCCGCCGAGCCCACAGCCACAGCCACAGCCTCCTTGGCGCAGCGGAACCAGTAGTCAGTCATGATGAGGTCCAGCAGCTCAACCCCCGCGGGCAGGCCCGTGTGCGCGTAGCGCTGCTTCACAGCCGCGGAGCCTCGGATGCCGAAGATTGAGACCAGCACGGTGTCGAAGACGAGGCTGGGGAACTCGCCCGCGTAGTAGCTGTTGTCCAGGAAAGTGGCGACCTCGTCCGTGTTGTGCCCAAGCAGCAGGTCCACCCCCGCGGGCAACCGCAGCTGCGCCACCACCGCCATGGGCTGCTGCGGTACCTGCTGTCCGTCCACCACGGGGCCCCACTGCAGCACGCCTTCCAGCAGGCTGAAGCCACTGCCGCGCGCCACGTCATAGTAGCTGCTCACCACCGCCAGGCTGGCGTTCATCACCGCCCCCGCGGCGCAGCCGCGCAAGCAGTCCAGCTGGCTCTGACCTTTGGCGGGGCGGCCGCAGCCAAGCTTGGAGGCGAGCGCGTCACCGTACACAGCCGCGTGCGCGGGCGTGAGGTATGAGAACCCGGCAGGGTTGCTCTGCTGGATGACCCTCTGGAAGAGGCCCTGGCTGGGTGGGCTCACCATGTGCACCAGGCCCGACATGCCGCCCGCGCTCTCGCCCCACAGCGTCACCCTGCCCGGGTCGCCCCCGAAGGCGCCGCAGTTGTCGCGCACCCAGGCAAGCGCGGTGCGCTGGTCCAGCAGCCCGTAGTTGCCCTGGGCGCCGTCCTTGGCACTGGTGACGAGCCAGCCAAGAGCGTCCAGCCGGTAGTTGGCGCTCACCACCACCACCTGGCCGCGCTGTGCGAAGCGGCTGCCGTCGTAGAGCCCCCAGGGCCCGTGGCTGCTGCCGGCCACGAAGGCACCTCCGTGGAAGAAGAGCATGACAGGCACGGGGTTGCCCAGGGGCGTGCTGCCCAGCGCGGCCGTGAAGACGTTCACGCTCAGGCAGTCCTCGCTCTGCTCGCTGGCAGGGGGCACGTCCGGGTCGCCGGGAGGCTGCGCCTGCACGCAGGCGGGCCCCCAGGCGGTGGCACGCAGCGTGCCAGGCGCCCACGAGTCAGGCGCCGAGGGCGGGCTCCACCGACCAGCGCCAGCCGTGCTGGCCGCGTACGGGATGCCCAGGAAGCGCGCCACGCCCGGCGCGCCCTCAACCCACTCGCCCACCACGCGGCCGCCTGTGACCACCGCGCTGGGTGCGCCACGCGCCGCGCGCACAGGCGCGGGCAGCGTCCAGCGGAGGCTGCCCGCACCGCTTGCACATAGTGCGAGGAGGAACGCGAGCAGCGCACTGCCTGGAAGCATGCGACTCTTGTGTACAAGTGCAATCTATGTCCGGTTCTCTCGGAAGCATGCGACAGCGAGCTGGCGGAGGCAAGCCACGTCTGACTGGACGTCGCCTTAAGCTTGTCGCGTCGACGGTCAACCACACCACCCTCACCTCGCATTCGGAACGCTCCCTTGTCGTCAGCAGCGCACTGGTGCAGAGAAACGTGGGTGTGGCGCTCGCGGACGATCTAAAGAGAGAGCAGGAGAGTACAGGACTGGAGCATCATCTCACTTCTCACAGACTCACACGCCTGGCGCATCCGGGTCCTCCCTGGCCCGCTCCGCCGACTCCTTGTCCTGCTCGATGTCCGCCATGGCCGCCTTGAGCATGCTGGTGGCTGACAGGTAGGACAGCGTCTCCCTGAGCACCGTGCGCGCCCGCTCCAGTCGCTTGCGACAGCTGGTCATGTCCAGCAGCAGCTGCTGCTCCTCTGGATGCTCGTTGAACACGCGCAACAGCCAGAAGGACAGCTCGCCCGCGTCCAGCTCCTCCAGCTCCGCCGCCAGCTCCGGCGCCTCGCGCTCGTCCCCCTTGCTCTTGTTGTTCAGCCGCAGCGTGTTCACGAACAGCGCGCGAAGCTCAGCAGCCAGCTCTGGCAGCGTGAAGTCGTCATCCTCCGTCTGCATGTCCTTCTCGTCACTCAGCCACTCGACCTCACACACGAGCACTGGCCGCTCCTTGATCACACTCACCACCCGGTAGCGCTGCCCGCCGCGGGAGTTGATCAGCATCTGACCGTCTGGCAACCGCGAGTGCTCCTCGATGTGCAGGGCGGTGCCTGTGACAGCCATCCCAGCACCGCGAGCGTAGTTCATACCAAAGGTTCGCGCTCCCTTGTAAGGAGACTCCTCGTTGATCAAGTCCTCCTCTAGGCCCTCCGCGCCAGACAGCAGCGTGTTGAAGAGCACCCGGTAGCGCGCCTGGTGGGAGGCGTGCGTGTGTCAGCGCCACAGCCGCTCACCCCACAGCGCCTCCTCGGTCGCACGAGGGCACGAGCTCCGTCTCACCGTCCGCGTGCACACGCACGCACCTCGAAGATTCTCAGAGGCACCTCCGATCCGGGAAACGGCACGAGGTTCAGCGGGAAGATGGGCAGCTCACTGCGCCCAACTCTCTCCGCTCTGCGCGGCGCTGCTGCACGCGTGACCACCTGGGCACGCTGCAGCCTGCGCAGCGCGGGCGGGTTCGCAGCTCCAGGCAGGCAGGGAGCGCGAGCTCGAAAGCAGGAGAGCGGGGGCATATCGTCGCTATCCCTGCTCGGCGCGGCACGGCACACACAGCAGACGAGGTGGAGGAAGTTCAGATGGTGGTCCGTCATGTCCGAAGAACTACTACTCTTCTTCTTCCCGAACAACGTGGTGCTGAGCTCATGTGACTCTCTACACACGCGCACGCCCTGCAACTATTGACTGGAACAGTTCGGTATGGTGACACCTACAATGCTGGGCGCAACTTTGGCGCGGCGAAGCCTCCCATCATGCCCAGCAGGTAGGACTGCGGCAGCGTGTCTACCGCCGCGGGCGCGCTGAGCAGCTTGCGCTTCTTGGGCGCGTCTCCAGCTGCGGCGGGGGGGCGATTGGCGGAAGGCGCGTTTGCGGAGACGCTGGCCAGGGGGGCGCGGGGCACAGGGGGCGGCATGGCCAGCAGTGGGGCGCGCTGTGGCGGCCGGGGCGCGTTGCCCAGGGGCGCTGCGTCTGCCAAGACGGGCACTAGGGGCGCAGCGGCGGCGGCCTGCTTGGCCTTGGGAGCGTGCTGTGGCGCCTTTGCGCGCTTCTTCGCCGGCTGCTGCTCAGAGTCGGATTCGCCCTCGCTGTCCGATGGCGCCGAGGGCGGGTTGTAGGGCGCGTCGATGTCCACAGCCGGCGCCGCCTCCGCCTCGGGCTGCGCGCGCTGAGAGGCGGGCCCCGGCGCCGGCGGAGCAGCCACCTGCTTCTGCGTCTGCTCAGCCGCGGCAGGAGGCTCCTTCTTGGCGCGCGGCTTGCGCGGAGCCTGGGGCTTGCGCGCGGCCGCCACGGGCGCCGGGGCGAAGGGCGGCGCCGGGGCGGGGGGCGGCTGCGGCGCCGCGTGCTGGCTCACGGCCGCAGCCGCCTGCGCAGCCTGCTGCGGCGGCACCACGCCGGCGCGCGCAGCCAGCAGCGCCTGCGCGTCCGCCTGCAGCATGCGAACCTGGTGCCGCAAGCTCCTGAGCGCGAGGAGGGCGGACGGGCGTGAGACGCGTGAAATGGGGAAGGTGGGTGGGGAAAAGAGCGGCGTACGGGAGGGTGGGTTGGAGGGAGAGTGGGGTGGTGGGGGTGGGGGCGCACCCGATGATTTCATCAGCGTCTCTGAGCTCCTTGCGCAGGTCGCGCGCGGAGACGTCTTGCTCCCGGGCGCGCCCCTCCCCTTGCGCCTGGAGTGCGCGCAGGTCGCGGCGCAGCGCTTCGGCGGACTCGCGGGAGGAGGCAAGGTCGCTGCTGAGCAGCGCCACCGAGCGCTCAGCCTGTGCGCACGCGCCGCGCAGCTGCATGCCCTCTCCGCGCGACTCGACCAGGCTGGACTGAAGCCACTGCACGTGCGCCTGCGGGGGGTCTCTCAGTACGCTGCTTGTCAAGGAACCAGGAGGAGAGACAACGTCCACGTGCCTGCAGGTCCCGCATGTCCGCCGCCGAGGCCAGCAGCACGTGTCCTGCGCTCCCCAGCTGGGCGCGCAGCTCGTGCGCATCGCTTTCCACGACAGCCTTGGACTCCTGCGCGACAACGCATTCAAACGGGCAACGTCAGCTGCAGCCACCGTGCGCACGCCGCACACGCCGCGCCTGCTCCACCAGAAGCTGGTGCGTCAGGATGTCGTAGTTTGTGTGCAGCTCCGAGATGTCGTCCATCGCGTTCGCTGCGCCGCGTGTGAGCGTGCACCACTTCCGCGGGGAGCCATGACGCACCCAGCTTGCGCTGCGTCAGGTGCAGCTCTCGCCGCAGGTCGGTGGTCTCCACGGCGGTGGAGATGAGCGAGTACTCTGTCTCCGCGTGCTCCCCCGAGAGAGTGTGCGTGTGCTGCGCTCGGCCGCCTGAGCTCACGCGGGAGGAACCCCACGCAGCGCGGGTGCACGCCGCCGGGCGCACCTCCTGGTGCGCGTGCTGCAGGCGGTCGCTCTGCAGCAGCGCACTGGCGTCGCGCACGAAGAGGCTCTCGCGCAGCACGCGCGCCCCCGCTCGAGCACACTGCGCCTCGTGCGCCGCGTGGGCAACCTCCGCACGCGAAAGGTCCAGCGCAGACAGGGCCTCCTCAAGCAGCGCCTGCAGGCAACGGGTGGCGTCTAAGCACGGTGCAGCATGCAACGCTTGCAACGCCCGCTCGCACCTTCAACTCCGCGTTCTCGTCCAACACCGCGGCCGTCATGCTGCGCCCTCACTCACACGCGCTAAGGCGCTATGCTCGAATACGCGCAAAAGAGAAGCCGGGCGGGCAAGAATTTCACCGAACAGAGCATCAGACCGTTTGGGGGGGGCGGCGAAGGCGATCGACGAGCAATCAATCGCGTGAAGCGTGGCCGTGCCCGAGAGTTGGCAGAGCGCAGAACGCTTAAGTGCTCTTCGCGTCGCACTTGGCACAATCAAAGATTACGTACGCACGCGACTGGGTGGAAGACAGAAAGGCGTCCACAGTCACGCCCTGCTCTGCTCCTTAGATGCCCCCTGCGCCTGCAACCACGCCAGCGGTGACTGCAGGGGCGGCGCCATGGATCCTCCGCCGAAGATGTCGCCGAAGCCGCCGTCCTGGAAGCAATCTGCGAGTCCGCCAGCAGCCCCGCGCGGCATCGAGCCACCAGATCCCCCACCGCCGGCCTCCACGCCGCTGCCCGATGGTGTACTGCCGCCCTCCCCCTCCCCGGCCAGCTCGCCGCGCTTGGCGAAGCGGCCCTTGACGCGTGGCCGCGCCTCCGCATACGCTTTGCGGGACGCATAGCTGCGCAGGGCGACGCGTGCGTGAGCGGCCCTGCTCGCGACGGGCGTGCCCTGGGCGTGGCGCACCGGATGGTCTTGTCGAACTTTCGGTTCTTTCTCTTCTCCTTGTAGCGAAGCACGCGCGCCTCGCGGCCCATGGATGCCTGCAGCACCACGCGCAGGGTGGGCGGCCTCAGGCGCGCGCCCCTGTAGCCTCAGCAGCGCCAGCAGGCGCACCTCTGCGCCGTCGAGCTCGAACGACGTGTCCTGCTTCACAGCTGGGGGGCGGCGCTGCACGGGTGGCCGGCGCTTGCTCTCGGGCGCAGCGCCCAGGTCGCCCAGCTTCGGGAGGGGTGCCTGGGGGTGGGAGCGGGGGCGCGGGCGCGGAGTGAGCCCCCCGGGACAACACAGATAAGGGGAGCGGAGAGCGCCACTGCACCCCTGCGCACCTGTGGCCACGCGCCCAGCGGCCCGGGCCCGCCAGCCTCCCCGCCAAACTCCGACAGCAGGCCTGCGGCGCGCGTCAGGGCCCTGCTGGGTTCAAGCACCTCGCACGCGCTGAGCCCTAAAGTGCACCCGTGCCAATCCCTGGGACCACCCGCGCACCCCGCGCACCCCGCGCACCGTGCGCGTTCAGGAAGGCGAACTCCAGGGGATCGTCGCTGTCCAGCTCCGCGAAGTCGGCGCCGAACAGAGCGTCGAAGGGGTCCGCGGGCTGCCCGGGCGCGCCCCCTGGGCCGCCCAGCTTTCCCAGACCGCCCTCAGCCACGCTCGTGGAGTGACGCTCAACCTGGGTGGTGCCCGAGCCCGCGCCGCCTGCGTCCGCGCGCGCGCGAGAGGCCGCCGCGGCGGGCGCCTTGGCTGCAGCCACCGCGGTCTCTGCAGCCTCCTCTCCGCTCAGCAGCGCCTCGCATTGCCGCCGGTACTCCTCAATCTCAACCGCGCTGGCGCTGGCGGCAACGCGCGTGCCCGCCATGGAGAAGGGCGGCGCGGCCGCACCCGCGCACAGCGAAGAGTTGCAAAACGGCTGCACAGCCTCAAGCACGTGCCGCCCGGCCAGCGGGTTCGCCTCGTGTATCTCCTTGCTGCACGCGTCACACAGCGACGCGGCGTCCTGCGGTGCGCGCGCGTGAGTACTGGGTGGTGGTCCACACCAGTACAAACGCACCTGACGGCAGTAGACCGTCGCGGGCTCACGCTCGCACAGCTCACACAGCTGCACGCGCCAGTGGCGCGCTGCCAGCGGGTTGCGGCCGTGTATGGAGGTATCGCAGGTTGTGCAGAGCATGGCGCTGTCGTTTCTGCAGTAGACGCTCGCCACCACCGCTGTGCACACCTGGCACAGCGTCCCGCCTTCCTCACCCGTCGCAGACGCCATACTGTCGGGACTCTAAGGGGCAGACTTATGTCGTACGACCGAGCGAGGCACGACCCGGCGCCACGAAAGTGCTCGTGCCCCGTAGCCTCATCCAACCATGCCTCTCCTTCCCACCCTCCACGTCAAGCTGGGCGAGCAGCGACACACGCTGACCGATGTGGACGACCATTGTACCGTGGGCGCCCTGAAGACGCGACTGGAACCACTCTGTGCCGTGGACAGTGCACAGCAACGCCTAATCTACAAGGGCCGGGTGCTCGCCGACGCCAAGCTGCTCGCTGATTACGGTCCGTCACGCGTCCTGCCTCTGTGGGTGCTGTGCTGTGGGCATGCGACGTAACCCTTGTCATTCCTCATGCCACCGTGTCACTCTTACAGGCGTGGAGAGCGAGCATACTCTACACGTGGTGAAGAGTGTCGTCGCGACCCCACCGCCGCAACAGCAGCAGCAGCCCGCTGGAATGGGCGGCATGGGCATCGGCAGCGCAGGCGCTGGTTTCGGTGACTTCGGAGGCGCTGGCTTTGGAGGCGCTGGCTTCGGCAACTTCGCACCTGACCCAGCGACGATGCAGGCGATGATGAGCAACCCGGCAATCCAGGAGATGATGTCCAGCGTGATGGAGAATCCAGAGATGCTAAGGGCGATGTTTCAGGGGAACCCGCAGATGCGAGCGCTCATGGAAGAGCATCCCGAGCTGGCGCAGGTGCTCAACGACCCCGCGGTGCTGCGTCAGAGCATGCAACTGGCGCAGAACCCGGCCCTGATGCTGGAGCACCAACGCAACAGTGACCGCGCGCTGAGCAACATCGAGGCGCACCCGGGAGGCTTCAACGCGCTGCGGCGCCTGTACGAGGGCGTGCAGCAGCCCATGGAAGCTGCGATGGCGCAGCCCGGTGGGCAGAACCCACTATCATCGCTGTTCTCAGCCTCTCCCAGCAGTGCCGCCGCCGCGCCCCCAACGGGCGCGCCGAACGCCTCGCCGCTGCCCAACCCCTGGGCGCCCGCACCACAGACTGCGCCCACCCCCACCCCTGCCATGCCCTCCTTCGACCTCAGCAGCGCCATGGGAGGAATGGGAGGCATGGGCACATTTCCTGGCCTGGGCGACGCAGGTCTCGACGCCATGATGGGCTCGCCAGCAGCCGCTGCGATGCTGGAGCAGATCACCAGCAACCCCGCTGTGATGGAGGCGATGCTCTCCTCCAACCCGCAGTTGCGGCAGATGATGGACGCGCAGCCGGGGATGCGTGAGGTCTTGACGAACCCCGAGACGATGCGCGCGATGATGGACCCCGCAAATATGCGCGCCATGATGCAGATGCAGCAGGCCATGGCGCAGCTGAACTCAAGCGGCCTTGGCGGGATGGGCAT
>Ga0049083_10000043_pt1 | contig 30966 bp, 37 predicted proteins | sample GreLakmeMI27MSRF_FD_66719 | JGI IMG/M metagenome (GOLD analysis project Ga0049083, IMG submission 66719) | Freshwater lentic microbial communities from great Laurentian Lakes, MI, USA - Great Lakes metaG MI27MSRF | ecosystem: Environmental > Aquatic > Freshwater > Lake | place: Great Lakes...
ATGATAGCATTTGCGGATAATATGATAGCATTTGCGGATATGCGGAGCAAACATTTAATTATAATAGCATACGGTAATGCTTTCATATATGGCAATGAACAATTTCGGGTATTTGTTTTATAGTGAGCAATTGGAAATCATCAAATTATGATTTTTTTATTGGAATTTAAACTAGACTCGTCACTTGAACAAAAACAGTTTGATGTAGCAAAACGGCCAAGTGAGCAATTTACCTTCATAAATGTACGAAACTGAACGAAATATGTACCATTCTGCTGTTAAGAAAGCGTATGCTAATATTTGGAGCAAATGCTAGCATACTGAGCCAAAATGCTAGCATAATGAGCTAAAATGCTAGCATAATGAGCTAAATGGCTAGCATAATGAGCTAAAAACTGCTCACATACTTTGTACGGTCCAATAAGCGTACCATTACGGCTTTTATGATATTGTTTATTTTATGATATTTTAAGGTATTACTAATTTTGAGTTATATAAATTTTGAGTATAATGAAACCAGTATAAGTAATATGGTACATGAGTGCTCCTTACTGTAACCTTGCTCACTTGCTCAGAGTATGAGCAGAGAGAGAGAGCCGACCCTTCGGCCATTTCCAAAAGCCTTTTAGGATCCTATGCTGGCCGAGAATTTTGAAAATTGAGTCTTTTAGTCTATTAGACTTGTCTTATAGTCTTTCTTTTAATTTTAAAATTACCACATCTATATGGTGTAGTGATATGTCATTCCCATAGAAAATGAATATTGTTCAAAAAATGAATGTTGACAAGGACAATGTAAACGACAAGGTCAAGGCCATGATCCAAAGGAGCTTATCTGGCTTTCCCAATATTTATTTTTCAAAGGATTCAAACAATAAGTGTGTGTGTCCTATATGCTATGACATCCTTGACACGTGCGAAACCATCACGCATACGCTATGTGGCCACGTCTTCCACCAAAGGTGTATAATGGGATGGCTTCAATGCCATCATTCCAATAATGTGAGCGAGCCAACACACGCAAAGTGCCCCATTTGCCAACAACCCGTTGCATCTTTGTTTTCGCATACATTTAGCTCTCATAGAATCATCTTAGGTTGGAAAGATATCATTCTTATATGGCTTATCGTTATGGTTTCATTTTCAATAATTTTGATGGCTATCTCTACGATTTGAAACGCACGCATTCGCGATCGAAGGTCATGATGAGGATCCCGTTTTGCCATTTCCGTTTTATTGTTTCTATTGTATGGCCTTTTGGAGCCGTAATGAGAGCGTGGTGATAACAAGGTACTTGAACAATAGCGTTGTCGACTCGGATATTCTTTGTTACATACGAGTTCACATCGATATGATTGTTTGCTGTCATGCGAATTGACACATCGCTCTCTTGAACTCCTGGAAGCACAAGATAGACAACGTAATGCCCTTGCGGAGTTACTTCGAAGCGTTTGACCGGGCCAAACGAACGTTGTAGCCAATACATGCATTTGTGAAGCAAAATCATGGGACAAGGAGGCAAGAAGGCATAAAAGAGAGACGCATAAAAGTTATAATTGCTTTTTATGCTTCACCGTTGTATCGATTCAAAGCTACGCTACGCAATAGACCGCTCCGCACCACTTGCGTCCGGAGGAACTTCAAAGTTATACAAGTGCCAAGACACTATTGGCATACGGGGAGTGTGTAAGATCATGCCAAAGTCCGAAAGTATGCGCCGTAAATTCCTCAATGAGGTGGCATGTCTGCATTCTCTGTCGTTCTCGCCCAAGGTGGTACAACTATACGATTCCATGGAAACGGATGATGAATACGCTCTTATTATGGAATGGTGTCGCGGAGGTGCCGTGCGGGACTTTACGGGTCGGTATGGAGACATCTACTCCGAGAACACAGTCGCAAGCATCATGCGTGGAGTAATGCGCGGACTTGTCCATGTTCATGGGGTTGGTATTGTACATGCCGATATCAAGCCGGGTAATGTCCTTTTCACTGACACGAGTGACAATGCGGAGGTGAAGCTTGCGGACTTTGGCTCCGCGGTACGTCTCGATGAAGTTTCGGATTCTTTGACCTTTATAACTGGCACACCATGGTACATGAGTCCTGAGGCCCTTCGTTCTGTAGTATATCCAACGAGTGACGTATGGGGCGCAGGCGTTATGGCCTATCAACTTCTTACCGGTCGCATGCCGTTCGATGATGTAATGGCCTTACCACGGGTAAATGTGATTTGGCAAAAAATACTGAATTCAGAACCATCGTGGTCCGGGTCACAATGGGAGGCTGTCTCGGCAGAGGCCAAGGATTTTGTGATGCGGTGTTTGGCGAAGGACTCCCAAGATCGGCCAAGTGCTATGGAGTGTTTGGCGCATTCTTGGCTTGAACAAACTAATTGCGAAGATAGGTTCACAGGTGTTCCTCTTGTTATGCCAGAAGGGTGTACCATTCCAAGCATGTCCGCACGCACATGGGAAGTAAAAAACCATTTAAGTTGAAAACTATACATACTATAAAAGTAAGAATGTGTAGTAACGATTGTTGCGTTCGCGAGGCCGCCGATGACGAGTCCGATTCTGAGATTCTAAGTGAATCCGAATCCGAGGAGGCCGAGGAGGGCGAGGACGAGGGTGAGGAGGACGAGGGTGAGGAGGGCGAAGATGATGACGAAGATGACGAGATCATTCGAGCAAAGTGGATGTTTGATGGTTGTGCGACATTGGACGCAATTATAAAGCGACTTCAAGAACATATAGTGTACATTGAAGAACTCAAATCCGAAGGGTGGCAACTAACGAGACCCGTTGAAGATGACTACGGGTTTATGAAGAAGCCAAAGGTCGAAAATTGAACCCAAAAAATGAATCAATTCGTTCTATTATATTTTAGCAACAAATATGAAACGAATCAATCCATATGCTATCACAACTATCTTCATTGGCATTGTAGCAATTGTACGAAGCCTACAAAATCGCAAAAAGGAAAAAGGCCAGGATGAGGATGATGAGCAGACTGAGAGTAATATGAGCGAAGCAAAGACATACAACTTTCTATTGCTTGGTGAGAAAGGGGCAGGGAAGAGGTTTATTCAAAAGGCATGGGAAAAATACAACTGTAAAAAGGTGAAGTTCTTTCTAGAAAGTGAGATTGAGGGTGAACAAATCGATGTTGTATGGGGTGTTGTTGATTGGTCATTGCCACACAAGGTCCGCTTCAAGCAATTCATCAAGTGGTCAGAAATCATCAAGACTATGGTTGTTCCAAAGAAGATGATCATTTCAAGTAAGGCCGACCTTCCACCGCCTCGCGTGAACAAGAAGAAAATCGAAGAAATGTGTAGTTATCTAAATGACACCTACGGCATACATCGCATGAGCATATCACCTAAAACCGACTACCAGTTTCTCCAGGCAATTGCCGTTTGTGTTGGTGCGGTAAGTGGGGATTATACGGACATCTCATATTGGTAAAAAATGATCCTAGCACCAACTTTAAGCTTTACGACATATAATATATGAGTGGGGAGATGGAGACCGAGACGAAGAAGGAACAAGTCCGGGAGGGATCAATGTGCGAATGTTGCTCTAAGAGACTAAAGCTTCTCGAGATGAGTGTTGGAAAATGTAAGTGTGGCAAGACGTTCTGTAAGAAGCATCGGGACTCATTTGCGCACGAGTGTTCTTTTGATTACAAAAAAGGATTCATACTACCGCTTGTTCAAGCGCAAAAGGTCATTCGCATTTAGTTTGGATTAGTGTTCATTTCTTTTCTTTTATGCTCCCATGTGTAGATGCGCGCTATTTAGTTAGATGATATATGATGTCATTATTATTGGTTCCGGATTCTCTGGGATCTATACATTAAAGCACTGCCTCGACGAGGGTCTCAATGCCATAGTATTGGAGAAGTCGAATCACTTGGGAGGGGTTTGGAATATTGACAACAAGCCAGGGGGCGTTCAACATTTTACGTACTCTGTGACTTCGAAGCTCTACCTTTCCCCGAGCGACTTTCCGCCTCCGGAAGAATGGCCGGAGTTTCCCCACTCATCACTAGTTCAAGAGCACCTCATGGACTACTTGTACCACTTTGGGCTCGATAAAAAGATAAGGAAGCAATGTGAGGTGAAAGGTTTGGTGCGCGGGGAAGGCGGGTGGGATGTTAGTCTTCAGAATGGCGAGGTGATGAAGGCGCGAAACGTGGTTGTTGCGACGGGTGTGAACACGTGCCCAAGCTACCCCAAGGATGACGTATTTAAAGAGTTTAAAGGCTTCACGGTCCACTCGCACTTTTATAACGAACAAATAAAGGCACGGTGCAAGGGCAAGCGCGTTCTGATCATTGGGGGGAGCGACACGGCGTGCGACATCGCGGGTGACATATGTAAAGATAGCAAGAAGCTATACGTTAGCATCCGTAACGGGCAATGGTTTCAAGATCGGATTCTAGGGGGCGAATCGCCGGCGGATATGTTCTATAGCCGGGGCATCAACTGGATGGTGAAGAAGGTGGTTGGAAAGCATTACGTTCACAATGCCCTTGGTGAGAACCCCGAGAAGCTTGCCTTGTGGTGGGGTAAAGGAGGTTCTGATATTGATGTATGGAGACCAAAATGCGATTACTTGAATTCGTATTACAACAAGAGCCGGGACATAGTCCGTTTGGTCTCATTCGGATTGGTGACCCCGTGTGGAAAGGTCACCGAGATCGTTGGAGATACAGTGAAATGCGAAGGAATTGACGAGCCTTTTCCGATTGACATCATCATATACGCGTCCGGTTACAAATACATGGATTGTGTGGAGTTTGCCAAGCCTCACTTTGATGCGGACCGCTATAAGCTCATGTTCCCCATTCATGACAGCGACAGCTCGGCGGAGGCGCAGTCCATAGCATTTGTTGGGTACGTTCGGCCATACTTGACATCCATACCAATGCTCATCGAGCTCCAGAGTCGGGTGGTCGCAAAAGTGTTTGCGCAAAAGATCTCTTTGCCGGCACCTTCGGAGATGCGTCTCACTTATGAAAAGGATCAAGAGAGGCAACAAAAAGAGTTCCCGTGCCAAGCGGAACGCATTCCATTTTTGGTTGACCCGTACGATTACTCCCATCAAATGGCCGAGATGATTGGGGCGGTACCGCACTACACGAAGATTGCCATTGAAGACCCGTTTTTGTTGTATTGTTTGATATTTGACTCGTGGAATCACTTTGCGTACCGTTTGAACGATAGTGATCCTAACAAGAGAGCATTAGCCATTGCCATGATAAAGAAGTACCATGATCACAAAACAAGTCAAAAGATTCGAAGGACACTACACTCGTACATAATTTCATATTTTATTACGCTAACGCTCTGCGTAGCATTCATCATATTAGCCTTCAAAGCTTACAAAGCTTATAAAACATACAAAAAGAATATTAGAACGCTAAGCCTAAACCACGAGAATGTGTGTAAAGTATGCCCAAAGAAATAGGCCAACTAGACATTTCGCCACAAGATCAAGAACATTGTAGCTCATATTCTTTTTCCGTTCCTCCCAAAGATATACAAGACCGTATATACTCCAAATAACGAAGAACAACATATACACTAGCAAGCTGTTACCACGCGCGCGCCCTTGTAGGAATATGAACCATATGTAGGCAAACATGGCAAAGAATGCAAGGAATCCAATGAAAAGGGCTCGCGTTCTAGCTATTTGACCTATTGTTCCAAGGTATCCTGCAAGGAGCATTAGAATATTCAATGCCAAGATGACACCATATGTGGACAGGTGAACTTCTTCGTCGTTGTTATAAGCGAGTACTAAACACAACACTAACAACATCATTGGTGTCGTGATGAACCAATCAGAATACCGCATTTGATTGATTTGCTTGTAATTGATTGGGTTTTCTTGTATTAGTTTGATGAACTCTCCATAGAAGTATGCAGCAACAACCGAGATACAGGTTTCTATGTTCAAAATGTGCCGGATTCGTGGGTCCTTGTTACGGAGCGCCTCAATAATTGTTATGGTTGCTGTTGTCATCAGCAACACATACGTCAAGTTGAATGTGAGTCGCACCAAATGGTTTTCGTCGAATTGAAGTGCAAGCGATGATTCTTCTTTGTCGTTCATCGCAATCTCTAACTTACGTAGACACAACAATTCATTTTACAATTCTTGGTAAGTATTAGGGTAAATAATATGAACGTGACGAGAGACATCTTGAGAAAGCAATTTGAGAAACAAGTCTACATTCCAACGGCACATGCTGAACAACATCTTGACATCGGATTCAATTTATACAGAGAGAACTACGTTGTCCATAAACTTGTTGAGACGGCTCTTTGGAAGGCCAACATCGTTAAAACAAAGACTCTTACAGTTATGACTCTTGATACGAGTTCGTTTGTGCGGCGGGGACGATTCAATGTGTGGAAGGCGACGGATGGTACGTGTTCGCGTACATATAAGGTCCTCCAAGAGATAACGCGTGAGGGTGTCTTTTACGACATCTTCGTGTTGTCCGACAAGAATAAACCGGAATATGTGGGAACGTCGCAAGCAGTATACATTAAAGTTGTGGTTCGCCCTTCGCCTATCCAGCCTTATTCTAAAACCGAACCCGAACTGGAGTTGGAGCCCGAGGTACCCATGCAGGAAGAGATCAAGGCAGAGTCGGATCCCTTTGTCCAAATTGATCTCGTCGAGGAACCGTTGGACGATCCCCCAATATCACATGCCTTGGGTGAGGGGGTGACGGATAATGAGGACACCGTCTCGAGTGGCGATGTTACGTATAGTGAAACTGGGACTGAAATTGAATACGAGTGGCCTCCGTTTCAATCAAAGACGTAATGACGTAAGGATTTGTAAAAAACCAAAGCATTAATTTTTGTGGCGCATTCCCTATAAAACATCAGCTTTATAGTAGAACCGAACCAGTCTAACATGAGTGCACGAAAAATGCGGCTCCCCGAGTTTGAGAACAACATCCCGAACATGAGTCCGGCCGAGTATGCCCAATTTTTAACCCGTGTCATCCAAATGGTAAATGCCGGTTCTTTGAACCCCAAATCTGCAACTGATTTTATCAATGCCTATAACGATGCTACAGTAGTACGCGAGCCCAAGGATCACATAAGCCATCTTCATAAAGATATTTTCAAAAACATCGCCCAACGTCTGGACCCTACCGACCTTGTGAGTCTCAGAGTGGCCTCCAAAACCATTCACAACCGTTTTATCCAACAATACATGATCGACCGCCTGCCTTTCTTTGAAAAAGCGATTGCCGAGACCTTTGATTTAATTAAGCTTATGAACTCTAGGGCATTTACATACATAATTTCTTGTCAAATTGCCCTTTCGCCGTCGGTTCATTTGAAATTCAACTCTTACACCCCTCAATTATATATTGAAGAGGTCAAAGTCACTCTAAAAAATCTGAACAATCGCTCTTACACACATATTTCACGCATTGACCGTGTGAAAATTGAGACAAGTTCGAAGCCCAATCAAAACCGTTATGAACGCGCCAAGAGGATTGCTTCAATTTTGAATCGAAACTTGAGCTTTAATGACGTGGCCAAGTTGAAAACGAAAGCCCTTTTAAAAACCGAAGTGTTAATTTACACGGATCGAGGAGAGCATAAGCTGTTTGAACATTTTGGCTCTTCGCTCACCCCCGTCGTCTTTCCAGCAGAGGTGAAGGAGATTGAGAGTGTGCCTTTCAAGAATGCCATCCACCATCTTGAGGTTATTTTGAAAACTTTCAGCGAGGCCCTGAACCTGCATGGGGCAGCCGATTCTGTGGCGTTTGACATTGAAGAGTTCCGCTTTTTTGATGAGGGCGAAGCACCTGCCTCCACGTCAACTACGTCGGGCACGTCCGCTACGTCAGGCACGTCAGGCACGTCGGGCACGTCGGGCACGTCCGCTTCTGCCTCCACGTCCACGTCGCCGCCTCGGGGTGGGCGCGCCTCTAAAAAGAAGATCGTAATTTGATCATTAAAATAGATATTTAGGTCACCTTGGATAATGAAGAGCACGGCGAGCTTGTCAAATATGGATTGACTTAAAAACAAACGAACTATCTAAATAAAATATAAACATGTCGACTGCAACCGACAATAAACAACACATTTCTATTGTTATTTGTGGTCATGTAGACTCTGGAAAGAGCACAACAACTGGTCGGCTACTATTTGAGCTTGGCGGTATTCCAGAGCGCGAAATGGACAAGCTTCGTGATGAGGCATCCGCACTTGGCAAGTCATCTTTTGCGTTTGCATTCTACATGGACCGTCAAAAGGAGGAACGCGAACGTGGTGTGACTATTTCATGTACGACCAAGGAGTTTTTCACCGACTCTTGGCACTACACGGTCATTGATGCTCCTGGTCATCGCGACTTCATCAAGAACATGATCAGTGGTGCTGCCCAAGCCGATGTGTGTCTTCTGATGGTTCCCGCAGATGGAAACTTTACGACAGCCATTCAAAAGGGCGACCATAAGGCGGCGGAGATTCAGGGCCAGACCCGTCAACACGCGCGCCTCATCAACCTTCTAGGTGTGAAGCAACTTCTTGTGGGCGTAAACAAAATGGATACGGATACAGCAGGCTACAAAAAGGAACGATATGATGAGATTTCAAGTGAGATGAAGCACATGCTGGTGCGCGTTGGGTGGAAGGAGAGTTTTGTTAACACTGCGGTCCCTGTGATCCCCATTTCAGGATGGATGGGTGATAACCTTATCACGCCTTCGGCGAACATGCCTTGGTGGACTGGTGTGGACGTTGTTAACCAGTCGGGACAAACTGTCAATGTTCACACTCTTCTTGATGCCCTTAACAAGTTTGTGACTGTTCCGGACCGTAAAATAAATGCGCCACTACGTGTGCCGATTTCCGGCGCATACAAAATCAAGGGTGTTGGTGATGTTCTGGCCGGTCGCGTGGAGCAAGGAGTAGTCAAGCCGGGTGATGAGGTCATCTTCTTGCCCACCCACACCACTGCCAACCCATGCGTCGGCAAAGTGTTCACCGTTGAGATGCATCATAAGCGTTGCGACAAAGCAGGTCCCGGAGATAACGTTGGCATGAACATTAAAGGCCTTGATAAAGGCAACATGCCACGCACCGGAGATGTCATGATTCTAAAATCAGACACTACACTCGGACCATGCAAAGACTTCACTGCTCAAATTCAATCGCTTGACATTCCTGGCGAAGTGAAGGCCGGATACTGCCCTATTGGTTTTGTTCGTTGTGGAAGGTCAGCATGCCGTGTAAAAGGCATCAATTGGAAGGTTGGGAAAGAGACGGGTGGCAAGAAGCTCGACTCACCACATAGCCTAAAAGCAAATGAGATGGCAGAGGTGGTGTTTGAGCCTGTTCAACCGCTTATTGTTGACACCTTCAACAGTTGTGAGGGTCTTTCGCGCATCGCATTCCTTGATGGCAACACAGCAGTGATGCTAGGTAAGATTGTGAAACAAACCCCGAAGTAAAATCCCGTTACTCAACATTTGCAGCTTTTGATTTGCGAACGCGTCGTGGCTTGGATGGTGTAGTGTCAATTGTGCCGACTGTGCCAGATGTGCCAACCGTGCCAGATGTGCCAACCGTGCCAACTGTGCCAACTGTGCCAACTGTGCCAACCGTGTCGACTGCGACAAGTGATGGGGGGTCAACGTCCGTAACGGTTTTTGGCTTGCGAACTCGTTGTGGCTTTGGTGGTGAGATGTCGTCTGTATTTTGCAATGGAATCGATTCCGTAACGGTTTTTGGCTTGCGGATGCTTCGTGGTTTTTTTGGTGTGGATGGGATGTTTGCGGGCGGGGGCAGGGCCTCTGATTGTTGTGCGGGTTCTTGCTTCGCAGCATTTTGTGATTCATACTGTGTCGTGCGAAAGCGTTTGCCGGGTACATAGATGACAGGTTGTACCGGAACAACACCATTATCATGAAACGGCTTTGTTATTTCGCTCCCAACCGGACATAGTGTGCCTGGTGGGAGGAGATACTCAACAACCTGTGTATATCCCAAGTTTTGAACTATTTTCAGCACAGGCGTTCCCACCGGTATGAATATCATTGCAACAACACCATCCTTTTCGGCATGCTTCACCGGGGTGCTACGTTCCTTGCCTATATACCTCGCAGCCATGTAAAAGCATCCAACGGACAAAAAACTCGCATCCTTTCCTATATTTTTCCTTGGAAGCGAACGATAAAGTACAAAATCACGGTCCGTTGCTAAAGCGTCTTTCCACTTCATAAAAAGCTCGAGCCCTTTGGCAACTACTGTCTCTTGAGCAGGACGCGCCGATAAATCTTGCTCTGGTACTTTGAATTTGCGCATGTATTTGCTAAATTCGAGGGAGCCCAAAGTACCATCTTTTGGCCTATCATTGGTACCAAACAACCAATATCTAGCAAATGCTGACATAGCTAAGTCTTCCTTTGACGGGTTGCGTTGCACACAAAATTCGCGACCATCAATGATATGCTCTGATTTTTTCACCGTTGGGTCGTGATAGTCCCATACGGCAGAACCAAACTCAACTAGGTTTTCTTTGGTGTCTATGAGTTGTTCATCGTTCCACCAATCACCTCGATGATTGCCTTGACCGAGATGGGTAGTGCATGGCTTGTCTTCGGGACTTTCCATAAGGTCGGTTATGAATCTACTTGAAGTCGTGAACCCATGTGGTTTGTACACATTTTTCCCATCAGGGATCTTGTAGCGTGAATAAAAGGTTCCGGGAAGATCGGCAGGTTTGAAAGCATCCAGACCAACCGACACCGTTACTTTTGGCACCTTTTTGCTTTTACTCGTTTTCATTTAACTACTTATTTGTTGAGATATAAGAAATGTCATACTTTGACCTAGTAAACCTCCACAAACCCATCGTCCGTCTTCTGACGCTTTCGGGCGTTCTCATCCATAAATTCCTCCGCAAGAAGCTCGGCTCGAAGGCGGATCTGACCAAGCTGATTAGAGACAAGCATCAACTCCTTTCGGATGGAAGCATTTTTGTCCTTCATCAAAAAGGCAGGCGAGCGCACAGAAGGGGCGATCTGAGAAATCTTCTCCATCATAGAAAACGCCTCAATTATGTTCTCGATGTTGTACGGCCTCTTAAGAGACATGACTTGGAATAAGTTGTTGTTAGATGTTTAATCATTTTTTCACAAAAATAAGCTAAAAGCGAAACGTTATCACCGCCAAATGGGCCGGCTGAAGATCTTCGAGAGAAATCGCTTGAAATTCCGGAACCTCCCCGGGCCTTTGTAACGCATGATGGCGTAGCCTTTGGTCCTACTGTTCTTCAACACAAAAAACGATAGGGTTAGGTTAGGGTTAACCCTTCCACCAAATACGGCAAATACAGGATACGGAACATAATGAAATCTGTCACGGGTGCCCTTCCTTGTAAAAATTGTGCCTACTTTCAGCGTCCCAAAAATACCAATATACCAGTGAGATTTGGAAGTTGTAAATACTTCTATGAGATTAACTGCGTTGACGGCTCAATGATGTATGAATATCATGTTGTAGCACACGATATATATTGTAAAGGCACACTATTCCAAGATAAAGCAACGCCTAAGGATTTGTTGAGCAAAGGAACGTTAATAACCCTTTTCATTCAAGAAAATGAAAAAATGAATGGATTGACACAAAGCAAGTGAACCACCTAAGAAGAAATGGATATTGATATAGCAAATGAGCTCGCGTTGATGGATAATGAGGTCTTGAATGAGGATGTGGTGGATGTGGGTGGGCATGTTATGGCACACCAATCTAGCTTTGAACTTCATCTAAGGGATGTACCGGAGGTCCATAATCTAACATACAAACCGGGTGATTTGATTTTCATATCAAATATACCCGAGTTTCGGAGCGAGCCGGTGAGTGAGCCAACAATAAAGTGTATGATTGGTCTTGTAAGAGATATTCTCTTCCAAGATGATTTCGATCCAATGGGTTGGGGGGTCATCGTTGATGTGATGCTTGACGGCCGGCCGTTTTGCTGTGGAATTTACAGTCAAGATGTTGCTCTCAACCTCACGCTTCGCAATGTTCGTCACTTTGCAGCCACTCGAATCCAGAGGTACACACGAGCATTCTTGGCAAGACGGAAGATGCGTGCCGAACAACTAAACATGGCACTCGCAATCATCCAACCAATTGCCCGGGCGTGGTACGTTAGCCCAAACAACCAGAATCATCGCATTCGGATGGAGGCACTTGCTCTCAAGTGGGGGATGGCATTTTAGTGTGGCGTGGTGTGTGAATTAGGATAGAGATAAATAACTAAAGACACATTTTTGTGGTTCTTAAGAGCGTTAAGGACGAAAAATGACATAGAGCGCTATGTTAATAGTGAAGTACATGAGTGTCTGAGTAGGTGAGATATGGATCTCTCTAAGGTTCACTCGTCGTGGTTGCCGTTGTTCGAGGCACAAAAGAATCGGTTGAATAAGATTGCGAAAAAGCTAAAAAGTGCGCGGGTAGAGGGTCAAACGATCTATCCAAAGCCCGACGACATCCTTTGCGTCTTTGAGATGAACTTGTTTGAGATCAAGCTAGTGCTTATTGGCCAAGATCCTTACATTCAAGAAAACCAGGCAATGGGGCTATCCTTCTCAGTCCCATCAAGTGAACGCATTCCGCCGTCCCTCCAAAATATCTTCAAAGAGCTCAGCGCGGAGTTCCCAAAGGCATACACGTTCAAGCATGGTGATCTTTCGGAATGGTTCCGGCGGGAAAAGGTATTCCTTCTTAACGCCTCTCTTACGGTTGAGAGTGGCAAGTCGGGCAGTCACATGGCCTATTGGGAAACCTTCACTGATAACGTGATCCGATACATCTCCGAGAACCAACCGGATGCCATTTTCCTATTGATGGGAAACTATGCCAAGTCGAAGGCAGTCTTCATACCAATGCCACAAAGGTCAAATATTGTAGCATGTGCCCACCCGTCACCATTTTCGGCATACAACGGATTCTTCAAGTCAGACGTATTCCTGAAAGTAAATGAGAAGCTTACAACCCGTGCGTCGTCCCCCATATGTTGGCAAAACTAGGTGATAAAATAGGCTTAAAAATGTGTGTGAAAGATAAAGTATAGAGGGTTTCGAATGTTTACTTTTCGTACACAGAAAGCAACGCCCCGAAGCACGCCGAAGGCCCATGCCAACTGGAAACGTGATATCGTGCATTCAACAGAAAAGCATCGCGTCGTGAAAAAACTATGGGCCGATGCCTCAAAATATGCGGATGATCTTTGTGATGCGGGCCTTAACAAGGAATGCGCAATCGCATGGGACATCGTACACGACTATGAAAAGGTCATGCGATCCATCAAACAAATAGAACAAACTCATGAAGACCCCCTTGAGGACTTTTGTAGCCTTGAGCCTGGTGCGGACGAATGTCGAACCTACGACTTGTAGGATTAAAACGTTGCCAAAGCTTCAATGTGGAGTTGTGATAGCGATTTGAACTTCTTCACAACAAGCGAACTCTTATTTTTTGACATCATGGATTTGTATACTTTGATTGTTTTTTGAATGTCCAAGTAATACAAACGTCTATGACCAACTTCGGGAATGTCATAACATATAACAAAATCTTTGCCATCTACCTTATCGTAAAATAACTTTGCTTCAACGTATGATAAATCACCTGCGTAATGATCTATCACATCTTTAATAACGTTATCATATACAAATCGTATAATATCTTCGGTTACAACAGATTCTGATTCCTTATTTATTACAGTTATATCATCTCCGAGGCTTTTTTGTTGGATGTCGCGGTGGTGTATTTTGTGTATTTCCCGAATGACCTCGACCCAATGTGGGTCATTTTGGTAAGCTCTTTGTAATGTCCAATTTAGAACATACTTATTATGTACTAAACTACCGCTTTCATTGAACTCTGTCTTCAGTAAAATATTAAAGTTTGGTGAATATTCAACAGAAAATAATGAATCACTTATTTTTTCGTATGTGGTCATGTTAGTTGACAGCAAGATATCAGCCTTAACTGTTTGTAATGAGACCATAAGATGGGTCGTTGTTGATATTTCCAAAGATTCTTGTCTTTGTCGTACAACAAGGTCTTTCATGTCTTTAGTTTTACAAACGTAAACGGATGACCATGGTCCTTTGGGACCAACGTTTATTAAATATTCTCCTTGTGGTAAGCTTAATACACTTAATTTCTCAATATCAATTGAGCTTTTAGTCTCATTAAAGAAAACTGCTGTAACTTGTGATTCGGGTAAAGAATTTATATAGTCGCGCATGCGTTTTCTGCACAAGTAAATTTTAAGCCGTAAAAGCTTGCCTTAAAAATGTCTAGATCTATAATAGTATCATAACTCTATAATAAATAATGATCTTTTTGTGGATTGTTACCATATTGACCTTGATCATGGCTGCATTTGGCATGTATGCCTTTGTCTACATAATGATGAACGGATCAAAGTCATCAACAACGGGCGTTACAAGCATGGGAGGGTCGAATCTAATGTCCCTTCAAGAGTTTGACGGGATCCCAAACGAAATCAAAAAGATCTATGAGAAGACCGTCATTGACATCATTGCCCCTGCTATTCATGAAGAGGTAAAGACTGCGTGGGAGAAGCTCTTGAAGGAAAAAACAATTGCTGAAATTGAGCTTGAAGCGGAGGCAAGTGCCAAAGCATTCGTATTCTCAATGAAGGGAAGCGTAGGAGCCGAAGGATTTGCAAACCCGACGAAGGAGTTCCTAAAAAAGTTTGGAAGGATGTGATTGATTACTGATTTAAACCCAATCTTGTATTTTTTTAAAATGCGTCTTACATACGAAGACCTAGATGCTATTCCCTATTTCGACGAAAAAGGAACCCTTGTTAGCCACATGAGCAGAGAGCGCGACGAGCAAATACAGGCAAGAGAGCATGTTCCCGAAGATGGTCACGTTCTCGAGCTTGGTGCAAGGTATGGAACCGTTTCATGTAGTATAAATGCAAAGCTAAATGACCCCACAAAGCATATTGCGATTGAACCGGACGCTAACGTTATAAGTTCACTTATCCGGAACAAAGAGGCGCATTTTGCGTCATTTACCATCTTCAACGGAGTCATTTCTAAGAGCGATATGATAATAGCCAATCCGGCTTGCGAAGACAAATACGGCTTGTACACAACAACCCAAACGACGGGTACAAATGCAAACTTGCTTCCCCGAATGACCCTTCAAGAGCTTGAAGAGGCGCATAATATCCAATTTGATTGCCTTGTTGCGGATTGCGAGGGCGGTTTAGGACCTTTTTTTGAAGACAATGCTAATCGCTTGAAGGACTTCCGGGTAGTTATGTACGAGAAAGACTACCCAAATCTATGTGATTACAATAAAATTGAAACGTGCTTACGTGAATGGGGCTTCCAATGTATTGTGAATGGATTTCATTCGGTCTGGAAAAAACCAAAATGTATGAGTGAGCGAATGAGTGAGTGAGTGAGTGAGTGAGAAAGAGAGTGAACGATTCTGGTATCATACGAATTCCTTGAGCAGGTCGCGATTTGCTAGACACCACTTACGGAAGGACAATATGAGCGTATCTGCTTCGGTAAGAAGAACATTCCGAGAGGTGAGATAGGAATCAAGTCCAGTCCCTTGTGTCTTTTGCTGGGACTCTAGGATTTTTACGTCTTGTTGCATGATGGACTCTATGATGGCTTGATTTAGTGTTTGATACGAGTCTTCTACAAAGCCCCTATTCAAAAATTGTTGAATGCTTGGAATAGGGGGAGTCAAGTATTTTTTATACGCCACGTCTCGGAAGAGAACGCGACAATGACCTTCGCTCACGGGGGCGACGTAAATTATATTTTTACGAATGATCTTGCCTTTTTTGTTGAAGATTGACACCTCTACGACGGCTGGCATGTGATAGACAATTTGAATATCAGGTACGAGGTCGTCATCATGCGTAAAAACTGCCTCCATTTTGGTCTCGGTGATATTTACGTATTTTGCGCGGATGAACTTTGCCTTTGCTTGATCGCCTTGAAAACCATCATGGACAAAATGGATATGGGCAGGGTCGAGGAGGTTCTCTATTTGTAAAAGGAATCCGTAATTAGCATCAAGGATGTAGTCCGTCACAAAGTGGTCTGTTCGGTTGAATGAGTCAATTTCCAAGTCCCTAGGATGTGGCCATTGCGTCTTTTTGTTGTCAAGTTCAGCCCATACAATGTCTGCTTTCGTAAACGTGTCAAAAGCTTTTACGTTACAAGCCTTTGGCAGGTATTGGCCAGGCTTGGCTTGTGGAACGGTTGTACAAATGCCAACCGGATCAAATTGCCATCCGTGATACCCGCACTGTATTTTGTTCTCTAGGATTTTTCCTTGTGATAATTGCGCGCCTCTATGTGGGCAACGATCCTCAAAGCAGTTGACGGCCTCCTTGGATCGCCATATTACCAGATTTCTGTTGGATATATGGATCGGTGTTGGACGATCGTAGGAAATGCGTGATTTAAAATGGATTGGATGATACATCACTAGTGTCTTGAAATCGTCCGAAACCCTTATATATAAGTCTCTCCGTCGAAAAATACCCGCTCAATTAACAGATAACATACCGTGCAAAATATGTCAACATCTGGCAAAAAGAAGCTTGCTAGTCACGAGATTACGTACGGCGCACCCACGCCCGCGCGCGTACAAGGACCCATCGCCCCTTCACCTGGACCAGTAAGAGTGAATCGATCCATGTCGTCAGAGTCTCATATGACAAAGAGATACATAGTGGAGTCCTTGATGGCCTACTTGTACGCGACGGACAACTTACTGCGGTTACATGATCAAGACTTGACCAACGTATGCCGGCATTGGCTCTTGAACAACGTGCCTACCAACTCTGTAAAATTTCAATCAGGGACCATGTTTCTTCGCCTCACAAAGGGACGAATGAATATGGTCCATGATTGGGCGATAGACTTGGTAATAAAGAAACTATTTGATCCAGCAATCATGACCTACTTGAACGTTCCAAAATTGAAGGAATGGATCAAAAATAAATACAGCGAGCAACTCGTACAATTTATACGGTCTCCTAATCACGTTTTTAATGTGCTTGAGTTTTTCCATGACATGTTAATGACACTTACGAAAAGTAGCTTGAATGCCATTCATGACAACATCCGCCAATTTCTTGAAGTCTACATTTTTGAAATTCGTGAAAAGCCTACGCGTCCCGGTTTCTTTTGCCAAAAGGCAAAGGCAGTCTGCGGGTTTGGACCTGCGTCACCTGTTGCTAAGAAGGCTACGAAGCAATGAAAGCTAAAGACACCCAAAATCGCGCATGACCCACAATAGAAGCGTAATGGTGTCTTTCTTAGACGCGTCACCTTCCAATGTCCCTATATGCTCTAAGATGGTGCGCCGGACTGACACCCTTTGATAGGGCAAGATTGTTGGGCGGCGATCCCCGTACATCACGTACATGTATGAAATATCGTTTAATAAATAATAATTATCGACTTTAGCTAGCGTTGGATAAAGTTCCTTTGGCAAGCACGGTTGAAGTTCTTTACAAAGGCGATCAATCTCGGCCCGAGTGTCCGCAGCATTCTTTTCAAGCATAGACCGCTTCCATGTGGACCAATCATCCGTCGTCCCGTAAAGGGCGGGGACATTTGGCTTCTCCCCCAATGCACGGCATCCGTTCGAGATTCTTGGAGTGCTTAGGACGTGCGTGGAAGTGCGACAGTGACGGATGGTTTGTCGCATCATTGAGCTTCCTAACCTTGTCGTAAACATGCGCACGTATCAGGGTTTATCCTTTGTGTTATAAGACACGATTTCTTTAAACTTTCAATTTCGTTACTTAGTTAAGCCTTTCCTTGCCTTTTGCGAAGTTAAGGATCACCTATCATATAATTTAAGTATTCGTATTATTAGGCAACTTGAGCTTTCACATATGTACTATGTATGGATCGTTGCGGTAGGTGGTATTAGTGCGTTTGCAATGTCATGTGGAATAGGAAGTAATGACCTTGCGAATGCCTTTGGAACAGCATATGGTTCTGGTGTTATGACACTGAAGCAAATAGTAATTGTAGCATCTTTTTGTGAGTTTGGTGGAGCTTTCTTGCTTGGCGGAGAAGTCACAAAGACAATTGCTGGAAGCGTGACGAATATATCAATGTTTACAGCTCAGCCGGCAATACTTATGTATGGAATGCTATCGGCTTTAATTGCAGCGACCGTTTGGCTTTTTTCAGCAACATACATGGAATTGGCTGTGTCAACAACACATAGCATCATCGGTGGAATAATTGGTTTCGCCATGGCATACAATGGACCACAAGCCATCACATGGATAGAGCCACTTGACGAGTTTCCCTACATGAAAGGCGTAGTGCCAATTGTGGTTTCTTGGTTTACATCACCAATCTTATCGGCAGGATTTAGTGCCCTGATCTTTTGGTTGACAAGGACATTGATATTAAGATCAAATAATAGCTTACAACGTTCATATCATCTCCTTCCTGTTCTCACATGCATTACGTTTGGAATCAACTCTTACTTCATTTTGGTCAAGGGTTCAAAAAATAAGATTTCATGGACACCTGCCACTTCAGCATGGATTTCAGCATGCATCGGGGCAGGCGCGGGTTTGGTTGGATTGGCATGTATTCCATGGTTGCGAAAAAATGTTGAAGCATCACATTCCCAAACCATAAATGATGTCAGCGTGGAAGTAGCAAGAAGTCAAGTAATACTAAACAAGAAAAACACTGATGATTTGGCTATGATACAATTAGAGGCACCAGAATTGCTGCAAGTACCGGAAGATGTAGACCCGTTTACGAATATTGAAGTATTTGATCCTAAAACGGAAGCTTCCTTCAAATATTTACAAATATTTACGTCAATGTGCGAGTCGTTTGCACATGGTGCAAATGACGTAAGTAATAGTATAGGCCCACTTGCAGCCATATGGTCGGTACATCAAACACTTCAAGTGAAGTCAAAGGTTGACGTACCTATGTGGATGCTAGCTCTTGGTGGTACGGGAATAATTGTTGGATTGGCAACGAATGGGATCAAAATTTTACGAGTACTTGGTCTTAAAATGACAAAAATAACACCGACACGAGGATACGCCGCTGAGCTCTCAACATCTTTGGTTGTAGCGATTGCATCAAGCTACGGCTTGCCAATATCAACCACACATTGTATTACGGGCGCTGTAATTGGTGTAGGTCTTCTTGAAGGTGGCAATGCCGTGAACTGGCAACTAGCAGGGAAAACATTTAGTGCATGGATTTTTACGCTTATTATAACCGCGCTCTTGTCAGCAGCGCTATTTTCACAAGGCATACATGCACCGTCTGTAAAGTAATTTTTTACGAAAGCCATTTCTTTCGTAAATCCGAAAATTGGGCCCGGTCCAAGCTCATTTTTTTGCTCATGATAATGACATGTCATCCATTGTGTACCATATCCCAAATCCCTCCCTCCTTGTTCGTAAACCAAAAATGCTTTACAACATCGTCCTTCGTGTGCGCGAGGAGCTTCAACACCTCGACAAGACACGCCGTGCGCAACTTCCCAACATCTTGTCCGTGTACCTCAAGGCCGCCGCCCTTGTTGATACGTCAGGCGATGACTTCAAGGCGAAATACGTAAAAGGCGCAACGAACGCTACCATGAACATTCCCAACATAACGTACAAGGACTACCTACAAACGCATGCTCATGGGGACTACTACCCCAATTTCTACGGCATTCACAATGTGTTTCTTGCGGATGGCAAGTTCCTTCTTGGTCAATCTCGTTATCTTGGCATTGAGGCCGCCGCGCCCCTCATGGATGAAGATACGTATTTTAATTTCAGCAACCCATGGGGCACTGCTTCTATGACGGGCATTGAATTTTGTCTAGTGTTTTTCGTAAACGTATTTCATTTTACGAAGTACACGGCGGATGACATCACTAAGTGGGCTATTACGAATTATCTTCCAAGCGCTACGCCGGCCATGGATGATGTTGTATATACGAAAGATATCAAAAGTCGCCTTGTGCCCTTGCTCTCCCTTTGCGGAGATGACATCCGCACCATCTTTCAAGACGGTTGGTGGATGAAGTGCGCTGAGCCGGCCGTGGAGCAAGCCATACTAGTGTTCTTCAACCCCTTCAAGCGCCCCTTTCGCGAGCTCCCTCGTCCATTTGGGAGCCATTAGTAGCGTTTTGTAGTTTACGTATACGTAAAACGCTATGCTATTTTTTTGTAAAATTCGTAAAATGCCAACGCGCCCCACCTTGTGTAAATGTTGGGCTAGGCACGCATTTATTTTGTGAACATATGTAACCGCGCGCGCGTTGATATAAGGCATAATTATTTCTAAATATATATTTCTATATATTTGGACAACGGCCCGAGCCAAAGCCATCATGTACGGCTTAACACCATCAATGACCAAGAATGCTGATCTTCGTAAGGAGAAGATCTTCAAAACATATTTTCCCATCTCTACCATGTTGTACAAGGTGGACAATGGGCACCCCGTACGCTACTTCAAGCTAAATCCGGCGACAGTACATCAACTACGTGATCAAACATCAGCATTCACCATGACGAACCTTGATGTTGAGACTTTACGTGATCGTGAGGCGCATCCTCTAACCATTCTAAATGAGTGCCGTGAGGTGAACCCCAAATTCGTAAATTTTCCATCAGACGACATTGGCATTTATCAAAAAGGAGGCCGATGGGCAATTGAGAGCAAGACGTGCAAGATCAAGACAGAAGGCAACAAGCGCATGTTCTTTGAAATATCATTCCGCCAAAATATGGTGGCATTGTGCCTTCGTGAGTGCCTTCGGAATTGCCCTTCAAAAGACGCTCCCACCACCATGGCTCAACTCTTTGAGCTGGCGAGCGTTCCAAACAACATTATTGGTGAAACTCCATTTGTTGTAGCGTGCATGTGGAGCTATGATACACATACGTGTGACGTAGCCGTATTTTCCAACTTGGCTGCCTTGTGGATGATCTACAAGAGCACCAACTCGCGTGCGGACAATATGAAGAGCTTTATGAACGAGCATCTTCAAGTCTTCAAAAAAGAAGGCAAATTTTCGTACAAGACGGCCAAGACGGATACACCTGCCCATCTCAAGATTGTGGTCTTTCCCATTCTGTATAGTGCGGATCTTCATGCTGAATTAAAGGGTGCCAATGGTGTCTTGATGCACGATATGTTGGATATTGCTACGTTCGACATTGACATCATTAAGGACCGCACTATATGTGATTGTTTCAAAAGGTGTCGGGAACTTCATGAAGTCAACACTAAACTCAAAAAGAGCCAGCAAATCATCAAGATGTATCAAGATAAATATGGTGTGCTTGAAAACGACGAACCTGCGCGTAAGAAAAGGCGCGCGACTGTGTAACGTCTAAAAAGTGAGTTTGTAAAAAACAATACGGCTATGGGCAGTTGGGTGCGGGCAGTTGGCCAAAAAGACAACGTGGAACGGGTGGGAGATGGCGCGCGACTGGCGCAGATGCCTTATAATAGCATATATGACACATTGGCCACGTCTGAAATAAATCTGCCACGTTTGAGTTTGCTCGCGCGCGTCCAAGGGCTTAAAAGGCGGTGGCGGGCAGTTGGCCAAAAGACAACGTGGAACGGCGCAGACTTGGCGCGCGACCGTCGCAATGCCTTCTAATAGTGTGTTAGACACATCTGCCACGTTTGAACGAAGTCTGCCACGGTTGAGTTTGCGCGTGAGCGTCCAAGGGCTTAAAAGGCGGTGGCGGGCAGTTGGCCAAAAGACAACGTGGAACGGCGCAGACATGGCGCGCGACCGGCAGAGATGCCTTATAATAGTATGTATGACACGTCTCCCACGTTTGGAAGAAGTCTGCCACGTTTGAATTTATTTGCGCGCACTTACGGCATTAAAAGGCGGTGGCGGGCAGTTGGCCAAAAGACAACGTGGAACGGGTGGGAATTGGCGCGCGACCGGCGCAGATGCCTTCAAATGTCATATTTGAAAGATTAACATCGTTTGAATTAAATTTGACACCTTTCAAAAACTTAATTACAACTTAAGAGAACCCGGTCGTGTAGACACCGCCAATTTCCAAGAGCCCCGGTGCCCGGCAAGTAGGGCACTTTCCTGCTATCAGGTCCATCCTTTTATCAAGGGCGCACTTGGCACAGTACGCAAAGTGGCCGCACGCCTTGATTGAGGTGCATGCGATGTAGTTGGTGCATGCGATGCATTGGTTGGCCTCCTTATTGTCCTTCTTTTCGGCCAGCGGGATGATGGGAAGTGCGAAGCTCAAGATCTTCAACGCCTCAACGGCCGAGGGGTGGACCGCCGGGTACTCCATCGTGACGGGGGCAGGTAGGTTGAACATTGAATAGAAGCGCTCCGAATAATCCGTGATGGGCTGTGGCATGTTGAGCGTCCTGCGCACGTCGGCCAACAAGCTCTCTTCGCACTCTTCCCACCAGCCGTTGCGCATGATCTTGTCCATGTCGCGCGCGTTGAGGAGAGGAACAATGTTGGTTTGTGCGGAAGACATCTTCAAGGTGCCGTGCACACGGCTTGCCTTGTAGTTAATCTTTGCCCACCGGATGATGGAAGCCGGAGTGACGGTGGTGAACTTGAAGACGTTGGCCATGAAGATCACCGTGTCTATCACGGTGCTTGGCTCAACCCCCTTGTTGATAATGTTGAGAAGGTCGTCGTCCTCCGTCATGTAGTTGGACGGCTTGATGCCGACGTAGGACGGGTGAGCGAGGAGAAACTTGCCCTCGCCAATGTAGATGTTGCACATTCCGTGAACGGTAACCTCCTCCTTGTCCACCGGCGTGATGTTTTCGTCGTCCATGAAGGCCGTGTAGCCCACCGCCGGGAAGTTGTTGGTCGCGCTCGAGATGCCCTTGGTGTAGCCCGCCGCCTCGAAGCATCCGTCGGCCAAGGTAGCCAACTTGGAGGCATTGCTGACGATCATCTTGATGACGCGCGGAAGGTGGCCATTGTTGCTTGCGATGTGCGTGCACAAGGACTTGTACGTTTTCATCATGATGGTGTTGAAACGGGCTTGCTCCATCTTGATGTCTGACTTTGGTGATGTGTTGACGCGCGCAATTGAGGAATGACAATGGTAGTGGATGTATGCGCCCCATGAGCGCGCCCAAAAAAAATTGGGCCGGGCTCAAACCCTTTTGGGTTTAGCTTTAGGTAAACCTTCAAAGACCTCCCTTTATTGAAAACTTTCTTCTTGAAAAATCGTCAAATAAAATTCATCTTCCGAAACGGGGTTGTAGCAAACATCCCCTATTCAAACTTTCAAATCCCAACTTTCTCAGTTCGTCTCCGTTTGACCCCGCGATTTCCACAAAGGGGCTGTAGCAACATCACCTGTTTGACTTTGGGTCAAACATCCCCCATTCAAACTTTCAAATCCCAACTTTCTCAGTTCGTCTCCGTTTGACCCCGCGATTTCCACAAAGGGGCTGTAGCAACACCCATTCAAACTTTCAAATCCCCAAGGGGCTGTAGCATAAAGTATGCCCAGAGAAATAGGCAAGAGGCGTTGGAAGATGAAATGGCCTATGAAATTGCACAAGCAATCCCCAATCCATAAGCCGATTTGGATTTGAAGAAGCTATTTAGGGCTGGCTTTGCTCATCTTAGGGATTCGTCCCCATTATACGCCTCGTCAGATCGAAAAATAAAAAAAGTAAAAAAAATGTAAAAAGTGTAATTGAACCCGCGACCTGAATCTCAACAACCCCGCTTAAAGTCGGATCATCAAGTCTGGTTCAACTTCACCCCTTACACCACCGAAGACCGGCGGAGGTAACCTCGTCGAACATGTGCCCTGACCTACGTGAAACTAATATATATACACGTCGCGGCTCATAGTAGGTTCTCGCGCTGTGGCAACCCATCCTCCCGTCCTCCTTAGCGCTCCCGTCCGCCGGCGCTCGACGCTAATGCTTTAGACACTTCATAAGTTACTGTTCCCCCCCGTCGCGGGCGGCTTTGCGGTCCGCGGTGCGCCACTTTCAAGTTACTGGCCTGCGCGCTTTTTTTCCGGAGACCGGCCGTCCTCCTTAGCGCCCCCGCCCGCCGGCCCTCGACGCTAGTGCTTTAGACACTTCATAAGTTACTGTTCCCCCCCGTCGCGGGCGGCTTTGCGGTCCGCGGTGCGCCACTTTCAAGTTACTGCCTCCGCGCTCCGCTTTTTTTTTCCGGAGACCGGCCGTCCTCCTCAGCGCTCCCGTCCGCCGGCGCTCGACGCTAGTGCTTTAGATACTTCCTAAGTCACTGTTTCCCCCCGTCGCGACCGGCTTTGCGGTCCGCGGTGCGCCACTTTCAAGTTACTGCCTCCGCGCTCCGCGTTTTTTTTCCGGAGACCGGCCGTCCTTCTCAGCGCTCACGCCCGGCTGCGCTCGACGCTAGTGCCTTAGACACTTCATAACCCTTCATACGGCCGGAGCGGATTCTCTACTTTCGGGCTGTGCGCGACTTTGGGCGGAAGGAAGCTGTTACAGCAGGCAACACAAGGTGCGTGCGCGGGCGCGCGCCGTGGAGCCCCTAAACCTGCGGCTGCTGCGGGGAAATGCAGATGCGCGAGCACGGGCTGCCACTGGGCCGCCCAGCCGCCGCCGGGTCGCTGCTGGGCCGTCACTGAAGCAGCGGCACTGCAGCTGTTCTCACAAACGGCGCACCTCCTCGCCCGAAACTCTCTCCCGCAAGCTGGCAGGCCATCGTGTCTTCTTAATGCTGCTGGCTTCGAGTGACTCCAAGGTGGGCTGAAGCTGCCATGTCCTTGGTCGGTGCGCAAACAACGGTGCCGCCCTTGTTTTTTTCACACCCCACTCTCACACCTAAATCATTGATCATCGCCCCCCACCTCCATCTCCATCTCCATCTCCCCAACAACCAACTTCGACCGCAGGCGGTGAATTGTTTGATTCAGTGCTGGAGACTCGTTTCAAGGATGGCGAGGAGGAGTTGCTGCTCAACTGGTTTCCCACGTGGGTGAAGGCGCGCGAGGTGGAGGACCTGGCCAACGTGCCCTGGCAGTGCCACCGCCCGGCGCATTACGCGCCGAGCGCTGAGCAGGGCAATGACAGCCCGCCGCCTTTAAGGCGCGGGCGAGGCCGGCCGCGCACTAGGCAGGTGGTGCCGCCGCCACCGGAGCTGGTGCCGCCGCCGGATCTGGTGACGTCCGAGATGCTGAACGCCAAGCGCGGGCCGGGCCGTCCGCCCAAGTGGCTCACGGAGGCGCGGCGCGCGGCCAAACGGGGGGCAGGCCAGCCGCACCCCAAGCCGGTGGTGCCCAAGCCGGTGGTGCCCAAGGTGGTGCCCAAGCCGGTGGTGCCCAAGGTGGTGCCCATGCCGGTGCCCCAGCCGCCGCCGGAGCAGCTGCACGCCAAGCGCGGGCCTGGCCGGCCGCCCAAGTGGCTCACGGAGGCGCGGCGCGCGGACGAGGCGGCGCGGGTGTTGGCGGGCCTCATGGCGTGAAAAACGAGTGTAATGCGCAACGTCTCCGTTTGACCCCGTGTTTCACATTCAAACTCTTTTCATTTTTGTTGACTACTTATAACCGTAATATAAGTGACGAAATGCCCACTCCAAAACAAATAACGTATAATTCGGAAACAGATTTCGTGGGTGTCTTGAACGCAACTGACCTTTCAAAAACAAGCAAAACGATGTACACCGACCGTGTGCGTCACCTACAAAATAAGCTCGGGGCTGATATGTTCACAATTATTAAGGATCACATAGCTTCAATCAAATGGATTCTACAAGAGTACGACCATGATACCTCTAAGAAGGCATATTTGTCCGTCGTCCTTTCCATATTTCGTCATGCGCCGGATCTGAAAACTCAGCTTCCGGAGGCATTCAAGGCATGGTTTGATGCGTTCTCCGAGGTTGATCAAAAAATAGAGAACAGGTACAAGACCAACGAGCCCACGGAGAAGCAAGCGAATGGATACGTGCCGTTTGCTGATCTCACTAAAAAGAGGGACTCGTTGAAAAAGGGCACCGAGGAACGCTTACTTCTCAGCATGTACACTCACATTCCACCTTTGCGCGCGGATTTCAACGCTATCCGTCTCTACAAGACGGTGCCTTCGAAGAACCCCGAACCAAACTACATTCACATGGCACGTGGCGGGTGTACGTTGTACCTCAACGAATATAAAACCGCTAGCACGCACGGGCTTTACAAGAAAAAACTGCCGGAAGTGTTATGTGATGAAATTCATGTCTCACTTGAGGAGCGCGCCCGTGATTGGTTGTTTGTAAAGTCCGGTGGCGAGCCTTTTGACAAGCCTAATTCATACGTGCGCTATGCGAACCGTATCTTGAGCAAGCTTTTCAACAAGCCCCTCACGATTTCATTAATACGCCATGCGTTTGTGAGCACTTTGGATTTTAATACGCTAACCATTGCGGAAAAAGAAGCAATTGCAACTGACATGCGCCACACAACGCGTTTACAAGACCAATACCGTTTGATTTTTCCTAAGGAATAACTATAATTAAACGGCCTCGATTGTTGATGCCCTTCGCGCTCGGAAAAATAGGGTTAGAACAGCAAGGATTCCGCCACCAAGAAGACTTGTTGATATAATGATATTGTTTGCTGTCTTAGATATTGTTATTATGAAACCAGCAATATACTGAAAAGTTTCCAAAACATAAATGTACTTGTTCAATGACGATCGCGTGAGCCATTTATTCGTGACATAGTTTCCAAGAGGCGCAAATACCAATACTATTGGGACCGAGCAGAGCCAATAATTCCAAACTCGATATGGTATTGAGAATGGTTGGATTACAAGGGCATTATAGAATCCAAATAAGGAAATAGATGCCATCAATATGACGGTGTGATTCGTTGTGAGGTGCTCATCTGTTCTTTTTGCGAGCCGAAGATACATGTAAACGAAAACGTCAATCCCCGTACCAACCATGGAAACCAAAATGCCTCCAATAATTGTTATTGGAATGAACAATGGTAGTTGCTTGGGCTCTATAGAAATGGATGGGGGACAGTCAATGCAATACAAGGATTGTTGGGAACGAAAGTTTATGTATGCTTGGATTAATACGCCTAATATGAATGTTATGGTGAAATATAACGTTTGTACAAGTGAGGATGGTAATTTAATTAGATAAAAGCCAATATTGAACCCGATGATTCCAAAAAAAGACATGTATAGCAAGGATTTTGCGCACAAGTTTTGATGATTCTCGTAAAAAATACGATAGCTCGCACATGACATGCCTACTGATTGAATCATGAGTGTCATTGTACGGGCATCATTGGAGGCCACGTTAATGATAAGGACTAATACGGGGTATGCGATGGCCCCGCTTCCCATTGGTGTAGACCCTGCTACGAATGCCCCGGCCATCATTGTAAGACTCATTGGCCATCCTGATTCAAATACGGCCCATGAGCTAGTTGAGGCCATGTAGCCTATCCATGCCACTAAAATTAAGATTGAAAGTGCGTTTGTTGTAAACGCATCATATAATCGCATTTCAGCTTTGTTCTATTACTTTTTCGGTTTGGCTTTAGATTTAGCTTTCCCGCCGAGGCTCATGGGGGATGCTTCCAAGCTCATTGATGCGGCAGAAGCCACGGCAACGGCCCCCATGGCTGTGCGGGCGCGATGGGTTGCAGCCACTCTGCTACGGTTGGCCCCCGTATTAACTGGTGAGTCTGTTTCAAAGCAAATTTCCTCCCAAGTCCGGTCGCCTTTGTGAAGGGCGCGCGCTCCGTAGTCGTAAACGGCCTTGAGGACTTTAGGGTCTTTTACTTGATCGTTGCAACTGCTTTCAAATGCCTCTTTACACTCGTTGGTTCTAATGCCATGGCAGTCGTTCAATATGGCAATCTTGCGGTTGCTGTCATTTACTTCACGCTCAAAGTTATACAGTTTGTCAAGCTCTTGCTTGGTTTTCACGATGGGCTTCTTTGTCGTAAGTTGCTTACCGGATTGTAAACGGGAGAGTTGTTGTTGTTTTGTGTGAAGTTGCTTGGATGTAAGCTTGGTAGGTGCACGCGAATGGTCGTATCGTTGCTTTGCAATGTTGTTAACAAGGGCGCTCGGAGGGATGATATGGAGCGAGTTGTTTTTGCAACGCACGAATAACCAATCGTCGTCTTTCATGGGTTTGGGATAAGACGTAACGTATGGAATTAGTACGTCATCGTCCTCATTGAAGAAGAATTTTTCATGAAGCTCGTACTCAACGGGATCAAGAAGAGTTTTCATAGCCTCTCTAGGGTTTTGCTTGGCAACCTTGACCATATGGTATTTTTGACCATTTGCCCCATGGTAGTTTCCACGGAGTCTATATAAAATCCTAAAGACAGCGTATACGTTCACGACCTCATTGCATGGTAATAGACCAACGTCTTCATCATCCGCAGGAGAAGATCCAGAGTTTGAGCCAGGGCTCTCCCCATCGTCATCAGGGTCGTTGTTGTGTTTAATGGTAAAACGCGAACGACTTACTAGTTTGGGTAATGTTAATGTTTGAGTTTGGGTCTGGGTCTGAGTCTGAGTGCGAGCTTGGGTCGCCATGCCTTTCAATCTCTTACTTGCTATCTTTTACAAATAAAAAAAGAAATGACTCGATAATCGAGTGAATGTTCAAGACCAAAAAAACTCAAACGTGTTTAGCGCGCACCCTTTTTCCCAAAGCACCTTGGCCATATCCTTGGATACCTTTGAACTTTTCATGAAAGCCATAAGTTGTTGTCGAAATACGGACGGCTTGAATGATGTGCTCAAAGGAAGGTTCTCCGTGGATGTATCGTTTCGTAGAGCCCATGCGTAATACGTATCATAGTGCGTAAATCCGCACCCAATTTCCCAAACTTTGCGAGTGTTGGTCATTTGAGTCTGAATCATAAATTTGATAAGTGACGTACGTATCTCGAGTTCCTCGTGACGGTCATACTCAGTATTCTTGATTGGCACAGTTGGCACAAGTGGTACGGTTGGCACGGTTGGCATGGCACTCACGGTTAGTACGGGTGGTACGGGTGGCACAGCTGGTACGGCGGGTACGGCCGTAGAAGGAGGGGGTACATCTTCAATAACGCTGATCTTGGACATCTCATTTTCGTGTAAAGAACGCTGTAATTTCGTAATTTCCACTTTCGTAAATTCACGCATTGCTTGGAGCTCGCGTTGAATTTGTTCGCGCGTGACCTCCTTGATCTTGTAGCGCTCGCGCGCATTTTCGTATTTTTTGTTTAAGGTATTGCTTGCTTGAAGTTTACGAAAGATGTGTTCGCATCGCGCGCGCTTGCATATGGCTTGTCCGGGTTGAGCTGTTTCGTAACCATCAATAACGCACTTGAACAAAACGCTTCCACGGCCCATTCTGAAATTTGGAATGTGTTGTGAGGAAGGTGTGGTCAAAGAGTGCGCATGAGAGGCAAATTTGGTTGTTGGACTTGGCCCAACTTTTTTGGTTTTTGGGATTTCGTTATTCGTAAAGATCAATTACGTAAAATCAAAATCCCATCGCAGGTTAACCTGTTATGGGATTTTGATTTTACCTAAAGAATGGTACCTTGCTGTTTTGCTTATTCGTAAAGATCAATTACGTCTCCCACATCAACATCACCATATTCCGATGCAACGGGGGCTAATATCTTCTCAACCAATTGAAGATTGCCCTTAGCGTACGCATCATGGAGCGCTTTCGTAATAATGTTTTGGATGGTTTCAAAATGCGCTATCATACGTGTTGTTTCGTAATCCTTTAGCATGACTTGCTTACGTATAATGTCGCGAGTACTTACGTATTCTTGAACCATTGCTTTTATTTTTTGTTTGCTTTCAAGGTTGATAGGCCAAGCTAGGCATTTTACGCAACAACCAATGTGAGGATCCACCTCGTTTTGGCAGAGACGGTAAGTAAGTGGTCTCGAAATATAACGTAGCCCCGGGCACTTCATTGTCTCTTCTCTATGGCCTACCTTGTCTCTCGGAAACGGTATATTGTTATCAATTTTTTTGCTTAACCCGTGATTTTGTCACCTAAAAAATTGACGTATAGACTAGTGTGTGAAAGTAAGCAAAACGTAATCATGCAGATGACCTCGAAACTCATGGATATCTACGAAGATTGGATGGCCCATAGGGAGTGGTGGTTTAGATGTGTACCAGAGGTTGATGCTCTCATTACGAAAAAATACCAGCCCGTGCTTGATTCTCTTACGAATACGGCAAATATGGAGGCGGTTTTGGATCTAGTGAGAACGACACGTGACTTGCGTTTGGACATGGGGTGGATAATCTTGTGTGACCAAATTCCCCGTCATACGTATCGAACGCATCCGGCCAAGGCAAGCATCATTTCTCTTTATTTGGCTTATGCGGTTGAACATGTTGACTTTGTGATAGATACGTACCCCTTGGACAAATTTACAGGAATTGATTGGGGATTCCTCATGCTCCCATGGAGGCATACGAACGAGTTTGGCCTCGTAATGAGTGCGATGCAACTCACTTGGCGGAAAATTCACATTGAAAAACAGCTTGGTAGATTTGCTGTCATAGAAGATCTCAAGCCATTTTTGAAGGCAACATACGCGCGTTGTCCTATGATGACGGACACCTACCGGGACTTCTGGGAGCACGAGAAAAACGCGTGTGAGATGGATGCTGTGGCAGTTGCTGAGATTGAATGGGACCGAACGCCTTATTTAGACGTGCTGGAATACGCACCGGGAACGCATGACATCACGAGCGAAGAGAAACAACAATTGAGTTCTTTGCCAATTTACAAAACATTACAAAATTCCTTACGATCGCAAGTAGGTCACAATCAAAAGCTGAATCACATAATCGTGTCTCTTTCGGGTGGTGTGGACTCCA
>Ga0049083_10000044_pt1 | contig 30933 bp, 58 predicted proteins | sample GreLakmeMI27MSRF_FD_66719 | JGI IMG/M metagenome (GOLD analysis project Ga0049083, IMG submission 66719) | Freshwater lentic microbial communities from great Laurentian Lakes, MI, USA - Great Lakes metaG MI27MSRF | ecosystem: Environmental > Aquatic > Freshwater > Lake | place: Great Lakes...
GGCAAACAGCAAAGCAGGAGCTGGCTGCCGCGCTCACCGAGTTGCAGGCTGTGCTGGCGAGCCTGGACAATGCTGTGCTGGAGAGCGCGCGTGCCTTGCTGCAGTGACGATGCGTGAGTGTGAGTGTGAGCCTGTGTGCTCCACGCAAACAGTAGAACTATGGTTGCGTGCGTTCTCGTCCTCATCCCACAGCCATGAGCGGCGCCGGCTTGTGCAGCTCCGCGTCCTGCTGGCGTTCGCGCTCCTTGTTCAGCTGCAGGTTGTTGATGAGGTTGTGCACAGCCGTGACTGAGCGGGTGATGGAGGAAAGGTATACGACGAGCATCATGTCGTTCGTCTTGACCGCGAAGGCGCGCACCAGCTCCGCCACATTCAGGTTTGGCAGCAAGTTGAACACATCCTGCAGGTGTGCCAGGATGTCGTGGTTCATGGGCAGCCTGCCCTCCCGCACGTGGTCCAGGTAGCATCGGATCTCGCGTAGCCGCTCCTCCAAACTGCGCAGCGCGTCCAGCTTGGCGCCGATGCGGGTGGCGAGGGTGCTCACCGTCGAGTCCTTGACGTCGCGCAGCAGGTGCTCCACGCCAATCTCTTCAGCCTCGTAGGCGCCAACCTCGGAGGGGAGGTGGGAGAAGACCTTGTGGCTCTTGCCGCTCGCGTCCTGAGCGCTGTGCCTCAGCTAGAGCAGCGACAGGCGGACAGCAAGTCTCGCACCGACGCAATCTCCTCCACCACGGTGTACGCGCTGGTTGGCAACCCCAGCTCTTGGGGCTGCACGTCGATGATGACGAGCACGGGACTGGCGGAGTAGTTGCAAATCATGTCGTGGATGTCCAGGTCAGCCTGCGGCGCTGCTGTAAGCGCACGTGCACGACAAGGGCGCCCTCCCGCACGCACCTCGCGAACTTTGGGCCCCGTGCTGTACCAGCCCACCACCGACTCCCCAGCTGCGCGAGAGGTCAGCACTGACAGCAGAGCTCTCCACAGATTAACTGGCGCACCGTTGATGCGGCGGCTCATGCGGTACATCTGCTCGTGGTAGGAGTGGTCGAGGAACCAGATGGAGTTGTCGCGGTCGTCCTCCTCGAAGGGCACTGCGAGAGGCGACGGGACAGGAGCGTGTAACCCTACGGGGCTCTCGACGCTCGCTTGAAAGACGGACGCACCGGCGTAACTGTTGGTGATGTCCAGCCGCCCCTTGGACGTCTCGCCAAGCAGGATGCCCACCACCCGCTTGCGTGTGTCCTGAGCGCCGCGAGCACGCTTGTGTCACGCCTGTCTGCAAACCGCTGCCGGACCGCTGCACGGCAGGTCCACGCACGCCACACGCCACACGCTACATGCCACACGCACCTTCGCAACGCGGTTGTAGTGGTCCACGACGCTCAGCAGCACCAGCGGGTGCACAACAACGCTGTTTGGAGCCATTGCTCGCTCACGCTGCGCTCAGACGGAGCGTGTGCCCCCTGCGTTCGCCGGCCTGCACAGGTGACGCGCTTGCTACTGGAGCAGGGCGCAGCCTCAGGCAAGTTCAGAGGAGAGCTCTGAATCCGCGTTGCTCACACCCACGCACCAGACAAGGCACCCGCGCCTCTACCACGGCACAGCACGGCAGGCGGAGGTCAACAGGGAGACCGGAGGCGGCGTCGTGTGCGTCATCATTGGGGTTCTGACCCGCCGCGCGCGCCCACCAAAGCGCGGCGGGCGGCGGTGAATATTTGGGCGTCAGCTGCGCGCTCTCTCCTCGCCGAGACTGTGATGGCCTCCTCCATGGCCACTGCTGCGCTGGGGGCTGCTCCTGCTCTGCGCAGTCGGTGCGTTCCCTCGACTTGAGACCGCCTGGCCTCGCACGCTAGCCCGGCGGCTCGCATGCATGCCGTTTGGGCCTGGCGGCTGGGCGCAGCGCGGTGGCGGTGCGGAGGCGGGGCGGGGTGTGACGGAAAATGTCGTGACGTTGCACACCAACCGACTACCGCCGGCGCCCTCGCCATGCGGTCGCCTGCTGCTGCCCGACCACGGGCTGCACGAGCGCGGGCTCGGCCGTGCTACACCGGCCCGCAGGGCCCCCTGTCGCGCGCTGGCTCACCTGATATGATGCCACTCTGACATCCTCGCCCAGATCTGTCGGCGCGCAGCAGAGCGGCTTCGTGGGCGCCACTCACGCTCTGCAGGTGTGCCCCGCCTGGCGGCCGCCGCATGTGGCACCCAGAGCGCTCATTGAGCGCACGGGATCCTCCCTAACGCCTCTCTTTCTAGGCCGCCTCCGTGCGCAGCCGCAGCGCCGCGCCCGCCGCTCTGAAGGTCACCGCAACCACGAAGTCGCTGGGCGGACGCAAGCTGCGCGTGGCGGTGCGTGCATGGAGCATAGCAAGAGCATAGACACTAGCGAGTCGCTCACGTGCCCGCCAACGCAGGTAGTGGGCGGCGGCCCCTCCGGCGCGTGCGCGGCGGAGACGCTGGCCAAAGCTGGCATCGAGACCTTCCTGATTGAGCGCAAGATGGACAACTGCAAGCCGTGCGGTGGTGCCATCCCTCTGTGCATGATTGACGAGTTCGACCTCCCCATGGAGATCATCGACCGCAAGGTGCGCCCAGCTGCCCGTGCGCTGCAGGGGCGCCGGCGTGCTGACGCGCTGTGCACAGGTGACGAAGATGAAGATGATCTCCCCCTCCAACCGCGCGGTTGATGTGGGTAAGACGCTGAGCGACACGGAGTTCATTGGCATGTGCCGCCGCGAGGTCTTTGACGACTTCCTGCGCAAGCGCGCGCAGTCTCTGGGTGCCAGCGTGATCAACGGCCTCTTCATGAGCATGGACGTGCCCACCTCCAACGACGCCCCCTACGTCATCCAGTACAACGACTACGATGCCGGCGAGAAGGTTGGCGTGGCCAAGACGCTGGAGGTTGACGCGGTGATTGGCGCCGACGGGGCCAACAGTCGCGTGGCCAAGGCGATCGACGCGGGTGAGTACGACTACGCCATCGCTTTCCAGGAGCGCATCCGCATCCCGGACGAGAAGATGGAGTACTACAAGGACCTGGCGGAAATGTACGTGGGCGACGACGTCTCCCCCGACTTTTACGGCTGGGTGTTCCCCAAGTACGACCACGTGGCTGTGGGCACCGGCACCGTGGTCAACAAGACGGCCATCAAGCAGTACCAGAAGGCTACGCGCGACCGCAGCGCCACCAAGTGCGCGGGTGGCAAGATCATCCGCGTGGAGGCGCACCCCATCCCCGAGCACCCCCGCCCGCGCCGCTGCAAGGGCCGCGTGGCGCTGGTGGGCGACGCTGCGGGGTACGTGACCAAGTGCTCGGGCGAGGGCATCTACTTTGCGGCCAAGTCGGGTCGCATGGCTGCGGAGGCGATCGTGGAAGGCAGCCGCAACGGAGTGAACTCGGTGGACGAGTCGGACATGCGTACCTACCTGGACAAGTGGGACCGCAAGTACTGGGCCACCTACAAGGTGCTCGACATTCTGCAGAAGGTCTTTTACCGTTCCAACCCCGCTCGCGAGGCGTTCGTCGAGCTCTGCGCCGACGAGTACGTCCAGAAGATGACCTTCGACTCCTACCTCTACAAGACGGTGGTGCCGGGCAACCCGCTGGACGACGCGAAGCTGCTTGGGAACACCATCGCCTCGCTGCTGCGCGCTAACGCGATGAAGAGCCTCGCCTCCGTCTGAGTGCCGAGAACCCTAGAACACTTTTTTACATTCTTCTACTACATCGTGCGCCGTCTACAGTCGCTACTACCCTTAGGCCACTCTAGCTGAACACGCCCGCCAGAGGGCTCTGCTCCTCCCTCAGGCTGCGCCCGCCGCCGCCCGTGGTGCCCGAGACGCGGTCCAGAGGCGCCAGGGGGGGCCAGCACAGCGGGTGGGGAGCCCGCTGGGCTACGCCTGGCAGCAGAGAATCGTCCATCAGGTCTAGTCCGTCAGTCTCGAAGTCCAGCAGGTCGTCCTCGTCCAGCAGGCCGTCCGGGCCGGGCAGGGGCGGGCCGCCCTCGTTCTTGGCAAAACGGCCACCCACGCGCGGCCGGGAGTCGGCCAGCATCTTGCGGCATGCGTACTTGATTTTGCGATCAAAATTGCGCTCCTGCGAACCGCACGCGTCAGCAGCTGCGCAGCACACGCGCTGCAGGCGGGCGCTGCGCACGTGTCGCTTCTGGCGGTAGCGCAGGATGCGCAGGCGCCGCTCCTCCAGCGTGTATTGCCCTGGAGACGCGAGATGCAGACCCGCGCGTCAGAGCACTGCGGATTCCCCCCACGCCGGTAAGCACGCACCCACGCGGTATATGCCGTCGTCCAGGGGACCCTCAGCCTCAGCCTCAGCCATGCTTGTGGAGGAGCGCAGCGAGCTGGAGTATGCGCTCAAGTCGCCCGTGCTCTGCACGCGGCGCAGCATGGGGCGCGTGGCGGCTGCAACTGAGGAGAGCTGGAGGCGGCGCGACGTGCGCGTCTTGGTGTTGTTGGTGGCCACCGCAGGCTCCTCCTTGAGGGCGGGCGCGGCAACCGGGGCAGCCGGGGGGGGCGGCGCCATGAGCACAGTGGTGCTCGCGGCCGGCGCGTGACGGACGCCGGGTGGCTGCAGCGTGGGCACCTGCGCTGGGCGTGTGACCAGGGTGCGTGGCTTGCGCTGCACCGGCACCCCGGGGCGCTGCAGCGCGAACACGTTCATGGGCACCGGCGCCGCGGGTGCAGCCAGCTCAATCCCCCCCGTCTCGTCGCCCTCGTCCACGGTGAAGGGCAAGCCAGGCAGAGGCCGGAACAGGAGCGACGAGTCCATGACCCCGCCCACCCTGCAGGCGGCGCGTCAGCACGCGCCTGTGCGGCTGGGAGAGCGCGGGATGCGCACCGCTGCGTGAAGACGGTGGTGCTCTTCTTTGGGACCCACAAGCGCAAGTCAGCACCTTGGAGGCGCAGCATCGCGCATCCCTTGCGCACCTCCTGCGAGTGCACGCGCGACATCGACTCCAGGTCGCCGGTGCTGAAGGCGACGCGGGTCAGCACCCGCTCCTGGTGGGCACCCGCCTTCTTGCTGTCCAGCTCTGGAAGGAACACCGGACACGCATCAGCACCGCACGCAAACATACCCTCTCGCCGCACGCACCGCGCGCTCCCTTGTGCTGGCCAGTCGTGCGCAAGAGCAGGTCGTCCTCCGCCGACAGCTAAACAGGGGGGCGGCCACGCGTCAGCTGTGCGTTCAGCCGCGCGCCGAAGCCTTCCACGCGTGCAGTCTCCCGCGCCACCACGCGTTGCGTTGTCCATGGTGGAGCGAGACGGCTGCTACTATTTGTGCGCTTTTCACCTGCAGCAAGTCCTGGCCTGAAACGTCGTTGAACTGCGACGGCGCCGCGCGCGAAGGGGCGTCAGCAGGGCGGTCGCGCGAGCCTGGCCAGCCGCGAAAGCGGGGCGCGGCGCGGCGGACCGCAGGAGATGCCCGAATGCCATTGTCGGAAAGCGTCGCCCGCTGGAACGGCATCTTGGAACCACCGCTGCGGTGCCGCGACAACAACACCGAGAGCCGCGCGCACCAGAAAGCTCTCCAGCTCTGACAGCGAGTCGAGCGTCGCCGAGCATCCGAGATCCGTCGCCTCGCTCGTGTCGCCCATGTGATCTCCCAGCAAGCCGCCGAACATCAGTGTGCTAGGCGATAGGCGATAGGGCGTCTCAGGTGCGTTGCGCGGCGCCCGAAGAAGCTGCTAAGGTGCTGACTGGACCCACAGCCACTTCCCACGTTCACCGCAGGGGCGCACCCGGTAGCCATCGCACCAGCAGACTTAACACACGCTAAGTGCCCGGGCACAAACCCGGCCACCGCCGGGTGCGACCACCGCAACTCGCGAAGAGTGCCTCCTTCCACCCCCGCTGCACCCTCACTCCGCGCGTTCACGCACGAACGCACGCGACGTAACCCTCTGAGGAGGCCTCTCGAGTCCCTTGTTCGAACAGACATTCGAACAGACATTCGGTCGTACAATGCAGGACGACGCCGCGCCGGCGCTGCCGCCGCGCCGCCGTATCTGTGGAGGTGTGGACTGATAGCCTAGGGCGCCCGCCCAAAGACTCGTCGCAGCGGAAGACGCAGAGCGGCAGCACCCTTTGCGCGCCTCGCACACACATCCGCGCCACCTTGCCGCGCAGCGTACGACAAAGACCTAAACTTAGTTCAGCAGCGGAGTTGGTACGGCTGACCAAACGAAGAAACGGTGCATCTGTGGACTCTTAAGCGCCCCTCTCAGTCGGGTTGGAAGCCAGTGCGCCTGGCTGGCTGAAATGGACCTGGCTGAGCTGTTGTCGCATCCCGTGTTTGCCGCACTCGCAGCGGTGCTCTTCCTGCCGCTGCTATTCCGCCTGCTGGGCGGCCGGCGGCGTCTGCGGCCGGTTGCGCTGCAGGCTGGACTGAAGGCACGCTCTGTCCGCGGGGGTCTGGGAGTTGGCACGCACTCACGCGCTCCTGCAGGTTGAGCTGATCCTGGCACACCGGGAGGACGTCTCACACGACACACGCCTCTTCCGCTTCGCCTTGCCGGTGCGCGCGCGCGGCGGAGTGCTGCGCGCGTACCGGCAGGCGGTAGCTCACTGCGCATCAGACGCCGGAGCACGTGCTGGGACTGCCCGTGGGCCAGCACGTCAGCATCTCGTACACCGACGCCCAGGGTGCAGAGGTGTCCCGGTCCTACACACCCACCAGGCAAGCTGGCAGGCCTGAGCAGCTTGTGGCCTGAGCAGAGGCCTGAGCAGCTTGCGCATGCACTCACGCGCCTCTGCGCAGTTCCGACGACGACCTGGGGCGCCTGGACCTGGTCATCAAGGTCTACTTCCGCGACGTGAACCCCAGGTTCCCCGAGGGCGGCGTGATGTCGCAGCATATGGAGTCCCTGAAGCTGGGCGACAAGGTACGCCCCACTCCCTCACTCTTCTCTCGCGCGCGCCTGACTGGCGCTGCAGCTCACGTTCCAAGGACCCAAGGGCCGCTTCACGTACAAGAAGCGGGGCGTGTTTGCCGTCAGAAGGCTGCCCTCGCAGGTGCTTGCGCCGCCCCTCAGCCATCCCCAGCCGCTCACTCTGCTGCGCGCCGCAGGGCGGCGGGGAGGAGCTGCGAAAGTGCACGCGGGTGGGCATGATAGCTGGGGGAACGGGCATTACCCCAATGTTGCAGATCATCAGTGCTGTGCTGAAGGACAAGGGCGACAAGACAGAGGTGCTGCATGCCGCCGCCCTTCCTCGCATGCAGCGCCTGAGCATGTGCGCATCCCTCCACTCCCTTCACCTAGCTCTCGCTGCTGTTCGCCAACCAGACAGAAGACGACATCTTGTGCCGCAGCGTGCGTGCGCCTGCGCAGCGCCTGTGAATGTGCTGCAGCTGAATGGGCGAGCGCAGGAGCTGGATGCGCTGACGGCGAAGCACAGCAATCTGAAGGTGTGTGCACTCTGTGGGCGCTCTCACTCTGGCGCTGTCACTCACGCAACGGGCTCTGCGCCAGGTGCACTATACCCTGGACCACCCTCCCGCAAGCTGGGCGTTCAGCACCGGCTTCATCTCCGCCGACATGGTCCAGAAGCACCTCCCACCGGCGGGGAGTGGCACACAGGTGCGCGTGGCTGAAGCGAGCAGCACCCCGCGATGCTGTGCTCACACACCCGCAGATCCTGGTGTGCGGCCCGCTGCCCATGATCAAGTTCGCCTGCCGGCCCGCGTTCGAGAAGCTGGGTTTCACAGAGGACCAGCTGCTGATCTGGTAGGCCTTGCCGAGCATGCTCATGTTGTACTATTGCCGCACTCGTCATAACGTGTGCGCTTGTGCTGTGTCGCCAGCCACCAACAACCTCGCATAACATCGTCGGCCGACACCACCACGACCTGCCTGGTGCGCAGACTTGCTCCCCTCGCGCACCGTTTTTCTCCAAGGCTCTCCAACGCGGAGACGCGCGCTGTGCAGCACAGCTTGTGACGAAACAACGTTTGATGCGCGTGCAGAGCCTCGCCAGCCGACTTGCTCTGCTGGCGCACGGAGGTCACACCACCCGCCACTCGTTACAAGCTGCGCTCTTTGCAGCGGTAGCGGTGGCTCTGAGCGCTCGTCCGCAGTGCGATGCGGAGTCTGCGCACGCGGCCGCCGCCAAGGAGTGCGCAGGAGGAGAGCGCCCGGCGGCGGCGCCGACGTCCAACAAGTCGACTGCCAAATGGCGGGTCTACACGGACGTCGGGCGGGACCTGGTGAATCAGGCGCGTGCTTCCACGGCCTAGGCTGCTCAAACTGCGCTCATTCCGTCCTGCCAGGGCAAGTTGGACGACGCGGAGCGCTATCTGCGGCGCGCGCTGCAGGAGGCGCGGGCTGGCTTCGACCGCGGCGACGCGCACGTCGCGGCGGCTCTAAATAACCTGGCGGAGCTGCACAGGCACGACTCTGCCCGCGGGCGCGCCTGCGTTTGCCTGGCTGAGTGCCTGGGTCGCAGGCTGCAGAGGCAGTTCCACCTGGCTGTGCCCTTGTACGAGGAGGCGCTCGCGCTGCTGGTGCGCCGTTCCCAGGCTGCTCCTCTACTGTCGACCGTGCACTGGCTGAGCGCCCTTGCTCGCAGGAGGCTGCGCTGGGCGCGTCACACCCCAGCGTGGGCAGCACGCTGCACAACCTGGCCGGCTTGCACCTCCAGCAGCGCAACTTCCCAGCCGCTGCAGCTGCCTACCGGTCGGCGCTGGCGCGCAAGGAGGCTGCGCTGGGGCGGCTGCACCCGGAGTATGCGGCGACGCTGGCGCAGCTGGCGGAGGTGCTACGGCTCCAGGGGCGCCTGGCGGACGCGGCTGCGCTGCTGCGCGAGTCGACGGATGTGCTAGACTCCATCGGCGCGGGGCACACGCGCCCTGCGCTGCTGCGACTGGGCCGCCTGGCGCAGGTGCTGGCCGAGGCGGGGCGCCAGTCAGAGGCGGTGGCGGTGCACCGCCGACTCGTGCAAGCGGCGGAAGGCGGCGCGGATGCGCTTTCGGCGCGCGCCCTGGTGGGGCTGGCGGACGCGCTGCGACATTGCAGCATGGGCGAGGCAGAGGCGCACAGCCTGTATGTGCGCGCCCTGGGTCTGGCTCAAGAGCAGCAGCCGCTCGCCGCCGCCGTCATGCGCCGCCTGGCGGATGCGGAGCTGGACGACGGATGCGCGCGCGCGCTGGACCAGGCGCAGGAGCTGCTGCGAACCGCGCTCCCGCACCTGCACCAGGCGGCGGAGGCTGGCGGCGCCGACGGCGCGGCCGCGTACGAGCTTGCAGCCGCGCATGTCGCCGTGGTGGCTCTCAGGCGCAGGCTGGGCGACCAGGAGGGGGCAGCCGCGGCTGCGACGGAGGCCACCAGGCTTCTGGAAGCTGCCCAGCCGGGACCCGGCCGCGACGCGCTGCGGGCGCGGCTGCAGCGGGTGGTTGGGCGTGACGGGGAGCCGGCAGGGCCACAGGCAGGGTGCTGAATTACGAACGCGAAAGCCAGCTGTCAGCAGCGCTCTTGCCCGAACCCGAACAACAGTACCACCACGGTTGATCCTTGATCGTTTAGTTGTAACGTTGTATCGTACGACAGCCTATCGCCCTCCGCTCGCCGGTTTGAGGCCTTAGCGCCGTGTGGTCCGGAACGTGAGAGGGTGCCTGGAGCGTGAGGGGTGCTCGGTGTCCCTTCTACCATGGCCGCGGTTGCCATCTCCTTCGCCGCGCTGCGCCGTGTCGCGGAAGAGCGCACGGCTGCGTGTATCTCGGGGGTCGGCCTTCACCGGTGCGGGAAAAACGGCAGTTTGCAGCGCGGCGGAGCGGCGAGCCTGAAGTGGCCGTTTGCCGGCCTCGCGCCGGGTCGCCGCGCCGCGCCGCCTGGAGCTCTGCGACTGCACGCCCGCGGCGTCTGCTCTCCCTGCAGCGCCGCGTGGCCGCGTGCTTTTGCTCGAGACCCAGGGACTGACGCAAGGCGCTCCTCTTGTGTAGCGCATGGTTCCATGACCGCGTGCTCCTCGCCCACCGGGAGGCGCACCCGCCGGCCGACGAGTGCGCGCACTCTCACTGCTGTCGCCGACCGCGCGACTGAGAGCGCCCGCAGGAACGCGTCTGTGAAGCGTGCCAAGACAAAGGCACGTCGCGTCCCCACCGCTGGCCACCGCTGCAGCACACCTCTAAGTGCCCACCGCCCACGTGCAGACCGCAGCGGAGGCCAAGGCTGCGACCAAGGCTGCAGATGGTGCGCGCGCACGCGGACGCGCGGCTCTGCGATGGGCCTCACACCTCCTCCAAAGCAGGCGCCGAGGCTGCCGCGCGGCCCCTCCGTGCCCGCCGTGGCCGCGCGCAGGAGGAGAAGGACGGCTCTGCGGAGGAACCGCTGGCTGAGCAGGACTCTGGTGTTGAGGAGCCAAAGGCCGCCGCTGCAATGCCCCCGCTGGCGCCCCCTTCCAGCCTCGAGGCGGCGGCACCGGAGAGATGCCAGGCGCGTGCGCGCCGGCACCTGCGCCCGCCGCGCTCTGCTCACCTCGCACGCCAGACGCAGGCTGATGCCTTGTCATGCGCGGCTCCGGACGCGCTGCAGCACTCCATCTCTCCTGCCCAGCAGCACAGCGTCGCAGAAGCCAGGGCGTGCGATGAGCCGCAGGCAAAGCAGGAGGTGGTGCGCCTGCACTCGCTTGCACCCACTTTTCGCCCACTTTTCGCTCACTCCCGCGCAGCTCGCCCTGCAGTTCGAGGAAGCCATGTCAGTGCCGCTGCCGGGCTCCCCAGCGCCATTGCCGACCGTGGAGCCGGCGCCACAAGCCCCCTGCACGCTTGAGGCCCCCCCCGCACCCCCGCACGCGCCCCCTGCGCCCGCCCAGCAAGAGCCGGCAGCGCCGCCCGCCGGGACAGCTGTTGCGGTGAGTGCGCGTTGGCGGGGCGCATGCGCGCGTCTCCGCAGCAGTGGTCTGACCCTTCCCCGCCTCCTGTGCAGCAGCCTACCGACGCGACGGGCGTCAAGCGCGCTGCCAAGGTGCCCTCGCTGCAGATGGCCGAGCAGGCGCGCAAGAAGGAGGAGCAGCTGCTGCTGGAGCGCAAGCTGAAGAAGGAGGAGCTGGAGCGTCAGCGAGAGGCTGCGCGCCGCGCCGCCGTGCAGCCCGTGCCCGCGCAGAAAGAGGGCGACGTCGGCGCCAAGGCTGCCGCGTGCCTGGCCCCGTCCAGCACGAGCGGCCTCGCCGCCGCCGCCAGGGCGCCGGAGGGCGCAGCCAAGGCCACGGCGCTGCCTCGCCTGAAGCAGGCCATGGAGGTGCGCCCCTTCTTACAGCCGTCACGGCCTCTCGTCCGACGCACGCGCTACTGTGCCACAGGCTCGCGCACAGTTGAACGAGTCGCACCGCCGAAACCTGGAGCAGGCAAGCAAGGCGCGTACCTCGCCCTCGCCCCACGCGTCTGGCGCAGGCTCACGTTGTTGCGCTTCTTCTCCCAATTCGACAGGAGGAGCCCGCCGCCGCGCCTAAGCCTGCTGAGCCGGCTGTGGCATCCAAGGTTCGTGTCTAAGGCCTCTCTGCGACGGTTGCCCCTCTCACGCATCTGTCTTCCCAGGATGACGCGCGACTGAAGCGCGTGGAAGAGATGCGGCTGGCGCGCAAGGAGCAGGCGCGTCTGTCGCTCACACTTTCAACGAACAGCGGTGCCTGAGGCTGCCCCGTCGCCAGGAGGAGCTGGCACTCGCTGCGCAAAAGGAGGAGGAGCGGCAGCGGCAGATGGTCACGGACTGCGGAAGGCAAGCACGCAAGGGTGCTGCGCTGCGCGGCTCTCGCTAATCGGCTCCCTCCGCAGACTGCTCACCACGACCGCAGAGCCCGCACATCGCGTGCCCGCAGCAGCCCCGGTCGCTGCGCCGGTCGCCCTTGCAGCGCCGCCGCCGGCTGCGCTGCCCGAGAGGGCGCTGCCCCCGCCCGCCGCGACTCCCGCCCCGCGCAGCGCAGAGCCGGCTCGCACAGCCGTGCCCGCGCCCGCGGAGGTATTCACGTCCTATGAGATCTCGCCCTACAAGAGCGGCTCTGACAGGTGCGACCCCTTGCACTGCTGCACTGCCACGCAACTCACGCCCGCCCCGCACATTCCAGCGACGGAGAGGAGGAGCGCCCGCGCAAGCCGGTGCCGTCCTGGGCCCGCACGTGCGTGTTTGCCTTGCCTTGCCACGAGAGCTGGGCGCTGACCACCGTCCTATCGTGTCAGCGACGCGCTCGCGCCAGTCCTGTACGCGCAGGCCAAGGCTGACCCCGATGGCATCTTCCAAAACCCGTCCAAAACGTGCAGGTGCGGCATTACTTGCACCCTGTCGCGATGCAGCTGACCCTTGCTGCAGCCTCAGCGAGGTGTTTCAGTGCGCGGGCAACAAGAAGCGCGACTTCAGCCGGCGAGGCAGCTCCGGGAACTGGGCGGAGGACCAGCTGACGTGGAAGGCGCGCAGCGGGAAGGTCTTGCTGGGCACTGCGCGAGAGCTGACGCGGAAGTGCTGTGCCACAGGAGGAACTCAGTTTCAAGCGCCGCATGGGCTATTTAGGCGCCGACGGCGTTGCCACGGCAACGCCCAGATCCACCGGAGCTGCCGCCGGGGGGCGCTCGTGAGGGGCTCAACGGCTCAGCTCTGCTGACCCTTGCCCAGCCAGTCGCCCTTGCGTCGAGCATCCTGCAGCTCCGGGTCCTTGGCCCAAGCGGCGCCCTCCTGTAAGACATATCAACACCAAGCCACAAGCAAACTAAAAGTGAGCGTGCTGCGCGCCTGCGGCACCGGTGTTCCAAACACGGCAATGCGTTGTATCACGGTCTGCTCTGCACCCTCGTGGTTTGCAGGGAAGAAGAGGGCCAGAGAAGAGACCTTAGAGAAAAGCACGAGGCGAAGAGCAAGCTGGGACTCGTCGCCCTCCTTCAGCTCCAGTGTCTGCGTCGCAGGCAGGCTGGCGGCGGACTCGCAGTCTAGTCCTATGGGGTTCGCAAACACCTGCAAACCACGCAGGAGCTCAGGCTTGTTAAAAGCGCGTCGGTTGTGGGAGCATACCCGCACAGAGGAAGGCCCCGTGCCACGGGGTGCGTGCAGTTGAAGGCCTGACACCTTCACGAGAGTTCGGAAGCGCAGTATAACGAGCAGCTCTGGGGCGCAGTGTTAGCGCGCGATGTGTCGGTGACTACCGTAAGAAGGACAGCCCGGAAACCCGCTGGCTACGCCAGGTGGAGCGGACCTGGGTCGACGTCACTCCGAAGAACAAGGTTGCTGTCCATTCGACGCTCCTCCGCAAGCGCGTTGAAAAGCGGGTGATCCACTTTTGCGTTGAGGCACTCGCACGTGCTCAGCTCCAGCTGCGCAAGTAGGTCAGACATTGTCAAACGTAAGTGTGAGGACTGTTCGCGGTCCGCAGTTCTTACGCGACACGTACGCGACAGTGTAAGGCGGGAGGCACTGCTGCGGAAGGGACGTAGGGACCGTCGAGCGACCGACCGCCCGCGCGGCGAGAGGAGGGACGTACGACAACGAGCAAGTGGCGCAGTCGGGCTCATCATCGTTAATGAGTGGGCCTCCTCTATGTGTTGAGCGACTGCTGTAGCTGCTCGCACGCCGCAGCGAGGGCCTCGCTGAGCCGTGTCGGGTCGCGTCCGCCCGCCTGCGCAAACGCGGGCTTCCCGCCACCCCCGCCGCCGCACATCTTGGCCAGCGGGGCAAGAAGCCCGCCGGCGGAGGCGCCCCGCTTGACCACGGCGGGGCTGAAGGCGGCGACAAGGCACACCTTGTCGTCCGCGGCCACGGAGCCCAGCACCACTGCGACGGGGTCGCCCAGCTGCGCCTGCAAATGCTGCGCCGCCGCGCCCAGGGCTGCGGCCTCCACGCCGTCCAGCTGCTGCACAAGCAGCCGCACGCCACTGGGCAGCCGCAGAGCCAGGGGCATCAACGCCTCACCCCTGGCGATGGCCACGGCGGACTGTGCGGGCCATGGCGTCAGTCAGCAAGTGCGCACTTACGGGGCGCGCGCAGGGCGCGCCTTGAGGCTCTCGACTTCGGCGGCGAGCTTGCGCTGCTCCTCGGACATGACTGCGATGCGGGACTCGAGCTTGTCCGGCTGCACCTTCAGGGAAGCTGCCAGCGACTTTACAATCTTCTCCCGCTCCGACAGAAGGTCGTAGACGCCGGGCCCCGCGACAGCCTCGATGCGCCGCACGCCAGCCGCGATACCGGACTCTGACACAATCTGTGCGCGCAGATGATGAGCAGCAGGCGAGTCGCGCCTCGCGCAAGGGCGCACCTTGAAGCCTCCTATCTCGGCGGTGTTCCTAACGTGCGTTCCACCGCAGAGCTCCATGGATACGCCCGGCACGTCCACCACGCGCACCACGTCCCCGTATTTCTCGCCGAACATGGCGGTGGCGCCTGAGGCGCGCGCGGCGCTGAGTGCCATGCTGGAGGACTGCACCTCCACGCTGTCCCCAATCCAGCCGTTGATCAGGGCCTCCACGCGGACCAGCTGCTCTTCGCTGGGCGCAACAGCGCTGTTGAAGTCGAAGCGAAGGCGGCCAAAGTCGACAAGCGAGCCCGCCTGAGAGACGTCGGTGCCCAGCACCGACTTGAGTGCAGCCTGCAGCAGGTGCGTGGCTGTGTGGTTGCATCGCGCCTGCGCAGGCGGCGGAGGCGGCGTCAGGTGCGCGGATACGGAAGGCAGATGACAGACGCACCCGGCGGCGGAAGGCCGGGTCGACGGCCGAGCTGACGACAGCATCTACCTCCAGAACCCCCGTGCCAAACACTTCGCCCCGATGCAGGAAGAGGCGCCCGCCGCCAGCCTTCTGCACGTCCGTGATGCGCACGGAGGTTGCGCCGTCCTCGCTGTGCAGTGTGCCCTGGTCACCAACTTGGCCGCCCGATTCTGCGTAGAACGGGCTGCTGTCCAACACCAGCTCCACAGCCTGGCCCGGCGCGGCGCTGCTGGCGGGCTTGCCGTCTACCAGCAGCGCGACGACGCGGGCCTGCGCGGTGAGTTGGTCGTAGCCCAGGAAGGCAGTCTCGCCCACCGCGTCCGCAACACGAGCCAGCAGGCTGTCCGCAGTCACGTCCACCGCTACGGCTGCGGCCTGGGACTGCGCGCGCTGCGCCTGCATGGCCTCCTCAAAGGCGGCAAGATCCACCCGGATGCCCCGCTCCACAGCAACCTCCTGCGTGATCTCAAGCGGGAAGCCGTAGGTGTCGTACAGCATGAACGCCTGTGCGCCCGGCAGCAGCGCCTGCCCAGCCCGCTGTCAGAGCGAGGCAGCAGACATGAGCCGCATGCACACCTGTTCAGCGCCAGCCGCAGCCGCCTTGGTCAGCAGCTCGTCCAGCAGCGACTCGCCCTTCTCCAGTGTGAGGACGAAGCGCTGCTCTTCGCGCTCCAGCTCGCTGTAGACGCGCGCTGTGGAAGCTTGCCGCTCAGATGAAGCAGGGGCGGCAGCGGCAGTTTCACGCACCTGCATTCTTGGCCACGGCGGGGTCGCAGGCTGTGGAGAGGGCCACAGCCACCTCCGCAATCCTGGGCGTGAAAGCGGAGCCAGCCGGCACGCCCAGCAGGCGCCCGTTCCGGACCACCCTGCGGATGAGGCGGCGGACGATGTAGCCACGCCCGATGTTGGAGGGCAGCACGCCGTCAGAGATGAGGTACACCACGGCGCGCGTGTGGTCGCCCATCACTTTCAGACGGGTCTTCGTCGTCTCATCTGCGCTAGCGTACGAAATACCGGCCAACTGCGGAGGAGGGGGGGCACGCATATCACACAGCGCAATAGCGAAGCCCAACAGGCTTGGGCACACCTCGGCTGCGCGCTGAACGATGGGGAAGATGAGATCTGTCTCGTAGTTGTTCGGCACTCCTTGCAGAATCTGGGCCATGCGCTCCAGACCCATGCCCGTGTCGATGTTCTTGTTGGCCAGCGGGGTGAGGGCGCCGTCCGGGCCGCGGTTGTTCTCCATGAACACCTGCCGCGGAAGTGAACACGGCATGGGCAGGCTCTCATGAATTGAGACGTACCAGGTTGTAGAATTCGATGAAGCGCGAGTCGTCCTCCAGGGAGGCGCCCTGCGCGCCACGCTCCGGATGGAAGTCGAAGTAGAGCTCGCTGCAGGGGCCGCAGGGGCCAGTGGGCCCCGCCGCCCAGAAGTTGTCTTTCTCCCCCAGGCGCTGGATGTGCTCTACGGGCACGCCGATGACGTCGCGCCATATGTTGAACGCCTCGGTGTCGTTCTCGAAGACACTCACCCACACGCGCTCGGCAGGCAGCCCGAACTCTACAGTGGCCAGCTGCCAGGCCCACCTGCGAGCGGCTGCATCAGGCACGCGCAGGCGATGCAGGGCGGCCCAGAGCGCACTCGATGGCCTCGCGCTTGAAGTAGTCGCCAAAGCTGAAGTTGCCCAGCATCTCAAAAAAGGTGTGGTGCCGCTTGGTCACACCCACGTTCTCAATATCGTTCGTGCGCACGCATTTCTGCGTGGTGGTCGCCCGGGGCACAGAGCGGGGCGACTGTGGGAGTGAGGGAGAGCGTGGGAGTGAAGCGTTGCAAGTTTGTGTGGGGGCTAACCTGGCCCAGGAAGACAGGCTTGAACTGCAGCATGCCCGCGATGGTGAGCAGCACGGTGGGGTCCTCCGGCACCAACGAAGAGCTGGGCAGCACAGCATGGCCTCGCGAGGCGAAGAAATCCTGGCCAGGCGTTGTCAGCCACGCCCTGTGATGGCAGCCAGCAGGCGCACGGGGTTGCAAGCACGCCATACCAGGAAGCGGCGGCGGATGGCGGCGCCGCTCACGTCCTGGCCCGGTGGAGCGCTTGTAATAGCCGCAGCCTGCGTGGCAACACTTCTGGCCGCGCACAGCGGTCGCACGCCAACCAGCCGAGGGCGGCATGCAGCGTGGCATGAAAACGCGCGCGCGAGCAAGCATCTGCGCCAGACGCCGCGTGAGCAACAGGTGCAAATCCCATGCGCTGCCAGCTTGCGCACCGCGTCACCGGCTGGCGCAGCGCAGCCAGCGGCAGCAGCTTGGTAGGCGCGGTCATGAGCCGCTGCATTCGGGTGACGAGGATAGCGAGTAGGAGCTGCTAGCACATCACGTGAGCGACGTCGGCACTGTACAGTCTTTCTTGCAGACCAGGCTGATTCGCTGCGAGAACAGAGTGCTAGATGCGCGTAAGGTGTGCAGTCGCGCAGATCCGACTCCCGATATATAGACCTGCAGTATTGTGGAGCTCTTTGCGTCGAAGAATGCTCATAGGGCACGGGTAGTTAAAGGCATTGCGTCTATGTGGTGTGCGGTCACTCTCGTAGGTGCTCCGCCAGTGCGCCCTGCCGCACTGGTTGCCGCAGCTTGCGCAGCGCCTTGCCCTCAATCTGCCGGATGCGCTCCCGGGTGACCCGGAAGACGACGCCCACCTCCTCCAGCGTCTTCGGGTGGCCGTCCGTGAGGCCAAAGCGCAGGCGCAGCACCTCTCGCTCGCGGTAGGATAGCGTGCCCAGCACCCCGTCCAAGTCGTCTCGCAGCAGGTTGTAGCCGACGCTGCTCTCCGGCGCCTCGCTCAGGTGGCCCTCGACAGTCTCCTCCAGCGTGCTCTGCTTCTTGTCGTCGCGCCCCACAGGCGCGTCCAGCGACATGGGCGGCAGCGCGGCATTGTTGATCATGCGAAGCTTCTCAACCGTGATGCCCATGTCAGCCGAAACCTCCTTGTCCGACGGCGGGCGCCCAAACTGTGAGGCAAGCTTATCCCGGCTCTTGCGTATGCGGCTTATGATGTCGTACAGGTGCACCGGAAGGCGTACGGTGCGCGAGTGGTCTGCGATGGAGCGCGTGACCGCCTGTCGGATCCACCAGTGCGCGTATGTGGAGAACTTGTAGCCCCGCTCGAAGTCGAACTTCTCTGCGCCGCGGATGAGCCCCGTGCTCCCCTCCTGCACCAGGTCCTGGAAGCTCAGCCCGCGCCGCAGGTATTTCTTGGCAATGCTGACCACCAGCCGCAGGTTCGCCTGCACCATGTGGTTCTTGGCCGAGTACCCGCGCTGCAGGCGCTCCTGAGAAGTGCGATGCGTCAGCGCTGCGCGTGGGGTGGGTGAACAGGCCTGCGCACCGAGAAGTCAGCTGCGGACATGCCCACAGCCGCCGCCCACTCAGCCGTGCTTGGCGCCCTTCCCAGCTCCGCCTGCAGCGCGGTCTGCGTGCGCTCCAGTCCCAGCAGGTCCTGCGGGGCGGAGTGAGACGGGGAGGGTGTGGGCGCAGGTGTGCAGCCGTGCCTGGATGTGGCGCGCCAGCTCAACCTCCTCCGCTGCGGTCAGCAGCGACACCTGCCCCAGGTCCTTCATCATGCTCAGCGTCTCCTCCCGATCATCCCCGGCCCTGCGTGCGCCAGCCTCTGGCCCACCCCCAAAGGCACTGCGCGACCTCACCCCGCGCAGCGTGCGCTGCACCGCGTGCTCATACCGTGCCTCCTCCGGCGGCCGACCGTCGCGTGCAGGCAGCCTGAGCGGCGCGTCTGGCGGCCGCGCAGCAGGCTCACGAACCCGAGACCGGGGCGCGGCTCTGCGCACCCTCCCCGCGCCGAGCTCCTTTTCGCGCAGCTGCTCCAGCCGGCGCAGGTCGTCGTGGGTGGGGAAGTCGAACGCCTCCAGCGCCTTGGCCATCTGGTTGGGAGAGGAGCGCCTTAGTGGCGCGCTTTTTGCGTGTGGTCCCTGGGGGCGCCGCACGACCTCGCGGCGCAGTCTCCCCGCACGCACCTCGGCAGCCTTAGCAGCCAGCGCCTTGACGTCGTCCGCGCGCAGCAGGGTGGAGTCTGTAGTAGGCGAGAGAGCACTCCGATTAGCCCTAGTCTAGTCACCGCCGCCGCTCTCCATACGAGGCGGGCCGAGACGCGTCGCAGGTCGCACGCACGACCGCACAGCTGCCGGCTCGCTGGACGGGGGCCGAGACGCACCAGAGCCGGCCGCGAGTGGCGCAGTCGATGGAAGTGCCGTCGCGACTGCTGCGCTCACCACGCTGGCGCGTGCGTCCACCGCGCGCTGCGAGGCGGCCAGCATCACTGAGCGGCTCGGCCTGCGCGGCAGGGCACGGCGTCAGCCGCCAAGAAGTCGGTTGGGCCGTTCATGTAAGGACGCACCGCGCCGGGAAAGGTGCTGGCGCATCGCCCGCGCGCGTTGTTGACAGCGGAGTGGCACGCCGCGCGGGGTGCGGGAGCGCTTGCGAGGCGCGCCCGGCTTGCGCGCTCACGCGCATTGCGCAGCCTTGCCCCAAGCTGCGCTGAGTCCAGCCGGGGAGTCGCAGACACACGAGGAGCACGGGCTGGCGGAGGGGACGAGTTTTAGGCTCCTCCTCCCCGGCCCGCCGCGCCGGCGGCGGCCGCCGCGCGCCGCCGCCAGTCGTACGACTTTTTTGTCAGCCGTCCTGCCGTCGACGTCATCTCACCTCGAGCTCCGTTTGGCCCGTTTGGCCTGTATCGCCGCGGCGACTGCTAGTGGGCGTCTCGGAGAAGAAGCCCAGAGCGCGCGATGGTGTGTGGCGCAGGCAGCGAGGAGAACCTCTGGTCTTCGCGCTTCAACCGCAAACCGTGCCCGCGACTGACACGCACTGCACCCTCTGCTGCGCAGGGTCGGGGCGGTGATGGGGTCACGCCGGGTCGTACGCTGCGCTCCAGGTGCGCTCGGGGTCGCAGCGTGCAGCACACAGCACATTTTTACGCCATTGGACACGCTCTACAGGGTCGTCTTGGCGGGCAAATCCGACGAGACCGTGCTGGAGGCGCCGGCACGCAGCACCAGCACGTGCGTGCATGCGCCCAGAGACCTTGTGCGGCTGGTGTGACGCTGCTTCCGCTCCCAGGTTCTCGGTCTGCGAGGTTGCACGCCACACCACCCCGGAGGACTGCTGGCTGATCATCAAGGGCAAGGTGTACGACGTCAGTGGCTGGGCTGCGGGTCACCCGGGCGGCGCCGTTATCTACACGCACGGCGGAAAGGCGAGCCACTCCCTCCTCCAGTCTGAACTGTACTGCTTCCTGACCTCTCACCCCTCACCTAGGACGCCACCGACACCTTCTCCGCCTTCCACTCTCCCCAGGCGTGGAATACGCTGCGCTCGCGCCAGATTGGTGTCTGCGACGAGGAGCCTCCTCGCCTGCTCCAGGACTTCCGTGCCCTGCGCAGCTCCATGCAAAGCGATGGACTGTTCGCGAGCAGCAAGGTGTACTATGTGATGAAGGTGCGGCTGCACATTCGCAAGCATGCCTCCCGCCGTCTGACGGCAAGCTCTCCTGCCTGCAGGCCTCAAGCAACCTTGCCATCTGCGCTCTCTCTCTGGCGCTGCTGGCGTTCAGCGACACGTACCTCTCGGTAATCGCTGCCGCCTGTTTGATGGTGTGACGGTTGCGCCGCCCCTGCGACGTAAACCGTGTCTGACTGGACGACTGTCGCAGGCGCTTTTCTGGCAGCAGTGCGGCTGGCTCGCGCACGACTTCCTGCACCACCAGGTCTTCAACAACCGCGCACTCAACAACGCCGCGGGCGTGTTCTTCGGCAATTTCTGCCAGGTGCTCCTTGGCACAGGGCTCCAACGACACCTTCTGACACTGGGGATCGCGCTGTGCAGGGCTTCAGTGTGGCCTGGTGGAAGGACAAGCACAACGCACACCACGCCGCTCCGAACGAGGTGCGCCTGGCGGTCAGGCTGTGCAGGCGGTTCTCACACCTGCACTGTGCGTCGCAGCTCAACGAGGGGCTCCATGCCGTCGACCCGGACATCGACACGCTGCCCATTCTGGCGTGGAGTACGGACATGCTCGAGGCGCGAGCGCCGCTGCTCCTTTCGCTTGCTCTATACCGCTGACGGCAGCACACATCAGGAGCTCTCCGCGTCTCAGCGCGGTCTGGTGCGGTTGCAGCACTGGCTCCTGTTCCCCGTGCTTTTTGTTGCACGCGTCAGCTGGTGCATCCAGAGCCTCGCCTTTCCCTTCACCCACACGCTGGGCTTCTCCAAGCATGCTGTCGAGGTGCTCACCCTGGCGGCGCACTACGCCTGGCTGCTGACCGCCTCATTCTCGCTGCTGCCGCCGCTAAAGGTGCGCGCACCAATGTCGTTAAAGGTTGCCGGGCGCCACTGACCCGCAAGCCTGGCGTACCGCAGGCGGGTCTTTTCGTGCTCCTGTCAGAGCTCGTCTGTGGCATCCTGCTGGGTTTTGTGTTCATCCAGAGTCACAACGGGATGGAGGTTTACAGCGACAGCCGCAACTTTGTCGCCTCGCAGCTTGCTTCTACTCGTAACGTGCACGCCAGCCTTTTCAACGACTGGTGCGTGCCGCGAAGGAACGCATGGCTGCTGCACTGCTGAATACCCACGTGTTGCCATGCGCAGGTTCACGGGCGGCCTGAACCGCCAAATCGAGCACCACCTGTTTCCCACGCTACCACGTCACAACCTGCACAAGGCCCAGGTTCTCGTGCGCGCGCTGTGCTCCAAGCACGGGCTGTACTACGAGGTGTGTTGCCTACGCGCGCGGCCGCGATGCGTGCGGCGCGACTCGCGAGCTGACTGTTCCGCCGTTGTTTGTGCAGGACTGCTCCATGTCCACCGCCACCATCCGGGTGCTGCTCAGGCTTAGGGAGGTTGCCCATGCAGCCTAGCTATTCAATTTCGTATTTGGTCTGTGCGGTTATTGTTTGGTTCGTAGCTATCTAGAGCTCTAGGAAGATCGAAGAGAGCTAGAATGAGAGGAGCTTAAGCACCGTGCCTAGCATCGCCTCCGCCTGCTCCAAGGCAGAAATGTCGGCGGCGCCGTCCTCCGTATCCCGCTCCCGAATGCTGTACAGGCAGAAGACCACATCCTCGGGCTGCAGAGTGAGGCCATTGAATCTCTTCGACATCTGCGTAATACCTGGAGCGAGCGCGTCAGGCTGACACGCGGCATATCTCAGCACGTGTGCGTACCTGCGACGCTCGGGTTCAGGCTGCAGCACGCTTGTGCGTACTTGAGGTACAACTGCGAGGCCCTCAAAGCGTCAGCACGGCGTCGATGCATGCGAGCTGGCGCGCGCGCGGACCTTCTGGGAGATGGAGAGCTCGCCGTCCAGCGTGAGCGCGAAGGCCATGAACGAGAGCACCGTGTACGAGTCCAGCCGCGACAGCGAGGGCAGGCACTTCTCCAAGAACACGGTCTCGTCGTCCAACCCTTCGATGCTGCTGGGATCGAGGTGCAGCCGGAACATGAGGTGCTTCATCAGCAGCTCCAGGTTTGGATGGAAGCGCTTTGACTGCACAACCGCCACCGCAACGGTGCGCAGGATGGCCGTTTTCATCTCTGCAGTCATGGCGGTGGGGTCGAAGGAGTCGTGGCGGGAGGCGAGGGCAAAGCTCTTGATGCGCGACAGCGCAACAGCCTTCTTCAGCTCCACCCCCGCCTCCAACTGCCGCGACAGCTCCTGGTGCACGCCCAGCAGTGCATCCGTGACACCGTTGATGCAACAGCGGCACAGCGCAACGGTGCGCACGGCTTTTAAGATCTGGTACGCCAGCATCGCGTTCCAGAAGGCAACGATGGGAATGCCAATCAGGGGGAACACACCCTTCACCGCCGAGCGTGTCACCACGCGCCGCAAGATGATCTGAGAAGGGAGCGCGTGTCAGCACGACCCAGCAGACGTGCGCGCGGAGCAGGCGTGCGCACCTTGATGAGGAACTTGGACAGCCCCCCGCGTGCCTTGTAGAGGAGAAAACAGAGCTTGAGGATTAACTCGCTGCTGCCGCGCAGCGGGTTTACGCCGAAGCGCACGTAGGTTGGGTGCCCGAGCTCCAGCGCTTCCGCGATGATGCTATTGGACACGTATGTCCGGATTGGGTCCGCCGGCCACAGCTTCAGGCCCGCAATCTGCGCCACGGTGAGCGCAGTGCGCAGCAGATCGTAGTAGATGACCATCGCCTCGAGAAAGGAGACGAAGATGGCGGGGGCGTATGTGACTGCGAAGTTTTTGTACAGCTGGCCGCCACTGAACGTGGTGCCGTCCGGGTTCTCCGAGACTGGAAAGTTCTCCTTGGCCAGCTTTTCAAACAGCACCGCAAGACCGGCGGAACCGACGCCATAGCAGAGGCAGCGGACGACGCAGAACCAGCAGCAGAGGGAGATGCGCAGGATGACAGAAGGTGAGAAGGAGGTCTCGCTGGTGCTCTCCACCGTGTCCAGCACGCCCTCCGCGCGGCGCATGCGGTACCGTGTCTCAATATCCACCGCCTCAGCAGCCGCCTGACCCTTGATCACCAGCAGCTTGGCAGCCGTGCGTTCCAGGATTGGCCGGTCCTTCACGTTGCGCAGCTCGTCCAGCTCCTCCACGGTCGATGTGAGCTCATAGGAGGACACAAAGGCAAGGGTCTCCACGCTAGGGGCAGAGTCAGTCAACGGTTGTGGCACAGCGTGCGTGGGTGCCGCACTTGAACACGGCTGCCAGCCCTCCAAGCTTGCTGCGGTCCACGCTGGAGAAGGCCAGCGCGAACTCTTTGAAAGAACAGGAACCATCACCAGAAGGGTCCATGTGCTTCATCAGCGTGTCCCTATCGCGCAGCGTGAAGCGGGCGCCGATCTTGCGGAAGATGATGAGGAGCTTGTCGCCCGTGATCTCGCTGTGTGCGGCAAGAGGCGAACCCCGAGTAAGAACCGGCTGCGTGGCGGCGGGTAAGCAAAGCGCACAATGCATCGTCAAAATCGACATTTGAGAACGCCATGGCCAAATTCAGCAGCGCCATCGGGAACTGCTCGCCCGTGATCTCCTCCTCAAACATGCCCGCCGCAAACTGGTAGCAGCTCATCTGCACCGCAACGGCAGGCTCAGGGTTGGGAGTTGCACACTCTGCTGGCGTACGCACCGTCAACTGGCCGCCCAGCAGCCGGAGACATGCAGCTTTGGCAGTCTTCGCGTCCAAGCCGGCGGCTCGCAGGATGGGAATGACCTCCTCGTCTTGCAGCGAGTTGTCGTTCTGCACATCAATGAGGCGAAACAAGTAGCTGTGCGGACGCGCTGCGCGTGAGCAAGGCGGGTGCTGGGCGGGTGCTCAGCGCACCGGTAGCGCAGCTCGTAGAAGGGGTCGCCGTACGCCTCTATGATGACGTCTATGAACTGGAGGAAGTCGACACGCACAACTGCGAGTAGCACGCGGTCAGCTTGCGTTGTGGCTGCCAGCTGACAGCACACGCACTATCAGCGATTTGGTGCTTGGTGGTGAATCCCAGCGCAGTCATGATGTCCTTGCTGGTCCATTTCTGGCGCGCGGGCAGCCTGAGAGCGCTGCCAAGGGTGAAGAGTGCGGAAGTCACGCACCAATCCGAGCACACTGGTCAAGTTTTTCAGCTCCGCCACGCTGAGGGCGCCGTCGTGGTCCGTGTCGAACTCGAAGAACGCCTGCGAGGGAGGGCGGTAAGCAGGCAGAAGAGCAGGCAACGCGGCTGCTGCACCGCCACACTCACATCTTTGAGCTTCTCGACTGTCTGCAGCGGTAGCGACAGCCTCACATCCGTCCCCTGGATGAGCGTGACCAGCTGTTCCAGACCGAGCGAGCCCAGCGACTTGCGGGGCGCCTGAGCCAGGAGGTACGTCAAGTGCTCCGGCTCAGTATGCTGCCCCAGCAGCTTCAGAACGACCTAAGAAAACGGGCGGCAGTAGCGGCGGCGTCAGCCGCAGCGGCAAGGCATGGTGTGTGAGTCGCACCAGCAGCTCGTCCTCGCCGAGGGAGTCCACCTCGCCGACCAGCAGCGTGAACACACGTTTGATCAGGTCGTGGCGCGACAGCTGCTTCAAGTGCACAGCGCCCGTGATGCTGTTGATGAGCTCCACGGCGGTCGATGTGGATACCACCCCTGCACGCGCATCAGCAGGCAAAGCCGAGGCGGCACATTCGCTGTCGCGGCGCACCAAGAGGCACATCCACGTTGGCGAACGTGGCGGCGGCCTGCTTGAACACCTGAGCATGCGACGCGTCCATCTTGGGCAGCAGTGCCTGCAAGTCGGCGTGAGCTCTTGCGAGTAACAGCAGTCTGGGGCGACAACTGTGACGCACATTGAACTTATTGCCGTCCGACATGCGCATGGCAATAAGCAACGGCTGTTCCTCGAGGTTTGCAGCTGACAGGATCTGGAGGAGAGAGCGGTGAGGTCGGCGCGCTGCACGCATAGAGCTCCCGCACACGCCTTGCCAACGTCCGTCCAGCCGCCTGCCGCGTTCCTGAAGTAAAGGTGCAGCGCAGTGCCGCTCGTGCCGCCACTGTCGCGCACGTGCCATGCCCCCGGGAACCAGTTACGGACGGAAAGCGTCTTCTCGCCGGAGATCACCCCCTGGCGATGCAGCAGCAGCAGCGCGTGAGAGCTGTGGGCGCAGCCGCCAGGAGCGCTCACGCGCCTGCTCGATGTTTCGCACAAAAGCACACATGAATGCAAGGCAGTCCTTGCTGCCCGAGCCCATGAAGGCCTTCACATCATCGTGACTCCAGTCCAGGCCCAGGTAGGATACGAGCGTCGCAAGCTCCTGCTTGTCCAGCGTGCCGTTGCGCTGCGAGCAAAGGCGGAAGAGCGACTTGACCTCCTGCAGCAGCTCCAGCGGCACCAGCGTGATCAGTTCCTCCGTCTTTGCGATGGTGGACATGAACAAGACGAACTCCTAAAGCGCAGAGACTTTAGAGGCTGTTCCATGCAACCGCTTGCGGGCACGCGCCTCCACCAGCAAGGCACCCTCGCAACTGCCAAAGCGGCGAAAGATGTCCTTGGGCCGGAGCTGTAGGCTGACAATTCTGAGCGCCAGCTGTGGGTCGAACCGAAGTGGTGAGAATGCGAGAGGTGGCTTCTTGCGTTCATAGCCTGACCTGAAGCTTCTTGGAATCCAGGCTTCCCTGGCCGTCAATGTCCACGACATCAAACAGCTCTGTCGCGTAGTCCAGACGGTGGTCCGCAGGCACCACGGTCCCGACCTGCAGCGAGCACTGGGTGTTGGTGCGAGCGAATTACGGGCCTCGCACGCAGGCGCGCACGATGATGGTGGACAGCGGGTTGTTGAGCTCGTGCTGCTGCCCGTAGACGTGAATCACCGTGTGCCCGGGGCCAGAGCCCGCGACTGTGGCGCGTGTGTGAGAGAGTGCTGGCTTTTGCGAAACAGTATCACGCGCCCGTGGACAGGCTGAACACGGGCTCGTCTCCGAAGGCAACCAGCGGGCCGTGCAACGCATTCGTCGCGTGAGCCTCCGGCTGCAGGCCCAGCCATGACGCAAACATGTTGCTGCGATTTACGGCGCCTGTGTCGCGCGCTATGGCGAGTGCATGATGCCTCGCATTCGACTAGCACACGGACCACTAGCGTAGGAGAGCGCCGCGATTTCGAACACACGAACAGAAGGATAATTGTTGAACGCACGTGCACGTGGTGCCGTGGTGCGAGGCGTCAATATGAGTGCGTGTGTGCAGAAGAGTTGAGCGAGAGGTGACAAGCGAGATTGTTCTGACGTGTAGAATTTATATCTGTTCATCTGCGAGTCCGTGGGGTGCTCAGAAGGTGAAGGTGCCGGTAGCACTGTTGAACACATACTCGGTGCCGTTCAACGTCAGAACCCCGTTGCGCAGCAGACACTTCCACTTGTTCTTGACATGCGAGACCTGGGCGGGCGCAGTGAGCCACAGGTGGCGGAGCAGGGAGGCTGGCATGGCGAACCTTCTCGAATTGGGTCAGTACCAGATTCGCAGTCACTGGGTCCTTCTCGTCATCATCTGGCGCAGAGGGCGTGAGAGAGGGCCTCGCCCGCCGGGGGCAGTGCGTGGCACGGCGCACCGCTGTCGAGCGGCGGCTCCTCGGCAGGAGTTGCGGCAGCACAGGACCCAGCAGCTGCTGCTGGCCCGCCGGCGGCCTCCTCGCCCCGAGGATGCGTCGCGGACGGGGGCGCTGCCGGAACAGGGGATGCCGCAACGGTGACTGCAACCTCTGGCTCCTTGCGCTTGCGGCTTGCCTCCACCGCCTGCGCGCGCCGTCAGGGGCCAATTTCGCACACGGCACGCGCTCACGCGCGCGCCTGTGGCGGCGCGGCGGGCTCAGGCTCGGTCTGGGGTGCGTCCACTATCCATCCTGACAGCGGCAGCTGTGGCAGCGGCCGCCCGAGCAGTGCCAGGGGTTCCATCGCAGCTCTGCCGTGTGTGAATGGTGAGCGAGGACTCGGAAGCACAGCGATGGAGGGCAGGCGCACCCTGCAGCTGGCAATGGTGGCGCTGGAGCCTGCTTCAACACGGGAGCCTGCTTCGCCCGCGCCTGCGCCTGTGGGCAGCTCAGACACGCGTCGCAACACTCGCAGGTTCCGCAGCCTCACCTTGGCGACCGGCACGGCAGCGGGCGCCACTACGCGTGCTGCCTGCGTTGCCCCAGAGGCGGGCTCTTTGTCCACCTGGTTCACCATCGCAGAGAGCTTGCTTTTCCAGCGCTGCCGGCCACGCGCGCTCGTAAGGCGATGCCAGCCACGCGCGGAGCGGGCGCGCACCGTCTCTAGCTCTCGCAGCACACTCGCGTCCAGTCCGTCGCCCAGGAACTCAACCTGCGAGTTCGCAATGACGTCTGCGACCACCTTAGCGGTGAAGGCTTGCACGATGCTCTGCTCGACAGCTGCGACACCCGCCATCTTCTTTTCTTGCTCGCGACGTCAGCCCTGCTCCACACTCAGCCACCGCGTCCGTCTCGTCGATAAAACGAAACACCAGGGAAGCACACTGACTGCCTAGCACGTCACCACGTCAGCAGCGGGCGGGGAGCGGGCGGGCGGCCCGGCCGCTCCCTGTTGCCACGCACAGGTAGCCCCGCCCGCGGCCCTCGTGCGCACCCCCGCCCGCGCGCGCCGGGGCGCCGCCACTCGCCAGTTGCGTCTCCCTGCCTGCGCTGTGCTCTTCTCCAGTCGTTCCACTGCGTTGCTATCTCCAGGCGGTTATAGCGCGGTGGCAGTGCAAGGAGAGGTTCTGCGCACTCTGGCTCGGCAGCCCAACTCTCTGGCTGTGTCTGCTGCTGGCAGTGCTCAACTGCGTGCTGGTTTTCACAGCGGCTGGTGCTCTTTCGCGCGTGGACCAGGGTCCAGGTGGAGTTGCTTGTCGCTCTATCTAGCATGGCGGCAAAGCAAGCGCAGTCCGGAGGAGTCACCCAGGCGCGCAGCAGCGCAGGCTGTGCACACGTCTTTTTCTTGTCTCGTTCCTGCTCTGCGTGCACTTACCTGGTGCCTTCGCGCCCGTTGCAGCCTATTGACGAGGTCGCAGAGTACCGGGTGCGCCGTGCTCTCGTCCACACTCTGTTTGCCGTGCCTACTAACTTACCTCTTGTTTCACAGGCGGAGCGCGCACGCAACTGGCCGTCTCAGTCGAATGTGGAGCGCAAGGCGCGCCGTCCCAGAGAAGCTACTTCTGCAGAGGAGGAACGCAAAGACTGACTAGCGTTTGCACTGCTGCTCATCACTTACAGGAACTGGCTGCTACCCAACGAGTTGCGCGCGGGGAGCTGGACCTCGATATTCATCAGGTGCGGACTGGCGCCAGGGCATGGCTGGCTCTTTCATCTGATGCCATTTCACAATTTTGCGTGCATCGCAATGCACAGGCGGAAGCGAAGCGGCGGCGGCAGCGCCTGCAGCAGGTCCTGGCTCAGCAGCGGGGAATGGGACATTTCGAGGCCTCGCGGGAACTTAGCATCGTCGTGCAAGCCGCAGAACCTGGGCGACGCGCACCTCCTGCAGGTGTGCATAGTGGCCCTTTCCCCGACCCGCCAGCATGCGTGCTTATTACGGTTGCCGAATGTCAGCGCCCCCGAAGCCACGCGATACTGCTGATGACCAGGAGCGCCGCCTGCGCGAGCGAGAGGCCGCAATGGTGCGTCGAGCAATGCGAGGCAGTGGTTCGAGCCCCAATGGCCGTGGCCGCAGCATGAGCTGACCGCGGCGAATTGCACTGTCAGGCTCGCATCCGCGCCTCGCGCGCAGTCACTGCACAGCCCGCGGAAACGGCCGAAGACAGCGACGAGGCGCCAGATGTGATTCTGCATGCTTCCCGCCCGCCGCCTCCGGAACCGTCTGCTGCTCCCGCGCCATCGCCGCATGTGAGCACGGCGGCAGCGACGGCGGCGGTGCGTCATGAGCGCGAATGCCCCGCCCGAAGTACCCTCGCTTACATGCCCCATGCAATGCAGAAGCGCAAACGCGCACCTGAGGAGGTGCGGAGCTGCTACTTCCGTCGCAGGAACACGCGCCGCTAGACTAGGCGCGGTATCTAACTTAGCATCGCTGCACAGCCCAAGTCCGTTGCGCCCGTGATGTTGGGTCAGAGCTCGCTGCTGCGCAAGCTTCTCGACAAGGACATCCGCCGCGAGCGCAGCCACCTACTGCAGGCATTCCGCTTCTTCGAGAACGCCGGGTGCGCATTGCACACATTCTGCGAGCGCGCATGCCCATCTCACCCCAACTCAGGCTCTTGCAAGACGCGGCGGCGAAGACGAGCTAGCTGTTACGTTTCGCGCACAACCACTCCTCAGACTCGGAGCAGGGAAACATCCACCACGCGCTGTCCGCAGCCTCCTGGATGCACGTGGTGTAAAGGGGCGGCCGCTGCAGAACGACACCTCCAGGCGAGAAGCTGAAGCGGACCTGTGTGCGCAACGAACGGATGCTCAGACATTGCGTGGCCATGTGCGCTCTGCGCGGCGATGTGCGCTCAGCCCGTCCTGCGTGCCTGGTGGCGCTCCTTCCACTTGTAGAAGAGGCGGGGAGCGGGGAGCATCTGGAAGACGTGGTCGCGCAGCTCATCGTTCGTGATGAGAATCCCAGACGCGCCCGCATTCACGGCCGCATACAACCAATACCAGTCGTCGTTTGAGCCAGCGGGCGTCGTGAAGAGCTCGTCTGCGCAAGAGGGCGATGTGAGCCGCAGGGCCAGAAGCTGTGAGTGCGAAGGGTGCGCACGATTGTTGCGCCACTGGCGGATGAGGTTCCCCGCTGAAGGTGCATTCGCTGCTCCGCCCTTCACGCGGCGTTGGTGGAGCACCAGCAGCGCCGGCTTGGCTTCCGCCCCGCGCTCCTCACGCAGGTGCGCCATCAGCCGCTCCAACTGGTGAAAGTTGAAGCGCGCATCCTCAAAGTTCTGGTTGAACATGCCTACATTCGCCCCGTCCACAATGGTGTCAAAGGGCCCATGGCGCTCAGACCACTCCACGAACCTGGCACCGCGGTCGCGTCAGGAAAGTCGGCGGGCGCGTGCATGCCATGCTCACCCGTCAAAATCCTGTGCCCGCTCGCGAGCGCGGGACAGGGTAGCAATTGCGCCGGCGAGCTCCTCGCGCTCCGCGTCGGTAAGGTCAACCTGAAGGGAGGAGCAACATCAGAACACAAAGCTCGCTGGCGGTGCATGTCGACATGCTACTCACCGCCTGCAGCCGAATGCCGGCATCCGTCTTGTGCTGCCCATCCTCGTCCACCGCTGCGTCTGAAACCGCCCAGGCAGTGCCGTGTGACTCGAACCAACCCCGGATGGCAGCGAGCAGCTCCTGGCTGGCGAGGCGGATGTCGTCTCTCATACGGCGCAGCAGGCTCCATGCCTCGTCCGCGTGGGACCTGCGGGCGCGAATGGTTTACTTAGCTCAAGCTTGGTCGCCGCATCGCCGCTGCTAACGCACTTGATGACGGAAAAGCAACGCAACAGTGCGATGTACTCCACCTCAGACAGAGCAATGCCAGAGGCTCGAATGTCCGCCTCGACGATGAGCGCCTGAGACAAAGGAATGCCGCGTCTGAGAGCCCGGAGGAGAGCTGGGGCCTTGCGTACGTTCGCTATGTCGTGAGCATCGCAGAAACCCGTCACTGCAGGTGTAAATGTCCGCAACCGGGCGACGAGCCCCTTGTCGCGCATGCATTTCGCCTGTGAGAGGTGGTTGCCGCGTCATCTCTCTGGTGCAGCGCCTA
>Ga0049083_10000045_pt1 | contig 30922 bp, 27 predicted proteins | sample GreLakmeMI27MSRF_FD_66719 | JGI IMG/M metagenome (GOLD analysis project Ga0049083, IMG submission 66719) | Freshwater lentic microbial communities from great Laurentian Lakes, MI, USA - Great Lakes metaG MI27MSRF | ecosystem: Environmental > Aquatic > Freshwater > Lake | place: Great Lakes...
CGGATCCGAACCATTCCGATAGGAGAAGTACGTGGCCGCAGCAAAGAAAGCAGCACCAAAGAAGCGCCGTAAGAAGGCAGCAGCACCAGCTGCTCCAAAGAAGCGCCGTAAGAAGGCAGCAGCTAAGAAGGCAGCTCCAAAGCGCCGTAAGAAGGCAGCAGCCAAGAAGGCCGCTCCAAAGCGTCGCCGTAAGAAGGCAGCAGCTGCAGCAGCTGCTCCAAAGAAGCGCCGTCGTAAGAAGGCAGCTAAGAAGTAACTATCACTTAGAAAAACCCGCCACTGTATGTGGCGGGTTTTTTTATGCCCTCTCTCCTGCGCTCCTTTCGTTTATATGGATCTTCGAACTCCGAGTGGGTTAAGCCGAGTGAGTGCGGTAGCGTTTTACCCATACACATGCGTGTGCTTGAACAGATACCTGCCTACCTTGATTGGTCGGTGAAAAAGGAGACACTTAATGAAGTTAGAGAACTCTGGCCTAGATATGAGCCATCGGGATGTATCCGTACGGATTCAAGATGATCTCTACCGCCACTTCAATGGTGCCTGGCTCAGTACCGCCGAAATTCCAGCAGATCGCGCAACTGATGGAGCCTTTGTAAAACTCAGAGTTGAGTCTGAAGCACGGGTTCGAGAGATTATTGAGAGTGCAACGGGAACAGATGAGGCGACTAAGCTCACCAATCTCTATCGCTCCTTCATGGACACGCGCTCGGTCAATGCCAAAGGTGTTTCGCCCATCAGCCCAGCACTTGCCCAAGTCGATCTCATCTCAACAATCGCCGATTTCACCTCAACCCTATCCAGGCTTGAGGCACATGGGGTATCTGGGATATTTGCTAGCTATATCTACGCCGATGAGAAGGATGCCTCCACCAACATCATGTATCTAGCCCAGGGTGGAATCTCCCTTCCCGATGAGGCCTACTACCGTGAAGAAAAGTATGAAGATATTCGCAGCGCCTTCCTTATCCATATAGCCAGAATGTTCGAGCTAGCAGGTGTCCAAGCACCGGGGCAAAACGCTGCCCGCGTCATGGCCCTTGAAACCAGCATCGCCGCCCATCATTGGGATCAAGTCACTAACAGGGATGCAACTTTGACCTATAACAAGATGGTGCGCGAACAGGTCGTGGGATTGATGCCAGCCTTTGACTGGAATCTCTACTTGAGCGCTGGTGAGATCCCATCTCCCGTCTTGGACTCTGTGATCATCCAGCAGCCATCATTTTTTCAGGGGCTTGAAACACTTCTATCTAGTTTTGATCTCGATGCTTGGCGGGCCTGGCTCAAGTGGCACATCATCAGTGCAGGCGCGCCATACATGAGCGATGAGTTTGTGCTTGAGAACTTTAATTTCTATGGCACAACACTCAGCGGCACCCCAGAACTGCGAGAGCGCTGGAAGCGCGCCGTCTCCATGATCGAGGGCTCACTGGGCGAGGCCGTTGGAAAGATCTATGTCGAGAGTTATTTCCCTGCGCAGGCAAAGGCCCGTATGGAGAAGCTTGTTGCCAATCTCATCGAGGCCTATCGAGTGAGTATCAATGAACTCGAGTGGATGAGTCCCCAGACTAAGGTGAAGGCGTTAGAAAAATTGGATAAGTTCCGCCCTAAGATTGGCTATCCAGATAAGTGGCGCGATTACAGCGCACTGCAAACGACCCCAGATGATCTCTATGGAAATGTTGGAGCCGTCGTAAAGTTCGCGCGAGATCGTGAACTAGCCAAAATCGGAAAGCCTGTCGATCGCGATGAGTGGTTCATGGCGCCCCAAACTGTCAATGCCTATTACAACCCAGTAATGAATGAGATCGTCTTTCCCGCTGCGATCCTGCAGCCACCGTTTTTTGGATTAGATCACGATGATGCCGTCAATTACGGTGGAATCGGGGCGGTTATTGGCCACGAGATCGGACATGGCTTTGATGATCAAGGTTCGAAATACGATGGAGATGGCGCTTTGAATAACTGGTGGAGCGACTCAGATCGGGCCGCCTTTGAAGAGCGCACCAAGGCTCTCATCGCCCAATATGACCTGCTCAGGCCGGAGGAGGCCCCTGATGTTACGGTCAATGGGGCGTTGACAATCGGTGAAAATATTGGAGACCTGGGTGGATTGACGATCGCTTTCAAGGCCTATCAAATCGCTTTACACGGTGAGGCATCACCCGTCATCGATGGCCTCACAGGTGAGCAGCGCTTGATGCTCTCCTGGGCTCAGATCTGGCGTACAAAGGTGCGCCCGCAAGAGATGCGCCGTCGAATCGCAACAGATCCACACTCCCCTGCCGAGTTTCGCTGCAATCAGATCCTCAAGAACTTCACGCCCTTCTATGAGGCCTTCGATGTGAGCGAAAAAGATGCTCTCTGGTTAGCAGAACATCTCCGCGTTGCGATTTGGTAGTTCGTGAACTTCTCTTTTGATATCAAACATGCCCAATCGCACTCACTTGCACGTGTGGGAACCATTAATACACCACATGGTCCGATTCAAACACCTGCCTTCATCCCAGTAGGTACCAGGGCCAGCGTCAAATCGGTGCTCCCAGAGGCTATGGCAGATCTTGGTGCGCAGGCCTTATTGGCAAATGCCTACCACCTTTATCTTCAACCAGGCCCAGAGATCCTGGATGAGGCTGGCGGGCTTGGCGAATTCATGAACTGGCCGGGGCCAACTGTTACCGACTCCGGTGGCTTCCAAGTTCTATCTCTAGGTGTTGGATTCAAAAAAGTATTGGCTATGGATGCGGATACTTTCCGAGATGATGATGTGATCGCACAGAATAAAGAGCGCTTGGCCCATGTAGATGATGAGGGCGTCACCTTCAAATCTCACATAGATGGCTCGATGCATAGATTTACCCCAGAAGTCTCGATGCAGGTCCAACACAAGATTGGCGCAGATATCATCTTCGCCTTCGATGAGTGCACGACGTTGCACAACACACGCGCCTATCAAATTCTTGCGATGGAGCGCACCTATGCCTGGGCGATCAGGTGCCTAGATGAGCACAAGCGATTAACTGATGAGCGAATCGATAAGCCCTACCAAGCCCTGTTCGGTGTCATCCAAGGCGCTCAGTATGAGGAGCTGCGCAAACGTGCCGCCACTGAGTTAGGGGGCCTTGAATCAGATGCTCAGCGCTTTGATGGCTTTGGAATCGGCGGTGCATTGGATAAATCCCAGTTAGGCACAATCATCACCTGGGTCAATGAGATCCTGCCCGAGGACAAACCACGCCACTTACTGGGGATCGGTGCCCCCGAGGATCTCTTTGTCGGTGTTGAGAACGGGATCGATACATTTGACTGTGTCCTTGCCAGCAGAATCGCTCGCACAAGTGCTGTGTACACGATGGAGGGGCGTTTTAACCTATCTAATAGCGGTTATAAGCGCGATTTCACGCCAATAGATGATGAATGTGACTGCTATACCTGTGCGCATTACACACGGGCTTATCTGCACCATGTTTTTCGCGCTAAGGAGCTCGTCGCTGCAACTCTTGCGACGATCCATAATGAACGCTTCATTGTGCGCTTGGTCGATCAGATGCGACAGGCATTACTCGATGGCAACTTCGCCGAGATGAAGGCTGACTTCCTAGGTCGCTATACACACCGAAGTGGACAGTCGAGCAACTAACCCCCTACTTTTTAAGGGCTAGTCGGGCCTCACGACGGATGCGTTGCTCTGCAGGATCTGGCACTGGAACCGCTGAGATTAAGCGCCGCGTGTAGTCATTTTTTGGATTCTTCAAAATCTGATCACGATCACCAGATTCGACGAGTAGACCGTTTTGCATCACGGCAATTCGATGCGCCAAGATATCCACGACCGCTAAATCGTGAGAGATGAAGAGGCAGGCGAAGTTCAACTTGCCTTGCAGCTCTTGAAGAAGATCAAGGAAACGGGCCTGCACCGAGACATCTAGAGCAGATGTCGGCTCATCGGCGATCAATAGATCTGGGGTCAGGGCGAGTGCACGTGCGATACCCACACGCTGTCGCTGACCACCAGAGAGCTCATGCGGATAACGGTTGCGATAACTACGCGGAAGTTCTACTTGATCAAGTAAATCCTCGACCATTCTGGCTAACTCTGGCCCCTTTGCTAGCTTTGCTAAAAATATCGGCTCACCGATTGATTCACCGATGGGAAGTCGGGGGTTAAGGGATGAGGCTGGATCTTGAAAGACAATTCCAGTATGGCGACGAATCCCAAAGAGCTCCTTTTGGGTTGCATGACTGATGTCTTTGCCAACAATCTCAAGTGAGCCCTCCTTGATAGGAATAAGTCCGATCGATGCACGGCCCACAGTCGTCTTACCAGAGCCCGACTCGCCAACAAGGCCCACGATCTCCCCAGGAAAGATCTCAAGAGAGAAGTTCTTGACGGCGACAAATGCTGGAACCCGGCCGCGCTTGGGATACTCGATAGTGACATTCTCGATCTTTAACACAGGTGCCGGCTTTGAACTCTCTTTATAGGCAAGTACTCGCTTCTTTGAAGCACCCAACTTTGGAACGGCCGCTAAGAGTTCGCGAGTGTAGGGATGGCCTGGCCTATTGAAGATTTGGTCGGCCGTGCCACTCTCGATGGTTAGCCCATCTTTCATGACGATTATCTCATCGGCCATGTCTGCGACTACACCCATATCATGAGTGATAAGAAGAATTGCTGAGTTGAGTTTGTCCTTTAATCCTCGCATCAGATCGAGAATCTCAGCCTGGACAGTCACATCCAGAGCCGTGGTTGGCTCATCGGCCACAAGCAACCCTGGATCACATGCAAGTGCCTGCGCGATCATCGCCCGCTGGCGTTGACCTCCCGATAGTTGATGTGGGTATTTCTCGATTGATGTATGTGGATCTGGGATATCGACCATAGTAATGAGTTCAAGGGCGCGAGCATGTGCCTCTTTAGGGCCCATATCAAAGTGATTACGTAAGGTCTCAACTATCTGATAACCAATTGTGAAAAGGGGGTTTAGAGCCGTCATCGGCTCCTGGAATATATAGGCAACCTCTTTTCCTCGAAACTTGCGCAGCAATAATGGCTTTGCATTGAGCATCTCTTGATCTTTAACCATGACAGAGCCTGACATCCGAGCATTTGCCGCCAAAAGAGACATGAGCCCTAGTGCTACCGTTGATTTTCCAGCGCCCGATTCACCTACTATCGCAGTTACTTTCCCTGGCGCTAGCTCCATATTCATATCGATAACTGCTGGGTACCACACGCCATCTACCCAAAAATCGATATTAAAGTGAGAGATTTTTAAGAGGCTACCAGAGGCAGATTTGTTGGTCTCCATCAACGACCTGCCTTGATATCTACTTTTGCTTTCAATCGATCTTTCTTCGTGATTCTTCTTTTTTGGCGGGGATCGAATGCATCACGCAGACCATCTCCAATGAAGTTGACGCAGAGAGCGATTGAGATAATAAAGAATCCTGGCCACCAAAATAGAAATGGACGAGTTGTAAAGGCCGACTCATACTGACTGATTAATAGCCCTAATGAGACATCGGGTGCAACGACACCAAAGCCTAAATATGACAGCGCCGTTTCAGTCAAAATTGCACCGGCCATGATTAAGGTTATGACAACGATTATTTGGCCAATCGCATTGGGCAGAATGTGCTTAAAGGTAATGCGTACATTAGATGCACCTGCAACCCTTGCGGCATCAACAAACTCCATCTCACGCAATGATAGAAACTGTGCTCTTACTAGCCGGGCAAGGCCTGTCCAGCCCAATAGACCCAAGAACAGGGCGAGAAAAAGCGGTCCAACACGGCCCGCGGCCTTACCGATGACGGCTGCGATGATGATCCCTGGGACAGTTTGGATAAAATCAACCAATCTCATCAGGACTGCATCCACCCGTTTTCCATAAAACCCTGCGATTGAGCCCACTACCACGCCGATAAAGCCTGAAACGGCACCAATCACAAACATGATCATCAAGGAGCGGCGAGCACCATTCATCACAAGGGCAAAATAATCCCGACCGATATCATCTTGGCCGAATGGATGCGTGCCGAGTCCAAAAGCACCCGATGGGTTTAGAGACAGTGTTGGGCACCCTGTTGTGCCGCCAGGGCAATCTTCATAACGCAACTCTGGAATATCCTCAACGGTCCATTTCCACCAGCCCGGAATCCGTAACGCTCCAATTTTCGTATCGAGCGCGCTCATTACAAAGACAATCAGACTAGTGAGCACAAACAGCGCGATTACCGCACCGCGGTGGCGGAAAAATCTGCGTCGAACAATCTGACCCTGACTTAATCCCTCTACCTCTTTGTTGGCTATAGCGCTCTCGCCACCCGAGAGAATCTCTCCTGAAGAGCCTTTGTCACGTCCAAATAATTTCATGGCTACTTACCTAGCCGAATCCGTGGATCTAGCACTGAGTATAAAAGGTCTGCTATCAAATTTCCCAAAACTACAAGGATGGACAAGAGAAGATTCACACCCATTAAAAGGTTGAGGTCATAACTATTGATGGCCTTGATTCCCAAGGTTCCCATACCCTGCCACCCAAAGACACGCTCAGTGATAACGGCTCCACTGATAAGGCCCAAGACCTCACCCACAAACAAACTCGAGAGAGGGAGCATCATGTTACGAAATGCATGACGCGTTACGACCGTGCGTTCATTCAAACCTTTGGCTCGGGCTGTTCGGATGTAATCTTGATTGAGGACCTCTAACAAAGAGCCGCGTGTGAATCGAATCCATCCTGCAAGTGAGATCAGGATCAAAGCTAAAGTTGGCAGGACCAGGTGTGAAATGATATCCAAGTTGTTAAGCCAAAAATCATCAGTTACGAGCTGGTCTTTTCGTTGGCCATAGGTGGGTACGGGGCGACCATTAACGGCATCAGTTGCCATGTAGCCTGCCCAACTCTGCATGACTCGATCGGTGAGAATGAGAAAACCAGATAAAATTCCAGTGATAATCGCAGTTCTGGCGATTGGTCCCCGATCAATCTTGCTAAAAATCTTGGAGAGAGCAATGCCTGTAAGAACGATCAAAACGATTAGTAGAAAAATAGTGAGATAGGAGCCAAAATTATTGAAGACCCATTGGGCGGGATAGTAGGAAAGGAATGCAAGAGCGGCCATGCTCAGGGCTGCATTACGGGCGGGTTTGTTCTCGACTCCTGTCGATATCGAGGTAACACCGATGGCAAGGCCACCTGAAAGAAGACCAACTAAAATGGGGCCAAGACCAGGATTGAGATACCAGTCAGTGAGATTTATAGCCCACAGAACTAGGAGATTTGTGGCAAATGCCCCGGCAAAAATACTCCAAAATCTTTTGCGCTCGCCGCCAAAGAGCGCGCCCCAGAACACCCCAGTGAATATCGATGCCAGCACCATCCAAGAAATGGGAATATCGGGGTTGGCCAGGAAATTGTTGAATTGAATCGCCATGAACTCTTTGAGCAAGACTGCTATCCAGAAAATTGGCAGAGAGTACAAAAGAAAGGCCAAGAAGGTCATTCCATAGTCGAAGCGACTATATTGGCGAAGCGCCGAGATAATTCCAAAGGCCATACCAAGAATTAAGGCCGTGAAGGTCGCGACTAGAACAAGTCGCAGGGTCACCGGGATCGCATATCCGAGCTCTTCTTGAACAGAGGATGCTTCGCGGGTCATGCCCAGATTCAGATTTCCTACAAAGAGACCTAGAACTCCTTTGAGCCATAGAAAATACCTAATCGGAGGGGGTACATCTAAATTTAGATCTCGTGTCAGTGCAATTATTTGCTGGCGAGCGCCATCGTCAGTGCTCAATCGGAGCTCGGCAAGCGGGTCACTTGCATACGCCGCTAGGTTGAACACTAGAAAACTAGAGCCAAATAAAATTACGATCGATACACCAATTCGGCGCATGATGTAACTCAGCATTATGAATCTCCCACTCACGATCGGATGAGGCTAGCAAAAAGGACAAGGCCTACATAGTAGAGCAAGTGGCACTCAAGTATTACCTGAGTGCCACTTGCCTTTAACTAGTAACGCCCTTACGAGCGAATCTAATAGCCCAAAATCAAGCTATTAGTATGACCACTCCCACCAGTTCCAAACAACATCATCTGAAAGTGGTGATGGCTTGATGCCCTTGAGGAGCTTGTTGACAGCAGTCACTGCTGGGTGCAGGAATACTCCAGATGTCAGACCCTCTGCGTGAATGATGCGCTCTGCCTGAATGATTGTGGTGATGTAAGTCTTGTTATCCAGAGGCACCTGTAGCTTTTCAAGTATTTTATCAAGAGCAGGCAAGTTGACACCGTTACGGTTATTGCCTCCACCTAACTTGAAGTTTGAATTCGATCCGGCTTGAGTTACGGCCGATGGGCAGTAAGCAAAGAACTGCACATCGTACTTACTCAATTGAATCTTTGGTGACCAGGATGCCTGAACATCTCCTACTAGATCGAAGCCAACCTTGATTGCATTTGCTTTAGCAAGTGCAAACTCTGCGGCACGGCGTGGGTTGTTTCCAGGCACAAGCACATTTACCTTCAGTGGATTGCTCGGGCTTGCACTTGGGTAGTGCTTCTTGACCAGACGAGCCGCCTTGGCATTCAACTGATCCTGTGGACCGTTGTAGTAGAAAGAGCCGTTATTGGCAACAAGACGCTCGTAGCCCTCAAAGCCAGGAGCGATAAAGGTTGAGCCTAGGATCGTTGCACCAGGGTTGATTGGGCGGATCAACTTCTCGTTGATCTCTTCGCGAGGGACCGAGAGAAGGAATGCTCTGCGTAGATCAGCACCCTTTCCACCATGTCCCTTGAAGATTCCAGTGTATTCATCCTGTCCCGGTGCATTACCTACACGAAGATCCCAATGCTCATAGCAAGCGTTGATTCCACCGATGAGGTTGACGTTTGTTAACTTCTTCAAGGCGGCTACAGCATCGGCCGTTGGCTGACCTGAATAGATATCGAGCTCACCGTTGGCAAGTGCTTGCGCAGCGGCCGTTCCGTCAGCGATAAACTTGAAAATAACAGTATCGACGGTTCCGCTAAGGGCTGGACCCGAGTTGTACTTAGGGTTCAACTTAAGCGTCACAGATGACTTCGTTACTGCACTTTCCACAGTGAAACCACCATTACCGACGAATAGAAGAGGGTTTGTCGTGGCATTAACTTCAGTGATGTTGTAAGCCTCTGAGTACACCTTGCCCATTGCCTTGAGCACGGCTGTATTCTTTGTCTTATAGGCATCAAAGAACTTATCCCGTGCCTTCTCATTCACTGCAACCGGCTGCAGACCCTTTACTCCATCGGCGATTAAGACCATGGAGTGCACTGCCGCTGGTCCAGGACCATAGAGATCCCAGTTGGCAATCTTCTGCTTGAACTGCAATGTCAATGTCATCTTGTCTGCAGATAGGACTGGCTCTCCAACGATATTGTCGTTGTAAGTTCCGCCATAGCCATTTGAATTAAATGCAGGAACGTTGTCACTATCAGGATCACCTAGGCCGGCAGCAATCGAGTACTTATTGCTTGAGAGCACATGTGATAGCAGTAAATCGACACCGTTGATAGGTGTTCCATCAGACCATACAAGACCCTTATTGACCTTGTACTCGACACGGAAGTCATCGGCCTTGTTTTTTACGATCTTAAACTCACCGAATTTTGTATTACGAATAACATTTTTCTTATCATTAATGTAAAGGAAACCGATACCACTAAGATTTCCAACTTTGCTATTGATCGTTAGGTTTGTGTCAGGAGTACCTGAGTTAAACGATGTCAATGAGTTGGTATCGTGAAGTACGATCGTTGAACGTGTCGCCGCTTGAGCCGGGCTCAGTAGTGATACTGCCAGGGCGCTTGAGGCAACTATTGCAAGTGCAAGTTTTGCACCGCCTGTTATCTTCATTTTTTCTCCTTGGAGGGTAGTTAAGGCAGATTCTGTGAAGAGTCGACCTACCCCACATGGCTGCCCTTGGTGATGAGATTCTGCCCTAATGAACCCAAGGTGAGCAACAGGTAAAGGCTGGCCCTGAGCGTGGATTTATGACGATTGGGTAACGATGGCCTAGGCGTACTCGCCTTTGACCATGAAATAGACCCGGCGGGAGACCAAGACCGCATGGTCGGCATATCGCTCGTAATAGCGGCCCAAAAGCGTCAGATCTATCGCGGTCTCAAGGCCATGAGTCCAGGGCTTGTCCAATAGTGCGGCGATGAGCTGCCTATGCAGATCATCCATCTCGTCATCATCTCGATCTAACTCAAGGGCCATCTCGAGATTTCGTGTGGCCACAACTACAGCCATCTTTTGGGTGATCGCCACTGCCGCCGAGCCCATGGCCGTGATTGTGGCAATTAACTCAGGTGGCACGGCCATCTGGGGATGTCGCATGCGGGCGATTTTTGCAACGTGTTGGGCAAGATCGCCCATTCGCTCAATATCTGATGCCATTTGTAGTGCACTGACCAGCGCCCGTAGATCAGAGGCGACCGGTTGTTGTCGGGCAATGATGTCGATTATCCGAGCATCGATATCGTGCTGAGTCTGATCGACTTTTTGATCCTTGGTAATTACCTCTTCAGCTAAGCTCAAATCGGCACTTAAAATTGCCGTCGTTGCCTGTGCCATAGAGCCCGAGACCAGTTCGCTCAAAGTGACCAAAGATTGTGAGATACCCTCGAGCTCATCGTGAAATACTGAGCGAATAATAGTCATAAAACAAGCGTATATCAGAGAAGGTGAATAACGCACCATGCTTTGGTAAACAAAGGGTAAAACCCGATTGTGTCGCTATAGGCTTACAACGTGGGTTTTTCAAGGCGAGATACAGAGGTTTCAGAGCCAGGCCTCCTGCCTCAAATGCTTTTAGAGACGCTAGCAAGTCTTGATGGTGAGTCTGTGATTTTGGCCTTGGGAGAAGTTCCGATATTTAGCACAGCCGGTGTCGAAAGCCTAGGGATATTGCGTGAGAATCGGATTCAAAGTCCAGAGCTGCTTGCTATCGTCCGGTTTGTACGCAGAACAGGGAGCCAACAGAAAGGTCAGATCGAAATCCCCCGCGGCCCAATAGGAGAGGGTAGACATCAATTTACTTTCAAGGTGCTACCACTCGTGACAAATGACCTGGTCTTAGTGCTTGTCAGTGATGAGAGTGAGGCACAACGCGTTCATGATGTTCGCCGCGACTTTGTTGCAAATATCTCTCATGAATTAAAGACACCTATTGGGGCCCTATCACTATTGAGTGAAGCGGTTTTGGGTGCAAAAGATGACCCCGAATCAGTTACAAAGTTCGCCACACGAATGCAATCCGAAGCTAAGCGTTTGACCGACTTAGTGCAAGAGATTATCAACCTCTCCCGTGTTCAAGACTCTGACCCGCTACAGCTGCCCCAAGAGGTCAGCATTGGCTACGTGATCCGCGAAGCAATCGATCAGTGCGAGATCTCTGCCGAGAGTAGGGGTATCTCAGTAAAATATGCGGAGCCAAATAATGTTCTGGTGCTTGGTGATCGCGATCAGTTGATTATGGCGATACATAACCTAATTGAAAACGCCATTAATTACTCACCCGAGAATACAAAGGTCTCTATCTCGACAATGATTAAGGATAACCTCGTGAGCATCCTGGTCGCCGATCAAGGGATTGGAATCTCGCAGAGTGATCAAGAGAGAATCTTTGAGCGTTTCTATCGTGTGGATCCGGCACGCTCTCGGCAAACTGGTGGAACGGGACTTGGGCTCTCCATCGTCAAACATATCGCCAACAAGCACGGTGGCGAAGTCACACTCTGGAGCGTGGAAAATGTTGGAAGTACTTTTTCTATACGACTGCCTATTCACTCATTCAAATCGGAGAAAGAATAAATGACCAAGATTTTAATCGTAGAAGATGAAAGCTCTTTCTCAGAGGCCCTAGCATTTCTGTTGGGAAAAGAGGGCTTTGAAGTCAGTGTTGCTGAAGATGGACGAGCCGCTTTGAGCATATTTGCTAAAGAGGGCGCTGATTTGATTCTCCTTGATCTGATGATTCCTGAGATCTCTGGAGTGGATGTCTGTCGCACCATCAGGACGACCTCACAGATTCCCATCATCATGTTGACCGCCAAAGATGCTGAAATCGACAAGGTAGTGGGCCTAGAAATCGGTGCCGATGACTACGTCACTAAGCCTTACTCATCGCGTGAATTGATTGCGCGTATCAAGGCCGTTCTTCGCCGAGGAGTCGCAGATTCAGAGCTGAATGTAGATTTAGAGGTAATTAACGTTGGCCCGATTAAATTAGATACCGCACGCCATCAGGCATCGATTAATGGCTCCCCCATTTCACTGCCTCTCAAAGAGTTCGAGCTCCTAGAGTTCCTCATGCGCAACCCGGGCAGAGTCTTGACCCGCTCTCAACTCATTGATCGTGTCTGGGGTGGGGATTACTTTGGCGACACGAAGACTCTTGATGTTCACATCAAGCGCCTGCGCTCTAAGTTAGAGATGGATTCGGCCAATCCAGTGTTAATTCAGACGATCCGAGGTCTTGGTTACAAGCTAGAGGGGTAACTGCGCCTTAGCTTTATATCTAAATTAAACTAGAGAGATGCAAAGGCCTCTTCAAGAACGCCCATTGCATCATGGAGAAGCTCATCTGTAATCACGAGCGGCGGTAAGAAGCGAATCACATTCGAGTAAGTTCCCGCGGTCAAGATGAGAACTCCTTTGCTCTGGCAGTACTTCACGACTGCATTCATAGCGGCAGTATTTGGAAGCTTGCTACCCGCCTCGACGAGTTCAATCGCCTGCATCGCACCGCGCCCACGGACCTCTCCGATGATTGGATACTTCTTTTGCAGCGCTCGTAAGGATTGACCCAAAACTGTGCCGATGTGAGCGGCTCGGGCGACAAGGGCTTCGGCCTCGATTGTCTCAATTGCGCCAAGGGCGGCGGCGCAGGCGATTGGGTTACCACCAAAAGTTCCACCCAAACCAGAGACATGCACTGAATCCATGATCTCTGCTCGGCCCGTGACTCCAGCAAGAGGTAATCCCCCTGCGATTCCTTTGGCGGTGATTATCATGTCTGGCACGAGATTCTCATCTTCAACGGCGAACATCCGACCCGTGCGGGCAAAGCCAGTTTGAACCTCATCGGCGATGAACACGATGCCGTTATCGGCTGCATATGTTGCAAGTGCCGGCATGAAACCCTTAGGAGGAACGATAAATCCGCCCTCACCTTGAATAGGTTCGATCAATATCGCAGCGACATTATGTGCGCCGATCTCTTTTTCGATCTTAGAGATAACCATCTCAAGGGCATCAGCTGTGATTGTTGCCTGATCGCCAACCCAGTGAAAAGAGTATGGCATCGGTACACGATAAATCTCGGGGGCAAAGGGACCAAAGCCCTCTTTGTATGGCATGTTTTTGGCGGTCAATGCCATCGTTAGATTTGTACGACCGTGATAGCTGTGCTCAAAGACAACGATGGCTGCGCGCTTGGTGTAGTGGCGTGCAATCTTTACCGCGTTTTCAACTGCCTCGGCCCCTGAGTTAACAAGGATTGATTTTTTCTTATGAGTACCGGGAGTGAGCGCATTTAATTTTTCACAGACCTCGATATAGCCCATATAAGGAGCGACTGTGAAACAGGTATGAGTAAATGCCTGAACCTGCTCAATAACACGATCGACAACACGGCTTGCCGCATTACCAACATTGACGACACCGATACCAGAGCCTAAGTCGATAATTTGATTTCCATCAATGTCCAGCAAGATCGCATCGCTGGCGCGCTCGATCACAACAGGAATAGCCATACCCAGACCCTGCGATGTCGCCTCAGTCCGGCGCTTAATCGCCTCGATAGATTTTGGTCCTGGGATAGCGGTAACCAGACGACGCTCTTGGGTAAGACCGGTCACAGTTGTCATGTGTAAAGTCTAAGCCCTTATTTCCCAACCACAGGCCGAAAAGTTAGGCTACGAGCATGAGTTCATTGAGAGCTTCGGCACCGTTATTAGATGCCTACCTCACATATTTTGAGAGCGTGCGCCAACCATTCACTATCCCCGGACATAAGCAGAGAGCATCACGATTAGATCTTGGGCTGGGTCAAGTCGTAGATAGCGATACCCCTTTATACGGTGGCCTGGATGAGATTAAGTTAACCAACCAAACCTTAAAGAAGGCTGAAGGCCTTGCCGCCAAGCTATGGGGGGCGGATTATGCGCGCTTTTCAACGGGTGGATCGACCCATGCCAACCAGGCCATCATCTTGGCTCTGGGAAAACCTGGCGATAAGATCGCACTCACGCGCAATGCGCACCGCTCTGTATTGAGCGCACTCGTCTTGGCTGGATTAGAGCCGATATGGCTCTCGCCTCAAATCGATACGGCAACGGGTGTCCCCACCGGAACCTCGGTCGCAGAGTTTGAAAAGATCCTTCAGCAAGGCCCGATTGCTCTGCTCTTGACCGAGCCTGGATATCTAGGAACACTCTCGGATCTGCACGCTCTGATCCGAAGTGCGCATTCACATGCAATTCCGGTCATTGTCGATGCAGCATGGGGTGGCCACTTTGGATTCTCACCACTCGTGCCGGATCACGCTCTGGCAATGGGTGCTGATGCTTTAATCACAAGCACCCATAAGGCATTGCCAGGTTACAGCGCATCGGCGTTATTGGTTGTTCAAGGAAAATATTTAGATCTCGATCGAATAGAGCAGAGCTTTGAGACTACTCATACAACATCACCTGCAGGTGCTCCCCTGGCATCTATCGATGGTTGTCGTGCACTCTTGCAGCTTCGCGGTGAAGAGTTGATTCAAGAGTTGGTCGCTAACATTGAAGAGTTCAAGCAAGAGATCCAATCGCACTTTGATATCCCGATCTTTCTCAATACAAGTGATTTCGCACCAGGCCGATTTGATCCCACAAAGATCGTCCTTCGCACCAATCAAATTGGTGCCTCTGGCGTTGAGATTGAAAAGGCTTTGCAGGCACAGATGATCCGTGTTGAAATGGCAGATAATGACACCGTTGTCTTCTTGGCAACATTGGTTGACTCAAAGGAAGATTTCGATCTCTTGGCTCTTACTCTCATGCCAATTCTTCTAGATCAACAAAGCACTGCAAGGGCTAGCGCCACATCTCTGAGCTGGTCCATCAGCCCAACTGTTGCAATCTCAATGCGCCAAGCCTTCTTTGCCCAGACAGAGATGGTCCGTACAGATGTGTCGATAGGTCGAATCTGTGCCGACTTGATAGCGCCCTATCCCCCGGGAGTTGCCGTTGTGGCACCTGGTGAAGTGTTGACTAAGGCGATTGTCGAGGGTCTATCTGCAGCAAAGGCGGCCGGCGTGCGTATCGCATATGCGAGCGACCCAACTCTCATGACGTATCGAGTCATTAAGAGTTAATTAAGAGTTAAATTGAAGTTCCATCGTGTGCAACAGAGGACGGTCTGCAATGCGCCAGATAGGGATATAAGGTGAGGTCATGGACGTAAGCACTAACTGGCATCAACGCGCCATTGAACTAAGGCCAAAGTCAAAGATGTTTATCGATGGTAACTATATCGATGCCGCATCTGGGAAGACCTTTGAAGATATTGCACCCCATGATGATCGTCTTATCGCTCATGTCGCATCGGGGGATGTTGAAGACATAAATCGCGCAGTAAAATCTGCAAAAAAAGTGTTTGATAATGGTGCATGGCGAGAGATGAATCCTCGCGATAAGAAAGCAATCATGCTGCGATGGTCTGGGCTCATACTTGAGAATAAAGAGGAGTTGGCATTACTTGAGTCAGTTGATACGGGAAAACCTATCGGAGATACATTATCTGTTGATGTCCCGAACGCTGCGCGAGTCATCTCGTGGTACGGCGAAACAATCGATAAAACTTATGAGGAGATAGCTCCTGCACCGCGCAACGCCCTTGCCATGATCACACGCGAACCCCTAGGAGTGATCGGGGCTGTGGTGCCCTGGAACTATCCTCTGATGATCGCTTCTTGGAAGATTGGACCAGCACTTGCGATGGGCAACAGTATTGTTGTTAAACCTGCCGAAAACTCATCCCTGAGCACCCTGCGTATTGCCGAGTTGGCTATGGAGGCAGGCTTGCCTGCAGGAGTCTTCAACGTTGTGCCCGGCCTTGGAATCGAGGCAGGTCAGGCACTTGCCCGGCACATGGATGTTGCAAAGATTGCATTCACTGGAAGTCCGGCAGTTGGGCGCAACATGCTCAGATACGCCGCCGAATCTAATATGAAGCAGGTAGCCCTTGAACTCGGTGGCAAGAGTGCACAAGTTATTCTCAATGACTGCGTTGATCTAGAGGCCGCCGCATCTGCAATTGGATGGGCGATTTATTACAACGCCGGACAGACATGCAGCGCTGGTTCTCGCATCATCGTTGAAGAGGGCATCAAAGATGAGTTGTTTGCTCACTTGCGCACATTCTTAGAGAGCTTTGTTGTTGGGAGCCAGTTCGACCCTTCGACGCAGATGGCTGGTTTGGTCTCGAAGCCTCAACGAGATCGAGTCAATGGCTATCTCGATTTGATCGGCCAGGACGGTGAAAAAATAGTCTTTGGCGGAGAAAAGAGTGAGGGTGCAGACCTACTGATCGCTCCTACTTTGATTGATAATGTAAAACCAGTATCTCGCCTTGCTCAAGAGGAGATCTTTGGTCCTGTCTTAGTTTCAATCGATGCAAAAGATGCCGATGAGGCGATATCTATCGCGAACGGGACTGAATACAGCCTGGCTGCCTCGATTTGGACAAGTAATATCGCAAAAGCACACACTCTTGCGCGCCGACTGCGTGCAGGCACTGTCTGGGTCAACACCTTCGATATGGTCGATGTGATCACACCGATAGGCGGCTTTGGATTATCGGGCAGTGGTCGCGATAAATCTCTACACGCTTTAGATACCTATAGCGCCTTAAAGACCACTTGGATTGATCTCAACTAAACCTACTTCAATCAAGGAGAAAATGTAGTGAAAATAAAGGCAGCGGTCCTGGATGGTATTGGCTCAACCTTTGAGATAAGGGAGTTAGATCTAGATAAGCCGAAATCTGGAGAGCTCTTAATTAAAGTGGCCGCTAGCGGACTGTGTGCAAGTGATTTAAATGCCATCGATGGAAAGCGAAAACTAGTTCCATTCCCGGCCGTAATCGGTCATGAGGCCGCGGGTGTAATAGTTGAAGTTGGGCCAGACACTGCCGGTTTTGCAGTAGGTGATCACGTCATCATGTCGATCGTCCCTAACTGTGGTAGCTGCGATTACTGCGCATCTGCGCGTCCGAATTACTGTTCAACTGCGGGAAATGCCATGTCGGTCGGTGGGTTATTTGATGGCACCAGTCGACTCAGTCATAACGGTGAAAAGGTCAATCACTTCCTGACCGTTGCCTCCTTTGCCGAATACGTCGTGGTGCCAGCATCTGGGGCAGTGGTGATACCGAAAGAGATGCCACTCGACCGCGCCGCTCTTATTAGTTGCGCAGTGCTAACTGGTTATGGCGCAGTCATGAATACAGCCCACGTGCGATCTGGCTCTCGAGTTGCAGTCTTTGGCTGCGGTGGAGTGGGTTTAAATATCGTGCAAGGCGCCCGTATGGCAGGGGCTAGAACAATCATCGCTATTGATGTAACGGATGAGAAGTTAGAGCTTGCACAAAAGGTGGGAGCCACACACGCGATCAACGCCTCGACATCTGATCCCATCGCCGAGGTCAAGAAGATCTGCGGCGGCGTGGACTACGCCTTTGAGGCCTTGGGGCGCGAATCGACAATCCAACAGGCCTGGGGCACCGTCGATGTCGATGGCGGTCTCATCCTCGTTGGCATCCTTAAAAACGGCGCCACGCTGACCTTGGATGCCGGTCCCTTCATCAATGAACAGTGGATCAAGGGCTGCTACTTCGGCTCGGCCAACCTGAAAGAGGATGTTCCAAAGTTAGTGAAAAGTTATCTCGCCGGACACCTCTTTCTAGACGAACTCATCTCGGAGCGGATAGGTTTAGGGGACCTGAATTCGGCCTTTGAACGTTTAAGAGCCGGAGAGGGAGCGCGTAACGTCCTGGTCTTTGACTAAGGATGGCTGCGAGTAAGTATAAAATTCCCCACCCTTTGCCGTCAACACGTGTACTGCAAGAGGTAGGGATGTATGAGTTAAGCACATACCACTTACAACTAGGAGGAACGTAGTGTCAATTTCAAAGATCACACGGGGATCTCTTGCAGCAACTCTTGTTGTTGCACTTGCGATTCCTGTAATCCAGAGTTCGCCAGCGAGTGCCGCTGGAAGAGATTTTTCAAAGGTAACGAGTGCCTCACAGGCCGGTGGTATTGCCGGTCTTGAAGCTGCATGCAAGAAAGAGGGACAACTCAACGTCATCGCTCTGCCTCTCTATTGGGCAAACTATGGCGACATGATTGATGGCTTTAAGAAGAAGTACGGTGTCAAAATCGATGAGGCAAACCCAGAGGGTTCATCTCAGGAAGAGATTGATGCCGCAGTAACAAACAAGGGAACAAAGCGCTCACCAGATGTTTTCGATCTCGGTCTAGCTGTTGCAGTAAAGTATCTCAACACCGGAACTTATGCCCCTTACAAGGTGAGAACTTGGAACAATCTCCAGGGTGCATCCAAAGTTGATCCAACTGCACAGTTCACACCTAACTACACAGGAACAATGACTATTGGCTACAGTGGAACTCTTGGGACAATCACCAAGCTAGAAGACCTGCTAGATCCAAAGTTCAAGGGCAAAATCGCCCTTAACGGAGATCCTCTTGGATCATCGGCTGCCATGAACGGTATCTACATGATCAATAAGGCACTCGGTGGAACATTTGATGATGTGTCAAAGGGAGTTGCATTCTTCGCAAAGCTCAAAGCGGCTGGAAACTTCATCAACGTCAACCCAACTGAGGCCACAATCGCATCTGGGCAGACACCAGTTGTTATCGATAATGGTTACTTGCAGGCAGGCGTTGTTAAGCAGTTTGCTAAGATTGGAAAAGTCTGGAAGATGTTTACACCAGCCTCGGTTGGATCCACTTATAACAGCGCAATCTCTGCCTGGGCGCCAAATCCAGCATGTGCGCGTCTATGGATGGAGTACACACTTGGTGAGACCGGTGCCGAAGTTTGGGCAGTGGGTGGAGCTACTCCAACTCTCTGGGTACACCTACTCAAGACCAAGCGTGCAACTGCTGCTGGCCTAGCATCAATTGGTAAGAGCAAGATTGTTGCAGAGGCTGCAACATCTGCTCAGACCGCTGCTGCTCGTGCCTACCTTAAGACTGCATGGCCTGCAGCTGTAGGAACAAACTAAAACTGAGTCATCAGTAATTGACTCAACTTCAGTACAAGAGAACCGGTTCTGCCTCTGGCAGGACCGGTTCTCGGTATTGGCGCAGTAAGAGCGCATATCTAGGCGCACTACCATTTCTGCTTTTTTCAGGCATCTTTCTCTTGTATCCCACGTGGAATGTTATTTCAGGTGCCTTCGAAGATAATTACGGTGTAGCGAGTACGGCCGAGCTGAAGAAAGTATTTAACTCACCAATTGCCAGAGGCGCCTTTGGTAACTCACTTGAACTCTCGATCAAAACCGCCATCATCGGAGCGATCCTGGGTGGCCTCTTCGCCTGGGCGATTGCTACAGGAAAACAGGGTGGAGCCTTCTATAAAATCTCCGTTGCACTGAGCAGCGTCTTGGCCCAGTTCGGTGGGGTCATGCTTGTCTTTGCTTTTTTGGCCACATTTGGTTTCAACGGATTGGTCTTGACCTTTGCAACTCAGTTTTTACCCACAACTTTTCTCGCCGATGCCAGTTGGCTCTACAGCATGAACGGGCTGGCCGTTCTCTATACCTTTTTCCAGATCCCATTGATGGTCCTAGTCTTTCTTCCCACCCTTGAGAATTTACAACCCCAGTGGCGTGAGGCCTCTGATGCCCTTGGCGGTAAGTACTACGAGTACTGGCTGCGCGTCGGGATTCCGATTCTGACCCCCTCTTTTGCAGGAGCGGCGCTTCTTCTCTTCGTTAACTCCTTTTCAGCATATGCAACGGCAAGTATCTTAATTAACCTGGCCGACTTCCTTACTCCTCTTCAGATCGCGACGGCGTTAACTAGTGAGACCGGTGGTTCAAATCCCGCCGAGGCCAAGGTCTTATCGTTTTACATGGTCATCATCGTCGTCATCGCTATGGGCTTGTATGCACTCCTGCGTCGCAATGTCAGTAAGTGGGAGCAGCGTCGATGAGACAGACGATAGGCGTAAAAATCTGGCGCTGGTCAATCATCAGCGTTGTTGCCTTTTATCTCTTGGTTCCTTTGTATGCCATGTTTGATTTCTCAACCAAGCCCTTTGGCTTTGCCGACTCCGGTCGTACATTTCGGGCCTGGGCGCTGATTGGAACCCAGGATAATCTCATAGAGGCCGTGACACGCTCGCTCATTACCGCCGCTATCGTTATGGCCCTTATTCTCTTTCTCGTCGTCCCCACTGCAATCTGGGTGCAGTTGAAACTGCCACTACTTCGCCGCCCATTCGAACTTCTCTGCCTCTTGCCTCTTGCTATTCCAGCAATCGTTATTGTTGTGGGTATCGCGCCTTTATACCGTTGGATCTCGATAAATTTAAGTGAGTCTCCCATTACTTTAGCAGGTGTGTACTCCATGTTGATTCTCCCCTATACATATCGCTCACTCTCTGCCGCCCTAGATGCCGTTGATATTCATACCTTGGCTGAGGCTGCAACTACCTTAGGCGCTGGGATCTCACGGGTAATCTTTGGAATCATCATGCCAACGATCAAAACTGGAATCATCAATGGCTCCTTCATCGCAATCGCCCTTGTACTTGGCGAATTCACAATCTCGAACATTCTTAACTTTAAGACCTTCCAGGTCGTGATCGCCCAAATCGGACGCACGAATGGACATGTGGCAGTCGCAGTCTCTCTTGCCTCCTTGCTATTTGTCGTAGTGCTCCTATTGCTCATCCCTACTAAGAAACGTCAAGGCGCTGTCCTAGATGTTGATCTCACCTAAGAGAAGGAGCCATACGTTGAACTCATCTGCATATGTACAGTTACTCGATCTTGCTAAGTACTTTGGCAAGGTCAAAGCCCTCGATGGCTTGACTCTAGACATCGCCGAAGGCGAGCTTGTGGCTCTGCTCGGTCCATCTGGCTGCGGCAAGACGACGGCTCTGCGAGCATTGGCTGGGCTTCAAGAGTTAGACCGCGGAGCGATGATTGTCGATGGTCAAGATGTCACTTTTCAAAAGGCGAGTAACCGTGGAATGGGAATGGTCTTTCAGGCATACTCTCTCTTTCCACATATGACTGCGCGCGAGAACGTTGAGTATGGATTAAGGCTACGCGTGCATAAGACCTCTGGCCAAAAGCGCAAAGCTCGCTCGGCCGAACTTTTAGAGCTCGTTGGCCTGTCAACGCATGCCAGCCACTATCCCTATCAGCTATCGGGGGGTCAACAGCAGCGTGTTGCACTGGCGCGCGCGATTGCTATCTCTCCAAAGGTATTGCTGCTCGATGAGCCACTATCTGCCTTAGATGCCAAGGTGCGTACCCAGTTACGTGAGGAGATTCGACGCATTCAAGTTGAACTTGGCACTACAACTTTATTTGTAACACATGATCAGGAGGAGGCTTTGGGTATCGCCGATCGTGTCGGTGTTATGCGAAATGGTCAGTTAGAACAAATTGCAGCACCCGCCGAACTCTATGACCGTCCAAAGACGGCCTTTGTCGCTGAGTTTGTGGGCCTAACAAATCCCATTGCTGGAAAAGTCTCAGGTGGATCGATTGAGATTCTAGGTGGAGTTGTCAAGACATTGCCTGGATCGATTACATCGGGAAGCGGTATTGCATTAGTGCGCCCTGAAAGTATCGATGTCGTTGCCAGTAAATCAGGAAATGCAACCGTGTTCTCTGCCAGTTTCCTGGGTGCAACCTGCCGACTCACCATCTCTATGCGTGATGGAGCGCGTATAACAGCACAATTACCTAGCCCTGATGCAACTGGGCTTGGCGCTGGTGCAGGCGTTAACGTCTCGCTCTTGGATATTCCAGTATTCGTCAAGGCTGCAGGATGATCTTTGGAAAAATCACGCAGCTTGAGACCTTTACCGATGAGTTTGTCTGCTTTGTAAAGGTAACAACATCTGATGGTCATTTCGGTTGGGGCCAGACATCGACGTATCACGCCGATATCACTGCTCAAGTTTTTCACAGACAGGTTGCGCCGTGGGTTTTGGGTAAAGATGCATCAGATATCGGCGCACTCATCACTCTAGTGGAGGCACGCGAACACAAGTTTCCCGGAAGCTATCGATGCCGGGCTAATGCGGGTTTAGATACTGCGCTCTGGGATCTACGTGGACGAGTGGAGGGCAAGCCTGTCGTTGAGCTACTGGGTGGCAGACCTAAGAAGTTGCGCACATATGCATCCTCGATGAAGCGGGAGATCACACCCGAGCAAGAGGCACAGCGCTTTGTAAAACTTCGCGATGAGTGTGGCTTTGATGCATTCAAGTGGCGCGTTGGCGCTGAGTGTGGAAATGATGTCGATGAGTGGCCGGGTCGCACCGAGGAGGTTGTACCCGTTGTCGCTCGCGCACTGGGCGATGGAATCTCAAAATTAGTAGATGGTAATAGTGGCTTCTCACCTAAAAAAGCGATCGCACTCGGAGCACTCCTTGAGGCCGAGGGTATCTCCCACTTTGAAGAGCCATGCAAATACTGGGAGTTAAAGGAGACCAAACAGGTCACCGATGCTCTCTCAATCGATGTTACAGGTGGTGAGCAGGATTGGGATTTGAGCACATGGGCGCGCATGATCGATATGCGCGCCGTCGATATTGCCCAGCCCGACATTATGTATCTCGGTGGAATCTGGAGAACTTTGAAGGTTGTAGAGATGGCTAAAAAAGCAGGGATGAGCATTACACCTCACAGCGCCAATCTCTCTTTAGTCACCATCTGCACAATGCACTTACTCGGTGCCATTGATAATCCGGGCAAGTATCTTGAGTTTTCCATTGAGGGCTTTGATTACTATCCATGGCAAAAGGATTTGTTTCTTGGAGATCCCTTTGCAATCAAGGATGGAGCGATTGAAATACCCTCAGCGCCTGGGTGGGGCGTTGAGATAAATCCGCAGTGGCTAGCAAAGGCCACACGGCAAATCTCAAATCTATAAAAACTCAACCTTTAAACCTCTAATTGCAATTAGGTTATTTGAGGCCTTTAGAATAGATTTAAAGCATGACAACGGAGTCAGCCTTTGCAACTGCGCGCGCGCAGTTGCGCACTGCGGTAGATCAATTAGGTCTTTCAGAAAATGATTGGCAGACTCTCTCAACACCCCGGCGAATTTTAGAGGTTGCCGTTCCGCTGCGACGAGATAACGACAAAGTCGAGATGTATAAGGGATTTCGAGTCCAATACTCAACAACCCGCGGCCCTTCAAAAGGTGGGGTTCGCTTTCATCCTCAGATAGATATGCAAGAGACGATCGCCCTTGCCATGTTGATGACATGGAAGTGTGCTTTGACTAATCTTCCCTTTGGTGGGGCTAAAGGTGGAATTGCAGTTGATGCCGCCACCTTGTCAGAGCGCGAGAATGAACGGTTGACTAGGCGCTACACATCAGAGATCTTGCCGATCATCGGACCCGAGCGAGATATTCCAGCACCCGATGTGGGTACCGATGAGCGCAATATGGCTTGGATGATGGATACGTACTCTGTGAATGCCGGTTTTTCTGTACCCGGAGTTGTAACGGGTAAACCGATTGTCTTGGGTGGATCCCTTGGACGAAGCTCTGCCACAGGAGATGGTGTGGCGATCTCAACTCGTGAGGCGCTACGAATACTTGGAATTAATTCTGCTGGTGCAACGGTTGCAATCCAGGGCTTTGGAAAAGTGGGTTATTGGGCAGCAGTCGCCTTGGAGAGTATGGGCCTGAAGGTAGTGGCTGTCAGTGATGTCAATGGCGCAGTAACTGGATTTAAATCTGTCTCAGATCTTTGGTCACATTTCTTAGCACATAAGAATCTTGATGCCCCAGGCACTGATCGCTTAAGTAATACCGAACTCTTACATTTAGATGTTGATGTCCTCATCCCTGCCGCTCTCTCCGATGCAATCACCGCACAAAGTGCAACCGGCATAAAGGCCAAGATCGTGGTTGAAGGTGCAAATGCGCCAACTACCCCAGAGGGTGATGCGATCTTGAATTCAAAGGGAGTCCTTGTTGTCCCAGATATTTTGGCTAACTCGGGTGGTGTAATCGTCTCCTACTTCGAATGGGTGCAAGATAAGCAGAACTATGCTTGGGACGCAGATGAGGTCAAGACGAATCTCAATAGTATTTTGATGAAAGCCTTTCAAGAGGTCGAGCAGATGGCAACAAGTCGGAAAGTGACCCGGCGCGAGGCCGCTCACATGTTAGGCGTTGCGCGAGTTGCCGAGGCCCACAAACTACGCGGGCTCTATCCCTGAGAAAAAATAAAATCGGGCACGAGGATTGCATCTCGTACCCGATTTTTTAAATACTTACCTTACTTGGCAACAGCCTTCTTAAGCTTTGTGCCAGCGCTGACCTTGACGCCAGTGCGTGCTGGAATCTGCAAGACGGCACCTGTCTGAGGGTTGCGTCCTGAGCGTGCAGCACGTGCTACTGCCTCTATCGAGATAAAACCAGGAAGAACCAACTTCTCCTTGCTCTGAAGCATTTTTATTGCAAGCTCCTCAAGTGCATCCAATACCGCCGAAACGGCGCCCTCGCTCTGCTTTGAGTTTGCCGCTAATTTTGCAGTGATCTCTTTCTTATTCATGGTGATCTCTCCAGTACTTGGTTGAAGTTAACATCCTTAATCCTGCCAGCAAAGATGGGTGATTCATGCCCAACCACGCTCTTAAGAGGGGGAATTCCCTGCATGAAGAGGCTCTTTCGAGAGATTTTGGCTCAAATGCCGATCTCAGGAGTGATTTTGGGGCTAAGAGGTTCGATCGGGTCAGCTTCGACTTTTAATATTTTTACGTGGCCGATACGGTTACATCGTGAAAAGAGATGTCGATGCAGATTTTTTAGCACTTCCATTAGCGTCAGTAACCGAGGCGGCCATAAGTTCGGCACAGGCCGCTGGTGCATCCCATGTCGATGTTCGAATCGAACGAACGCGAACGGGATTGCTCTCATTGCGCGATGCCAAACCTGAGACACAAAGTGATGAGACTTTGGCAGGTCTGGGTGTTCGAGTAATCGTCAATGGTGCATGGGGCTTTGCATCCTCACCTGAAATCTCTGTTGCTACAGCTAAGCAATTAGCTCTTACTGCTGTTGCAATGGCAAAGACATCCAAGCCGCTCTCAACCGAGCTGGTCTCACTTGTCACTGAGCCCGTCTATACCGATCAGAAATGGGTATCAGAGTATGAGATAGATCCATTTACAATCTCAGATTTAGAAAAGAAGGATCGCCTGGCTCATTTGAGTAGTGAGTTACTAAAGACCAGCAGCGTCAATCACGCATCTGCTCATACTATGTATGTTAAAGAGCAGAAGCACTACGCAGACTCTTACGGCACAAGCACTACTCAACAGCGCGTGCGCATACAGACTCAGATTGAGGCAATTTCAATCGGTAGCGGTGGTTTCGAATCTATGCGCACATTAGCCCAGCCTGCAGGATTTGGCTGGGAGTGGATGGGTAGTAAGCATTGGAATTGGGATGCTGAGATCGCCGAACTTCCAACTTTATTGGCTGAGAAAGTTGCTGCGCCATCGGTTGAGCCTGGCAGATACGACGTTCTTGTTCATCCATCTAACCTCTGGCTAACTATCCATGAATCAATTGGCCATGCCACCGAGCTCGATCGCGCTATCGGCTATGAGGCAAACTATGCAGGCACATCATTTGCGACTCCCGATAAATTGAATACTTTGAAGTATGGATCCGAGCTTATGAACGTCACAGGTGATCGCAGCACAGCCCATGGCTTAAGCACTGTTGGCTTTGATGATGAGGGTGTTGCAGCCCAGCAGTGGGACATTATTAAAGATGGTGTCTTAGTTGGTTATCAGTTAGATCGACGGATAGCTGCGCGTGTCAATCGTGATCGCAGCAATGGTTGCGCCTACGCAGACTCCCCCGCACATGTTCCTATTCAGCGCATGCCAAATGTCTCCCTCGCCGCAAATCCGACGGGACCGAGGTATGAGGAGATGGTTGCATCCATGGAGGATGGCATCATCATCAAGGGTGATAAGTCGTGGTCTATTGATATGCAGCGCTATAACTTTCAATTTACTGGCCAGCAGTTCCATCGCGTTAAGAATGGAAAAATCGTCGGACAGCTAAAAGATGTTGCCTATCAGGCAACAACCACAGATTTCTGGGGCTCGATGAAAGTGGTTGGAGGGCCATCGACCTATGTATTAGGTGGCGCATTCAACTGCGGAAAGGCCCAGCCCGGACAGGTTGCAGCCGTTAGCCATGGTTGTCCTGCGGCAATCTTTGACAAAGTAAATATTCTCAACACCGTTGCCGAGGCCGGCAAATGATTCGCGCCCAAGAGCTCATTGAAAAGATCACATCGGCTGCCACCTGTGATGAGTGCATCGTTGTTGTTAAGGATAAGACTCAGGCCAACCTGCGCTGGGCTGGCAGCACATTGACCACTAATGGTGTCATTCAAGAGCGAAGTGTGACGGTGATCGCCTTTGTGAAGACAGGTGAGGGCATGGCAACGGGTGGGGTTACCCGCACCGATGTGAATCTGACCGAGGTGCCTGCATTATTGGCCGAGGCGATAGCTGCAGCAAAGGCGGCCGGTAAGGCCGAAGACTTCGCCCCTCTTGCAACCAATCTCTCTATCGGTGATTGGAGCGCTCCTCATACTCCAACTGGACCAGAAGTGTTCTCTAACTTTGCCCCCGCCCTTGGCGACATGTTTTCGAGCTCGGTCGCCGATTCGATAGAGCTCTTTGGTTATGCCGAACACACTCATGAGACAACATGGATTGGCTCAAAAGGCGGTCTGCGACTTCGCAAAGATAGCCCTGTTGGCCGCGTTGAGATGACTGGAAAGTCACACGATCGCACCCGTTCAACATGGAATGGTGTTGAGACCCGCGACTTTAAGGATGTATCCGTTGCATCAATAGATGCACAGATTCGCCAGCGCCTGGCCTGGCAAGGTAGAAAAGTAGATCTTCCCGCCGGTCGCTATGACACCCTTCTACCCTCAGGCTCGGTTGCCGACATATTTACTTACATGATGTGGGTATCGGCCGCGCGCGATGCTCATGAAGGCCAATCAGTCTTTTCTAAAAAAGGCGGCGGAACCCGGGTTGGCGAAAAGCTCTCTAATGTTGGTTTTCAGTTCTTTAGCGATCCCGCTTACAAAGGCCTTCCTGCGGCTAACTTTGTTGCAACATCAGTGAGCTCTCCATTTTCATCAGTCTTTGATAATGGCCAGCCAATTAAGCGAGTGGATTGGTTTAAAGATGGCGTTTTACAATCCTTAATTCAAACACGGGCTACTGCTGAACTAACAAAGCTGGCATTTACACCTATCGGTGAGAACGCCATTATTAGTGTCGATGGTGGCACCGGCGGTCTTGAGGATTTGGTGAAGAAGGTCGAAAATGGGCTTCTCCTAACAACTTTTTGGTACATTCGTATGGTTGATCCAAACTCACTATTGCTTACAGGTTTAACGCGCGACGGCGTCTACCACGTCAAAGGTGGCGAAGTTGTTGGTGCTACCAATAACTTCCGATGGAATGACTCTCCCGTTTCAGCACTCAATCGCATTGTCCACGCCGGGGCCACGGAGTGGACTCAACCCCGTGAATGGGCCGGTGATATGGCCAACATGTCAACACCACCACTAGTGATAAAAGATTTCAATATGTCGACGGTGAGCCCTGGAAACTAATCTCTATGAGCTGATGATTCCGGCTGAGAGCAGGATTAAGAGAGCACTGCCTAGCACCACGCGATAGATGATAAATGGCATGAAAGATTTTGTAGTGACGAATTTGAGCAGCCAAGCAATAACGCCATAGCCGACGACAAAGGCGACACTGGTAGCGATAAAAATCTGGCCCAAGGAGAAGATCTGCGTGCTAGTTTTATCATTAAGTGCAGCATTGAGTTGAAATAATCCGCTGCCGAATACGGCAGGTAATGCTAATAAAAACGAGTAGCGCAGCGCAGCCTCTCGTGTGTAACCCAGGTATCTTCCTATTGCAATAGTGGCACCTGAGCGTGATACGCCAGGAATAAGCGCCAGAGATTGAGCAAGGCCATAGAGAAGACCATGCCCAGTGCGCAGCTCTCTTAGCTCACGCTCCTTCTTGCCGAAGTGATCTGCCAAACCCAGAATAATGCCAAAGACGATCAGCATCAGCGCAATCAGCCACAAGGAGCGAAGATCTTGAGTTATTACATCCTGCCCTAAATATCCAAGAATGACGATTGGTAATGAGCCTACGATAATCAACCAACCCATGCGTGCCTGTTGTTTTTCATCACTGAGCAAATCTCTTCGCAGAATTACTTGAGCACACCAGGCCACAATAATTCTTTTAATGTCGGCTCTGAAATAAATCAGCACCGCCAACTCAGTGCCAATCTGTGTTATCGCAGTGAAGCGTGCACCTGGATCTTGGGCATTTTCAAAGAACTCCCCCACGATTCTCTGGTGAGCACTCGAGGAGATGGGCAGAAACTCAGTTAGACCCTGCACAATGCCCAAGAAAATCGCTTCAAACACAGAGCCACCTTTCCTTGGAAGAGTTTCCTAGCGATAAGAATAAGGGCTAAGACGCTTCTTTGAGTTGGTCTGTATGGGCAAGTAGATGATTACTTGCCTTCGCTAATAGCGTTGAGATGCTTACCTCTCCGGCCTGTGGGTGAATAGAAACTCTCTCCCATTGCTCCTTTGATAATCCAGAGAGAGCTACCTGCACCTGTTTCCCAATGGACTCAATGAGTGCAAGAGAGTTCAGCCAATCACGACCTTCATAGTTAAGGACAGATGGATATACATCCTCATCGAATTGAATAATATGGGGCTTATCGATTGTGAGCGCATTAAAATATCGGACCATAAAATGCATCTCAGCATCGGCTACGTGGTGCATCACATATGTAGCTGACCACTCACCTTCTCTGCCTGGCACTACAGCACTTATCACATTAAATTTCTTCGCCTGGGCCATAAAAGCATCAAAGTTCTTACCGTATTCGATTAATTTATCATGGCTCATGAGTCAAGCCTACTATCTACTTTTAGAATCTAGTAGCTATCGTCAATCCATGGCTCGGGGATCAAAGAACTTACCTAAGAGTCGCCCTATAAGCCGGAGACGACATTGTTATATGTGAGGTCGAGGTAAGATACGAATATGTCTAATAAGAGCACCGAGAGCAAAAATCCGTCGAGAAAATTCGGACCCTTAAGTCGCGCGTCACAGTTTTTCTACATAAAGTCAAACCTGATCACCGCGTTGCTGGCCACCTCCGTCTTTGCCGGTTACCTTCTCTTTTTCCTCACAGGAAAGGGCAAGGCTTTTGAAGTTGCCAACAGCAGTATTAAGTCACTCGGAACTTCGTTGGGCTTTGATCAAGTAGAGATTCTTGCATTCCTTACAGAACGTTCTGATCGGATGATTAATGCCTACATCAACTTCAATCAGGTTTGGGACTCTCTCTTTGCTTTGATCTACGGAGTTATGTATGTGGCCTGGGTGTCGATCGTGTTTAAGCCATATTCGAAAAAGGTTGGGGTTTTAAATCTACTCCCATTTGCTCAAGTTCTCTTTGATTGGTTGGAGAACTTTTCCTTAGCCGCTCTCTCAAAGCAGTACCTTGCAGACGGAACGATTTCTTCGTCGACCGCTCTAATTGCCTCAACATCCTCAAGTATCAAGTGGGTATTTTCTCTACTGGTCTATGGAGTGATCTTGGTTGGCGCTCTCCTGCGGATAGCAGGAGCACTGAAGAGACGAAGCCAGCGCTAGAAACGAATTGGTACAGAGCAAATATAAAGAAGAACCGCCCTATAAGCCGGATTAAATCTATGTGAACAATTCTACTTCGCTTCAGCTACTGCTTTAAGTCGAACTAAAGTCTTCGCCACAGCAGTCTGTGTCCACGGATATGCCTTGCGGAAGTTAAGCCATATTTGAGCTATTCCTGGGGCGAAAGTTCCATCAAAAGTTTCAGTCACTTGGGTTGAGCCGTTGCCAAGATCCACTAATTCATATCGCCATCTCCAGCATCCAAGGTGGCGCCATGCAATCACTTCATCCTTTCTATATTCAACAACTGTATTGAGAATTCGATAATCGATTCCTAAATGCATCTTCATTCCGAACTTAGAGCCAAGCACTAATTCATCAGGACCGCTGATGTTTTTGGTGATCGTCCCGCTTCCATCCACTTCCTTATGGCGGCCAGGATTATTGAGGATAGAAAATATTGTTGATGGTTTTGAATTGATAACGATTCGAGCAGATTTAATCTTAGGATTGCCTGTCTCTAGAATCTCAGAGCGAACTTTCTCTTCAGTCATGTACTAAGTATAAAGAAGAGTCGCCCTATAAGCCCGAACAAAGACTCTTATGCTTCAAAGCCATAATCTCGGAGCACTTCACAGACTTGAACTGAGTACTCCTCGTAGAAGGAATCTCGACCCAATTGTTGGGCCATTTTGTGCTCACCTAAGTTCTTCCACTTTGAAATTGCCTCTAAAGAAGTGAAATACGAAACAGTTACCCCGTCACGACTTATTGCGTCTCGAAAACCGAAATGATGTTCATAGCCATCTATTGTCTTTACTAAGTTCTC
>Ga0049083_10000046_pt1 | contig 30919 bp, 9 predicted proteins | sample GreLakmeMI27MSRF_FD_66719 | JGI IMG/M metagenome (GOLD analysis project Ga0049083, IMG submission 66719) | Freshwater lentic microbial communities from great Laurentian Lakes, MI, USA - Great Lakes metaG MI27MSRF | ecosystem: Environmental > Aquatic > Freshwater > Lake | place: Great Lakes...
GACAGAACAGCCGAGCAGCCGCCGGCCGCACAGCCCCGCGCCGAGTTGCTGCCGTTCTGGTCGCTCAGCAGCACCAGCGCCCAGGCGGCGGGCGCGGCCACGCAGCTCTCCGAGCCGTGCGCGAGCAGCGCGGCAGCCAGGGCGGGCACAATCCCCGCATCCAGGGCATCCTCGCGGTTCGCGTCCAGGCACGCGTAGTTGGCCAGCGCGCGCGCGCCGCGCTCGGCGGTGGGCGCGTGCGTGGACCGCTGGCTCATGAGGCGCACGATGGCGGCCACAACGTGCGCGGTGGCGTCCCCCACCGACGCCTCGACATCGCTGTGTGGGCGGCTAGCGGCTGCGCGCGGCTGCGCTGCGGGCACCGCTGCCGCTGTGAGCATCTGCGCGACGAGGCTGCCTTCGGGGGTCTCGCCCACAGCGGCGGCGTAGGTGCTTGCGGCGGAGGAGAGCACGTCCGCCACGTTCTGAGCGGTGAACTGCGTCAGGTTGGCGTTCACCGCGCTGGCGTGCGCCCGCATGGCCGCCGCGACGCCCTCCGCGCCGCGCGCAACAGCCGCAGCCACAGCCTCGTGACCAGCCAAAGCAGCCTCGAACAGAGCGCTGCTGCCGTGCGTCGCAAGCCCTTCTTGCGCGGCAGCAAAGGAGCTCTGCAGAGCCGCAGCAACGTCAGACACCGCTGCCGCCGCCGCCGCAGCCACCATCTCGTCAGCCGCCGCGTTCTTGGCCAGCAGGGCTGACAGGGCCATGCCCGGCGAGGCTGCGCCGCGATGGGAGACGGCGAGCTGCATGGATGCGAGCGAGGCGGTCGCAGCGTCTGCGCCGTCCGAGCCCACCGGCGACGAGGGGCGAGAGGAGACTGGGGTGGGCGCCCGGCTGGAGGCTGCGCTTCCCAGGGGGGTGGGCGTCTGCGAGCGGGGCGTGCCGGGGCGGGACGCCTCAGCAGGGAGGGACTCCTGGGGGAGCGCCTCCAGACCCCACATCTCCGCGCCGGCGGCAACCACCGCGCTGTATTCCTCGCCCAGCGCATCCCCGTACTCCAGTCCGCCCGTCGACTGGTCTGCAACTGCCGGGGTGCCGGCACGCAGCGCGGCGCCTACCGCCGCCACCACTGCGGCCATGCCCAGCGAGCCCCAGTCGTCCCGCGCGTCCGTGTACGCCTGCAGCGCTGTGCGCACAGCCTCCACCTGCGCCGCAGACACCTGCGTGTCTCCGTCGCTCAGCGGGGCGCGCCCGCCCAGCGCGCAGGCGAGCAGGGCGGCCACGCAGGCGGCTTGCACGGCTGCATTGCCCGGGTGCGACTGCATCGCCTCCACCAGCAACTGCGCGCCGCCTTTGGCGCCCACCGCCAGTGCCACATCGTCATCGCCGCCGAGAGTGGCGAGCGCCGCCAGCGCCGCCGATGCGCGCTCAGCCACTCGCGGCGAGGCATGACCGTGCGTGCGCAGCGCCGCGTGCAGTGCGGGCACCGCGCCAGCCGCGGCTGCGCGCGAGCGGCATGCCGCATCCGGCGCGAGCGCCGCGAGGAGTGAGGCGGCGCGTTCGCAGACGGCGGCGCTGGCGGCGTGCCACGTGAGAGCGTTGACTGCGGCATCCGGCGCCTTAGCATCCGCAAGTCTCCTCCGGTGAGTGGTCTCCACAGCCAGCGGCAGCAGGCACGCCAGCGCCTTGTCTGCGACGCGCGCGGACGTTTTGTGGCTGAGCAGCGCGGTGACGGCGGCGAGGATGGCGCCCCCGCCAACCACGCGGATGCGTAGGTCTGCATGCACTGCAAAGGCGGTCAGGGCGCTGCATCCCCGCTCCGCCACCAGCGAGTGGCGCTGCGCGTGGATGCGCATGGCGGCGAGGACGGCTGCGATTGCGCCCAGCGAGGCGAGGCGCTGTGCGGCGCGAGGGTGCAGCGCGAGCGCGAGCACCGCGCCGGCGGCGGCGGCGCAGAGGGCGCTCACATGGCCGTGGCTGCGCAGCGCGGCGACCACGGCCTCCGGGGCGCCGGCGTCGAGCGCAGCGGACTTGCAGGGTGCGTCCACAGCGAGCGAACGCAGCGCGACGCAGCCCGCGGACTGCACACGCCACGCGGTGGCGTGCTGCCGCATGGCTCCCACCACGGCGGCGATGATGCGCGGCGTGTCGTCGTCGGCGGTGTAGTCCTCGTTGGACGCCAGGGTGCCCAAGCAAAGGCAGGCGTGCTCGGCGGCCAGTGCGCTGTCCCGGTGCGTGGCCAGCACGCCCAGAGTCAGCTCGATGCCGCCGGCAGCCACGGCTGCGTCTTTCACCTCTGGCGCAGCCGCCGCGGCTGCTGCGAGCGCCGCCAACCCCCGTGCTCCCACGCCAGACTCCACGCCCGCGTGCTGCACTAGACACGCAAGCGCCGCATCCATCGCCAGTGCGGCGTCCGCGGGCGTGAGCGCCATGGTCGCGAGCGTGGCGCAGCCGCGTTCGGCGACCGCCGCACGCTCTGGGTGCGCCTCCATTGCGTCAACCACGGCCCGCGCTCCGCCCAGCCGCGACGCGTCGCGCGGCGGCGCTCCGGGCGCGTCGGTGGAGAGGGCGTAGAGCGCCCAAAAGCCGGCGTCCTGGACAGCTGCACATCCCGGGTGCGCGTCGAGAACGTTCACCAGCACTGCGACTGCGCCGGCGGCGACCAGCCTGGGCTTGTTCGCCTCGTCGGCGCAGAGCGAGGAGAGCGCGGCGGCGGCGGCGGCGCTGGCGGCGGCGGAGGCGCGCAGCGAAGAGAGAGCTGCGACGAGCACCTCGAGGGCGCCCGCACCTGCAAGCAGCGAAGCGCCCCCATCCGTTGTGGTGGGCATCAGCTCCGGCGCGTCAGCCAGCGCGCGCAGGGCGCACGCAGCTGCAGTTGCTGCGCGCGCGTGGGCCAGGTCCCCGTGCCGGGCCAGCGCCGCCACAGCCGCCTGAGCGACGCCCGGCGCCGCCTGGCTCTGGGCCAGCGTCAGAGTCGCCTGGTCGTGCAGGCGGGTCACCACATCGGGCAGGGGCATCGAGCCTGGGGGCGGCCCCGCGGCCACGGGCGGCGCCGTGAGCTCGGCGAGCGCAGCCAGCGCCGCGCCGCACGCGCCGCCGTGGGCCTCGTGCCTCCGCGCCACGCCCAGCAGCGCCGCGTGGGCTCCCGCGGCGGCGGCGCGGGTCCTGGCGGCCGTGGATGCGTCCCTTTCGGAGAGCTGAGACAGCTGTGGCAGTTCGCGTGCCTCGGGTGACGGTCGGTCATGCAAGCCGCCCAGCAGCGCCCTCAGCGCGTCGCACACGCGCTCGCCCAGCGGCGGCGCCGCCGGCAGCGCGTCCAGGGCGGCGCAGCACGCCTCGAGCGCCGCCGCGTCCACCGCCGCCGCGCGCGCGTGCTGGGAGGCGCCCGCCAGCAGCGCCAGGCTCCAGGCTGCCAGCGCGGCGCTGTCCGCGTCGCGCGCGCTCATGGCCGTCTGCAGCGCAGCCACTGCGACGGCAACGGCGCGGCGCAGCGCCGCCTCGCCATGCGAGGCTGGCGAAGGGCCGGAGGCGAGCCGCCGGGCCAGCCCCCAGCAGGCGCCGCGCAGGCCGGGCGCGGCGCCGGCCTCCGCGGCGCAGGCGTCGCAGGCTGCGCGCAGGACGTCCAGGGCGTCCTGCAGCGCGTCCGGTGCGGATTTGAGGGGCGCGAGGGAAAGGTGAGCCAGCAGCGCCGACCCGTCGCGCTGCACGGCGCCGTCCGAGGGCCCGTGCTGCGCCACCGCCAGGCGCAGCGCCTCCACGCCGCCGGCGGCGGCGAACGCCGCCCGCTCCGCTCGGCTGTGCGTGCGGGGCAGCAGCGCAACCGCCACGGCGGCGGCGACGGCGCCGCTGGGCGCGTGGCCGCGCAGCGCAGCCACCAGCGCCGCCACGCCCGTCAGGTGCGCCGCGGGCGGCTGAGGCGCGCCCGGCGGGATGAGCGCCAGCAGGAGCGCGGCGGCGGGCTGCAGCGCCGCGGGGTCGGCGCTCTGCGACAGGCAGCGCAGCGCCACCGCGGCAGCGGCGGGAGCGCCGCAGGCGTGCAGGCGCACCCGCAGCCAGGGCACGGCGGAGAGCGCCAGCAGCGCGGCGCACACCGCCACACACAGGCCGGCAGGGGGGGGCACGCTGGAGTCACACAGCGCGTCGCACAGCGCCTCGGGCGCGCCGCACGCGTCCGCCGCAGCCAGAGTCATGTCGCCTCCGGTGCACAGCGCCGCCAGGAGCGCAGCGGCCGCCTCCCCAGTCGGCGGGCTGGCGCGGTGCCTGGCCAGCGCAGACGTGGCTGTCTCCACCCCCCCCCCGGCCACCACCGCCAGGCAGGCGTCCCGGTTGATCGCCAGCGCCCCCAGCGCGCCCAGCGCCGCCTCTGCGACGGCCGCGGAGTGCGGGTGCGGCGCAGCGGCGCAGCGGAGGAGCGCCTCTAAACCGCCGTAAGAGAGAACCGCCACACACCCCTCCACCGACGCCGCAAGAGCCTGCAGCGCGCCAGACGCCTGCTCCGCCACCGCCTCGCATGCTGGCGCGAGGCGCGAGAGCGTCTGCACGACGGCGGGGGCGGCGCCGGCGGCAACTGCGCGCCTGCGTGCGGCTGCGTCGACGAGGAGGAATTGGAGCGCGCCGCACGCGCTTTCTGCGATCGGCAGGCTGTGCGGGTGCGACGTAAGCGCGTGCACGACGGCCTCGAGCCCGCCCGCGGCGACGGCGGTGCGCGACTGCGAGTCGGAGACCGCCAGTCGAGAGAGCGCCGCGCAGCCGGAGAGGGCCACGCTGGGCGCATCCCCGAAAGTGCGCAGAGAGGCGGCCACCGCGGCGATGTCCGTGGCGCGAGAGAGGTCCGGGCATCCGGGCGTGCTGCTGCGGCTGCTGGAGGAGACGCCGGGGGTTGAACTGCCAGCCCCGCCAGCCGTGCTGCACCGCGCCGAGGCGGCGGCGGCGGCGCCCGCCGCGTCGTCGTACGCGTCGTCGCCCGCGTCGGGCGCGGGGGTGGTGTAGAGCTCGGTAGAGCCCGGAGTGCTCCTGGCAGATGGCGAGGCAGCAGCCTCTGCCAAGCTGCTCCCAGACCCGTACTTGTGCGCGCGCCGCTTCGCCCGCGCGGCACGCGCGGCCAGCCGCTGCTCGCCCGTGCTCTGCAGGCCCGAGCCGGGCACGGCCACGTCCAGCACCGCCAGCGTGGCAAGCGCGCACGCCTGGATATCGACGTCCAGGGGATGCCCCGCAAGCGCAGCCACGCAGGCGACCCCGCCGCCGGCGGCGATGGCCTCTGACGCGTTGGAGATGGAGCCGTCGGCGGCGTCACCGCCGAGGACGAGCGCCGCCAGCGCTGCCAGCGCGCGCAGCTGCACGTGCGGCGTCGCCGGATGGGCGCGCAGCGCGGCGCACACGGAGACGATCGCGCCGGCGGCGGCGGCCGCCTGGCGGCAGGCGGAGTCGAGGAGGAGGGCGCGGAGGGCCAGGCAGGCCTGCTCCACCATGGCCGGGTCGCCCACGTGCGCCCGCAGAGCCCCAGAGACCGCCTCCACGGCGCCGCCTTGCGTCACGGAAACCAGCACAGCCGGGGGCGCCTTTGAGAGAGCCGCCAGCAGCGCACACGCCTGCTGCGCCACCCCGCTGTGCTCATGTGCCTGCAGCGCCGCGACAGCCGCCATGGCGGCCGATTCCAGCTCAGCCACGGCAACCGTGTCCGCAGCATCGGCCACCAGCGTCTGCAGCGCCCAAGCGCCGTTCTCAGCCAGTGACACATCCTCCAGCGCGTGAGCCGCCATCGCCGCGCAGACGCCCCTGAGGGCGCCCCGGGACACCACTATAGGCCGCGTGTCCGGCGCATCGCCGAATGTGGCCAGCGCGCCGCACGCCTGCTCCGCGACAGCGCATGCGGATGGGTGGGCCGCCATTGCGGCCAGCACAGCCTCTGGAGCTCCGGCAGACAGCGCGCGCAGCCGCGTGGCATCGCAGCATGCGAGGCAGGCGAGAGCGCGGCAGGCCGTCTCAGCCAGCGCGGGCGAGGCGGATCCATGTGCACGCAATGCGCTGATGCATGCCTCCGTCGCGCCAGTCGCCACAGCTGCAATCTTGCACTCCACCGGTGCAGTGAGGGCCAGCAGCGCGCTAACGCCGCGCTCAGCAACACCCCGACTGGCCTTGTGAGCCTTGACGGCGGCCGAGATGGCTGCCAGGGCACCGCAGCTCGCAGCCACGCCGCTGGCGGCCGGCTCCGCGCCCAGCGCAGCGAGGAAGAGGCATGCGCGTTCCTGGACGCCTGCGTGCGTCGGGTGGACAGCCATTGCAGCTACGACGCGCGCGACAGCCTGGTTCTGCAGCGCAGCGCTGCGGATCTCCTCGTGGCCGCACAGCGCCGCCAGCACCCCGCAGGCGCGCTCCAGCACGCTCGGCGTGGCCAAGTGTGTGTCCAGCGCAGACAGTACGGCTGGCACTGCGCCGTCAGCGGCTGCGCGAGCTCGCGAGGCGCCCGAGCCGGCGATGCACTGCAGCGCCCAGCAGGCGCGTTCAGCCACGTCTGGGGCCGCGGCGTGACGGCGCAGAGTGTGTACCACGGCAGCGACACCCCCGGCATTGGCCGCGCGCGACGCAGCCTCTGCATTGTTGAAGGACAGTGAGACCAGCAAACGCAGGTGCTGCTTCGCTGCCGACGCGCGGCTGCCTTCCGCGCCGGCCAGAGCGGCCACCACGGCCACAATGTCGTCGCGCTCGGGGGGCGTCCACGCCGGACTGGGGCTTCGACTGGGAGGTGTGGTCTCCCGAGGTGGGGGGGACGGCTGTATGTCAGGGGCACCGTGTCAGCGCACACGGCACACGGCGCACAGCAGTCGTGCGTCAATAGCCGTGCCACTGGCGCCACTGGGCGCGTGTGCCACGCCGTTTCGGCATGCGCCCCAGATTCCCATACACCCCAGACGCACCGTTGCTCGGAGTCGCTCTGAAGTTTCTGGCTCCGCATCAAGCGCAGTGCCGGTGGCCCATCCCGCAGCTGCGGGCGGCGAAGCCGCGGGATACGTAGCGCTGGAGGCGAGCACCTTGGGTCTTGTGTTGCGACCTCGCAGCGGTTCCATGCGTGGATACAAGTCACGGACTCCCAGGGGGGCGTCGCGTGAGCAGGCGGGGCCGGCGGACCGCCGCCGCGCGTGTCGGTCGGTCGCGGGAGGGCCTTTGGTTGGTCCCGCATTCCCGCAAGCACTGCACACACATCCGCGCCACCCTTGCCGCGCAGCGTACGACAAAGACCTTGACTTTGTTCAGCAGCGTAGTGGGTACGGCTGACCGAACGAAACGCAGTGCACTTGTCGCCGCTCGCCAATCCTGGCAAGGCGAGACGTCTAAGCGAGACAGGAAAGCCGCGCGCGCGGGCCGCCTGCTGCGTCGGGGCATGCCGCGGCGCATGAGCGAGCAGAGAAGCTGCTGTGAGCGAGAGAAGGAGACCAGGGCAGCATTGGCCGGACACCCGCCGCATAACGCCCGCCAAACGCCATGATGCAGAGCGAGGCACGACCAGTCGCCCCATTCGAAGACCTGCAGCCTTTCGAGCGCCAGGAGGCGGAGGAGGTCTTCTCGCAGGAGAGCTTTGCGGTGAAGATCTCCAGGCAGCGGCAGCTCTACTGCGGGCCCATGTCCTGGGTGTTGGCCTTATGCGTGCTGGGCCCCGCTGTTTTGCTGTGCCCCTGTGACGGCCGCGAGGTGTATGTCGCGGAGCTGCAGTCGGAGGAGCGCCAAGGGGCGCTGGAGGCACACGCGCCCTGGGAGGCGCACGCGGACGACACCTGGGACCAGGATGGCGTGCTGATGAAGCCTCTCAGCCGCAGCGCGACTGCCCAGGAGATAGAAGACACTGACACCTCCGTGAAATCCACGTAGAATATGCGAATCGGCCAACAATCGCGCGACTCGTACGACAAAACGTGTTACCTTTGCGCGCCATGGCAGAAGCGGTGTCTAGCCGAGTGAACGACGTGTTGAGCCGCACGTTCACAGTGACGCTGAGCGTCGAGAGGCCGCCACCCGCGGGCTGGCTGCTGCTCAGCGCGCTGCGCGAGGCACGTCTCCTCGCACCCCTAGGCGCCGCGCACGCTGACGGGGCGACGCGCAGGAGCTGGCCAGTGAGGGCAAGGCGCCACTGTTGGACGGCGTCGTGCTGGAGCGCGCGCTCTTCACCCGCCTGCAGTCGCCGCCAGACAGTGCCTCCAGCCCTTTCCAGTACCTCCTGAGGCGCGGCCGCCGCGCGCCCTTCGGGCCTGCTCGTCAAGCCTCGCCTCTCACCTTGTCGCCTCCCCTCGCAGCTGCTACCGCCGCGCCAACGAGGAGGCGCGCCGCCTCACGCCCCGCGACGGCGACGCAGGCGAGGCCGTCAACGCCGCGCTGGCTGTCGGAAAGGATCTGGTGCGCTTTGCTTGTGCCGGCGTTGTCACCTCTCGGACCTACGCGACTCCCAACTCACACCCTCCCTCTGTAAGCTCGTGGGCTACGCCGCCACGCTGTTCAACCCGGAGCTGAGCGCCATGTTCCCTCAGCCCGCGGCGGCCTCCTCGCGCGGCGTGCTGCAGCTGGCGCGTGGCCCAACACACAGGACCCCTCTGTTGCTGACGCTCGCGCGCACGCAGCTGGACGCGCTGGACGCCAGCGGCAGCAACCCTCTGTCCGCCAGCGGCGGCGCGTGCGAGGCGATGCCAGCGGGCTTCCTAGAGTCCTTCACAGCACGCCTCGCGCTTGACGACTCCTCAGGCGCGGAGCTGCGCCGCCTGTTCTGCCCGCTGTTCAGCACCCTCTCCATGCGCGCCAGCACCTGCTCGCTCTTGGGACCCTGGCAGGCTCCGCTGGGCATGGTGTGCGCTCTGGCAGCGCAGCCGGCGCTGCTGCACGCCATGGCACAGCATGCCTCATTCTGCCCGGCGGTGTCCTCTGGGCGCACGCCGGGGCGCACCATGGAGGCGACGTCGCTGCTGGGTCCCTTCCTAGCCGTGTCAGCGCTGCCCGACGAGCTGGCGGCACATCGAACGCCCCCGGTGGCTGAGCTGTTCAACTCATCGCGGCGCAGTGACGTGGCCAGCGCCACCAGCACCGTGCAGATGTACAGCTGCCAGCTGGTGGACCGACTGGCGGCTCTGCTGCTGCTGCTGGTGAAGGGAGAGCGGGAGGGGGCGCTGGCGTTTGTGGCGCGCTTCCTGGAGGCGAACGCGGGGCGATCTAAGCTGCAGATGGACGGCCGCGCCTGCGCCAGCCACGGCGCGTGCGTGAACCTGGCGGCGGTGATGCTGCGCCTGTGCGCGCCCTTCTTCGACGCGTCTCCCACCGGGAACGCCAAGCAGCAGGCCCAGTTCGCCTACATCCGGCCCGGATATACCGCGCAGGGGCGCATCCCGTGTCCGCCAGAGGAGACCCGGCTTGCGGCGACGGCGGCGGAGGCTGCATCCTGGGCTGCACAGACGGCGCCGCCTGCGGGCGGCTGGCACTTTGTGTGCGAATGCTTCTTCCTCACTCAGCGATCCCTCAACCTGGGGCTCATCAAGACGTTCGCCGAGCTGGGCGAGACCGCCGCCGCCGCGCAGCAGGCGCGGCGCGACGTGGCTGAGCTGGAGGCTGCGCGGCCCGCCTGGACGGGCACCCCGCAGGCGCCCGCCTACCAGCAGCGCCTGGAGGAGGCGCAGAACGAGGCGGCCTACGGCGCCGTCACGTCCGTGCAGATGTTGGCTGCGCTCACCGAGCCCCGCCTGCTGGCTGACACCCTCTCCTTCTACCGCCTCCTCGCCCGATGGCTGCTGCACACCGCCGGCGCGCCCCTCCAGCCAGACAGCGCGCAGCCGCTGCCCTCGCCGCCGCCGGAGGCGTTCACGTGCCTTCCAGAGGCGCTGGCAGAGGACGTGGCTGAGGTGCTGCTGGCCGTCTCCACCCACGCGCCCCAGGCGCTGCAGGGCGCGCGGCTGGACGACTTCATGGCCTTCCTGGTGCTCATCCTGGGCGCGCCAGAGCATGCGCGCAACCCGTACCTGCGGGCAAAGTGCGTGGAGGTGCTGCGCCTGTGGATGCCTCAAACGCCGTCCACCGACCGCGAGCTGGGCGCCGCGGCATACACGCGCGCGCTGTTCGAGGGACATCCGCTGGCTCTGGCGCAGCTGGTGCCCAACCTGCTTCGTCTGCACGTGGACATTGAGTTTGGCGGCGGCCGCAGCGTCTTCTACGACAAGCAAAACATCCGCTACGCCATCGGCAACCTGTTGGAGTACCTGTGGCGCGTGGGCGGGCACGCGCAGGCGTGGCGGTCTCTGGCGGGCAGCGAGTTTTACACGCAGTTTGTGAACATGCTCATCAACGACGCAATCTACCAGCTGGGCGAGGCGCTGAAGATCATCGGCGACGTGCGCGAGCTGGAGGAGATGCGCGCCGACGGGCGCTTCGCCGCGCTGCCGCCGCGCGAGCAGGCTGAGCGCACGCGCGCCACGGGGGCGCTTCGTTCCTACCTCCTCCTCGCAATGGTGCACATCCGCATCATGCGCTTCACCAGCGCGGACGGCGTGTGCGCGCGCCCCTTTCTGCGGCCGGAGATGGTTGACCGAGTGGGCGCCATGCTGAACTACTTCCTGGCTTTCCTGGCGGGCCCAGAGCGCGGCAAGCTGCGCCTGCCGGCGGCGGCGGCGGAGCGCTGCGGGTGGGACCCCAAGGAGCTGCTGGCGCAGCTCTGCGGCATCTACGTGAACCTCCATTCGGCTGGTGGGCCAACCTTTGCAGCGGCGGTTTCGCGCGACGAGCGATCCTACCGCGACGACAACTTCGCAGAGGCGTCGCACGTGGTGCGCTCTCTGGGCCTGCTGCGCGACGGGGACGCGGACGCGCTGGAGCGGTTTGCGGAGAGCGCGCGCGCACACGCAGCCTCGGGCGCGGAGGATGACGAGCTGTACGCCGATTTCCCGGGCGAGTTCGAGGACATGCTCATGAACCACCTGATGAGCGATCCTGTGCGACTGCCCACCGGTGACTATGTGGTTGACCGACCCACAATCGCAAGGCACCTCCTCAGCAGCAACACCTGCCCTTTCACGCGCGCGCCGCTAGCGCTAGAGCAGCTCGTGGCGGACGTGGAGCTGCAGCGTCGCATCGAGGCGTGGAAGGCCGAGCGACGGGCGGGGCGCATGGTAGGGTGAACGAGTGCGATCTGTGCTGCTGTGCATCAAATTCCATGATCGCTTCTGCGTCTGTTCAACTCTTTGGTGCGCGCACATCAGCTTGTGATGCGCCGCGCGTGGTGGTACATGCGATACGATAATCTTAGAAGGGGCTGACCGGAGGCCGGTGTCATCGGACCCCCCCCCCTCTGTCACGCGGCTCGAGGAGCCGCGCGTGTAATCTGAGAACCCCTCTAGGCGAACTCAAAGCCGGAGCTGCCGTAATCCACAGCCTTGAGAAGCGCGTCGGCCAGCTCCTCTTTGGAGGCATACTCGGGCAGGTCAAGCGCGCGGAAGCAGGTGTGGGACATGGGTAGGCGCGGCGGCGCGGCGGGGTCCTCAGGCAGCGGGATGCCGACCGCGGCGGCTGCTACCGCCGCCGCCGCGCCGCCGCGCACGCCCGCGCGCGGCGCGCGGCGCACCGAGAAGGGCGGCGCCAGGGCTGCGGCGCCCTCGGGCGGCAGGCCGTCTCCGCCGGTGCAGAAGCGCCAGAAGTGGACGCGGCGGGCCTCCGGCCACTCTGCCAACACTTCCCAGAGCCACTTCACCACCGTGTGGCGGGCGCTGTAGCCGTTGCCGTACGCCGTGTGGCGGCGCACGTCTCCCAGGAGGTCCACCTGGGGCGGGCCGCACACCGCCAGGCGCAGCGTCTCCGCGTCCAGCCCCAGCGCCTCAACCGCGCAGCGAGGCACCAGCGCGTAGAAGCCGTCAATGAACGCCCCAAGCAGGTGCGACACGCCGGCGGTGAGGGGCCAAGCTGAGCGCAGCGCCACGTACTCAGCCTTGTTGGCCTCGCTCACGGACAGGTGGCGCCCACCGGGCTTGAGCGGGTGGCGCTCAACCTCCCCATCCGCCATCCGATAGTGCTCATACTCGAAGCTCGCGTCGCCCAGCATGCCGCCGTCGGTGGCGGCGCCGTCCGTCTCAAGCACGTGGCGCAGCGACGTCGCCGTTGCAGGGTCGATGCACGCCAAGTCGCCGCCGGTGACCTGCTCCCCGACCAGGTGCTTAAACGCCGGCAGAGCCAGGCGCAGGCTGGCCAGGGTGAGCTGCCCGCCGTTGCGCGCGCCGCGTGCGCCGCCACCCTCCAGGAGCACTTTCCCGATGAGCGCACCGAGGAAGCCCGCCGCCGCGACGTCCTCCGCCGAGCGCGCCGTGGGCTCGAAGTAGAACTGGAAGGCGCCCTCGGAGGCTGTGGGCGCAAGGCACGCCATGCCCGCGGCGGCGCGAGATGCGGCTGTGAAGAGCTCCCGAGTGAGCCCCCCAGAGTCAACCCCGCCCTCCGCCACGAAACGCACGCTCAGCGGCGCACGCCACGCAGCCGCGGAGGGCGGCCCCAATGCAGCCTGCATGTCGGCCACCACTCGGCCGCGGGCAACCTGCAGGAGGATGGGGGAGCGGCGAACCGGCTGTGCTCCCGCAGCAACTCCATCTGCGCCGCCCTCGGCCGGATGACTCGCCGTCCACTGGGCCTCGGAGTACGCAGCCACAGCCTCGCGTAGGCGGCGGCACTTCTCAAAGGGCGTGACGGTGGAGGCTGAGGCCGCGGTGATGGCGCCTCCGCGCCCAGGACCTCCATCTGCGCACAGGGCCTCCATGGCCGCCGCCATGGCGGCCGCCTCGATGCGCGCCGCGTCCGAGATTTTGGGCGCCGGCGCGGCGGCAATCGCAGGCGCAGCCGAGGGCGCCGGCTCGGCGTGAGCGGTTGTTGCGCGGCTGCGGGTAACCCGCGAGGACTGCTGCGCGCCCACAGTCGCGGCCAGAGCAGACGCAGGGGCGCCGTCGTCCGCATCGGAGGCGGCCACGAGCGCCGCGGTGGCGTACCAGTGGCGGCGTCCGTCCTGGAGCAGCACGCCGTTAGGGAGGGGACTGGCGTCAACCTCCGCTACCGTGCCCACCTGGCCGGGCTGCAGGACGCCCTCCAGACCGCCGTGGTGCGCCGCGTGGCGGCTGAGCTGCACGCGCGCGCCGAGCGGGAAGCGAGGGGGCGGCGGGCCGGGGGACGGTCCGCCAGGCAGCGCCGCCTGCGTCGCCAGCCAGCGCCGCAGCGCCACGCCCCGGCGCTCCAGCGACTCCAGGCTGCTCTCGAACGCGCCCGCGGTGCCAACCAAGCCGGGCGGCGCGGCGGCGGCGGCTGCAGGCGGGGCACCAGCACCCGAGGGGGCTACGCACAGGTCGTACGCGCCTTGCGCGCCCGTGCGGTAGCTGAACCGTCCGCCGTTGTCCCACGCCACGGTGCACCAGTGGGGCGTGCCGGGCACGGAGGAGCGCCGCACAGAGCCCACTCCGCCGGGCCCGCCGTCCTGCTCACCCCAGCGCCAGTCCACGCCGCGCACCACCCGCAGGCCCACCAGGCACGCCGCGCTGGTCACCGGCGCGCCAGCGTCAGCCTGAGCGGCAGACAGCGCGGCGGCAGAGGGCGAGAAGGCGTGCGGGCGTGCGCGAGGTGCAGCCGCCAGGCCAGCCCCGCCGCCAGCCTGAGCCATGAAGGCATGCAGCCTCGAGAAGGTGCTCGCCGGACGGTCGCCAGCGCCGCCCAGTGCGTCCAGCTGCTCCATGGCAGCCTCCGCAGCCTGCTCTGCACGCACGGAGCGATCGGCAGCCGCCTGCACCTGCGTGGCCAGCCCGCGCAGCTGCAGGCGCATGGCCTCGCTGAGGCCTGGCAGGCTCGCCGCATCCTCCAGGCTGGAGAGTGCGGCGTCCATGACGCCAGACATGAGACCCCGGGGCGCGCCCGCGCCACCCGCAGCGCCGCTGAGCGGCGGCGGCGACGGGGCGGAAGCGCCGCCGGCGCGCGCGATGGCGGCGGCGGCGGCGGCGGACGCATCCCCGAACTGCGCCAGCATCCGCTGCAGCGCCTCCAGCGGGGCGGCCGCACTGCCCAAGCCCGCTGCCACGCGACGCGCGTGCGCATCCATCTGGAAGGTGGGGCCCAGGGGCATGAGCGGCGGCGGGCCATCGTCGTCGGAGTCAGAGTCCATGGGGGCCTCCCCGCCCTCACCCGCATCATCGCTGCCGGGCTCCTCCAGGGCGGGCAGCAGGCGCTCCTCTTCCTCGTCGTCGGATGGGAGGGCGGGCGCTTGGGCGTTGGCGTAGCGCTCGTGTCGCTCCAGCGCCCGGTGGTGTGCCCAGGCAAGCCGGTCGGCCGCGCTTTGAGGGGGCGCAACGGCCGCCCTGGCCGCCTCGAGCATGCCCGTCGCCTCCGCGGTGGCGGCGAGCATGGCGGCGAGGCCGCCTCCGCCGCGGCGCGCCTCGGCTGCCAGCTGGTGCTGCGCGGCTGCGTCGTCTGCGCGCGCCAGCGCCTGGCGGCAGTACCACCAGCTGGTTCCCTCCATGTCCAGGCGCATCACCTGCAGCGGCAGGGCGGTGCCGTCGTCGCGCAGGATGCGGGCGAGCGGCCCGCCGGGCGAGAGGGGCCCCCGGGCTGCGTCCCGGTACACCTCGTAGTCGCCCGACACGGTCACGATGTCCCCCACCTCTAGAGGGCGCGCACCCGGCTCCACCAGCGGCGCGGTGGCGCTGGCGGCGGCGGCGGCGGCGGCGCGCGAGGCTGAGCGGCGGGGGCGGGTGGCGCTGGCGTGGGCCAGGTCGTAGCACCCCTGCGCGCCCACCCGGTACACGGCGGTGAGCCCGCCCGCGTCCGGCCAGCAGGCGAACACCCAGCCGGCCCGGGGGGTGGCCCCCAGGCTGCCCCCCTGCGCCCAGGGCACCACCACGCCCACGCCGCCGGGGCCGCCGTCCTGCCCGCCGCGCGCCCAGTCGGGGCCGCGCACCACCCGCAGGCCGGGGAGCACGTCCGCGGGGGCGACCACCGGGTGCGGGGCGGGTGCCCCGCCCGCGGGTGCCAGGTGGCCCTCCGCCGGCTGGGCGGCACCCGGCGCGTCACCCGCCGGCTGCGTGCGCAGCGGGAAGGCCCTGGGCGACACCAGGTACGTGTGCGTCTCGCCATGCGGCGACGCGTCCCAGCGCACCGTCACCGCCAGCGCGTCGTGCTCGGCTGCGGCCGCGCGAGGTGGCTGCGGCTCTGCCCCGGGGGGCCCTTCCCCAGCGGCGGCGCCCCCCGAGCCAGCCTCCAGGAGCAGCGCTGACGTGAGCGTGCCGCCCGCGGCCGCGCCGCCAGCCGCAAAGGCGGCCTCCGCCCCGCCAGAGGCGAGGCCGGGCGCCACGCGCAGGCCCGGCCGGGCGAGCGCGCAGGACACGGTGCAGCCCAGGCGCCGCGCGTCCGCGGGGGCAGCCAGCAGGTCGAACCGGTCGCGGTGACCGACGCGGTAGGCGTTGGAGCTGCCCGCGCTGTGCCTGAGAGGGACGGGGACAGGGGCAGTCAGCGTGCCAGTGAGCGGTGCCAGTGCGAGCGGCAGGCACCGCGCGGCAGCTGCGAGCGTGGCAGAGCTGCGAGCGCGTCGAGGCAGCCCGGCTGCACGGGGCGCAGTCGGGGGTCCGCTGTCTGCGCGCACAGTCACCACAGGGGCACGCACCAGTGGACGCGCACCCACGCGTCCGTCTCGCTGTTGCCGCGCAGCGCCGTGACGCTGCCCACGCTTACGGCGCCGCCGTCCTGGTTTTCCTGGTGCGGCAAGGGGCGCGGCCAGGGGCCGAGGGGCTTAGGTCTCCTGCGCACGCTGCGCCACGGCGGTCACCCGCGCCGCGCCGCGCACACGCACCCACTTCCAGTCCACGCCGCGCACCACCAGCAGCCCAATTGCCACGTTGGCGCGCGTCACCACCGAGCCAGCCTCCAGGACGGGCAACGAGAAGTGGTGAGGAGGAGCAGCCTCGCCCTCCTCCTGCGCCAGCCGCGCGCTGCGGCGGCGCAGCGCGCCAGCTGCCGTGGTGGTGGACATCAGATGGAGGCGCCGAGGGGCGCTCGTCTGGGCCTGAGTGCGTGGTTTGGTTTGGAGTAGTTTGGCTAACAACCCGAGTCGCAAAAGCCCAAAAGCGCAACCTGACGCTGACAACGCGACTCGACTCGCACTCACGCTCAGAGGACCCTCCTGCTATACACACTCATGACGGGGCGCCCAGGTAGGCTGCAAGGCGCAGGAGGTCGGCAAACACCCCTCCCGCAGTCACCTCCGCCCCCGCGCCCGGGCCTCGCACGATGAGCGGCTGTGTGGCGTAGCGGCTGGTGGTGAAGGCCATCATGTTGTCGCTCCCGCTCAGGCTGGCGAACGGGTGGCTCTTCGGGTAGCGCCGCAGCTCCACGCGCGACCCGGCTGGCCCTGGGTCCACAATGCCCACGTAGCGAAGCACCTCGCCGGACGCCTCAGCCTGGGACACCATGGCCGCCATCTCGCCGTCAAACTCCGGCAGTCGGCGCAGGTACTCGGCCGCATCCGCGCCACGCAGCGCCTCGGGCACCAGGCTCTGGATGGGCACGTCGGAGAGCTCCAGGCGCAGCCCCGACTCGCGCGCCAGAATGACCACCTTGCGCGCCACGTCCGTGCCTGACAAGTCATCCCGCGGGTCCGGCTCCGTGTAGCCGAGCTGCTTCGCCTTGAGCACCACATCTGAGAAGGCGTCCTTGGGGGTGTAGGTGTTAAAAATGTAGGACAGGGTTCCGGAAAACACCCCCTCGATGCGCGAGATGCGGTCCCCGCTGTCCCGCAGGCTCTGCAGCGTGCTGATGATGGGCAGCCCCGCGCCCACGGTGGCCTCGTAGAAGTAGTGGGTGTAGGACTTACGGCCCAGCTCGCGCAAGCGGGCGTAGTAGGCGTAGGGGCCGCTGTTGGCGCGCTTGTTGGGCGTGATGACGTGGATGCCCAGCCGCATCCACTCCTCGTAGTACGCGGCAACGTGCTCGGAGGCGCTGCAGTCCACAATGACCACGTTTGGGATGAACGAGCCCTTGAGAGCCTTCGCAAAAGCGGACAGGTCCGCCGGCTCGTGCGCCTGCGCCGCGAAGTCGCCCTCCCATGTGGCCAGGTCCAGGCCTGAGGGGGCGAGCAGCATCTTGCGCGAGTCCGCAACCCCCGCAACGCGAACATCCATGTTGAGCTCGCTGTGCAGCGTCGGCAGCTGCTCGCGGAGCTGCTTCAGCAGCGTCTTGCCGATGGCGCCCGGGCCGACGATGCCCACGGCGATGGGCGTCTCGGAAAGGTAGAACCGCGCATGCACTGCCCGCAGCGCACGCTCCGTGTCGGCGCCGTCAATCACGGTGGTGATGTTGTACTCGCTGCACCCCTGCGCAATGGCGCGCACGTTGATGGCGGACTTTGCGAGCGCCTCGAACAACATGGCGCAGACGCCGTACGTGCTGGCCATCTGCTGGCCCACCGCCGCCAGGATGGAGCAGTTGGGCACGGTGGTCACCCGGCTGAGGCGGCCCGCCGCGATGGCGTTGGCGAAGCGAGCCTCCAGGGCGCTCACCGCACGCTCAGCCTGCGCAGAGGTGCAGGCGAAGCAGACGGAGTGCTCCGAGGAGGCCTGGCTGATCATGATGACGTTCACGCCCGCGTCGCGCACCGTGCTGAAGATGTTGCTGGCCGTGCCAGGCACGCCCACCATGCCTGTGCCCTCCACGTTGATGAGCGTCACGTTCTCAATGGTGGCAAAGCCCTTCACCAGCGCGTTCTCGGGGTTCTTGGCGCCAACGCCGCCGGTGACCAGCGGCGCCATGTACTCTGCGATGCGCGTGCCCGGCGCGGCGAGGTTGAAGAAGTTGCGGATCTGGATGGGGATGTTAAACTTCATTGCCGGCAGCGTGGTGCGCGGGTGCAGCACGTTCGCCCCGAAGTAGGACAGCTCCCAGGCCTCGTTGTAGCTGAGGGACTCCAGACACACAGCCTCCGTCACCTTACGAGGGTCCGCCGAGTACACACCGTCAACATCCGTCCAGATGGTGATGCCCCCCGCGCGAGACAACGCGCCCATGATGGTGGCGCTGTAGTCGGAGCCGTTGCGCTTCAGAGTGGTTGGGGCGCCCTCAGGCGTGCGCGCAATGAAGCCCGTGGCGACGATGATTGGCGCCGTTGCTGTGCTGGCGCAGTTGGCGGCGTACCACTTGTCCAGATCGCCGTTGGATTTATCGTACGAAACGTCCACGCCTCCGTCAGACGCGTCCGTCACGGTCAGCACCTCGCGCGTGTCCAGGAAAACAGCCTGCGCGCCCTGCGCGCGCAGCGACGCCACGAACAGGCGCGCGCACCACAGCTCGCCGTGGCCAACCACGTAATCTGCGAAGGCGCCCGCTGAGACGCCCGCGATGCTGATTGCGCGCAGCATAGCCTTCAGGTTGGCTACGTCTTCCTCCAACGACCCAAGGTAGTCTGTCAGCGAGGTGCCAGTGAGGATGTCGGCGGCGGCGGCGGCGTGCTTGTCGTACAACGCAACCAGCTCAGCCTTGTAGGACTCATCCTGCAGCTCAGCGCGGCTGATCATGTTCAAAAGCATGTCCGTCACCTGCGGGCGCCCAACGCAGCCAGTCAGCCCCGCCACACGGAGCTATGCGGAGCTGGGCGCGTGCTGCGCGCCTTTGGCACGCCCTTGCCAGGCGTCCCCATTGCGCTCACAACCACCATCTTATGCGTGGCTGAGAGCTCGATCATCAGCTTCGCCGCGTTACGGATGCGCTCAGAAGAGCCCACGCAAGTGCCGCCGAACCTGCGAGGAGGGGGGCGTGAGGGCAGGGGAGCAGGGGGGTAGGGTTGCATGTGCGAGGGCAGGCGAGCACTGGGAGTCCCGCCGGGGATTGAAAGCTGGCGCGTGTGCCGGTGGTGTGCGTGAGGGTGGAGGGTGGTTGGGAGACGCACTTGTGGACCTCCCAGGATGAGCCTCGCGGAAAAGCAAGCGCAGCGGGTGCGGATGGAGCAGCGGCCACGGCACGAACGCACAAGGCGCGCCGTCCGGGAGCCGAGCACACGGCTGCGCAACGCCGCACGCCGCGCAGGTGCTGCTGGGCGGGTAGCGAGCCGCTGTGCTGCGGCACAGTGGCCCCTGCATGGCGCCCAGAGACGGCCACCGGGCGGTGCGTCAGCGCAAGCGGCGCCGCGCCCAGCGCCGCGTGCGCCATGGCTCCTGGACAGAGCACCCGAACGCAGGAGGGTGGGTCTGGAGAAGTTAGCTACTGTCCTGCTGACGTCATCGCCCGGCAATAAAGGGCAGCGCTTCGATCGCCTGAGCTGTGCCAGGCGCAATGGCGGCCCTGGCGCTGTGGCTGGCGCTGCTAGCCACGTCGCTGCGCAGCATTGGCGCCGGCTTTGTGGTTGAGACGGGGCTGTTGCAGCTTCAGCAGCCCCGTGTCAACTTCAGCATGGGCGTGGCCAACTTCGGGAACCCAATCTACGGCGGCCAGCTGCGGTGTGCTGCCAGTCCGGGACTTGTTCTGTGCACGCAACTCACTGCACCACCCACTCCTCTGCGCCTCCGCGCGACGCAGGGGCGAGCTGATCTACAAGCGCGAAGAAAAGTGGGGCTGCGAGCCCTCCCGGGTGCGTGCGCCCGTGCTGGAGCTTGGCAGCTTATTGACGTGACAACTCACCACCGCCTCATGCACCTCTTCAGTCACGCTTCGTAGCTTCCACGCCGGGCACGCCCGTCATCGCGCTCATTGACCGCGGAGGTGCGCGCAACTGTGGAGCAGACGAGGGCGTTGGTGCAAGCCAATGCGCCCACTGTGTGTGACCTCCCATCCTCACGCACGCCGCCTTGCATCCCCAGGCTTTCCAGAGCCATGCGCCTTCACCACGAAAGTGCTGAACGCGCAGGGTGCAGGTGCCTCGGCGGTGCGTCCCCTCACCAGCCGCGACTGCTACCGCTGACAGAAGCACACTTCCAGGTGGTTGTTGTTGACAACAGGCCCGAGTCGCTGATCACCATGGACGCGGGCGCGGACGACGACTCGCAGCGGTGCGTATGGTGGTTGGTTTGGGTTGTGGCACGCTCCCTGACAATTGTGCGCACGCAGAGTGCAGTCCCTGATCGACATCCCCGCCGCGCTGGTCACGCAGAGCGCGGGCGACAGCGTGAAGGCTATGCTGAGTTTGGGCAACGTGGTGGTGGCTGTGATGTCGTGGGTAGACCTGGTTCCGCGCACTTCCGCGGTTGTGAGCTGGGAGTTCTGGACCAACAGCAACGACGAGTGCGGCCTCAAGTGCGACAAGCAGAAGGCGTTCATCGCGGACTTTGCCGCGGACGCAACCTACCTGGTGCAGAACAAGTACACGGCGTTCACGCCCCACTACATCACCCTCTCCTGCGGTGCCGGCACCGACCCAGCCAGCCCTTTCTGCGCCAAGCAGTGCACGAACAACGGGCGATACTGCCAGTTCGATCCGGACGGCAACCTGGACAACGGATACAGCGGGCGCGACATAGTGCTGGAAAACCTGCGCTCGATCTGTGTCTTCCGGGTGGCCAACTCCACGGCACGCCCGGAGCTGTGGTGGCGCTACATGACGCTGGTGGGCGCCGGGTGCAGCATGAAGAGCGACCGCTACTCCTCGGCCTGCGCCATCGGTGTGGTGCAGCAGCTGCTGCTCTCCCCCAGCGCCGTGCAGGACTGCATGGGCGACACGTCATCGGACGCGGTGAACCCCGCGTTGCAGGCGGAGCACGACGCTCTGTCGTCCGATGGGCGGCGCGGCGACGTGGCATTCTTCCCCACAATCATCGCCAACGGCGTGCAGTACCGGGGCGACATGGAGAACACCTCCGTGCTGGAGTTCCTGTGCTCCGGCTTCTCGCTGGCCGACGCGCCGCCGCGCTGCCTGGGCGACAACGTCATCCGCCAGCCCTGCACGGGTGGTCGCTACGGCCAGCTCAGCTGCGCGGCGCGGCGCGACGGCGACGGCGCAACGCGGTGCCAGGAGAGCGGCGAGTACCCGTACTTCCGCTGCACGTGCGAGAGCGGCAGCACGCTGGTGGCTGACGCCTACGGCTCCCAGCGCTGCACCGCCACCAACAGCTGCTCGCTGCGGGCCGCCTCCGTGCCCCTGTGCGGCTGCCCCACCTGCGTGTGCCAGACGATGCCGGGCGGAGCCACGCCGCGCTGCAGCAACGTCACAGTCAGCGAGTGCGACCTGCCAGAGGCTGGCGGCTGCTGGCACCGGCAGGTGGATGGCACCAAGCTCTCAGCCTGCGTGCCCGACCTGGCCGCCAAGAAGGCGGCCGGCCTGGCAGGCATCGAGCCCTCCTCAGTGCGCGGCTACGTCTGCCGCTGCCCCCCCGGCTACGCGGGCGACCCCGTCACCGACTGCCACGACATAGACGAGTGCCGGGACACCGTCGGCGTCTGCTCCGGACCCAACATGGTGTGCCTCAACCGAGCGGGGGGCTACCGCTGTGGCTGTGTCGCCGGCTATGCGCTGGACGTGAACATTGACATGTGCCTGGCCATGACGTCTGGCAAAAAAGGGGGCGTCTCCGGCGCCGGCGTCTTCTTCATTGTCGTCTTTACTCTGGGCACGGCTGGCGGCGCTATGTATGCGCTCTACCAGTGGCGCCTGAAGAAGCACATGAACGACGAGGTGCGCAACATCATGAGTCAGTACCTGCCCATGGGCAACGCGGACGACGATTTCAGGCCGCTGAGAGGGGAGGCGCCAGGGCAAGGGCGCGAGATGGCGATGGAGTCGCAGCAGGAGGAGACGCTGGAGAGGCGATGAAGGAGGCTATCACAGCCCCTCGCGCGCCCGCTGTAAATGTAACGGATTGTGGTTTTGTGAGCGAGCGTGCAACGTGGTTCCAGGCGTAGGTTACACCGGCACCGGGTTAAGGCTTGAGCTTATGCCTCAGCCTCCATCGACTTGATGATGTCGCTGTCTCCCGGGTCGGTGATGGACAGGCAAGAGACGCGGAAGAACTTGCCGCAGGCGGTGCCCAGGTCGTTGTTGTCTGGTAGAGCGCGTGTGTCAGAGTGAGCGCACACGAACGGCAGAAGCAGCAGCACGCACTTCCGTTGTAGTGGTGCACACCGGCCTTGGCGAGCATCTGCGGCGTGGCGTGTGAGCGCCGGGGTGTGAGGAAGAGCGCGGCAGCGAGCGCACTGCGTAGTACTCGATCTCAGACTTGCGCAGAGGCGGGCAGTTGTTGCAGATGATCACCAGCTTGGCTGTGACGCGCAGGCGAGAAGGCCAGTTGTCAGCGACAGCGGCTCTGAGACGCGCAGTGCTTAGGCGAGCAACGAAAACCTAAACCTGAGAGGCAGCCGGCAGCCCGCCGCCGAGCGCCGGAACGGCACGGGTACGCGCAGTAGTACGCGCAGCGCGCTATGCGCCACCGTGCCCTTGCGTGGCGCGGGTGCGCACCCTTGCCGGAGCGCAGGCACTTGAGCACAGTCTTGTAGCCCAGCGTGTACTTGCCGGACTTCATCACCAGCTGCAGGCGGGCGTTGATGCCCTCGCCAGCCTTCGTCTTCTTAGCCTGAGAGGGCGGGCGGGGCGGCGCAGCGTCAGCAACTCTGGGTGCAGTGGGTGCGCTCGCGCGCTGAGCCGCCGCCTGCACTTGCCTTAGCAACCATCTTGGAAGTGGAACTGGATCGCAGGCTGACGCCTCCCCAGGTGCTATAGAGTCCGGTGGGCGGACGCGAGAGGACTGTTCGAACGTTCGAACGTTCGACGAACGAGTCGCTAAGTAAACTTCTTCTTCGAACGTCGAATGTCGCAGAACACGCAGCGATTGCCCGAAGTGCAGGTTTAGAGCTATAGAGAGAGGCTCACCACTACACGGACCAATGGGAGTGAGCGAGCGCAGACAGCAAAGAGCAAAGCAGCCTCTTGACGCGACGCTGAACCTCCGCCTCGTGTGACCAGCTCGCCGCCCGCCCAGGGATACAGGACTCGTCCAAAGGCAGAGAGGAGACGTCGAACGGCGGCAGGACCGTGCACACCAGGCTGCGCTGCACCAAGCCACAGAAGAATGCGACGTTTCGATGGGAGGTACGGCATACTGCACTACTCCAGCACCAGCTGCCGCTTCCACACGTGGTCTCTCCGCTTGCGTATGAGCTGCGGTTGCGCGCAGGGCGTCAGAGGCGTAACGAGTCACGATGAATGGCACGCGCCCAGCCCCGGCACTCACCTTCGGCAGCAGCAACCTGTCCTGCTCTGTGCGGTCGGGCTTGAGGAGGAGCTTGCACCCCTCAAAGAGGCCGAAGAAAACGCTGCTGGTCGCCGCGACGTGGCACACGCGCGGACCCAGTCCCGAGAAGAGCCCCCGGTACCCCTCAGCCGCCACCACCCCTCTGACCAGTGCCGCCACGCCGCCAACGGCGCCGCACTGCTGACGCGTCTTGACGAAATCCAGAGGCATGGTGACGCTGGCGGCCGCAGCCCCAGCTAGGCCGCCCAGCAGAAGGTGCTCCCAGGTGGCCAGCTTGTGCTGCGGGTCGCCCCACTGATGCGCGCGGTGGCGCATGACGCCCTTGCGCAGCGCCTCGTACACTGTGAACTGCACAGCCAGCTCCGGCACGTCGCGCAGCAGCGTGGGCAGGTAGCCCAGGTAGAGCCCGCCTACGCCGCGCGTGCTGAGTATGGTGCGCGCCGCAGCGAAGACGTTGCGGTGCATGTATGCCTGCGTCTGGTGACGGATGGTGTCCCCCGGCACTCGCACCACGCTGCTCGCCAGCGCGCCACAGGCCGCAGAGAGCAGGTGCACGGACGCGGCGCGATCTTGATGCTCCCCGTCGCTCCGCGCGCGCTGGTGCGGCCAGCCGGCGCGCTCCAGCGCCTCGCTTGTGCGGTCGTACACCAGGAAGTATACCAGCGCCGTGGGCAGCGTGCCAAGCACAGCACCAGTCACCCCCCGGTAGATGTCACCGGGGCCCTTGTAGGCCCAGTTGGGCACGGTGAGCGTGCGACCGTGGCGACCCACAGGCACGATGATCTGGTTCTTGCCCTTGGCCAGCTTCTTGCGCCACTTGCGCAGCTTCTTGGGTGGCTCCGACACCTGCAGCGCGCGTGCGTGAGCGACGCTCCAGTAGCGCGCGAGGCGTGATGATAGGACGGCGGGCACCAGCATGTCTCAGCGGGCACGCGCCTGCAACCGGGTCTTGATGGTGTCGATCGGGTGCACGAACACCTGTGGTACGGCAGGATGCGGGTCAGCGCAGCGGCGGAGCGCAGAGGTCAAGGCGAGCGTTTGGGCAGTCAAGGCACAGCGCCTGGGAAATGGGACGGCCGGGGATTTGACGATGCGCTGGGGCGGCTGGGGCACTGCGGCGGTGCGGTTGCGTGGCGGCGCGGGAGGGCTGGGCGGCGGGGGGCTGTGCGCGCGTGACAAGTGGACAGGCAGCAGCCCCGAAGAGGTATATGCTCTCAGGGCACAGCACCTGCGCAACCGTGCGCGCCAACGTGCCCGCCGCCACGGTGTTGTCGTCGCCGCCTCGGCCGAGCGCGGAGAGGGCGGCGGCCGCGAGGGCGCGGCCCGGAGAGAGGAGCGCAGCAGCAACCCGCCCAGAGACGCTCGGAGGCAGCTCACTCCGCGCAGCGCGCTCGGAGTCGCTCGGACGCGTCAGGCGCATCTAGGGCCGTGCCAGCAGCAACAACGCAGCAACCAGCAGGCGAGGGGCGGGTGGTGGTCGTACCTCGTAGCGTGCTGCATTCGCGTTCTCCTACTTGTACCGTCGCTGCGTCGCGTCCGTCGTATGCAGGTGTCCCGCCTGTGGACTCCGTTCGCGCCCTATTTGGTGGTGTGTGGCCTCGCACGTCTCGCAGAGTGGCTCCAACTGGACGCGCGATGCAGCGCAGCTGGTCCGCGCTGCTGCTCCTGTGCCTGGCAGGACGAGCAGTGCTGGGCAACTTCAACGCGCTGGACAGCCTGAAGGTACTCAGCCCCGTTCTCTGAGGCTGCAGCACCGGCGTTGACATATGCCCAGCATCCCGGCGAGGTGCACGACCCCTCTCTCGCAGAGGTGACAGACCGCCTGACGCTCAGCATCACCATCGGCGGGGAACCGGCGGGTGCGTGAAGCGCTGCTGTGTCTTGTCTGTGCACGGCTCTCTCTCGAGAACAACAGCACGTGTGCCCCCGTGCCTCACGCACGCCCCGCCCCGCCTGCATAGGCCACGTGGTGGTGGGCGTCTTCGGCGAAGTGGTGCCGCGCACTGCGGCCAACTTCAAGTCTCTGTGCGTGGGCACATCTGACCTGAGCTTTGTGGGCTCGCCCTTCCACCGCACGATAAAGCAGTTCATGATTCAGGTCGCCCGCCTCGCCTGGTTGATGCTTTTGCGAGTGTCTCACCATTGTCCGGCTCAGGGCGGCGACATCACCCGCGGTGACGGTCGCGGCGGCTCCAGCATATACGGCAGCTCCTTCCCTGATGAGAACTTCCAGCTGCAGCACACCGTGGCGGGCGTGCTTTCCATGGCAAATTCGGGGCCAGATAGCAACGGGAGTCAATTCTTCATCACCACGGTACCGACGCCGCATTTGGACGGGAAGCATGTTGTGTTTGGGAGGGTTCTGTCGGGCATGGACGTCGTGTCCAGAATCGAGCATAGCGAGACGGGGACAGGGGACAGGCCCTTGCTTGACGTGCTCATCTCAGACTGCACGCACATGCAGGGGGCCCAAGTGGCTGATTGGGAGGCCAGGGTCTATGAGACCATGTAGGCACGAGGTATGCAATGATGAGTAGTGCTTCTGGAGACTCCCGCAAGTACCGAGAGCTGTCTGAGCTTCGACTGTGACCCCTCGTCATGGGGGCCCTCCATGGGGCGCCCGCGCATGAGGAGTTCGACTGAACGCTCCCGCTGCGTCCCTGCCGCGCGCTGTGGTGGTGGCTGCACGCGTGAGTCGTGTGCACCGTTGGTGCAGCGCGCACGAGGAGGGTGCAGACGCTGCCTTTGTTCGCCGCTCTTCTGCTCCTGTGAGCCATGGAGGAGGAGGCGCAGCCGGTCCAGTTCTGGGGCGTGGAGGAGGTGGCGGCGTGGCTGCAGTCTCTGGAGCTCGGTGAGCATGCCGCTTCCTTTGTGCGCAGCGCAATCGACGGCGAGATGCTGCTGGAGCTCAGCGCAGAGGACCTGAAGGCGCTGGGCGTTGCCAACAAGTTCCACTGTCGCAAGATCCTGCAGCGCCGGTCGCGGCTGGTGGAGGCGGAGAGGGGCGCAAAGCAGTGGGCTGGACTGGGCGAAGCCATGGTGGCTGCGTCGGGCACCTCCTCGCCCACCTCACCGCAGCTGCAGGCGCTGCTTCTGCACGGCCGCCCGCTGGCGTCGGGGCCTGAGCTGTCACCGCGCGTCACGCCGCCTGGGAGCCCACCTGGTGTGGGTCGCTCTGCGCCGGCGCAGCGCCCGCCTCGCGCGCAGCAGCACCCGCGCAGCCCGCCCCCGCTGGAGCTCCCCCCGAGCCAGCACGCGCTGTGGCGCGCGCAGCAGGCTGGTGACGTGGCTGGCGTGAGGGACGCGGACTCGCTGCGCATGGCCGCGTCACAGGAGGAGGTGAGCGACCTGCTGGGCCTGCTGTGGGACGTGAGCGTCTCCGCGCCGCCTTGCCAGCCCACGGCCGCGCACAGCGCGGAGGCTGGCGCGGCGCTGAGGGCGCTGGCAGACGCAGGTGGCGACGCTGCGGCTGCTGAGAGGGCGCTGCAGTCGCTCGCCTCGCTGGCGCGGCGCTCCCGGGCCGACGCTGCCGCGTGCGTGTCGCGCGGCGGCGCGCAGGCGGTGGTGGGCAGCCTGCGGGCGCACGCGCTGGCGCACGCCCCCGCAGCCGCAGCCGCCTGCGCCGCCGTGGCCGCGCTGTGCGGCCTGCCAGCCTGGACGACCCCACAGGCGGCCCCGCCCGCGGCTCCAGACGCGCTCGCAGCCTTCGCAGCCGCCGATGCGCTGCCGCCCCTCCTCGCCGCCCTCTCCGCCCACGCAGCCTCGCCGGGGGTGGCCGCGGCAGCCTGCTGTGCGCTGGCGGCGCTGGCGGCCCACCCGGGGTGCGCGGCGGCGGCGGCGGAGGGGGTTGACGGAGTGGTTGTGGCCCTCTACGTGCACGCAGACTCGCCCCAGGTGCAGGCGGCGGGCTGCGCCGCCCTGGCGGCGCTGCTGCGCGCCAGGCCGGAGCGCCGGGCGGCGGCGGCGGCGGCGGGCGCGCAGGAGGTAATGCTGTACGCGCAGCGCAGGCACGCAGGTGACGCGGACGTGCAGGCCGCCGCCGCGGCAGCCGCGCTCGCGCTGGGCGGCGGCGGGCAGGAGAGCGCGCCGACGCAGCGGGAGCAGCATGCCGGGGCTGGGCCGCCGCAAAGCAACCTGCAGCAGCACTTTCAGCCTCCTCCTCCTCCTCCTCAGCCGAGTGAGGACGCACCCCCCCCTGTCCCCCACCCCGTCGCGCCGGACGTCACCGTCGCGTCCGACGCGGTCGACACGCAGCGCCCTCGCGCGCCGCCGGCGGGGGCTCTGCAGCCCCTGCGCCCGCACGCGCATCGCCGCTCGCCGCTGGACCTGCTGCGCTCTGACGCGGCCTGTGCGTCCCCCTCGGTGGCCGCGGAGGCGCTGACGGCGCTGGGCGGGGAGTGGGCGGGGTGCGCGGGCGGGACCGCCTGGGCGGCTGAGATGGCTCTGGGAGTGGTGGTGGCCGTGCTGCGCCGCCACGCCGCCCAGCCGGAGGTGCTCCTGCCCGGCCTGGCGTGCCTCAAGGCGCTGGTGGGCGGCGCGGGCGAGGGCGAGCGCGCCGTGGCCGCCAGGGTTGTCGTCGCGGGCGGCGTCTCTCTGGCAACCTCCGCCCTGCGCGCGCACGCGCACCGCGCGGACGTCTGCGCGGCAGCCTGCGCCCTGCTGGCGTGCCTGGCGTGCGCCTGCAGCGACTCCGCTGACTCGGAAGCCGCGGCCGCAGCCGCAGCGGCTGCTGCGGGGGCGCACCCCCAGGACGCCGGCCTGGCGGCGGCGGCCAAGCGAGCCCGCTACGCGCTCTCCTTCGCCGCCGCCGGCGGCGCGGCGGCGGCGGCGGGCGTGACAGCCGTGGCCGAGGCGCTTCGAGCAGGCGGCGACTGGGGCTCGCAGCCGCGGCTGCCCCCGGATGCGCGCGCAGAGGCGGGCCGCGCCGAGGCGCCCGGCAACGGCGCCGACTCCGCAGCGTTGTTCCTTGAGTTCGCGGCGGCGGTGGCGGGGGAGGGGGAGGGCTCCTTTGCGGCGCCGCCTGTGGTGCCACCCGCGCGCGCCGTGGCGCGCCTGCTGGCGGGCCTGCGCGCGCACGGCACGTCCTCGCCGCCCGCCACGGCGGCGGGGTGCGCCGCGCTGCGCGCCCTGGCCTCGGCAGACGACGGGGAGGCCGCCGCTGCGCTGTTTGCCCCGGGAGCCGCAGCCCCAAACCTCCTCCTCTCCCTCCTGCGCCACTACACGGCCGCCCGGCCATCGCCCACCGCCGCCGCCGCCGCCGCCGCCGCCGCCGCCGCCGACGACGACGGCGCAGCAGCGGCAGCTTCGCCCGGCGCCGCAGCCGCAGCCACCCTGGCGCTGTTTGCGGACGACCCCCCCAGCGCGCTGGCGCTCCTGCAGGCCGGCGGCGCGCACGCCCTGGTCGCCGCGCTCGCCATGCGCGCGGACGAGCAGCTGTGCATCGCCGCCTGCGGCTGCGTGGCGGCGCTGGCTGGCGGCGCAGAGGCTGAGCGCGCGCTGGTGGCGGCTGGCGCGCTGCCCGCAGCCACGGCGCTGCTGTGCGCCCCGCGCGCGCCGCCTGCCGTGGTGGCGGCGGCGGCGGGCGCGCTGCAGGCGCTGTCGGCCAGCTGCGAGCACTGCGAGGCTGCGGGCGGGGCGGGCGCGGTGGAGGCGCTGCTCGCCCGCGTGGCCAGCTGCCCGGGCGGCGACCACCACGCGGCCGCGGCGTGCGCCCTGGCTGCGGCGCTGCGCAACCTGACTGTGGGGCTGGGCAACCGGGCGCGCCTGAGCGCCGCAGGCGGGGCGGCTCCCCTGGTGGCGCTGCTCGCCGCCCACCCGGGCTCGCCGCAGCTGGCGGAGCACCTGTGCGGCACGCTGCGCAACATGGCATGCGACGCGGCAGCGGCGACGCAGCTGGTGGGCTGCGGCGCGCCGCAGGCGGCCGTGGCGGCGCTGCGCTCGCACGTGGCGCTCGCGGACGTCGCCGAGGTGGCCGCCGCAGCGGTGGCCAACCTGACGGCCGCCGGGGGCGACGCGGCCGCATGCGTGGCCGCCTGCGGCGGCGTGAGCGCGCTGGCGGAGGCTGTCCGCACGCACCCGGGGGCTGCGCAGGGGCTGCACGCGGTGTGCGCCTTCGCGCTGGCGAACCTCTCCGCATCGCCCGCGGCGCACGCGCAGCTGGTGTCGCAGGGCGGCATGGGCGCGCTGGTGGGCGCGCTGGTGGGCGCGCTGCATGCGGATGGCGCGCCCTGCGGCGTGGTGGCTGGCGCCCTGGCAAACCTGGCACACGTCCCAGGCGCCGCCCACGCAGCGCTGCAGGCGGGCGTCGCCAAGGCGCTCCTGGACGCAACGCAGCGATGCGCAGAGCACAGCGACGCGGAAAGGTGCGCGACCGCGTGTCTGGCGCTGGCGGAGGCGTCGCCGGAGGCTGCAGCTGCGCTTTCTGCTGCCGGCGCGCAGCAGGGCCTCGCGCGCGCAGCCGCGGCATTCCCCGCCGCCGCGCCCGCATGCACCGCCGCGTCCATGGCGCTCGCCGCCGCGCCGCAAGCGCAGCAGACGCCCGCGCCGCTGGCGGCTGCCATTGCGCGCGCTCTGGGCTCTGGGGATGCGCGTGCCGCTGCCGCCGCTTTGCGCGCCGCGTGCAGCTTCGCCTGCAACGAGGGCGCGCGCGCGGCGCTGGCTGCTGCGGGCGGGATCGGGTGTGCGACAGAGGCGCTCAAGTTTGGCGCGCGCGCCTCCGACGGCGAAGGCCTGGCCGTCGCAGCCTCGTCGCTGCTGGCGCTGCTCGCCGGCCCCGCCGCCAGCGCCGCCGCGGTCGCCTCCTGCGACTGCGCCACGCCGCTGCTCGCCGCGCTGCGCGCCGCTCGCTCGCCGCAGCTGGCGGCGGCGGCGCTGGGCGCGCTGGGCGCCGCTGCGGCGGGGGACGAGGCCAACGCGCGGCGCGTGGGCGCACAGGGGGGTGCGGCGGCGGCGGCGGCGGCAGTGGAGGCGCACGGACTGGACACTGGCCAGCCGGACCTGTCCGCCGCTGCTGACGTGGCTGAGGCGGGGTGTCGCCTCCTGCGCTTCCTGGCGCCATTTTGCGCCTCGGACGCCTCCGTCAGGGGCGGGCAGGCGCAGCGCGCAGTCAGGGCATGCGCCGTGGCGCATGAGGGCAACCCCGGGGTGCAGTACTGGGCGGAGCGGGCGCTCTCCGCGCTGCAGGCGTGCGCTGCGCAGGCGCAGGCTCGCAGCAGCAGCGACGGCGCACACGCGCAGGGCTTGACACCCGCAGCCATGGCGGCCCTGACTGCCGTCTCCACAGCTGGCAGCGACCCGGCGGCGATGGAGGCGGCCCTGAGCGCGCTGGCAGCAGCAGCCGTGGCCGGCGGCGGCGCGATGGCCCCGTCGCTGTGCTCTGCCGGCGCCGTGGACTCTGTGATCCAGGCCCTGCGGCGCAGCCCCCGCGCCCCCGCGCTCGCCCTGAAAGCAGTCTCCGCCCTGGCAGAGCTGGCGCACTCGCCTGCCGCGGCCAGCGCTGCGGCCGCCTCTGGCGCCGTGCACACGGTGGTGGCGGCGATGGCGGCTCACCCAGCCTCCTCCGGCATCCAGCAGGAGGGGTGCCGCGCGCTCATGCGCCTCTGCGCCGCGGATGACGTGGCATCGCAGGTTGCGGGCGGCGACATGTCCACCACGGTGGTTGCGGCGGTGAACGCGCATACGTCGCACATGGGCGTGCAGAGCTGGGGGCGCCGCCTGCTGACCGCGCTGGATGCGGTGCGCAA
>Ga0049083_10000047_pt1 | contig 30718 bp, 20 predicted proteins | sample GreLakmeMI27MSRF_FD_66719 | JGI IMG/M metagenome (GOLD analysis project Ga0049083, IMG submission 66719) | Freshwater lentic microbial communities from great Laurentian Lakes, MI, USA - Great Lakes metaG MI27MSRF | ecosystem: Environmental > Aquatic > Freshwater > Lake | place: Great Lakes...
TTCTCCCGCACTCTTGCGCTTGGGGTAATGTCGTAGTTCATGAGGTCTAACCGAGACACGACGATTGCTGGTTGAAAACTAATTTCCAATACCCGCGAACGGCCCAACAAGCCATTCGCAATTTCTGCAGCTTGGTCATTGATCAAGCCACCCACACCACTCCACATCGCCACAACCACGACCGACGCCGCACACAGAGGAGGGCAGCGTACGTTGCGCAGCGAAGAACAGCGGGGAGGAGGCCAGAAAGGGTCATCCCCCGCCCCCAAAGAGCGAAAGGCGATGGAAGGCACCCAAACCGGACGGAGAGCGCCATCGGCCTCCATGTGCAAACCAGATGGCCAGTGAGAGCATTGCGCGTCGAGTGAAGCGCGGGGAAGGGGTAGTAGGCTGATCAGCAGGAGCACCATCCGCTCCTCACGGGCCGGCGCCGCTGAAGAATTTGACGCCCTGGTCGTCGCCAGTGGCGCCCTTGAAAAGCCTGCGCCCGCCAGGCGTTAACTCTGCATCCGCCCCCTGCAGCCAGCCCCTCGCACCTGGCTCTCCCCTCAGCCTCCAGCACCCTTAGCGCGCGCACGAGCGCCTCCATTTCGAGCCCGTGGAAGTCTGCGCAGACAGTGAGTAACGCCGCGTGGGTGGCGGGAGGCGCGCCGCACCGCTGCCTCTGGTATCCTCGCCCGCCACCAGCTCGTCCAGCGTCATCACAGCCTCCTCCATGCCGTGCTCGCGCACCCAGCTATGAATGGCGGCTGCCCACTCGGCGGGGCGGCGCCAGTGGACCAGGCACTTCTGGTGCTGCTTGTGCAGCCACTCGGCGCGACCTGCACTTTGTGGTCAGCGCACGCACGCGACACAGCGCAGGCGACCGGGGCGCGCCGTCTTCCACCAGCGCGCTCAGGAAGAGGCGACGAGCCTCCAGGCTAAGCTTGCCTGGCGCAGGCGTGAGATGCCTGGCACTCGCACTCGCACGTGATAGCGCAGCCCCACGCACGGTTGATGGCTGTGTTGCACACCAGCGCCGTGTCCTCCTCCACACACACCGTGCACACCTGCGCCACAGACAGAGGCGTGAGCGCGGGCGCACATCCACGCTTGCGCCTCCGCCGCACCCGGTTGTTGCGGCAGTAGTCCAGGATGAAGTCCTTCCACAGCGCGACTTGCCGCTCGCGCGTCTCGCGCACGGGCTGCAGCCTGCGGGCCCAGAGTCAGCGCGCAGCCGGCAGCGCCGCAGCACCGGGCGGGCGCACGTGAAGTAGGGCGGGAAGGAGTACCACGACGGCGGTGCGTAGGCCGACGTCATGGACACATCAACTAGCAAGCGAGGGAGAGCGCACTGCGCATATTTGATGCTGCACGCGCGCACGCGCGCACGCGGGGCGCTCGGACCGACACTGCATCAAATATCGCTCGTCTCTTCTCTCCTACCGTGTCCAGTGTGTCCCTCCGTGTTCAGTGCGCGCCATGAGCTCCCGCACGCGCTTCGCGGTGCTGGACTGCGAGGACGCTCCGCGTTGGCGCGGTCACGAGAGCATCTGGGTGGCCGCGTACGGGCGCCCCGGCGAGCACTGGGAGCACTTCCGCTGTTGGGCGGGCGAGCTGCCCGCGCTGTCGGAGCTGGCGAGCTACCAGGGCCTGGTAGTGACTGGGAGCCACCACGACGCGTTTGACGAGTCGCTGGAGTGGCTCACGCAGCTGTGCGCCTTCCTCCGGGCGGCACAGCAGGCTGGCGGCGTTAAGCTGCTGGGCGGCTGCTTCGGCTGCCAGGTGCTGGCCAGGGCTCTGGGGGGGCGGGTGGGCCGCAACCCTTCGGGCAAGTTCACCGTGGGCAGCGAGCGTCTGGAGCTCACCCGCGCGCTGGCGCAGCGGCGCGACTTCGCCAGGGCTCGCGCAATCTGCCCTCTGTCGGAGACCAAGGCTGAGGCTGCGCGCTTCCGCGGCCCCGGCCTGCACCTGCTCACCGCGCACATGGACTGCGTGCTCGCCCTCCCGCCCGGCGCGGACCTGCTGGCCGCGTCGCCCGGCGCCGCGGTGGAGCTGTGGGCGTTGGGGAAGGACGTCCTCGCGCAGCAGTGTCACCCGGAGCTCTCCGCGCACCACATCAGAGACCTGGTGCTGCCCGGCCTCACCGCCAGGGGGTCCCTCTCGCCCGACCAGGCGGTGCTGGCGGTGGCGTCTATGGAGCGCGTTTTGGACGCCAAGCTGATGCTCGCCATGGGGCGCTCTTTCCTGAGAGACGACGCCGCCGGTGAGCACTCACTCGCTCCGCGCTCGCAGCCACGCCGCACTGACGCTCACGCCCTGCGCCTCATAGCGGAGGATACCGCAGAGCAGGTGTCCGCTGCGCTGGCTGCCTCTGCGGCCGTGCGTCTGGGCGCGGGTGACAGCGCAGAGGGCGTCCCCTCCGCGGCCGCCCCCAACGACGCCTCGCCCGCCGCCGCCGCGCAGATGCTGTTCTCCTCCGGCGCCGCCGCGCTGTCTGGCGAGCTGGCGCTGCTCAACGGCGAGTACAGCCTGCTGAGCGCGCTCAACGACGCGGCGGCGGGGCAGTACGGACACATGGCGGATTTCACGGCCGGCCTGGGCGTGTTTGCGAGCGCCCTGGCCGCAAAGGACAGCGCATTCACCCCCTTTCTGGCCACCATCGACGCCATCGACGCGCAGGTTGGGGAGCTGGAGACGGTGGTGTCCACGCTGGACGGATACACGCGGCGACTGGAGGTGCGGGTGGCGGCGCTGCAGGAGCAACAACCCATGCGGTGAGTGAGGGAGCTGGGGTGCGGTCAACGCACGCGCAGTGGTGACTGCTGAGACCACCTCGTTTCTGCATTCTCGTGCAACGAGCCTGCCTCGCGGAATCATGCGTCGTGTCTGTCATGGTGCAAGACGTATGGCTCAACGCCGCACGTCACACAGCTGACAAGCAACGACGGGCGAAATTTGAAAAAACAAAATGGGCCTGTCAGTCGCCTGCGCGTTGCCTTCGGGTGAGCCGTGTCCGGTATGCAGGGCGGCATGTCGAAGCTGCGGTTCGCGGTGCAGAGCTGCACAGCCGAGGCACGGCGTGTGCGTGCTTAACCCGAGCCTTGAGTTGACAGGGACCGCACGCGTGCCCGCAGGATCCCGAGTACCCAGCCTCTGAGCTGCTCAGTCACTCGCCCAACACGCGCGGCTGGCAGAGCCCTCGGTGCGCGGCGTGGAGTGCGGCGAGACGCAAACCCCCAAATTTGAAGCGCCTCACGCCCCTGACGCTCGCCCGGCGGCGCCCAGGCACTGCACGTACCCGCAGGAGGTGACACTGAGGCTGGAAAGGCCGGCGCTGGTGCAGCAGATTCAAATCCTGTCGCACGAGTACAAGGCGCGCTGCGCTGGTCAGGCTCGCAAGTGCGCGTGGACGCCCTCACCCCTTTGGCCCCGCGGCGCCGCAGATTGCCACCAAAGTTGAGATATTCACGGGCACGCTTCCGCCTGGCGAGACAGACCTGCGGCGCGTGGTGATGCGCCGCTTGGGTCACTTGTCGTTTGACAGGCGCGCCCACACCGCCCGCACCGCCCGCGCGGCCTCTGAGTCGCCCCCCGCAGCAACGCCACGAGCGCGCACGCGGCGCGTGAGCTGAAGAGCGTGCACGTGCGCGTGCCGGTGCTGCTGCTGCGCCTGGTGATTCACCGGCCGCACGCAAACTCGCTCAACGCGGGCGCCCAGGCTGGCCTGGTTGCGCTCAACATCGTGGGCGAGCCGCTGCCTGCGCAGGCGCCCGGCGGCGGGGTGCCCAGCGTTGTGCTGTCGGAGCCGGTGTCCTGCGGCGCCGACGGCGTGCCCGTTGTCGAGGCCGACGCTGACGCTGGGCTGGACCCCGCCACCGCGCAGCTGCTGCGTCAGCTGGGGGAGGCCAAGGCTGCGGCGGTGCAGCGCGAGGATTTCGACGAGGCGAAGCGTTTGCGCGACGCCCTCAGCGCCGCGCGCGCCGTCGCGCAGCGCAGACAGGCGCTGGAGGCGCGCAAAGCTGACGCCATCGCGGTCGAGGACTACGACGCGGCCAAGGCGCTCAAGGCTGACATCGCCGCGCTGGACGCGCAGGGGGGCGCAGCCGCTGCTGCTGCATCCGCGCGCGCGGCGCATGCGCCGTCGTCGCGGCGCGTCACCATCCCGGAGGCGCCGCCCGTGTCGCCGCATCGCGTGGAGGCGCCCCGGCGCAGCCTGGAGCAGGTGAGCCCCGCCGCGGCACCTCGCCAGGGCCGCCCATCCGTCTCCGCCACTGCGATGCACACCCACCTCCCGTGGGACGAGCGCCCCGCCGTGAGCAAGGCCACGGCGGCGGCTGCCGGCGGCGAGGGCGGCGAGGGCGAGGAGTCCATTTGGGAGGAGGAGGCACCCAGCCCCAGCGCCCCCCCCAAGGCTGCCCCCTCCTATCCCGCCGTGGGCGTCAGCAGCAGCGCGCGCCTGCCGCACAGCCGCCACGCGGCGGATGACCCGGTGGGCGCAGCGCCGGGCGCCCCTCCCGCTGCGTCGCACGACCCCGTAGCTGAGGGCTTCAGCGCGGAGCTGCCCTTGGCGGAGCCGCTGAGCGCCGCGGACGCCAAGGACCACGGCCCGCTGGGCAGCCACGTGGGGGAGTACACCGTGATGGCGCTGTGCAGCAAGAACTGGGCCCTGCGCGACGCCGGCCTCACAAGGCTGGAGGCGTGCCTGGCGCAGCAGCAGCCCCTGGGCGGCCCGGACGGGGCGCAGCCGCTGGGCGCTGACGCGGTGCGCGGCCTGAGCAGGTGCGTGGCGCGCGCGCTGCGCGACAAGGTGGCCACAGTGGCGCTGGGCGGCGCACGGCTGCTCAGGGCGCTGCTGCTGCGCCCGGATCTGCCCACGCAGGCCGTCAAGGAGGCTGCTCGGGACGCGCTGCAGGAGCTGCTGCTGGCGCTGGTGGAGCGCTGCGGCGACGCAAACGCACGGGTGCATGTGGCGGCCATGGAGGCTCTCCTGCAGCTGGCGCAGCACCCGGGCGTGGGTCTCCAGCCCGTCGCGCAGCCGCTGCTGCGGCCGCCCAAGAACATGGGCGCCGCCAAGCCGCTGCTGGGCCGCCTGGCGGTGCTGGAGGCGCTAGCGGCTGCGCACGGACAGCAGCTGTCCGGCGACGCCGCCATGCCGCTCCTCGGAAAGTGCCTCGAGTCTGCCAGCGGAGACGTGCGCGCCGCGGCGCTCAAGCTCTGCGCGGTGCTGGCCGGCACGGGCAGCGCGCGCCCGGATGCGCTCATGCGCATGCTGCCAAAGACCCTCAAGCCTGCCATGCGCGAGGCTGTTGCGGAGGCGCTCGGGGCGCCCGCGCCTGCGCCGCCCTCGCGCGGCGCAGTCACCGCGCTGCCTCCCAACACAGGCTCGCTGCCGCGCGCAAAGGCAGCCCCGCCCAAGGCGGCGCCGCCGCCATCCGGCAAGCCCAAGGCAAAGCCGCCGCCGCCGCCGCCCGCGTCCGCGTCCAGCCGCGCGGTTGCCGCGCTTACGTCGGAGCTGCGGCTGAAGGAGCGTGAGCTTGGGCTGGCCCACCCGCAGGTTGCGGTGCTGCTCACCGACCTGGCGGCGCTGCACAGCGAAGACGAGGCGTTTGCGGCCGCGCAGCCGCTCTACGAGCGCGCGCTGCGCATCCAGGAGCAGGCGCTTGGGGCGGAGCACCCGGACTGCGTGCAGACGCTCACGGACCTGGCCATCTGCCACCTGGACCAGGGCGCCAACGAAAAGGGGCGACCACTGCTGGAGCGGGCGCTGGCGCTGCAGGAGGCTGCGCTGGGGCCCGAGCACGCGGACGTGGCCGCGGTGAGGGACGTGCTCGCCAGCCTGGACGCCGAGGCTGGCGAACAGGCGCTCTACGAGGCGGCGGCGGAGCTGGAGGAGGAGTGAGGGGAGGTCCTTCTATGTGTAAGATGTATTCTCGTTTGAGCTCAACGCTTTTCGGCTCGCAGCGGCTTGAGGCCCAGCTGCGCACGTAGCGCGTTCGCTTGTGACACCTCGTCAACCGCCTCCTCGCGCGCCTCGCGCTCGCAGCTGCGGCTCCTGCTGCGCCGCCGCTTGCCGCCGTCGCCCTTGCCCTTGAAGGAGAGCGGCCCTGGGCCGGGCACAGCCTGTGGCTGCGCAGCCTCAGGCGCAGCGTCAGCCTGAGCCCCCGCAGCGCCATCCAAGCCCTCCTCCAGCACGCTGCGGCGCGGCAGCAGCGCGCCGGTGGCCTCCAGCGTCCACCGGTGGGGGATGCGTGGCAGCGTGACGTCGCAGCAGCTGTCCTGGCTCAGCAGCTCCTCCACAAGCTCGTCCACGTGGCACAGCGTGAACCTGCCCTCCACGCCACGCCGGCGCACTCGACGGTAGTCGTTGTACAGCGGCTGAGCAGCGCCAGTGACTAACAGAGAGACGCGGAACCGCGCAAAGGCCACGCACCTCTAGGTACTGATACACCTCCAGCGGCTTGCCCACCAGGCGCAGGTAGAAGGCGCCCAGCAGGCGCACGTACTTGTAGTCCTCGTTCTTGATGAACTCAATCTGGCACACCAACGGCGTTAGGGCAACGCAACGAGCCACCCCACAGAGCTCCCGCCAAGCTTGTCGCTGGGCCGCGCTGCGAGTCCGCCCACGGTGGCTGTGGCGCGTGCTTACCACGATGTCCTTGTCCGGCTGGATCTGGAGCATCTTGAGAACGAGGCACAGGAAGTCTGTGCACTTGTTGGTGCCCCCGTAGACGCCTCCGAAGTCACGCAGCTCCATGGCCAGGTCCACCAGCGCGGCGGCGGAGACGCCGAAGCAGCGCTCCTTCCAGTACGTCATCTGCCACACCTTCTCGCGCACTATCTTGGGCACCAGGAACTGCGGGTTCGTGCCGTGCACCGCGTGCGCAGACGGGTCCGTCTGGATGCCCGCCATCGTGACAGAGATAAACGGGCCACAGGAGGGGCGGGGGGGGACGGCGCTCCTGACAGGCGGTACAGGTACAGGCTGTACAGGCTGTACCGACTCGTCGTCTTCTGGCGGCCGGACGGAGGGCCGGTCGACTCAAAGCGTTGCGCCTCGGGCCGCCTGCGTGGTGCAGTGGCTCGAGGAGCAGGAGGCGAGCGGTATTGGCAACGAGTGTCGCTGCGACTGCAGTATTGGTGCACCTGACCAGCTCAGCTGCGGTCGATTGAGCTCGCGATGAGCAAGAAGGAGCTCTCCTACGCATACTGGCACAATCAGGGCGGTGGCGACGCGCCCCTGGTGGAGCCGCAGGCACGCATGCATCTAAGCTTCACGCACGTCCGTCTCCGCTCACCCCCTCTCGCGCAACAGAGACTCACGGAGGAGCAGCTGGCGTCGCTGCCGGTGAGCCGCCCCGTGGGCCAGGCGTCGGTGTGGAACTCGGTGCGTGGAGCTGTCGAGATCAGGGACCGCGGGGGGTCTCTGTTGCTCACTGCTCGTGGCCTCAATATTGACCGCATCTGTCCCAGGCCGGCACGTGGGAGGAGCGCAACTGGACAGCGTGGGCGCAGGAGAGACTGAAGGTGAGGAGCTTTCCCTGTCCACTCCTCGTGCTCACAAATCCTGCTCAGGCGCTGGTTGCGGACCTGAGCGTGCCGCTGTCTGTTGGCGGTGAGTTGAGCGTCTCGGGCGTCTCGAGTATCTCGGGCGACGCAACGGTGATGACTGTGCGGGGCAGGCCGCGCCATGGCTTTGACTTCACTCTGACGCTGGGCTGGCGCGCGTGGCTGGGCGGGGACGAGGCGCGGGAGGTGAAGGGGAGCTTGCAGCTGCCGGACGCCTCGCGCGACGCCTGCCAGGAGGAGAGCGAGTTGGAGGTTGAGTTCAAGCCCGACAGCAAGACCATCAAGAAGGCTAACGCCACGCTCAAGGAGGAGGCGGCCCTCGCGGAGGCGGCCAAGGCGCTGCGCAAGCCGCTCTTCGCGGCGCTCAGGCAGCTCGATGCGGACATGCTGGCGCGCATGGAGCAGGGGCAAACGGCGGCGCCCAGCGGCAGTTAGATGCGGGATTGTGCATTTTATTCATGGCCTAGCAGCAGCAGCCTTCGTATTCGTTATGTGCTAGAAGATCAAGCAAGGACGCAGCGGCAGCAGGGGTCATCGCTTTTTGAAGCCAAACTGCGGAGAGAGCAGTTTCAGCACACGCACGGCCGTGCAGTGGTAGCATGCGGCAAAGCAGCGTGACTCTGTCGCACCTTTTTCCTCTCGTAAAAGAGGTCTGGACACACCACATAGCGTGCGCGTGAGTAAGTGCACGGCGGCAAGCGACGCGAGAGCCACGCACCGGTCTTTGCGCTGCCCAGGTTCACAATCTTGGGACAGCCGTCTCTCTGCGAGCGTGAGCGCGCGCGCGGAGTGAGTTGCCAGTGCGCCAGCGTGAGCAGAGAGAGTAGAGCAGGGTTAGGTCAGTGCCTCGCCCTGCACGCGCTGTGGCACGCACGTCTTTCTCCTGCAGCGTGCATTCTTTGCAGTAGTAGGCGTCCGAGATGCCCACCCCGCCGCAGATGACGCAACGCCCCGCGTAGCTGCCGTAGTTGCACTCGTCGCACACCCGCACCAGCGTGGCGGGGCGCACGTAGGAGTCGCAGATGACGCACTTGCCGTCGCCTGCAGGCGCGTGTGGCTGCGAGTGAGCGCCAGGGCGACACAGGGAGGCTGTGAGGGCCGCACATTTTTCGCAGAGCCGCCCAATGGCAATGCCGGGCAGCTTGCGGCACATGATCAAGTCTGGGTGGTGCTTCGCCCTGCGCACGAGAGGCGAGCGAGTCAGCGCGCAGGTCCAGAGGGCAACGAGCTACACGCACATTGTGACGCTGCGTCTTCTGGCCTTGCTGTGCTGGCGGGTGTTTCTCGCGTCTCACACGCCTCTGGAGGGTACAGAGCGTGCGGAGGGATCTCAAAGTGCACGATGACGTGGCACCGTGGCAGAAGAGCAAGAAGTCGCGCCAAGCATCACAGTGCCTCCCTCGGGCGTTCCTTGTCAGCTGCTGCTATCACTCGACTCGCGGACAGCAGCTGAGACCTCCGAGCGGTGCTGTGGAGGCCGCAGCATTTCTATGGATGGATTTGAATTGAACCCGAATCGGCCAAACCAACCCGGCCAACATTCTAGTTGCAACTCGAGGTGCCTGCGATGCGCCACTACGCGACAGAAGGCACACAGGGGGCGCAGCACGGGGCGCGCGCTCGCGGCAACCTGAAGGCAAAGCGAGCGGTTGAAGATGCGGAGATAGCGCGTCTGGAGGAGGCCATTGCGGCCGGGGCGCCCGCGCCTGGCTCTAACCTGGCGCAGGTGGCCAAGGGCGCGGAGGTGAGGGCGGCAGCCGCCGCCGCGGGGTCGCACGCGCCCCTAGCCGCCGTACGCAACTTCGACCAGCTGCCTCTGTCCGGGCTGACTTTGGAGGGTCTGCGCGGCGCCAAGTACAAGGCTATGACGGCCATCCAGAGGGCTGCGCTGCCGCACGCGCTAGCAGGGCGCGATGTGCTGGGCGCAGCAAAGACGGGCTCTGGAAAGACACTCGCCTTCCTCGTGCCGGTGCGCCCGGGCGCGCCCGCCTGCGCGCCTGGAGTGAGGCGCAGCGCCTCTGAGCGCCCCTTTCCTCTGGTCTCCCTCAGGCCGTGGAGAAGCTCTTCCGCCTGCGCTGGACGCCCGAGGATGGGGTGGGTGCAATCGTAATCACGCCCACGCGCGAGCTGGCTATGCAGATATTCGACACGCTGAGGTGAGCAGGGGCGCTTGCAGCAGCGTGCAGGCGGCTGCTGACGCGCCCCCTCTCTCACAGGAAGTTCGCAAAGCACCACGCCCTGTCCGCGGGGCTGGTCATCGGCGGCAAGGACGTGGAGTTCGAGAAGGAAAAAGTGAACGGTGCGCGACTCGTCAAACACCGGCTGCAGAGCTGGCCACCGTCTCTGACAGATCCTGCGCCACAGGCATGAACATCCTGATTGCCACGCCCGGGCGGCTGCTGCAGCACATGGACGAGACGCCGTACTTTGACTGCGGCAGCCTAAGCGTGCTCATCTTGGACGAGGCTGACCGCATCCTGGACATGGGCTTCTCCGCGGCGCTCAACGCAATCCTTGACTTCCTGCCACGCACCCGCCAGACGCTGCTGTTCAGCGCCACGCAGACGCGGCGTGTGAGCGACCTGGCGCGCCTGTCCTTGCGCGACGCCGAGTACATCTCAGTGCACGAGCATGCTGCCGCCGCCACGCCTCCGCGGCTGACGCAGATGGTGGCCACCGTGGCGCTGGGCGACAAGATGCACGCGCTGTGGGGGTTCATTAAGACGCATTTGACGCAGAAGACGCTCGTCTTCCTCTCCTCCTGCCGCCAGGTGGCCTTTGTGCACGAGGCGCTTCGCCAGCTGCGCCCCGGCGTGCCCCTGCGCGCGCTGCACGGGCGCATGAAGCAGCCGCGGCGCATGGGCGCCTTCTACGACTTTTGCAACGCGCCTGCCATGGTGCTGCTGGCCACGGACGTGGCTGCGCGGGGCCTGGACTTCCCCTCCGTCGACTGGGTGCTCCAGGTGGACTGCCCCGAGGACACGGCCGCCTACATCCACCGGGTGGGCCGCACCGCGCGCTACACAGCCTCCGGCAAGGCGCTGCTGCTGCTGGAGCCGGCGGAGCAGGCGTTCCTGCCACAGCTGCAGGCGGCCAAGGTGCCCTTCACGGTCAGCCAGCTGGCGCTGGGCCGCACGCCGCCCGTGGCTGGCGCGCTGGCGGGCCTGCTGTCCGCCGACCCGGCGCTCAAGGCCACCGCACAGAGGGCGGTCACCTCGTACCTGCGCGCGGTGCACGTCATGCCAAACAAGACCGTCTTCGACGTGACCAAGATGGACGTGGGCGCGCTGGCCGCGTCGCTGGGGCTGACCAACGCGCCCAAGCTGCGCTTCATGCAGCGCGAGCGCGCGGGGCAGCAGCGCGGAGGGGCGCACAGCGACAAGGAGGACGAGGACGAGCTGGGGGAGGGGGAGGGGGGTGATGACGAGGACGAGGATGCGCCACCTCCGCGGCGCGCCAGGCCGCCGCAGCCCGCCAGCGACGAGGCTGACGAGGAGGGTGACGGCCAGGATGACGAGCTCATGGCCGTGTGCCGCGCCGACCACGGCCTGTCCGACGGCGACGGCGACGACGAGGAGACGCAGGCGCGTCTGCGGGAGCAGCTGGGCCTGGCGCCCGCGGTAGAGGCTGTGTCTGCGCCCGCAAAGGCGCGCAAGCTCAAGCTGCGCATCAAAGCTGGCAGCGGCGTGGCGCAGCGCAGCCGCGGCGCCAAGGTGGTGTTCGACGCGGACGGCACGGCGCGCATGCCGCTGGAGGCGATGGCGGCGGGAGAGGGGGAGGATGCGCAGGCGGGGCTGGGCGAAGGGCAGGACATCTCAGCCGCGGTGGCTGCCCGCTACGCCGCCACCGCCGCGCAGCGTGCAGCGAGCGACCCGGAGGACAAGCGCCGCGAGCGGGAGCTGCGTCGCGCCAAGAAGCAGCTGCGCAAGCGCAAGCTGCGTGCGCGTGCCGAGGGCGGCGGCGGCTCCGCGGGCGCCACGCTGGACGGCGGAGGCGACAGCGACCAGGGCGGCGACGGCAGCGGCGAGGAGGAGAGCGAGAGCGAGGAGGAGGAGCCGTTCCAGAGGCGTGAGCAGCCGCTCCACGCGCCCAAGCGGCGCAGGCCCGAGGCTGCGCACGCGGGCATGGCGCGGGCAACCGCGCCCAGCAGCATCGAAGACCTGGAAGCTGCGGCGCTGGCTCGACTCACGGGGGCAAGGCGGTGAGCACAGAGCGTGTCGGCATAGCTTATAACTCTAAGCAGCTGTCACCGCGTGTGAATGATTCGGCAATTTGTGGAGTGCGTATACGCGCTGCCGTGTCGCTTGCAGCAGACTGGCGACAGCAGGCGTCTGAAGGTGGCTCCTTGTACGCACCATCAATCTTGTCGTTGTCCTTCTCCTGACCCCCTCTCCACGATGCGTCGGACTGCCGTCCTTATGTGCGCAGTTGCGCTCGTCTGCGCTGTGTGCGCCGACGCCGCTGGCTCAGCAGTCGCAGCGCTCGGTTGCGGCTCCGGCGACTGCTGCTACTCGGGCGCCGCAAATGCGCAGCGCTTCTGCGCTTGCGCGGATGCCTTTCGGCGCAGCAATGCGCTCACGGTGTGCGCCACTGTCCGCTGCGCCGCTGGGCCGCCGCCAGGCGAGTGTGAGAAGCTACTTGCAGTGCCTCCTGCGCCCGCCACGCCGAAGGCATCGGACTGCGTTTGCACGAAAGAGTACATGCCAGTGTGCGTCGGCGGGAAGACCTTCGGAAATGCTTGCGAGGCGCGCTGCGCTGGCATACAGGGCGGCATCACAGCGGGCGCGTGCTAAACACATTCTGGACCGCTTGGAGCCTGGCCGTCACAACTTCGTGCGGAACGAAGTGGAAGTGGTTTGAGAAGCGCCCTCGTAGATGCGTCATCCGCCGCACTCGTCTGCCCACTCCGCTTCGCGGCCTTGGGCGCACAGCACACCCCTTCCCGGCTGGGCGGCGAAGAAGGCGTGCTGGAGGACACGCGCCGCGCTGAGGCGCTGCGAGGCGTCCCAGGAGAGCATGCGGCGCAGCAGACGCAGCGCCCAGATGTCCACGCCCTGGCCCAGCGGGTCCTGCGCACGCAGCGCCGCCGCCAGCGCAGCCTCGCCGCAGCGCTGAGTCGCCATGCTCGCCTTGCCGCCCGGCGCGAGTGGCGCGATGCACCAGCCCGCCAGTCGCTTCAGCGCCAGCAGCAGCTCCGTGGCATCTGCGCCCAGACCCGCGCCTGCGGCGGATCGCCGCGCAGCCGCGAGATCTGCGGGCGATAGCGCAAACACGTCTGCAGTGCCCAGAAAGAGCTCCAGGCCCAGAATGCCAGCCGACCAGACGTCGTACGCCTGCAGCGAGTCCTGCGAGTGCCGCCCGCGCCAGGCGGCGCCGCCGAAGCGCGCCTCTGGCGGCGCGTAGTCCGCCGTCTCCTCCGCCGCCGTGGGACCCTCTTGGCCGTACAGCGCTGCGAGAGAGGCCTCGTCCACCGCGCTTCCCCAGTCGCACAGCTGCACGCTCAGCAGCCCCCCGGCGCCCTCCTGAACCAGCACGTTCCCGGGTTTGATGTCGCGATGCGCGACGCCGGCCGCGTGCGCCTCCACCAGCGAGCTCAGCACTGCCCTCCAAATGTCGCGCAGCCGTGCGCCGCCAGCCGCACGCTGCGATAGCCACCAGCGAGACGGGGCCACCAGCGCCAGGGGCGTGCTGCCAGCCGTGGCGGCCGTGTTGGGGCCCTGATCGCTGTACATGAGCGCGTCGAGCGATGCGCCGCCGTCCCTGAAGACGAGCCAGAAGCCGTCGTCGCTCTGGAACGACTCCACCAGAAGAGACCCTGGCAGCACGGCGCCGAAGTGGGCCTCGCGCTGCGCCGCGCGCAGGCGGGGACCGGGGCCCGCTGGCACGCGTTTCACCACGTATCGCGTGCCGCCGGGGTCGCCCACGCGAAGTGCCCTGAAGACCTCGCCATAGTGGCCGTGACCCGCGGCGCTGCCCACCCGGAATCGGCGGCCCTCCTCGTCCAATGGAGAGGGAAAGGGAGAGGGAGAGGGACAGGGAGAGGGAGAGGGGCCGTCTTGTGCGCTTCCGCCTGGCAGCTGCAGCAGCGCGCGCAAGACACAGATCGACGCGCGTTCCCACCCCCCCGCATCAATTGCTTGCATGCCCGAACCGCCACTCGCCTCCGGCAGCCAGGAGCACTCGCCCAGCTCGCGGGCAGCCCAGGGTGCGGGCGAGAACTCCTCGCCCTCCTCGTAGAGCAGCAGCGGCAGTGGGCGCCTCACCGCGATGGCAGTGGTCAGCAGGTAGCGGCCGCGACTTCCTGCGACCACCACCTTTGCGAGCGGTGCATTGGAGCGGTCTGCCATCGTGCATGCCACCACCGCCACGTTGTCCGAGCTGCCTGCTGCGAGGGCGGCATTGGCCACACGCACAGCCACGCCGGACGCCCCCTCCTCGGTGTCGTCTGCAAAGTCGCCGGATCGCGGTGCCGGAGCCTCGCCGCGCTCCCCCAGCAGCGGGATCGGCTGCAACTGTGCCGCAGGAGCGGCCTGCGCGTCGCTCAGCGCAGCGCTGCAGAGCGCCTCGGCCGTCATCGCCTCCAGAGCGCCGTCTGAGAGCAGCAGCAGCATATCACCGGGGGCGAGGTGCGCATCAAACGACACGTCTGGCTGCGAAATCAGCCCGGACTGGCGATACGGTGCATCGCCCAGCGCCCGCGACACGGCCAGCTCACCGTTCAAACGCCAGCGCCCCCCTGGTGTGCGAGTCACCGTGCCGCCCGCCGCCAGTAGCCGTGCGCGCTCGGAGGGGTCGCCCGGTGCGTGGTCTGAGGTCAGCAGCTGTGCGCCCTCAGCGCGGCAGATGTACGCACGGCTGTCACCGACGTGCGCTAGCACCAGCGCCGAGGATTGACTGCCGTTTGTTGGTGGCAGCACCAGCGCAGCGACCACCGTCGTTCCGTCGGGCGAGATGCCGCGTGCCAGCAGCGCCGTGTCCACGCTCACCAGCGCGGCGGAGAGCGAAGACGCGAGCACGGCTGGCTGCCAATGCTCCCCTTCACACCCGTCCAGACCCGCTCGCAGCGCGCCCGGCAGCTCAGCTGCTGCGAAGCGAGCAGCAGCAGCGCCCTCGTGTCCGTCGAAGACGCACGCCAGCCTCAGCGGAGGACACGAGGCGCTGCTCAGAGTGGTGAGGAGCGACACATCCTCCTGTCGGACGCGCCTGCCAACGCGAGTGGCGGAGCCGCACAGAAGCTGCGTGCCCTGCGCCCCCACGCCCCACGCCAGCAGCAGGAGCGTCAGCAGCATCCCATCGCGCACTCGTAGCACACGGCACTCTCCAGCAGCAAGCGAGATTGCACACCCGTTCAGCCTGAGTCACAGAGCGTCGAGTTATGGACCGGCACATCGCGATCGATCATACGTCGCCCGACCGCCGGGCGCCGGCGCGCGCTACTCCCGCGCCCTACCGTCTGCAATGCTGGCCACCTCGCAGCTGCTGTTGGCTGCGCCACTGCGCCCGCGCGCCGCGTCGCGCCGGGCAGCGGTGGTCTCCTGCCATGCTCCGGCTCCCACCTCGGTGCGTGCCTGCTCAGGGCGATGCGTCTCGGCAGTGCTGGCGCGCATGCACGGCCCGGGTATCGCCGTCCGCTGTGCGCGCTCTGTCGCTGGGCGTCGTCGGGCGCGTCGCGCACCCTAGCCGCTCTCACAGAGCCCCGCTCCTCCAGGCCCAGTCAGCCACCGTCAGCAGCCGCCGAGGCGCTGCGCTGGCCGGCGCCGCGCTGCTGCTGAGCTCTGTGCTGCCTGGCCAGGTGCGTGCTGCATCAAGCGCACAGCCAATGACGCGGGGCACTCACCGTGCGCACCCGCCGCCCCTGCGCACCCAGGCGAGCGCCTTCCTTGGTTTTGGCGAAAAGTCGGGTGAGGAGGTGTATTCGGAGGACACGCAGGGGGTCATCTCGCAGATGCGGGTGCGAGCGCGCTCGCACCTCGTCTTGTGCTCCCGTGCCTCACACGCCGCCGCCGCGCCCCAAAGGCCACGCTCTCGCTGCCCAAGGACGACCCCAGCCAGGCGGACTCCATCGCGGCGATGCGCAAAGTGACCAACGAGGTGCGCCCCGCTCTCTCCGACTAAGCCGCAGTAGCCGCAGGATGTGGGGAAGCCCAGCCGCGCTGACGCTCTCGCTGCCCGCTCAGTGGGTCGCCAAGTACCGCCGCAACGGCTCCTTCACCGGCCGCGCCTCGTACGGGTGCGCGCGGCGGTGTGCGGTGTGCGAGCTCCGTTCTCACGCTCGACATTTTGTGGTGTGCTTTAGGAACACGTACAGCGCGCTCAACGCGGTGGCTGGCCACTACAACAACTTCGGCACCAAGTACCCGCTGCCCGCCAAGCGCGCAGAGCGGGCGCTGAAGGAGCTGGGCGACGCTGAGCTGCTCCTCTCGCGCGGCCGCTAGAACATAGGCACACCGAGGCGCGGCTGTGCGCGTGTGAGTATGCAGTAATTGTCGTGTTGGTTGTTATTGTTGGTCTGTTGTTAGAATCTAGAGAGCCAGCGCAAGAGCGACCGCGGCAACGGCCTCTCGCTGCCGCTCCTGCTCCGCCACACGCTCACGCTCCCGCTCCAGCGCTGCGCGGTCGCCGCTCTGGTGCGCGATGATGGCGTCCAGCGCGTGCAGGTACACGCTGGGCCTGGGGGTGCACGGGAAGGACGCGAGAGCACTCAGTTGCGACTGCTTGCTCGCAGCCATCTGCGCGTCTCAACGCACCGATGGTCGCTGAACATGCGCACGCCCAGGCGCAGGTCCGAGAACGCTGCTGGCGAGCGCACCTCGCAGCGCGGCGCGGCTGAGGAGAGGCCGCGCAGGTGCAGGCACAGCCCTGCTGGGACCAGGCAGTCCGGCGCGCCCAGGTCGCGCATCTCGGTGGCCCCGCGGCGCCACAGCGCCGGGTGCTCCGGCCCGCTTTCAGCCTCCGCGCCGTGCGTGTTGCCCACGGGCCGCCAGGCCGCCCCCAGTCTCCAGGTGAGGCGCTGCACGCTGGCCAGCGACAGGCGCGGCACCAGGTCCTTGCCCGCTACCACCGCGGTGACGCTGCGCCGCAGCGCATGCGCCAGCCCCAGCGACGTCACCGCGGGGCACGCGAAGGCGACGCAGCGCGCGGCGCGCACGCACGCCAGCGCCCTGTCCACTGCGTGCGGCTGGGCGCCCGAGGCGAGCGCGCCGCGCAGCACGGCGGACTCTACGTCCGCGTCGCCGCAGAGGCACAGCGCAGTGACCAGCGCAGCGACGCCGCCGCCCATGGAGTGCCCCGTGAGCAGAAGGGACGACCCAGGGTGTGCCGCCAGGGCAGCCGCGGCGGCGGGCAGGTGCGTGCGCGCAACCTGCCAGGCGGCGGCCGCCATCCCCGCGTGCGCAAAGCCGCCCGGGAAGGCCGCCGGCGTGGCGCAGGCGTCCGTGAGGGTGTCATGCCCGCTCAGCGTGCCTCGGATGGCGAGCACCACCCAGCCGGCGGCCTCGTCCAGCGCCACGTAGGCCACCGGGTTGAACTCGCTGGGCACCCAGCAGGCGTGCAGGATGCACGAGGGCGGGATGTCGGCCGCCGCGGCTGCGGCTGCGGCCTCGGCGTGTGCATCTGCGGCCAGTGACTGGCGCAGGCCGGACGAGAAGTCGCCCAGACCCGCGCCGCGACGCCCAAAAGCGTCAGCCAGAGTGCCGTACACCGCAAACGCATGCGCCGCCGCTCTGCGAACCTGCGGGAGGGGCGGTGAGGCGGGCGACTCCGCACAGCCCAGGTACGGCGCGGCCAAGCGCAGGCTGCGACTGGGCCTCTGGGCTCGCCACACCAACAGCGCGGCAAGCGGGTCTGCGCCCGCCATTCCCTGGACCAGGTGAGACCACCGACCGCTGCTGAGCTGCGCCGCAAGCTGCGACACGATGCCGAACACGCTGGCCTCGATGCGCACGCTGCTCTGACGCCACAGCTGCGCGGGCGAGGGCGACCCGGGCGAGGGCAGCGACGGCAGCACCTCGCGGAGCCGCTCGTGCAGCAGGGGCTTCTGCTCTTGCAGCGCCTCGCTCAGTCGCACTCGCGCGTCGCCCACGCCGCACAGCAGACGCTCCAGCGCCTGCTCGCTCGTCTCATCCATCGCGGTGCCGCATGGGTTAAAGCTCAGCTGAAAGAGCCTCGTCGAGGGGCTTGTCATACATGGCTGACAGTCAAAGTGTCGAACAGGTAGAACACGCACGTACACGTCTGAGCAGACCTCGCCGCCCTGGCCACCTGCTGTCCGCGGTGTGTCCCCAATCCGCGGATACACATCAGCCATGGCTGTACATGGGTTTGCCCTCGCCGCCGTGCCGCTCGCACGCCCGCGCGCCCACTGTCGCGCCCAGCGCGCCCGCGTCGCGTGCTGCTGCGGCGCCAGACAAAGTCAGCCGCCCGCCGCGTGCGTGCCTGGTGGCGGGCGCCGTGATGCGCTGGCGCTGGTGCTGGCGGGGGCGGCCGGCCTGCTGGTCGCGGGCGCCCCCCCGCGCGCGCGGGCGGAAAGCGACTCGCTACCCGAGCAGCTCGAGAAGGAGGTGCTGGCCGGTGCGTCCCTGGGCCACATTCCTGTGCTCCAACTACCCAACCCTCGCCGACTCACCCCCCTCCTTCCCCAGTCGAGGAGGTGCTGGGCGTGCAGACGCTGCTGCTGGGCATGGTGGCCGCCAGCGCGCTGCGCGTGGGCGGCGCGATCACCAAGGACAAGGAAAAGGAGCGCGCCACTGAGGATGGCTCTGCAGCCGCCCCCGCTACCCTCTCCTACACAGCCACGGGCGCGCGCCGCACCGCCGTGGACATCACGCCGCGCTCCAACCTGCTGATGCAGCAGCTGCTGGCCGACAAAGTGAACCCGGAGCTGCCTGTGAGCAGCGTGATGGCCCGCAGCGTGCTCAAGGCGCGCGTCAGCGATCCCGTAAGCAGCGTGCTGCCATACTTCAGCACCGTCACGGGCATCGCGGTGGTGGCTGACGATGCGCCCGACGCGGTGGTGGGGGTGTTCAGCAGGCGCGATGCGGCCAAGGCAAAGGAGAGTGACCCGGTGAGTCAGTGGATGACCACCCCCGCACTCACCATCGAAGAGGGCACCAAGGTTGTGGAGTGCGCTGCGCTGATGCTCAAGTATGAGGTGCACCGCCTGGCGGTGGTCAACGCGCGCGGCAGTCTGGTGGGCATCGTCACGCGCACAGACGTCTTCAACGCGCTCCTGTCAAAGTACAAGGACGGAGAGGAGGAGTGCCAAATCCCAGCCGGCAGCGACGAATGAACGGCGGCGGGCCGCCAAAAAAGTGCGAATATTTGTTGTGTCTGCGCATTGCTGCCTCCTCCGCCCGTGTGCGACCCATCGTCTTATTCCAGTTGTTGTTGTTGTTGTTGTTGGAGCGTCCGCGAATCAGATCTTCTTAGAGGCCGCTGAGCCCCAGCCGCCGCACGAGGGCGCCGTCCCCCCAGTGGCAGCCTGGCTGGGCGGCGGCGGCTGCGACACAGCCGGCTTGCGCGGTGCTTTGGATGGCGGCGCTGCGGGCTCGTCGTCGCCGCTGTCGATGACGATGACGTCGTCTGCGCGCGCTCGCTTGCGAGGCGCCGGCGACCCCCCTGCAGCCTTGCGTCCGCGTCCGCGCCCACCCGCCGGCGCGGCTGCAGCCTTGCCGCGCCCCGCGCGCCCTGGGCCCTTGGCCACAGGCGCGTCGTCGTCCTCCTCCGACTCGATGCCCTCCGCTTCAGCCTCCATCTCCTCGTCGCTGTCGCGCCGCGACGCGCCGCCCCCGCCCTCCTCGGCTTCGCTGTCGTCCGCGTACGGCTTCTTCTTGGCGGCTGCGCGGCGCGCGGGCACGCGGCGAGGAGTGTCGCCCTCGGCGCTGGCGCCGGTGAACAGGCCGGGAAGCGTCGCCTGCTTGCCCTTGGCCGCGCCAGCCTTGGCACGCGGCTTGGCTGCAGCCTTGGCCGCCTTGGCCTTTGGCTGCGCGGCGGCGCCATCCTCCGGCTCCGGCTCCATCTCAATCTCCTCCTCCGCCTCATCCGCAGCCGCATGCGCGCCCTCTTTGCTGGCCTTGCTGGCCTCCTTCTTCTCCTTGTTGGCGGCCCTTTTGGCCAGGCTCGCCTCCTTCATCTCTTTGACGCTGGTGTTGATGGCCTGGTTGAGCTCCTTGGCGTCCTCGCCGCCCAGCGCGCCCTTTGCAGCCACGCGCCTCTGGCTCTCCAGCAGCGCGCTCTTGACAGCCTTCTCCAGCGCCCCCTTCTCGTCGTGCTGCACGAACTCCTCCAGCGCAGCCGCCATGTCGCCCTCGGTGAGGATCTGCAGCGTGGCGAGCAGGTGCTCGGCAACCAGGGCGTCGATGCGCCGGAAGTCGCCCAGCTCTGGCGCCAGATATTCGCCAGCCTCGGCGCCGCCCTCCGGCGCCAGCGGCTCGCCTGCGTGCTCCTTCTTGCCCCCGCCTGTGCGGCGCTGCGCAGCCTTGTGGAACTGGAGGAGGTCCCAGGGGTTGGCCACGCGGCCCTGGAAGGGCGCGCCGAAGCGCTGCAGCGGCACAGTGGGGAAGCCGCCGCTGTGGTCCACGCGCAGGCGCACCAGGGGCAGCATGGCGCCCTGCGGCTCGCCCAGCGCGGCGGAGGGCCCAGCAGCGCCTCCTGCAGTGGCGCCCTGCGCGCCCTGCGCCTGCGCCAGCGGCTGTGCGTTGGCCTGCGCGATGGCGGCCGTCACCGCGTCGTGGAGGAAGCGCTGCACGGCGTCCTGGTCCTCGGGGCGCTCCGCCAGCTGGGGGTGGTCCTTGAGCGCCAAGTTCTGGAAGACAAAGGGGCGCACGGTGAGGAGCGGGATGGCGAAGGTGCGGTAGTTCTGCCCCTTGAGCTCCAGCAGCAGGATCTTCTTGGGAATGGCCTCGTCCTCCGACAGCGTCGTCTGCACGCTGCTTCCCGGCTGGGAGACGAGGAAGTTGCCGGAGCCCTCCGCCGAAGGGGTGGGCTCAACCTTGCAGGCGTGCTCGTGGCCCCACACAACAAAGTCCAGCCACTTGGGCAGCAGCGCCTCGCTGATGCTGTTCTTGACGCCCCGCGGCGCGTGGTTCTGGTGGATGAAGAACAGGTTGAACCAGTCCGCCTCGTGGTCCGCCGGCCGCTTCCAGGACACCTCGCCGGGGGTGACCATCATGCGGTACAGCCGGGCGTCGCGCATGTAACCCAGACCGTACAGCGCAAGCAGCGTGTCGCCCTAGAGAGGGAGGGAGAGGGAGGGCAACAGGGCGAGTGAGCGCCTCCTTGCGTTGGCGCTCGCACGCGCGGCGCGCGCCTTCTTCAGCAGCACCGGCGCAATGCTGCACTTGCCCGCGCCCTGGCCGCTCATTCCCTGCGCGCGGTGGAGGGCGATACGCGGTCAGCGAGGAGCTGAGCGTGCTGAAGCGCTGCCTCCTCCCGCCGCGCTGCGCACCAGCTTGCCGTAGTAGTTCACCAGGTTGCACGCCGCCAGGATGTCAACCGCAGACAGGTTGTCAGTGCCCGCAGGCTCGTCGTGGTTGCCTGGCAAGAGGCGGCGACGTTCAGCTCACGCTCGCCGGCTCTTCGCACGCGGACGCGCCATGGATTATGAAGACCGGCAGGCCCACGTTGTAGTTCTCGTCCTCGTAGTTGACGCGTGAGTTGCTGGCGGGCGGGCGCGCGGTGAGGCTGGGCGGAGAAGAGACGCAAGGGCACGCGCACCGCGAGAAGTTGGCCGCCTGGTCGGACACCACCTGAAAGTGCACCGGGTTGTCGTTCATGCAGTACTTGCGCAGCAGCTCGATGGTGCGCACAACCGTGGGCCTGGGCGCGAGCAAGCCTCAGCATCATCACCCTCTGTCCACCTCTGCACACGCCACCGTTCGCCACGCACCGGCTGGGCTTGTTCTCGTGGAAGATGTCGCCCCCCAGCAGCAGCGCGTCAACCTTGGTGCGCACCGCGTGCGCCAGGATCTCCTCAAACGCGGTGAAAGAGTCATCCTTGCGGATGGGATCTTCCTCGTGGACGCCTAGGTGGTTGTCGGTGGCAATCAGTAAGCGCAGCATGCTTGGGTCGCCAGCCATGATGGGGCCGGCGGCGAGCGCAAATGGAGGAGCGTTCGACCGCACGAAGCTCGACAGCTCGACAGGCTCGATCGTACTACCGCTGCACACTCGAGCCCCCTCCGTCTGCGCTATCGAGGCGAATGCCCATCCCCGTGTCCGCGACAGGCTTTGCCAGCGCGGCTGGCGCGCAGGAGGCGCAGCAGGCGGAGTTGGCAACCAGCGGTCCGTTTGCGCGTTTGGCCGCCACCCCGGCTGCCGAGCCTTGCGCTGCAGTGCCGCAGGCTGCTGCCTCTGCGTCGGCGCCGTCGGCTGCGGTGGAGGTGAGAAACCTGAGCTTTTGGTACAGCGGCCTGGACGGCAAGCCTCTGGACGACTGCCCGCCCGTGGTTAGCGAGGCCTCCTTCTCCGTGGCCCCACGCGACCGAGTGCTGCTCCTAGGTTCGTGCCTACTCGCGGCCCGTTGCGGAGTCAGAGCTCCACGAAACGTTTGGAGCGGTGCTGTCGCTCTGCCAGCCACGTGCTTCTTCTCGCCTTCCCGCTGACCCCGCCCTCTCCAGGCGCCAACGGCGCGGGCAAGTCCACCCTGCTGCGCGTGTTGGCTGGAAAACACCTGGTGCCGCGCGACTCAGTGCAGCTGTGCGGCGCCTCCCCTTTCCACGACACATGGCTCACTGTGGATGGGGCGCTGGCCTACATCGGCGGCACTTGGCAGAAGGAAGTGGCCTTCGCTGGCTATAGCGTGCCTCTTCAGGGCGACTTTGCTGCGGGCAAGATGCTGGACGCGGTCCCCTGCTCCGCCGAGCGGCGGGCTGCAATTTACACCGCTCTGGATGTGGATCCCACCTGGCGGATGCACAAGGTGTCCGACGGGCAGCGCCGGCGAGTGCAGCTGGCCTATGGGCTGCTGCGTCCCTATCAGGTTTTGTTGCTGGACGAAGTGACAGTGGATCTGGATGTTCTGGGCCGCGCACAGCTCATGGACTTCGTGCGCGCCGACTGCGACGCGCGCGGAGCCGTGGTTATCTACGTGACGCACATCTTCTGCGGCTTGGGCGGCTGGGCAACGCACTACGCGTTCCTGGAGGATGGGCGCGTACGCATGCTGCCCGCGGCGCAGGCGCTCAAGCCCGGCCAGAGCCTGCTCACCATGGTTGAGCAATGGCTGCGCGCCGGAAAGGCGCGTCTGGCCGGCAGCCAGGCGCCGGCGCTCCACTGCGGCGCTGCGGTGGTGCGGAACAACGGATGGGCGGCCGGGCGGCTCATGCCCACGCGCGCGCCGGACGTGCGCGGCGACGAGAGCGCTAATCTGGGCACCGCGTGAGCGACGACAGACGACACACACGCGTGCTAAAGCGCTGTTTTCCCGTCTATTATGCGTCACCATCGCTCTCCTCCTCGTCCGCCATTGCCGCCGCCATCGCGTCCGGAAGAAGCGCCGCCACCAGGCGCGCCTCTTCGCCAGCTTGGACCTGCCAGAGCACGGAGTCTGGGTGGTGCAGCGCCGCAGCGCCGCGCTGCGTGGGCGGCAACAGCCTGGCCAGCACCTCGTCCAGCGGCAGCGCCTGGTGGTCCAGGTCGCGCTGCGCCAGGACGGTGACCGCCTCCAGGGTCACACGCGCGGCGGCCGGGCCGTCGCTCTGCTCGCTCTCGCGGCCAGCCGCGGCCAACCCGTGTACTCTTGCGTACTCCTCCGCGCTGCAGCGCTGCACGCTCTGCGGCTGGTGGTCCCACCTGCGCGTATGTGTCATAGCTGAGAGGGCTGCCGGGCGGCGCAGCCGCGCGTACCAGTTCACAAGCAGAGTCCGGCGAACGAGCGGCGACGCAGAGTCCAGCACGCCGTGTGACAGGCGGCCGTCGAAGAGCAACAGCGTGTTGTGCGCTGGCCAGGCCACCACGTCCCTGCGACTCGGCTCGGGCGCCCCCGCGCCCGTCTCTGCGTCGAAGCGCTGCTCCAGCACCAGCGTCGCGCCCAGGGGCTGCTCGCCGCTGCATTCCTGCTGGCTGTTGAGGTAGAGCACGCTGGAAATGAGCGGGTGCGACATGCTTCCGCTCTGCGCCATCAGCGCCTCGTCCTTGCGCCACGGACGAGTTAGAGGTTCTCCAAACCTTGCCCACACTTGTCCACACCTTGTCCCAGTGGAAGGCGAGTCCCTTGCCAGGCTCGGTGTACACTTGACACCACCACTCGACCCCCGTCCAGCAGGGAGGCAGGAGGGTGGACAGCACGCGCTCGTGGAGGCTGCACACAGCCTGCTCGGCCTGCGTGCGGCACTCGCGGCCCTCGATGGCCTCGCGCGGCATCCAGAAGTTGGGCGTGCAACAGGCCATGGCGTCACTCTCGGCCGCCGTAGCCTCCAGCTGCCGTGCAGGCAGCGCGTGCCGCCAGATTGACGCTGCGCTGGCCGGCCAGCTCTCGCCATCCAGGTCCACCATCGAAAAAGCGGAGGGGCGAGCAGTTCCGAGTGTGTTTCGTTCGGTCAGCCGTCCTCTACTAGTGATAACATGCAATATCCAAACCAAACCAAACAGCACCAGACGAGAGACGGGACTGGATAGTACCGTTGGAGTTCCGAGTACGGGTGAGTTGGTGGGATGTACTCGACAACAAAAAAGCTGTATGTGCTGCTGACGTCACTTCACTTCGCTGTGCTGCATAGCTGCTATGGATCCGCTGCAGCGCGCGTCGCTGGAGCGCAACGCGGTTGAAACTCACCCGTTTCAGTGTGAGGAGGTTGAGCAAGCGAGCGAGCGAGCTTTCTTCGCCACGCCGTCTCCGCTGCCTGACCTGCAGGGCGGCGCGGTGGGGGTGGACAAGCTGCCCGCGCTGGCACGACAGGGGCGCTGGACTGAAGTGGCCGCCGCGGCCTCGCTGCTGCTGCGCAGCGCCTCCTCGTCCAGCTTAGTCCTGCAGTGCGTCACCTACCACGCGCTGGCGCTGGCCAAGCAGCGGCTGTACAGCGCGGCAAGCGACGTGCTCGCATCGCCACTCTGCCTGTCCGCGCTCGAAACGGAGCGCGGACGCGGCGGCGAGGCCGCCGTTCCCTTCGCCCTGCGCCTGCTGCAGGCTGACCTGCCGCAGCGCGTGCCCCGGGGGAGTGCGAGCGAGACGCAGGACGCGCTGTGCCTGCTTCTGGACAGCTGCGTCCGCCAACTGCGCTCGGAGGGCAGCGAGGAAGGGCGCGTGCTGTGGCATCGACGCTGCTCCCGCGTCCTCGCGCTCCTGGTCGCCTTCCACGCGGCGCGGCGGGACTGGCACGCGGCGCTGAGCTGGCTGGACTGGGAGGCGCGACTGGTCGCTGCTCCTCCGGGCAGCCGTGTCGTTGACGCTGCCGTGCAAGTGCTACTTCAAGCCGGCGACGCGGAGGCTGCGCGTGCGCTGGGCGCGACGCAGCGGGAGGGCCACTCTGGGCCCGCAGACGGAGACGTCTCTCACGCCCAGCAGTGCTTTTCCGCAAAGGACTTTGACGGAGCTCGCAGCGCCTACGGCCGGGCGCTGGCGGCATCGCCCGGCGACCCGGTGTGCGTCAACAACGCGGCCGTGTGCGCGCTGTTCAGCACCCAGCTGCCCGCGGCGGTGGAGCTGCTCGAGCGGGCGCTGAAGACGCACCCACGAGCCATGCTGCATGAGCCGCTCATCGCCAACCTGTGCTCGCTCTACGAGCTCAGCAGCGCCGATGCGGCGGCGGACAAGGCGCGCCTTGCCAGCTGGGTGGCTGCCAACGCGTGCGAGGACTTTGACGTCGTTGCCTCACTGCGGCCCTGAGAAGCGGAGAAGCCTGTCACCCTGAGACTGCACCGTTCTGTTGACCGCACGTTCGAGTCGCCGCCCTGCAATCTATTGGTCGTACCGTCGTACAGTAGCTCAGTAGGCTGTACGCTGTAGGGCATAAGGCAAAATTGCGAGCCTCGCACTGCCTATGGAACCTGCCGCGTCTCCGCCGGAGGCGCCCGAAGCGCTCGGGACCGTGGAGGCTGTCGTGGCTGCTCCAGCGGTGGAAATTGTTCCTGCAGAGCCTGAATTGGACGAGGTGCATGTGCCTGCGCCCCACACGCCCACGCAGCTGCTGCAGCCCTGTGCTGAGGCGGAGGCGCCCAGCGGTCTTGCTGCTGAGCCCGAGATTGTGGCTGCGGCTGCTGAGCTCAGAGAGTCAGAGAGCGCAGGCGAGGCTGAGGGTCCTCCTGAACCGCCCGCGCCGCTCTCCCCGGGCGACGCCTCCTCCACCGCGTACGGCACGCCCGGCGCGTCACCCAGCCGCTCCCTGGACGGCAGCGCGGTGCTTGACGAGCTGAAGGAGCTGCGTGCGCTGGTGGAGTCGCTGGCTCGCGAGCGCGCATCACAGGGCGAGCCCACGCCTACGCCTGCGCCTGCGCCTGTGCCCGCGCCTGCGCCCACGGCCACGCACACCACCCCGGCCCCTCCTGCGCTGCCTGCCGAGTCGGAGGCTGAGGAGCAGGCCCCCCCTTTGGAGGCTGCCCACATGGAGCTGGCCACGCCCGCTCTGGTCGCGGCGCTGGTCTCCTCCCTGGAGGCTGCGCGCGGTGAGGCTGCTCGGGAGCGGGCGCGTGCAGACGCCGCGCAGGCTGACCGGTGGCGGGAGGAGCACGTGTCGGCCATGGGCGAGGCCACCGAGGTGCTGCAGGCGACGCTGGGCGAGCTGGCCATGGAGCGACAGCGCACGGGCGACGCCGCCGCGCAGCTGGCGTCCCAGGGCGCGCAGTTGGAGGTGACCGAGATGGTGGTGCAGCAGCTGCGCCGCTCACTGGCTGCGGCTGTGGACAAGGAGGCGACGCGGGAGGCTGCTGCTGCCACAGCGCTGGCCGCGGCCGCGGCGGAGGCTGCGGAGGCGCAGGGCGAGGCATCCGCCGCCAAAGGGGCGCTGCTTGCGCTGCAGGAGGAGCTGGCGTGCGAGCGCACCGCGCGCGCGCAGGCCGTCTCCGCGGTGCGCGAGCGCGGCGAGGCGGCCGAGAGCGGCGCGGCGGCGGTGAGCCAGGAGGTGCTGTGCGCCGCGCGGCAGGCGGCAGACGCCTCCACCGCAGCCGCGCAAGAGCAAAGAGCCGCGCTGGCCGAGACGCGCGCGCTGCTCGCCTGCGCGCGCGCGGAGGCGCTGGCGGCGAGCGTGCAGCGCCAGGGCCAGGGCCAGGGACCCGCAGCGCAGGCGCTGGAGGGAGAGCAGCTGCATCTGGCGCAGGCGCAGCTGGCGCAGGCTGACCGTGCGGCGCTGGAGGCGCAGCTGGCCGCCTGCGAGACGGCCCTGGACGCGGAGCGCCAGCGCACAGCGGAGGCGCAGCGGGCGCTGCAGGCTGCGGACGACGTGGCTGCTGCGGCGTTGGCGCAGAGCGACGCCCACGCGCAGGCGCTCACACAGGAGCTGCGCGCGGAGCGCCGCCGCGTGGCGGAGCTGCTGCGGAGGCTGCGTGGCCTGGAGACGCCGGGGCAGGCGCAGCAGCAGCAACAGATGCAGATGCAGCAGACGCAAGCGCAGCAGGGGCAGCAGGCCGCCCCCGGGCCCCAGCAGCCCACGCAGGGGGAGCGAAAGCTGGAGGAGGCGCTTGCGGCAGAGCGCCGCAGGCTTGCTGCTGCTGCTGCGGCTGCTGCTGCTGCTGCTGCTGCTGCGCAGGAGGCCCACCCGGACCCCGTGGCTGCAGGTGCCCCTTCCGCCGACGCTTCGCCACGCTCCCCCCCCGCTCCCCCCCCCCGCCCCGAGCCTTCCATCCAGTCGCCCAGCGGCTCTGGCCCCGCCCGCGCCGCCGCCCTGGCGGCGCTGGCGCAGAGCCAGGGCGCCCCCTGTGACACGGATGCCCCTCTGGGCTCCATCGCCGTGCTGCGCGCTTGCCTGGGCCTGGGCGCGCCCGACTTTATCAGCGCCTGCAGGAGCGCAGAGTCGCGCGCAAGCCTGGGCGCCAGCGAGCGCGCCGCCATGTTCCGGGAGGGCGCGGCGGCGGTGCTCTGCGCGGCGCTGGCCCGCTTCGCACACAGCCTGCCCGCCGTGCTGGCGGCGCTGGACTGCGTGCGCGCGCTGGCCACGCTGTCGGTGGGGCAGGACAACACACAGGAGCTGCTGCAGGCTGGTGCCGTGGACTGTGTGGTGGACGCACTGCGCACCCACCCGTCCGCCGCGCAGCTGCAGGAGTGCGGGGCGCGCACGCTGCTGCGCTTCGTGCTGGAACCCGGCGCGGCGCAGCGCATTGTGCAGCAGGGCGGGGTGGAGGCGCTGGTGGCGGCCATGTGGGCGCACAGCGAGGCGCAGCGCTTGCAGGAGCACTGCTGCTGGATGCTGCGCAACCTGGCCGTGGACCCAGCCAACCAGCCCGTGGTGGCGGCCAGCGGCGGCATCGAGGCGGTGGTGAGCGCCATGCGCGGCCACGCGCACGCGGCGCCGCTGCAGAAGGCGGCCTGCCAGGCGCTGTGGTCGCTGGCCGTTGACCCGCACAACCAGGCCGCCATCGGCCGCGTTGGCGGCGTGGAGGCCATCGCAGCCGCCCTGCGCGCATTCGCGGGCAACGCGCGGCTCCAGGAGAGCGCCGCCGGGGCGCTCTGGAACGCATCCTGCAACGCGGACAATGCGCTGCGCGCGGCGGCGGCGGAGGCCATCGAAGCGCTGGCAGCCTCCATGCGGCGCTACCCGGGCGACGCGGGCGTGCAGTGGCGGGCATGCGGCGCGCACGCCGTGCTGGCGGCGAGCGGCCGCCCGGAGATCCTCAGGCGACAGCGCGAGGCGGGCGTGCCTGCGCTTGCGCGCGCAGCACTGGCGCGATTCCCTGCTGACGAGGCGCTGCAGGGGGAGGCCAAGGCTGCGCTGGAGCGCTCCTCGCGCGTCGTGCTGGCCGGCATGGACGACGCGTGAGAGGAACATTCTTTCCAAACAAAACTGACACCGTCCATCGCACCTCGTCGACGGCTTGCCACGTGACACTGTTCGTATGCAGTTTTTGCAGGCAGGAGACCTGGGAAGACCAGTTGTTAAATTGCACATCGTCTCGCCCCCGCCATCCTCGTGCACCCTCATGATGGCAAGGGATCTTGGACAGAGCGCCATGCGCCGTGCACGAGGTGTCCCCCGGGCAGCTCTCGCTCTCGCTTGACCAGCAAGGGATGCCCGCCGCGGCTGCCGCTGGTGCAGGGCCGACACCCTATATGCCATTCCGCTCTTCAGGCGCTCGCTGGCGCCTGGCACTGGCGCTGTCGGTCTTTGCTGCGGTGGCGCAGGTGCCTGGCACGCGGGCGGCATGCGTGTGGCCTTTGGAGGCGCTTCGAAAGGCGCTAACACCCGCTCAACACGCAGGCGGAGGCTCCGCTGAACGGCCTCGGTCGCTCACTTCGCGCCGCACCTCCACCAGCCTATGAACGGTGGCACGCAGGCGGCATTGCCCGAGCCCCGGGCGCTTTCGCGGCTCCACCGCGACGGGCGCTGTTGCAGCAGACAACAACGGGTTGCTTCTGCGGCGGCGTGTGCCTCAGCGCGCCGCCTCCACCGCCCCAGGCGCCACCTCAGCCTCCCAGTCCGCCGCTGTCCTCTCCTCCCATCCTGCCCCCGCCCCCGCCTCTGCCCCCCCCACCGCGGCCTCCCAACCCCCCTTCCCCGCCCTGGCCGCCCGCGCCCGGCTTCCCGGCGGGCGGCAGCGTCGGGTTGGCGGCGGGAGGCCTCACGTACAACACGACGGACTGGTTGAGCGGCTCGGCTGCATCTCCTGACGGTTACGCCTTCGACGTCTCTGTTTCCAGCGTCAACCTGCTGCTCACGGCGCTGCTGGTGTCGTGCGGTGGCGGTACGTACGACGTGGCCGTCTTTGCGCGCATGGGCGGGCTGGCGACCCCCGACGGGCTTGCGGCGCTGACCAACGCCTCTGACCCCGGCTGGCGTGTGCTCACACAAAACGTCACCGGCGTGCGCGTGGGCGGCTTTGGGCCGCAGCTGCTGGCGCTGTCGCAGCCCCTGCAGCTGCCTGCGCGCAGCATTTGGACGCTGTACGTCACCGCGCTGGACAGCGGGGGCCGCACCGACGTGTTCCTGTCCACCTGGGCGGGCTCCGGCGCGCTGGCGGTGGGCCCCGTGGGATCGCCCATCGCGCCGGGAGAGGCCCACGGCTGGCTCAGCGTGGGCGTGGGCTACGCGCGCTCGTACACCCCCTCCTTTGCGGGCGTGGCGTACCCGGGCTACCTCTGGAACGGGGGACTGGTCTTCAGCAGCGCCGTCGCCGCGCCGCTGCCCCCGTTCCCGCCCGCGCCGCCCCAGTGCACCGGCCTGCCGCTGCAGCTGCAGGCGCCCGGCTCCGGCGTGTCGCTGAGCGCCTCCAAGTTTGGCTACGCCTTCGACGTGCAGGCGCGCCAGGCGGTGAGCCTCCAGTCGCTCACGCTGCAGCCCAGCAGCGCCGCTCTGAGCTGGGCGCTGTACTTCCTGGGCAGCGTGCGCGCGGACGGCACGCCCCTCTTCTCGGGGCGCGTGACCGACGCCGACGCTCCGCAGCGCTTCCTCAACCGCAGCGCCTGGACGCTGCTCTGCAGCGGCGCCTACGCGGGCAGTCCAGGGGCGCCTGGCGCGGGCACGCCGCTCACAGTCACCCTGCCGGGGGGGGGCCTGCAGCTGCCGGCTGGCGGATACCCCAGCCGCCCGCTGCGCGGCGCCTTCTACATCGCGGCCACCAACGCGGGCCCTGCGCCCGTCGGGGGCTTCTTCTTCGCGGGGCCGGGCGGCAACGCCTCGGTGCCCGTCGCCGCCGACGCGGCGCTGGCGGTGTACCGCGGGCTGGCGGTGGATGAGTGGGGGAGCGGGGGCGCGTGGCCGCAGAGCCCATCCGCATCCTCCGCAGCCTTTCCGTGGCTCCAGCTCACCTACGGAAGCCCTGGGGCGTGTTTACCCCCGCCCAGCCCGCCCCCGCCCAGCCCGCCACCCAGTCCTCCGCCGCCAGGTCCCCCACCCCCCAGTCCTCCGCCCCCGCTGCCGCCGAAACCGCCGCCGCCGCCGCCGCCGCCGCTGCCGCCCGGGATAACCCTTTCGCCCCCCCCCCCCCCCCCCCCCCTTCCCCCCCCCCCCCCCCCCCCCCCCCCCCCCCCCCCCCCCCCCCCCCCCCCCCCCCCCCCCCCCCCCCCCCCCCCCCCCCCCCCCCCCCCCCC
>Ga0049083_10000049_pt1 | contig 30367 bp, 26 predicted proteins | sample GreLakmeMI27MSRF_FD_66719 | JGI IMG/M metagenome (GOLD analysis project Ga0049083, IMG submission 66719) | Freshwater lentic microbial communities from great Laurentian Lakes, MI, USA - Great Lakes metaG MI27MSRF | ecosystem: Environmental > Aquatic > Freshwater > Lake | place: Great Lakes...
ATGCCGCTTCCGCTAATGCCGCTCCCGCTAATGCCGCTCCCGCTAATGCTGTTGCTGAAGAGGATGCTCTTAAAGAGGCTGCTCCTTCCAATGCTGCTCCTTCCAATGCTGCTCCTTCCAATGCCGCTCCCGCTAATGCCGCTGCCGCTAATGCCGCTCCCGCTAATGCCGCTGCTTCTCCCGCTTCCGAGGTCTCCGACGCTGCAGGGGGCCTTGAGAACGCGGAAAGCAACGCCTCGTAATGAAAGAAAATATAAGTAGAGTATGGAGGCACAGGAATATGAAGAGAGAAAATTACTTCTAGAAGAACTGAAGCGCCTTGTTAAAAGCGAACAGGAGGCTATTTTTCGCCTTCTGAAAAGCGAAAAGGCTGAATACAGTGAAAACAGCAACGGCATCTTTTTTGATGTATGCAAACTACCTACACCTGTCTTTAAGAAGATGAAGGAATATATCGTTTTCTGCTGTAAGAATCGCGACGAGTTTACACAGCGCGAAGAGGAAGAGCGTAAGGCACAGGAGGTTATTGACGGAACAGTCTAAACATTCAGCGCAGATATACTATAAAGATGCTTGACCAGGTAAAATCATGGATTGTAACGAACCCCTCTAGAGACGCAAGTGTCGCCCCTATAGAGATTCGTGTGAAAAGCGACACCGGCGATGTTTCGGCAGAGGCTATTAATGCCCCAGGCGGATGTATCGCAACCCCTCTGGATCCTCCCGGCCCAGTCTCTTTCTACCTCTGGCACACGGACCCCCTCTACAGAGGGGGTGGCCTGCTTCTCCGTCGCCAAATCCTCCGCGAGACCCTTGTCCAAATCGCAAAACTTATTGAGACGGATTGTAAGGGACACCACTGGCGGCGGAGTAAGATTCTTGAGCAACTCGCCGCCCAACAGACAGCCGCCGTCTCACCGCCTCAGGATACGATTGAGCTAGACGAGGCCCTCTGCTTCGTTCTCGGTTATCAGAAAATCATAGTCGACGAGGCGCACAAGAAGGTTCTCCATTTCCCCATTAACTTCAGCCAATGGACATCCGAGAGACCGGTATGGGCATCAGCCCTCGGCACACGCTGTGTTCTACATCTTCCGGGCGAACAACACCTGAGTAAGGGACTCGGCATATGGGTTACCGGGCTAGAAGAGGAGGGGTGGAAGATAAAATGGCCCGTTCCTGATGAGAAGCTGGAGGAGCTGAAGCGGCGCTGCCAGGCTGCGGGCCTCGTGCCTAGAGCTGAGAAGCCGAAGAAGGAGGACTATGCAGTTCTTCTTGGTCGCTCTGAAACAGTTGCTCATCTACTCTCCGAGTTTCCCTAAACGGTTTTCCCCTAATTTTGAAGGTTCTCCCGCCCAAAGGGAACTCTATCTAGGAGAATAGGATGGAACTCAATTCCGCTGAGGTCACACATTTGCGGAAGCGCATAGAGGATTGGCTCGTATCTCCCAACCAGGAGCTTGAGGCAACCTTTGGCGTAGACGGTAAAGTAGATGTGACTACGTTTCTTACAGTTGCAAAGCGGTTAAGGGCCAGGGGGTATCGCTCCATCGCACAAGAGGATCGGATGACGATTACGACACCTGACCATGTTCGTTTCAGTCTCCAGGGACTCGGCACAATCCAGGAGTATTGCAAGGACGACGTGCTCGCTGGCAAGAACTTCATCACGCTCATCAAGGACCGCACTGTTCCCGACGCGAATGTTGACCTCGTAGACTACGACGTGCGCGTCAAGGTTCGTCGTGAGATTGGTCTTGCAAACGATGACGCCAAGGTTCGTGACCTCTTTGCGAGCTGGAAGCAGCAGAAGAAGGCATTCCGCGTGATTCGTCGTTGGACGTTTGAGGGAGAGGGTCTTGTGCTTGACCTCTCCATCGTTCGGAGCACAGGGCGCGACGCGAACCGCAACTACCGTTGGATGCGCCTCTTCAAGGATCAGGATGTGATGGGTTCGCCGCCCGAGTATGAGATTGAGGTAGAGCTTTCACGTATAGAAGGCGATACGGTGGACTCGGCTCTGAAGCGGCTTGTGAAGGGTGTAGGCGAGGTCCTGCGCGGAATCCAGAAGCACACGTTCCTCATGCGCAAGTCCGTCCGCGACAAGGTTCTGCGTGGCTACAAGGACCTCACTGGCACGGATCGCTTCCGCGGTGTCGCTCCTGTTACAATGGAAATGCCGAACTTCTTGAAGGACCGCGACGACGGTGTCCCGAATATCCGCAACGGCTATAATGTGACAGATAAGGCCGACGGTCTGCGCGTTATGGCGCTCTGCGACACGAAGGGCGAGCTCTTCATGATTGACATGACTCTCAACGTCTACAAGACGGGTCTGACGAATCAGGCTTGCCGTCTGTCTCTCCTAGACGCAGAGTGGATCACGCAGACAAAAGATGGGCGTGCCGTGTCACAGCTCCTCTTCTTTGACATTTACATTGATGTTGACAAGAAGGATGCGACGGGTCTTCCTTTCTATAGCCGAGAGGCCTCTGCGGAGACTCGGTATTCTAGCATGAAGCGGTGGATTGCGACGTGGAATGAGAAGACGGTTGTTGCGGCGGGTATTACGGCCGCCACGAAGCTCCAGGTCATTCTGAAGAACTTCTTCTTTGCGGAGGAGGGTGATTCAGCCATCTTCTTGGCCGCGTCGCAGGCGCTGAATATCAAGGGCATCTACAACACGGATGGTCTCATCTTCACGCCGAATGCGAAGCCGATTCCCAAGGCGGCGGCCTTCCTAGACCAGTTCAAGTGGAAGCCCGCCCACGATAACACGATTGACTTCTTGGTGAAGTTTGAGAACTACACCGACAGTAAGGAGGAGAGAGTGACGGTGGGTGTGAAGCCGGATTCGGGTGAGACGTTGACCTACAAGACGCTGCGCCTTCTTGTAGGTAGCAGCACGGACGCGATGTTTGAGAATCCTCGCGCGGCTGTGCTCGAAGGGGTCAGACCTAAGCCCGCATCCCGCAAGGGCGCTGCTTACAGGCCTGTCCCTTTCAATCCTGCCGACTATGCCGATACGATGGCGAGCGTTTGCTACCTACAGATGGAGACGGACCCTGATACGGGTGAGAACTATGTTCTGACAGGGAAGTCAAAGGAGCCGATCCAGGACAAGAACATTGTGGAGATGGCCTATGACCCTGCGCAGCCGCCTGGATGGAGATGGCAGCCTCTGCGTGTGCGCATGGACAAGACGGAGCGTATGCAGCGCGGCATTCTTGGGCGCACGCTCAACAGTAGCCAGACGGCGGAGAGTGTATGGAACAGTATCCACGACCCTATCACGGAAAGCATGATTCGGTCAGGCTCGGAGACGATGGGTGAGGCGGAATCAGAGGCGCTGGATGCGGAGAAGGAGGCGTCTGCCGCGGCTCGGCGCAAGTATTTCGAGCGGACTGCGACAGAGGCGGATCTGCGGGTCGTCAAGGGTATGCGTGATTTCCACAACAAGATGATTAAGGAGCGCGTCCTCTATGGGGCGGCGTTCAAGCAGAAGGGGAAGACGGTGCTGGACTTGGCGGTCGGCAAGGGCGCGGACTTGCAGCGGTGGCGGCGCGGCGGCGTCTCTTTCGTTCTTGGATGCGACAATGCGGGTGACAACATCACGAATGCGGAGAATGGTGCTTACAGGCGCTATCTGGAGACAGTGTCAAAGGCGCCGCCTGGCTCTGTTCCTACGATGATCTTCGCGATTGCGGATTCGAGCAAGCGGCTGATTGATGGAACCGCGGGTGAGACGGAGCAGGAGAAGGATATCCTGCGGAGTGTTATGGGCCGGATTAAGCCGAGTGGGCCTGTCCCTCCCTTTGTGGAACGGGAAGGGACAGCAAAACTCAAGGCGGGGGCTGACTGTGTAAGCTTAATGTTCGCTATTCACTACTTCTTTGATAAGAAGGCGACGTTTGACGGACTCCTCCAGAATATCGCCGATGGTCTCAAGCTGGGTGGCCTCTTTATCGGCTGCTGCTTTGACGGAGAGAAGGTGTTTGATTTGCTCAAGACAACGCCGAGGGGCGGTCGGCGGACGGGTATGTATAAGGAGAAGTTGTTGTGGTCAATTGCCAAACAGTATGATGCGGAGGCAATTCCAGAGGGCGACGATGCCTTTGGTATGGGAATTGACGTGGAGTTTATCAGTATCGGCACATCTCATCGCGAGTATCTAGTGCCGTTCAAGCTTCTTCAATCCAAGATGGCGGATATTGGCTGCGAGTTACTAGATGATAAGGAGTGTGCGGAGGTGGGGCTCAAGACGAGCACTGGCCTCTTCGGTGCGTCTCATGACAAGGATCGTTACAAGATGAATGATGCGGTCCAGCAGTTCTCGTATCTGAATCGGTGGTTTATCTTCAAGCGGAAGACTGAGAAGGTGGCCGCGAGCGAGGAGGCTGCCGCGCCTGTGACAGCAGCCACGGCGAAAAAGTCGAAGATTCGCATTGTATCGTCTTTGACTGCGGCTAAGAATGTTGCTGCTCCCGCTGCTCCCGCTCCTAATGCCGCTGCACCTCTTCCAAATGCCGCTGCACCTCTTCCTAATGCCGCAGCACCTCCTGTATTAGCTCCAATCTCAGATGCGGTTGCTAAGCCAGCAGTTGCCGCGGACCCTCTCCGAACGATAGCTGTTGCATCCGACGCAGCCCCTAAGGCATCCGAAATCTTCGGCGCCGGCGAAGTGTTCCAGTTCTACTCTCGCGCGGCTCTTCAGGATAAGCTCAAGATTGGAGACAAGAGCGCGGGTCGCTGGCTGGCACCCAATGCGCCGTTCCCCCTCAAGGATACAACTGGTGCCACAGAGACCATCTACCCATCTCTTGACCACTACATAGGTGGAATGATGTATAAGCTCGCAACTACAATTCCACAGACAGGTGTCAGTCTGTTCAGTCGTAACGGCTCAATCCACCAGCAGTATGTGGGCCAGCGGCTCACGGAGACTGACGGTGGCACGAAGCCTCTCCCCGAGGACCGCGACTACGCACTCTTAGAGGATGAGTCAAAGGATGTGAAGGCGGCAATGCGTGCCGCTACAGTGAAGAAGTATAAGGGTATCTTTGATGAGGCGAAGTGGGCGACTGCGAAGGACCAAGTTCTCCGCGACGGTCTCACGCAGCGGTGGGAGACGGATGCACGCTTGCGGCGTATTGTGGAGGCGGTGCGGAACCAGGGGAAGATCCTCTTGTTCTACACGCCTGGTGCGGCGACGAATATGGGCGGCATCCGTCGCGATGACGGAACAATCGAAGGGGACAACAAGGTGGGTGAGATTCTCATGAGCCTGGCGAAGTTTCCTGGCAAAATCTAAAGCCCATAAACACCCATAAGAGTGCGATACTGTTTGGCCCACGCCATCCAGTTGTTCAGAGAAACACCCGTCTGTTGAATCGCCCGTTTTTCTATGAGCTCAAAGAGCTTGAACTGCATTCCTATATTTACAGACCCATAGAGGGCTGGGAGATCAGTATATGCCGGCTCTATCATTCTCGCAAGACGTATATTCACGTCATGATGAAGATCCCAGAGCCATTTTGTTATCCAGCCTTTGAGCTGGTTGTAAGGTAAAGTCTGAATACTTGAAACAGAATGTTCTTGTATCCATTTTTTGTAATGATCGCGGCAGACATCGCAAGGGAGCATAGGGCCAGTTGCTTGTATGAGGGCAATCCAGGCACGCCGCTCATCTGCTTCAAAGAGGGGTGATACAATCTTACCAACCTTCTCTCCCAGACCATGAAGAATGGTCCAGACAAATGTCCCCCATTCTTTATTTTCGGGATATGCGGGCCCAGGTATCTGACACGCACAAGGCATCTAGAAGAGCTCCCGAAGTGTCTTTTTTGTTTCTGGCGCAGCGGTAGCCCAGTAAAAATGAATGCGCCCACCGGCTCCAATGTAGTTCACCATGGAGACTCCTCTTATCATCTCAGCTGTTCATGAGGCGGTCACAGCGTCGGTTCCCTATGATATCGAGCATATTAGTAGAGCCTTCTATTTGGCCTATATGAATCTTGCTATTGAAGGCGCCGTAAATTGGGGTGACGATATCACTAAGCAAAAGCGCTCCATGACTCTAGGAGAGGCATTCATGCTTATGTCCCAGCAAACGAAAAATATGGACGAACGTGGTGCAATTCTTGACCGGTTTATCGGACATATTGCCTCGCGCTGTAAGGTGCCCTATGATGTGATTGAGGCGGGTGCGAGGGGCATCTTTAATTCATAACCAGTAACAGAAATGAGCATCGCGGGCCAGGTGAAACTAGCAAATGCCTCCATGCTGGGAATTTTTAGTTTATATTTGATTGGAAGAGGTGTCTCGCCCATCGTGGTTTCCATTTCAGGTATCAGCGCTCTGAAGTATGTCTATCTGTCTGGAAGTGAGTCACCAGACAGGCAGAAGGCCCACTATCTCTCGTGGTTCCTTACGACACCCATTATGCTGTGGCTAATTTTTTCACTGAATCATCTGTCACTGGGAAACATGACTCTCATGATTCTTCTCAACCAGCTCATGATTGTGAGCGGCTACTTTGCTGCAGTGGATTTAGAGGAGGGTAATGAGAAATCTGCGTGGAACTGGTTTTGGCTGGGCTGTTTCGCCTTCCTCCCCATCGTTTACCAGCTTCTCATCTTTTCTGAGGGTTTTGCGCTGATAGTTCTTACATTGATCACCTGGAGCGCTTACCCCGTTGTTTGGTGGGCGGATGCGGAAAAATTGATAAGCACCGATACTCGTGATATAAGCTACTCATTCCTAGACTTAACAAGCAAGGCAGGCATCGTTCTCTTATATTTACGCGAGTTAAAGGCTCTGTAGATAGTTATCTAGAATGCCCTCAGACTGGCAGAGCCTTGCTCGTGTAAACGAACACGAGCGCGACAAGCATGTCCACTTTGACGAGCCTACACACATCTATACTGTGAAGGGAGAGACGAAGGGATATATCAGCGTCACGAAGTTTCTCCACGAGTTCTTTCCCCACTTTGATGCGGATGCTGTCATTAAGAAGATGATGGGCGGCAAGAACTGGAATGCGCAGAATAAGTGGTTCGGCAAGACGGCGTCTGAAATCAAGGCGGCCTGGGACGAGAACGGAAAGCAGGCGAGCGGCGCTGGAACGCTGATGCACTTGTCTATTGAGCAGTATCTGAATGGCGCCGAGCACCTTGTTACGGAGGAGACGAAGCAGACGCCCGAGTGGCGCTATTTCATGAACTTCTGGCGAGACCACGGTCACGACCTTGTGCCCTTCAGGACGGAGTGGGAGGTGTGGGCCGAGGAGTATCGTCTGACCGGCAGTATTGACATGATCTTCTACCGCAAGTCCGACGATTCGTATGTGATTTACGACTGGAAGCGGTCGAAGGATATCAAGGTCAACAATGACTTCGGGGGTCGTGCGCTGTATCCGCTTGACCACCTTCATGACACGAATTACTGGCACTACAGTCTTCAGCTTAATGTGTATCGTTGGTTTCTGGAGACCTACTATGGTCTAAAAATCAATGATATGTATCTCATTGTTCTTCACCCTGACAACAAGAATTACCGTCGTCTCCAGCTGAACCGGATGGACGACGAGGTTGGCACTATGATGGAGGCGCGGATGCGGGCTGTGCGAGGCGGTTGCAAGCAGAAGGTGATTATGCCGTATCCTGAGTGTGATATTACAGACTAGTCCTCCCGCTCACAGTGGATGGCTAGTCCTCCCTCTCGAGGAACTTTTTCAGTTCGCACTGGGCACACACATCAATATCAGGAACAACGTTGCGCACGTTCTCTCTATAAAGTTTATTGAGGCTGCCCTTCGCCTTCAATGTATTCCTGTATTTCTTAACACGCATGTAGTCATTCGTGCTCAGATTTACACCGCTCGTGCGGATTCCAGCAAGACGCTTGATATTCGCCATCTGCGGCGCCTTTCCAAGAGTGCGCGCGAGGTTATTGCGGGCCCTGCTCTCTGCGAGGGCGAACTGGACCTTCGCCTTCTCCTTCGCCTCCAGCTTCACCGCCTTCTTCTCGGCACGGGCCGTCTTGCGAAGAGCCACATTCCGCTGCTGCACAGCCTTGAGCTCGGCCTTGGCTGTGCGCCGGGCGGCCTTTGAGTTATTCGGGTTATTCACCTTCTTGACCGCGGCAATCTGGGCCTTCATGGCCTTCTGAAAAGCACGCTCCTCATTGCGCTCGGCCTTCTTAATAGCCTTCTGCGCATCGGTCTCGGCCTTCAGTTTCGCCTTGACCTCATCACCAGCAGCCTTCTTCGCCGCCTTGAGCGCATCCTTACCAGCCTCCTTCACAGCCGCCGCGGCCATAATATTCTTAAAAAACGCGCCCTCATTTCTCTTCTGCTTGCGAGTCTTGAGGAGACCAGCGACCTCCGTGGCGAGCGGCTTGCGGCCCAGCTTATTTGTTAAATTCCGCACTGCGGCAGCTTTGGCGTTGTTCTCCATTCTAGTAAGAGGTGTGTTTTTTACTGAGCCGTCGTCTCAGAAACGCGCCAGCCACCTTCCGCTCAGAGAGAATGAAATACTTCTGGGCCTGCTTTGGAAGGTCAGCAAAGACAGGAAGCTCCCCTGTGGCCGGGTCACGCACAAGAATCGCCGGACCTGATTCAGTCAGAACAAGAATGAAATACTTGGCTGTTTCTGTCTTATACTTAAACTGCTTGAAGATGGGGGTAGGCGGATCTGTTCTTATATCTATCTGCGCGACCGACATCTTCGTTGTCCGCATGAGCTCATCAAGCTGCGCCTCCGTAAACACATCGTCCGAGGCGGGCACAGCCCGAATCATGGCAAAAAGTTCAGCCATCGGGGCGCGCAAGAGGCGCATTGTAGTGGTCGCACGGTCCTCCTTATCCAAGAAGGTCTCAAGCGGAGCAGGCAAACTCGTATCCTCATCCAGCGGCACAACTTCCTCTACCACCGCGCTGGACATTTCCTCAAAGTATCTCGGTGCCTCCTCGGTAGACCGCACCCAGTCTCCGCGCAACCGCTCATACCACGCCGCCGTGTTTTCAGGGAGAATCTCCTGGTCTCCATCGACAATCCGCCGGTCAATCGTTCCAGTCTGCGACACATCATCATCAAAGAGTTCACGCCGCTTCTCCGCAAATCGCAGAAGTTCCTCAATGAGCTTGAAGAAGAGCAAGTATTTGATGTCCACGTCTAGGTTTTCTACGACCTTGTCTTTGGGTGTGTGAATAAGACACTGGCCTTCGGACCCTTTCGTATTCCACACACAGCGGCCAGAGCAAGTGCCCTTATCCAGCGACGTGCAGTCAACGCGCTGAATTGTAGGGCGGCCCTCCGCATCCGTGTCCGAGAACCACCCCAAGACATCCTTGCTCAGATATGTATACAGCTCCTTGCGCTTCTCGGCCAGCGACGTTCTGCGAACACCTCTATCGTCGTCACCATATATAATCCTTTCAAGCTCCTTGCGGACTTCGCCTGTGTCCTCCTTCTTTGAAAGCCATTTCGCAAACGTGATTCGCAAGTGTTCAAAAATGTCCGAAAGCTCCTTGGACGTAAGAGTCGCAGCATCCCGTTTTTCTTCTTGCACGACTGCCTCGGACCGCGAGAGACCAAGAATCTGCTTGTTCATTTCCCACTCCAGTTCACCAGGAGACTTCTCGATGGCTGGAAGTGTATACTCGTCCTTCACGTAAAAATAGGCGTCGCCCTCCTTTACGAGGGTTACCGGTAAATTTCTCTTGATGGGGAGAATGGAGTTATTTCTCAGCAGCATGGCAAAAATCCTCGCCTTTTCGCCCTCTCTCTGATACCAGACTTGGACCGGCTTATAGAGAGCCTCGCCCTTCAATGTCTGAAACTCTCTCTCATTTGTGATATATGTCTCATAAAACTCCAAGATATCTTTGGGAGCCGCGGTAGGATTTAGATCGCCCCAGTCCAAGTATATGGTTGTTGCTCGAAACAAGTGACCATCATCCACACACGGAACAGGTATGAGCCCGTTTGTCGTTTTAAAGACGAGCGCGGCCAAGTGATTGTAGGGGTCGCGCAGAATCCCGCTAAACTCTATATCGTCATTTGATATGAGTTTATTATATAAGACGCTAGACGGAACTAGCATTTTCTTGCCAACCTGGCGACTCGCATACGAGAGTCTGGGGTCCGCAATACATATAGATTCGAACTCGCGCTTTCGCTCCTTCACAATCTTGGGCCAGTTAATCTCCTCCGCATCCTTCTTCCACCCCTGCTGAAAGAAGAGTGTGTATTTTCCATTCATAACGTGGAAAATCGGCTCCCAGACGCCAGAGTGGTGGTGAAGAAGGAATGCGACGTCATTGTTTGCATGAACGCCCTTGTTAAATCCATAAGGCGGACAGCGCACATGGAGCTTGCCGTTCGCATCAATATCCAGAACAATGAACGTGATTCCTGGTCTCATACCATCCTCTGCATCGTCCATGTTCGGCATACGAAGAATGAAATCGGGCTGTGCAAGAAGGGATGCAAGCTGTCTGTATTCCTTCATTGTATCGTCCTTCTCGACCCAGCCCTTTTTATAGCCCTGCTCGGAATCTAAGAAGCCCATGAAACTGTTGTAGCTGATATAGAAGCGCTCTACGACCTTGCGCTTCTTGGGGCCAGGGATCTGAAGGAGGCCGCCCCAGTTATTGATGTCAGTCCCTTCTAGCCACCGCTGCATGAGGCCAACTGGCGGAGTTTTCATATGGATATCATAATATTCTAAGAGGAAATTGCCATAGTTGAGCTGGAAGAAGACGGCTGGCTGCGTCTGGAGGGACTGCTTAATGAGCGCCTTCATCTCGCGCGCACTGCGCTGCATATAGAAGGGTGCAATTGCGGCCATAAAGCTGTCAGTCTTGAAGCGGGCGCGATTCTCCACACCAATGCGCAAGAATCCCCCTGCGTCAGGCTTGAGCTTGTGGGGCGTCTTCGGGTTGATAAAGTTGGAGATATCCTGTTTGAAATACTCATCGAGAACCGGTGGAAGAAGGCCAATTTGGGGCCCCTCTATCTCGTCAATCTCAAGAGGAAGTTTCTCGGACCCCACAATGTATTTGGTGAAGGCGCGGGCTATATACGAAATATACGGTTGCTGGGGGAACATCGGCTCATCGCGCTTGCGGATTTCAGGGGCGACCACAGCAACAGGGGCTGCCATAGCAACAGGGGCTTCCGCCACCGCCACCGCCTGACGAATATCCCTGAACTTGTCAAAGTATTTATCATCCTCGGTAATCGCATCATTATCTATGAAGCAGCATGGGAGATGAAAACCCTCGGGGTGCGGTGTCTTCTTCAAGAAACCAACATACTTGTGATAGACACCACCCTGTGTTTTTGGGGCTTCCTGGCGTATAAGAACCGTCTCATTCAGGCCAGGGTTGCGCCGGTTCACAACCGGCTTTCCTTCACAGAACGGGCAGGTATTCGGCGCCTTCGTGGTTCGTTCGCGACCTCCCTCACCTGCCACAGGGCGGCGCAACTTCGTGCCCTTGAAATCCTTCTCTAAGAGAATGAGTTCGTCGCGTCCGCAGAAATACTTCGAACATACATAGTAATTCTCGGCCTTTTTCTGGGGAGTCGTGCCAAACCGAAGAAAGAAGAAGACTTCTTCATAGTCCTTCTCGGAGCGGGCGAGTGCCTTTTTGCCCTTCTGAATGGGATATTCTACAAATGCAATGCGGGGCGGGTCAGAGTTGAGATCTTCTTCATAGATTTCGTCTCTCATCTCCAGGAACTGGGCCCTGCTTACAACCGCAGGCTGGCGAGTCACATTGGCTGCGCACATACTCACATATTTTTTGAGAGATGGGTGCGTCTTGGTGTAATCAAACAGATTCTTGTCGGCCTCCTTGAGCTTGGAGAGGAAGAAGTCGGCGATGATTTTTCCCTCCGCGGCGGGGGCTGGGGCGGCATTATCCTCTTCTTGCTCTTTTGCTTCCGCTTTTACTGGCGCAACCACTTTAGCAACAGGTGGCGCGTCCACCGTCTCCTCCTTGGGCTGTAAGTATTCATTCCGCACCTCCTCTTCAAGCGGCTCACCCTCTGTGGCGGCAAACTGTTTCCAGAAATCATCATCGCCTGCATTTGTTTCTGCTTCTGCATTTGCATCTGCATATGTCAGTGCCACTGCATCTGCCTCCTTCTTCTCCTCTACCTCTACCTCCACCGCAGCCGCCTCCACAGCCTTGATTTTCTCCGCAACTTTTGCAGAGACATGGAGACTTTCGTCGGAGGCAGTGAATAAGAGTGACAAGAGATTGAGCACACGCTGCAGGTTTGTTTCAGAAGTAACATTGTGGAGATGAAATGAGAAGAAGGGATGCTGTGCAAAAATTGCAATATCAATGCCGGTATTGTTTACATCCACCGTGTCACCCTCCGTGCCCACCACGACCTCTCCACGCGACCTAAGCCAATTACCCAGAGCCTGCTGTGCTGTATCTGTATCCAGCTGAAACTCGTCTTCTAAGACGGATAAGATGGCGGTGTCCGTTTCACCCTTGACAAGTTTGAGATTCGCATATTGCGTAAGAAAGGAGCCAATGCGCCCCTCGTTTGTGAAGTTGTCCACGCATTTGTAGCGGAGCATCGCGGCAGGCTGGACACCAGGAAGTGGCGGAATTTCCTGGAAGAACGGAAGGAACTTCGTCAAGCGTGCTTTGAGATTGGCCTTGGTGAAGATGGGTTTAGCTGGAAGCTGGATCATATAATCAATACTCGCGCTTTGTAAATGGACAGGTAGGCTGGCATGCGGAAGCTTATCAACTCCGCTGGTAAACTTCGTGACAATCATCTTCGTGCGACCATCGCGTTCGGTCTCTGTAAATAGAGTGTCTAATTTCCGAACGCCCTTCGGCGGTAGCACAGTAATATCGGCATATTCCTCCTTATGCGCGTAGCCAAAGCGGAGCGTGGCATAGATAGGATTTTGCTGGGACTCGCCCGCTTTGAGAACGCACTTCGCCATCATATAATCATTCTCAGGGTTGGGGTTTCTCTCGCGTGTCCACTGCTTGATAACACGCGCCAAATCGGCATCCGGTGTATTATCCTCTTGTAAATGGAGCTTCGTAACGGATGTTCCCTTATTCGGCATCAGACGCATGTAGGGTCTTGCAGTTGTAACAGGGCTGGCATAGAAAATGGATTCAATGTCGCGGCTCTTCCGTTCACTGGGCGGTTTCTGCCACCGCATCTGGAGGCGGCGAACACCTGTAAAGCGAATGTCAAGCTCCTCTGTGAATAACTTATTCAAGTTGTCGACGAGGGAGACAGTATTTAGAAAACGCTGGTAGCGCTTCTCCAGTCTCTTCTTATCAAGTTCATCAGACCCATAAGAGAGTTCGGGAAAATAGGGGTGAAGGAACCCATTCCATTTTAACTCGGATGGCTCGCCGATCCACTCCTTCATATCGTCATACAAATAGAGATGGAGCTCATTTATCTTGGAAAGGGCGTTTTCAATTAGCAGTTTCCCATTATCAACCAGTGTCAAGAGCCGCTTCGTGCCGTTTTCGTCAACGAATTCGGTTGCCTTGCGCTTACCCCTCTTGGAATCAAATGGCTTCGCCAGCTGAATCGCATACTTTTGTCCAGGAACAACCCAGTGAAAATCTATGGCCTTGCATGTTCCAGCAACTTGGGAGAAGGAGAGGAACTGGTATTCTGGATAGAGTCTGGCGCCGGCCGCAATTTCATTGTCTCTTAGATGCTTGAAAATGGCGAGTTTGAGATCGTAGATACGTAAGAAGGGAATGACGGCGTTAGTAGGTAGTTGAATATCTTTACCAGGGTCAGCTGCGTTTCTGTGAAGTATAACTGTGAGCCTCTTCTCTGAATTGTAAAAACTCGCGATGGGCTGAGGGCGGGTTATATTTTCAATTATTTTTGCGATACTTGTATTTGCTGTAGCCACATCTGCTAAGGCCGCATCTGCTAAGGCCGCATCTGCTAAGGCCGCAGCATCTGCTAAGGCCGCAGCATCTGCTAAGGCCGGAGCTTGTTCTTCCGACATCTGCTTTTACTCTCTAAAAACTTTTAGATATAAAAGCATGTATTTATGAAACCGTTCCTATGGAAATGTCACCACCATCCTTCTTAGCATCATAGACGGGCTGATCTGTGATTTTCATGCCACAATAAGAGACAGGGTGCTCGCGGAAGTCGCGGTGCTTATAAACACCTATGGCCTCTGCTTCGCGAAGAAGCCAGCCAAAATTGTTCCAGAAGTCTGGACCATGTCCCACGGACTCCGTAATCATATGCGCCATTTCGTGTATGGCTACGAAAGTCATGACATCACTCTCAACAAGCTTCTCATCGGCATCATCACCCCTCTGTCTAAGACAGAAATGGACGGCTTCACCCTTATTCACACTATAACTCGTATATTCTGCATCAGGCGTTGACTCAAAGATACGGCTCGGCTCAGCCTTGAAGTTCTTGGCGAGCATTTTAACCTGGGGCTTGTCGGGAAACTTGGACTCTACGTGGATTTTGAGTTTGTTCATGCGAAGACGAAGCTCTGCGAGCATGTCCGCCGCCCTTTGTTTGTCGGGCATATCACGAACCTTGTAGATTTTACCGTCAATCTTTGACTGGACATCAACTATGGGAAATGAAGAGGAACCAAAGATTGTATTAATTTTTTTGAAAGCATGTGATAACATGTCTGAGTAATCAGTCATCGTCTCTGCTAATAAAACATATTTAGACTGTAATTATTTAGAGTCTAAAAACGTTTTAATTTAAATCAAATAACCACTGGTTTAGCTCACCTCGAAGTTGCGGCGATTCACGTCAGGCTCGATCGTGCTGTTGTTGAAAACAGACACGGGGACCTGCGGGTTCGCGGGCTCAGAGCGGAGCTGGTAGTTCGCGTTGCGCATGCTCTGGCCAACCGTGTTGACGCCGATGAGGGCGCCAGCCGAGAGGAAGTTCTTGCCCTTCAGCGAGCCAGTGCCCATCGGGTTCTGCTGCGCCCACACGGAGTTCATGTCCTTGGGCAGGAGCTCACCAGGTGTCAGCTGGTCACGCGGGTAGCAGCCAGCGGGGCTCTCCGCATCGCCGAACTTGGCAGGGCCAGGACCCTCCGTAGGGGCGACATCGCCTCCCTGGTTGTGCGGGTTCTGCTGCACAGCCTGCTTGGAGGCGGCACCAGGGGCATCAGTATCACCCGCCTGCGCCGAATAATTGGAAGCAGCCGACAGCGTGGCCTGGAAGCCCTCCTTTCTGAAGAGGCTGGGCTGTAAGTAGACTAAGCTCAGCACAAGCAGAGCGATTACACCGATTGCGGCAGCGGATTCAAAGCTGTACGAAGCGGCCATCTTGTTCCTGTATTAGTGGTAGTCTATATTTTTTGCAGGTGGGAACTGAAAACTAATCTGAGCCCCCCCCTTCGTCTGAACTCCCTCCTTCCTCCGTATAGTCCTCTCCGTATTTCTGATAATATGTGTTCGAGAGGCGGGTCGCCTTCAGCTTCGCTAGAGCAAGCCGTAGACGAGCCTCCTGTAGAGCATCTTTGTCCCGCATCTGTTGCTGGAAATCAATTGCCGTATTTTCATTTGTGAACGGGATGTCTGCAATCTCCAACTCGGAGCCTAGCGCGGAAGGCTGGATCGTAATCTGTTTAACGGCCTCCCCAGTCGGAGACTCGGGGCGCGAAATGGCGAGGAATCGGGAGGAGATTTGGGGAGCCGATTCCTCAAATCGCTTTACCTGCCAATAAAGTGTGAAGCCCTGACTAGCCACCTCTAGATAGATAGGTGTCCAGAATGCTATAAACCATGTATGCGTCGGGTTCATATCTGACGCCACCCACTTATGAGATAGACGCTTGAGAATGGATGTCTCCTTTAGCCTAGAGGAGAACCACTTTGCCTGCGCATCCTTGGCAATGAGTGATCTTACAAACTCGCCGACGATATTCTTCAGCTCTTCAGAGGACGTGTCGGGCATTTCAATATTGAAGGATGTTCCTGATAGATCTATGAACTGGGGCTCTGAGGCCAAATTAAAACGTGTCTGGATTGCGATTTTATAGATAGATGTACGAGCATCCCAAATAGGAGATGAAAACTCCATTCTGCGTAGATTCATGACTTTTGCTTTAGGTGTAACGAGCAGATGGAAAAGGACGCCCTTCTTCAAAAGATTTTTCGTTATATAAATCGGGATGAAACCCGTAAGCAGATACAAGTATTCTTAGTGGATCCAATGCTAAATCACATAATGGAACGTGTATTTCCGTATATTGTCTTAATATGTGTATTCTTTGCTGTTCTTCTCTTGCTTGTTGTTTCCACACTTGTTATTATACTGTTTCAACTCCGGAAGGGGGATATCTATGCGGTTTCATAGCCGTATGCGCTTTCCTCCTCCTCTGTAGAATGAATACCCAGGAGCTCGGGAACTTCGTTAGAAACTGGGTTCACTACGATAATCTCACTACGAGTCTTTCTAAACAAACAACAAATGCTCGGAAGGTAAGAGATGATTTTGAGGAGAAGATTCTTCAACAGCTTCACGTAAATAATATGGAGAACGCCGTAATCCAGGTGCAGGGAGGTCGGCTTCTGGTGGGTGAGGAGCGCCACACACAGCCTCTTACAGTGGCTCGCATAGAAGAGGGGATACATGCTTATTTTGCCGAGCAGAAAAGATTGGGTAAAAACACTGTTGATGATACACCGGCTATTATGCGATTTCTAAAAACGCATCGCGCCGTGGAAGTCACAAAGCGCTTGAAGAAGCAGGCTGTAGTTCCTCCGCTGCCTCCGCCACCGACCCCTCCTACAGGGGGAAAACTGGTATGAAGGTAACTGGCATAAAGCTTCGCGACATCTATATATAGATAAGTAGACGGGAATATATGAACTCTGATTTGTATAAGATACGGGCATCGCTGGCATGGAGTCATTGGTGCAATGCGGAGGTTGCATATGATATCATTCATGAGGCACCGAGAAAGCTGCTCATAATGAATCTTGTCAAGAATGGTATTGTCCCCCTTTTTAAAAATAAGGGCTATGTATTTAGCTGTGATACTCGCCGTATTGCCGAGTGTGTTGCTAGGTATATCTATTTCGGAAAGGTTTCTCACGAGGCTTTTAACTGGGATTACAGGGCGGAAGATTACTACCACTATTATCATGTGCTTGACGATAATATATGGGAGAAGTTCTGGGAAACAAACGGTAAATGGGCCGATGTAGAGGACGTGAAGGTGAGAGAAGGTATACGTTCATGTGTATGGACTCTGCTAGACCTATATAAGTCTCCTGTGACAAATGAAGTCGATGACATGCTTGGCCTCAACGATGAGGAAAATATGCCAGCGAGTAGAGAGGATTCGCGGGATCCTTATTTAATTGATTCTGCAAATGGATATTTTTCAGCTATCTAGTTGCGACGCTTACGCAGCGTCTTACGAGCACCGCCCTTGGCCTTCTTGAGGCTAACCGCGTGAGTCTGATTAGAACCCTTCTGGTTCTTGTGGATATAAGGGCACGCCTTGCCCTCGTGGGCCCAACACTTCTCGCCCTTGCACTCCCACTTACACTGCTTAGCAATCTTTGTTAACTGCCCTTTGCGATTAACAAACTTTGCCTTCTTCTTCTCAACATTCGCGGCCTTCCGCATAGTCTCGCTAGCATGAGCATTTGCAGCGGCCTTCGCCCGCCGCTCGGCGCTTGACTTACCTCTCTCAAGCTCTTGCTCACCATAAAACATGACATCACCCCATGTCCGTCCTTCGTCCAGAAGCGCCTCCTGAAGAGCGGCTATCTTTGCGGATTCCATCTATTAAGAGTCTTTTTAAGATGAGCCCCACTTCCCCTTGTTAAAAGGAAGGACACCAAGCTCATCGGACTGGGCCTCAAACTCCTGGACCTTCTGGTCAATCTTCAGACCCAACGTTGTGCGCGGGATGCGGCCCGACTTCATTAATGCGGCCTCATCGTGGCCAGACTGGCTCGGCTTAGGGCCATAGCAATTTACGCCAAACTTCATATCAGGATTGTCAAAATAGCCGCCATTCACACCGGGCTTTCCGCAGGCAGCCTTGTCGGCATCATCGCCTCTCTGGAGCTCATCCCATGTAGCCTTCTGTGTAGGATATACCGCGACCTGGCCCTTCGTCCAGCCATAGTTGCACCAGTCGGCGCCCTTTCCATACGCATCCTTCACCTGATCATAGGTAGCAAGCTCTGCACCCAGCGCCTTACAGAGGGGTTCCGCATCGTAATAATTAAATTCATTCTTGCTCACATTGAACACCTCAGGGGGGCCGTTGAGAGGAAGAACGTTCTCAACGATGCTCTGGGACTGGAGCTGAGAAGGCGTCTCATCTAAAACGGGGGGCGTATTGGTAGTCGGCGGCGACCCATCAGGAACAATCGGGACAGGCGGGGAAGCATTTGCTCCTAATGCCGATCTTATGGCGGAAGCGATATTTTCATATCCAGCCTTTATCTCTGACATGAAAAAGTAGAGGAGCAGCGAAAAAGTCAGAACTAATACTGCAAAAATACCGAGGGGCCATGCGAGAGCGCTATTGCTATTGCTATTGTTCTTGGGGCCAGCATTACCAAAGACGTTGATCCCCTTATTATTAGGCGGCGGTCCTAACAATCCACCATTGCCAAACACGTTCTTCGACATATTGTTCATAGGAGGAGCAGCAAGCGCGGGAATATTGGTGGGAAGATTCATGGCCTTTGCCGTATTCGTTACACCATTACGAATAGTGTTACTAACACTGTTAAATCCATTCTGCACCTGCGTATTTAACTTATCAACCTGTGAATTAAAGGAATTTGCCATACGCACAAGACTGTTATTCATCGGCGCAGTGGGAGGCGCTACTGGTGCGGGCGCGGCGCCCACTCCCTGATTTGTAATATTTCTAGCTGCGTTGGAAGCAAGATTGCTCATCTCTAGTCTATAACTTGTAATTTTCTCAGGCGCCATTCAGCCATAATATCCTGAAGCTGTTTTGAAATGTGGGTGGCAAACGCCAATAGGCTCACGTCTTTGTGGACAGTTCCGTCCGGGAGAGTTGTGGTGTTCGGAAATGCAAGTCCAAAGCCCCACGAGGAAGGAGGTGATAAGCGACCAGTGAGTCCATCGTGAAGTAGCGGAGATTTACCCTCTTGTTCAAATCCTATTGCGTAGATAACCCAGTCTGCCGTTCGTAGAGCGTTTGCTAAACCCGCCATATCATCTGCCTGGACCAGCGTCAAATTCTTATGTTGTGATGCAAGAATAGCGTCAGCTATTGTGGCGGCTTCTTCCTTTATTCCATCATACTCTCCATCGCGGGCAAATAAGAAGGGTTTGGCGCCCCTGTAAATAGCAGCCGTCTTACAGCCGATTGTATTAAGATTCTGAAGAATGAGTGTGCCACTGTGCATAGTTCCGAAGACAAGAACGCGGTCCTTCTTATTGACGGCTGCTGTCAGTGACGGAAGATGAAGGGCTACTGAGAGAGGAATAGATGGAATTGGAAGCGCCAGCGTTTTCGCCTTAGCACCAAAACAGAGAAAGAGGAGTTTACCTTCGTAGGTTTTAGATGATACGTCGACTTTCCACATTTCGTTAGTGTTGCCCTCCGTGGCGATATATCTAAAATTCGTTGCAATTCCTGTAACAAGCTGGCACTTGTGTAAATAGTCCTGGACCGATTCGCGGACAGCCCTAATTGCTTGAAAGAGTGGCATTGTCTTGGTCGGATCGTTGCCGGTCGTGTCTTTCCATGTGGGATTGAAGAGTTGGATTGTCTCTATAACCTTTGACCAGGGTGTATTACTGACGACGAAACGCCACTCTCGCTGTAAATCACCGCCGTCAAAGAAGGGGTCAATACAGAGTATTTCATCTGGGGGAACACCTTCGGCCCGAAACATATGGAGAAGGAGAAGGCCGGCTGCGCCCATACCAACAATCACAATAGATGGCATCTATTGTGATTGGTTGTTTTGAAGAAGGATATTTAGACAGAGTCATCGGGCAGCGTGCGGTTGCCGCCGCGCTGGTTGATGTAGTCGCGCTGCTGGGGCGTTGTGCAGACGCATCCACCATCGCAGCTGAAGGAGGCGCCGCAGCACTCGGGCTTGCACTGATTGTTCTTGAAGATGAAAAGGCTGTCATCACCGGGCTTGAACTCGGGGCCGGTGAGAGGCTCATTCGGAGACGTGTAGCGCCAAGCAGAGGAATTGCCGGTCTTCAGGCGGATTCCGTCAAAAGCACCCATGACCTGGTAGGAGTCGCCGGTACCGCCGCCATTCGCCAGCGTATATGTGGAGAAACCCTCTGTTTCCTTCTTTTTCATGTTCTCGAAAGGGGATGAGGTCTTCTCCTTCTGCTTGGTATCAGCATGCTTCTCAAAGCCCTGCTTGAGATCCATGTCCTGGAAACCACGCATCCCATTTCCGCTGGTATCGCGACTATCCCGATTATTTTTCTGGAATCCCTCCAGATTCGTCATACCGAACGGGCTCACATACATCATTAAAAAGTTGGCGGCGAGCAGAAGCACAAGGGCGCTTATCAGAATACTTGTGCGCATTTCTTCTTTACCGCTAGATATCTTTTTTAAAAGCCGTTGTCACTAGAAAGCCGTTGTCACTAGAAAGCCCGAAGAGGACCAAACCGCTTTTCAACCCAGTCGCGGTCCTTCGCAAAAATACGAGCGGCGTCGGGGGCAATTCTCACACCAAGTTTGGCAACGGCATCCAGCTTTCTGTAGACGCCGAGCGGCCCGAGTGCAGCAACCGCCTTCTTTAGAGCCTCGTGTCTGGTCTCCTCGCCCTTCTTCGCCGAATATCCAAACTTCGTCATTTCACCCTTTCGCAGCGGACCAATACCTTGGCCCTCGGGGACACCCTTTCCAGGCTTTCCGAGATCCTTTACACACGCGGCGGGAACATAGAGGGTCTCATTCTTAGGGTAGACCTTATAGGTTGTGCCGGACGCCTTCTTCACTGTATATCCTCGCTGTCTAACGGACGTCTTATATCTGCGAGCATACGATGCCCTCGCGATGTAACCACTCGGGCACTTGATTTCACCCTCCTTCTTATTACCAAGTCTCGCCTTCATCCTCTTAAGAGTGGTCCGCTTGAATTCCTTACTTGACTGCTCATACGATGATGTAGAGCGCACGCAGCGAGGCGGTACATACTTTCCAGACGCAGCCGTATATTCAGCGCGCTTGTGGTAACCCGAAGGGCATCCTTGTGTTGAATTATAAGGTATAGATTTTTCAAACTTATGCTCGTCCATACTCTACTCCTTCCATGCTATTATTTTCTGAGACCGAATTGATTCTCTCAGGATTAGGAGTAAGAGGGAACATAATAAGGTCGCGGCGCAGATAATACATCATCTTAGTAGCCTCTTCTTCTGTGGGGGGAGGAGTGAAGATAGGTGCAAAAAGCTCTGTGAGCGCAGGTTCTGAAATTGGCTGTCCTCGCAGCGTATTCCGCAGAATTGTGAACACCTCTGTAAGACGGGATTTCACGTCATTTAGCACCTTCACATCTTGTGTTTCATATACAATACCGTCTATTGTGGCTTCTTTGATTTGGCGTATGAGCTCTCGGAATTTGTCTATGCGCTGCTCGGTCATACTACCGTTATGTGCGTATTTTTCGAGTTCGCCGTTTACCAGCGCGCTGTTGTCTTATAGAATTCCGTCTTATCCTGTTAATTCTTCCATGTAAATTCACATATTTATTTCGTAATTTTATAGCAGTGGGTTTAAATGTAGGATTTGCCGTTGATATATTTTCGTTTAATAACGGAATAATAGCTGGTATATGCTGTATCCAGTTTCTTCCGTAATATGGTTTATAACGTTCTTCAGATTCATTAGTTAATATATTATTAACGTATGTCTGGGGTGAGGTTAATGAGGTTATTTCACGACAGACTATAAAATAATAAACACCCGCGCCACACTTTGTAAAGATATCGTCTACGTTTATCAATAACTGTTTTTTCAAAACGTCTGGGTTAGTTGTCACAATCTTATCGACATCTGCCACTGTTGGCATAAGGCTTTCATCAAAAATGAGTTTTGAATTATATTCCTCTGGGAATTTTTTGCTAAAGCGGCCCGTATATGCTGGGAGAAACTTGAATATTTTTTCACAAAATGTGGAACCTTCGCCCATTTGAAATAGATCCGCATCTAGAGGAAATTTATAAGTCCCACTCTTCATAAATTTTGTATTTTCATCTGTGGGCCAGTCAAGAAACATTTGTATTGTAAGAGATGGGTATAATTGTTCACCTCTATAAATATGAATATCTTTACCATTTAGAATCCTAACAATATCCCCTTTATGTGAAATAGGGTCATCAAAAATCTTTTTATTTTCGGACTTTGTAAAGGCTTCAACCATAGAACACACTTCTTCATCATATGATAGTTCGGCACATTGTGCAAGAGTAACCAATGTAACTCCTTTAGGAATCTTCTTGCGACTATTAAAATTTATTGGATCTTCAGCACCATGTCCTAACAAAAGATATGAGTTTATAGCTCCCATTCTACCATATGAACTTAAAATTAAGGAAGCTCAATGAGCTTCCTTAATTTTAAGTAACGACGGTAGAATATCGCGGGTTTTTTATAATGATAAAAAGTAGGACTCCTTCAGATGGACCAGCTAAATCCGGATAGTGTTCAGGCAGCGGCCGCGGAGGCTGCAACCAGACAGCACACCTTCTCCCCCAAGGAGAGGGCGGACTATGTGCGCGCGATGGTGAAGCGGTGTGAGGCCTATAAGGCCGATGGTCTGACTGTGGAGGCCATTACGGAACGTCTTCCCGAGTTTGCTCGTGACTATCCGAAACTGTTTGAGTCTGTGACTGGGGCGGAAGACTATCACAAGAACAGTCTGCAGACAATGCTTGCGATGCTGGATCGGATGGCAAATGGAGACCTGTCTCAGCACCAAGCCTCCGTGATTGTAGGGCAGCGGCTCGTGCAGACATTTGTGAAGCCACAGCTTCAACAGCAACAGTAATTGGCTGCCGCTGAAGAGCCGGCATCTGGAATGTTGTGCACCAATCTACACTCCGCTGAAAATGGGAACGAAAGTCGCTTTTCCATTGAGTCGGATTCTTTATATATATATCGGCATCTGAGAGCGCGGTCTTCTGTAGCTTCACAATTTGCTCTATGTTTGTTTCAAACAGCTCCTTATTTTCAAGCTCTTTTACGGTCACCATCGGATATAGACCCTTGGCGCTCTGCGATTCCATCTCTGTAAGGGTGCGAATCACACCCTCTTGAGGGCCACGATATCCGCGACAGAGAAGATAGCGCTCAGAATTACATGGCCGACTCGTGGCAGGTTTGTAGAGAACCCAGCCCTGAAAACAGGAGCGAATGAGAGAAATGAGAATCTGCGTGGGTTTCGCATAAATATCAAAAAACTTCAGGACAAATGAGCCACCTGGTAGAAGACACTGAAGACCGATAAGAGAGGAGCAGATAAGAAGGTGATAGATGCTTTTCTCCTGGAGAAGATAGTCGGTCGAGAAGTCAAAGCCACCATCCGCGGTGAAAATGTGAACGCCTGGTTTGCAGGTCCGAATGAAAGACTCCTGGTTCTCTTTCTTATACATATCACCCGTTCCGTCAGTCCCATAATGGAGCGTTATCTCTCGGTGTTTCTGTAAGAAACCGGTAGCCCTGCGCCACCCTGGTGTCTGGCTGTCGGTCGGCTTCAGAGTCATCGCAGTCGTCGCAGTAATAATCTTCTTGTGCTTTTCGGCTCGTTCAAAGAATGCCTCGATGAAGCCGCCTGGACCCTCCGCCACATGCGCCGTGCGGAGCTTGTGAGTTGTCTTGGGAAGGCGCTCAAAGAACTGGAGGACGGAGAGGACTTCAATCATCTTGTAGAAACTGCGGCTAAGCGGCTTATACATACAGATTGAGGGGTGAAAATGCGAGTCATCCTGTGTGTAAATACATTCGTATGGATTCGCCATCTTCTTCGCGAGTTCCCAGATATGCGCTTTTTCATAGAGTGCAATCTGACTCTTCCATCTCTGGAGGTCAGGGTCTCGCTCAAGGGCCTCGGGTGGCCAGGGACCATAGCCATCTGGTTGTAGTTTGTTCATATTTGAAAAAAAACCTACGCATTTCCACGGGGGTTTTTGTTCATCGGTTTCCATACTTAGACTTAGTTGTTATTCTTTAATCCTCCAGCAGAACCATGTCAACATCAGGCTCATTTACCAGCACCGCCTCCGTCGGCATGGTGATGTTCATACGCAGTCTCGTCTTGGAGCACATGTCACCAGCATCCTCATAGAGCTCATCCTCCACCTGCTCATCGGTCGGCCCCTCCTCCTCTTCCTCCAGAGTCGGCACAGGTGGCAGATTCTCCTGGAGCCGCATCAGTGCCGACTCGTCCAAGAGGAGCTGGCTGAAGGCCGTGCCACCGCGGATTACCTGGCCCGTCATGATATTCGCAGAGACGCCCGTGATCGGGTCAACCTCGCCGAAGACGGCCGCGCGCAGCAGAATCTTCTCTGTCTCCTCAAAGCTCGCCTTCGCAAGAGGACCGATGTCATTCTTGTTGATGCCATAGCGGTCTGCAGACATCAGCTTGCCTGCGCGAGTCATCACGTCGCAGAGGAGACCAGGGTGACGGAAGTTCACATCTGCGCCCGCGGCTTCAAAGAGCATGATAATCTCATTCAGCAGGACCGCGCGAGTCGCCTCAATGCCGAGGTTCTCAAATATGTCGTGCACGTGGGACGATACCAGCCTCCTGCCATCCACCATCGGGTGGCTCATGACCGCCTGGTAATTCGTGCCGTCCGTATCAAGGACATACTGCGTGACCTTCTCATACTTCCCGTCCTTATACTCAAGGAGGTCCTTGTCCTCGCGGAACTTGACAGACTTGATGCCCGTGACTCCGCGAATAACAATGCCATTCAGAATGCGGTTGACGAACTTCTTCAGATTCGCCAGATCGTCGAGGCCAGACTTCGCAACCGCAGGGAGGCGGATGCGCATAATCAGACGGGGGCTGTTGAAATCGCTGTAAATCAGGTGAATCTCGTCGTCGAACCGCTGGCGGAGGACGAACGCAATGTCCTCCATGGAGATGTTCTTGGCGAAGAGGCGCTCACGATCCAACTCAATGCGCAGCATCCAGCGGCTCCACTGCTCCTCTTCAGTTGCTTCTGTGGCAGCAGGTCCTTCCTCCTCCACCACCGTGCTCTTCTCAAATGCCTTGTAGAAGGCGATGAGATCCTTGTCACCCTCATCCGTAATCGTAGTGTCGTCGCGGGGGTCATAGTAGATTGCCGCACGTGTGGTGACGTCCTTGAGAAGCGTCAGCTCCAGGTCCTGGCAGACCTCGCGCGCCTTCTCCTTGTCGTCACGGAACTCGGGCTTCAGATAGACCGTCAGCGAAATCGCCTTCGGAGACTTCGTGACCTTGAGAAGCTCCTTCAGACGGGGAACACCTCGGGTCACATTGGACTTCGCTGCTACACCTGCCAAGTGGAAGGTGTTAAGCGTCATCTGCGTAGACGGCTCACCGATACTCTGTGCAGCAATGATGCCCACCTGCTCACCAGGCTGCGCCCATGCCTGCCAGTTACGGAGAACAATGAGCTCTAGTAGCGTATCAAACGCAACCTTCGTGAAACGCTGCTTGATGATAATCTTGTGCGGGGCGAGATAGAAGCGGAGCATGGCCGCCCAGAGAGGGTTGTAGGCCTGCGTTCTGTGGATAAGCTTCTTGATTCCGTCAATCACATAGCCAGGGAGCAGGTCAGTCGGCTCATCCTTCTTGAGCTGGAACTTGACGCTTGTGTTCAGAATGAGGCGCTCCAGATTGACACTGGCGAATGTGCCCGTATCGTCCTTGTTGCGATGAACCTCCTCTACAATCATCTTGCGGTCCTGGAGAACCTGGCGGGAGAACTCATCCAGAGCCGCCGTCTCCTCAGGAGAGATGACCGTCCCCTCTACGAATACCCCTGTGACATCGGCGGTCTGCGCAGAATACTGTGAGAGAATGTCGCCATCCGTCAGCTTAGAGAGGCCAATATTCTGGTTCTCAATCTTTGTTGAGTTGGCACCATCCTCGCCATAGTGAAACTGGAGAACATTGCTGCGAGCATCGCGGACGCTGCCGTCAAACTGGATGACGAGATCCTCCATCGCCTTCACTAGCTGACGCTGGATATAGCCCGTATCTGCCGTTTTAACGGCCGTGTCAATCAGACCCTCACGACCTGACATCGCGTGGAAGAAGAACTCCTGCGGCGTCAGGCCCTGGATAAAGCTGCTCTCCACGAAGCCGCGCGCCTCAGCACCGTCATCATACTTCTTGTAGTGCGGCAGAGTGCGGTCTGAGAAACCATAAGGGATGCGCCGTCCTTCGGGCGCCTGCTGCCCTACACACGCCATCATCTGTGCAATGTTAATCGTGGAGCCCTTGGAGCCCGCACGAACCATCGCAATCAGGCGGTTCTCATCCGCGAGCGACGACAGACCAATCTTACCCGCAAACTCCGTCGCCTTGTTCAGCTCCGTGTAAACCTTGTCCTCGAACTCCTGCTGATTCGTCTTACCCGTGTTGTTGTCAAAGAGGTCAAGGTGGAGCTGGAGGAGGATGTTCTCAATCTCGGCCTTGCGGGCCTTGATGACCTTGTCCATCTCCTTGCGTGTGTCCTCGTCTGCCACCAGGTCGCTGATGCCGACCGAGAAGCCATTGTAGACGAGGAACTGCTCCACCGTGTTCTGCATCGCATCAATGAAGTTGACCGTCTGTGTCGGGCCATAGTCCTTAAAGATGGTGTGGACAATACCCTTGGACGGCTTGCTGAAGATGTCCTTGTCCATGATGCCCTGCGTAATCTTGCCCTCCTTGATGACGACATAGTTGTCGCGCTTCTCATCGGACGTCTTGGCGTCCTTCATGAAGCTGTTGCCCATCTCCAAGTTGATCGGTGGAAGGAGCTGACTCAGAATCTGCTGGCCAGAGAACCGCTTGTTTGCGCCGGCCTCAGGCACAATCCCTTCGAACCGCTTGTTCCACATCTGCATGTTCATGAACTCGCGGCGATTGAAGCTGACCTTGGGTCTCGTCATGCGCCAAGAGCCCACAAGAGAGTCCTGCACTACGCCAATAACAGGCTTGGCGTGACGAGGTGTCACAATCTGGTGCGGGACGGCCGCAATCTCAGACAGCTCTGTGGATGCCTCTAGGCTCTGCGGGATGTGCGCGTTCATCTCATCTCCGTCGAAATCGGCGTTGTAGGGGCTCGTTACAGATACGTTCAGACGGAACGTGTTGTAAGGCAGAACCTTCACCTTGTGGCCCATCATTGACATGCGGTGGAGTGTCGGCTGGCGGTTGAACAGAATCGTGTCTCCGTCGGCGAGGTGGCGGTTGACCACGTCACCATAGTAGAGCACAATCTCCTTGCTATTCACATGCTTGAGGCTGATCATGCGACCATCCGCACGAACTAGCGTCTTCGCGCCAGGATACTTCTCTGCGCCATTCTGGATGAGCTTATACATTTGATCGCGATTGTAGGTCGTTACACGCTCGGGCACAGTCAAGTTCATGGCAATCTTCATCGGGACGCCAATCTCGGCGACGGAGATATTAGGGTCGGGAGTAATAACAGAGCGGGCAGAGAACTCCACGCGCTTACCCTGAATATTGTAGCGGATGCGGCCCTCCTTTGAACCGAGACGCTGCTGGATAGACTTTAGAGGACGACCACTGCGCTGGGCGGACGGGGCCACGCCAGGAATCTGGTTGTCAACAAGAGTGGCGATGTGATACTGGAGCACGTTCGTATACTCGTCAACAATGTTCTTCGCCGCATTGTTATTAATCTTGTCCTGGAGAGTGTTATTCGTGTTAACAATCTCAAAGAGCTTGTGCGTCAAGTCATCCTCAGAGCGCTGGTTATTGTCCTGAATTACGGAGGGGCGAACCTGCGGAGGAGGGATCGCCATGACAGTGCAAATCATCCAGTCGGGGCGGCACCAGTAGCGGCTGAGGCCCATGAAGTCAACGTCCTCGTCCGTGATGCGGCGGAAGAGGCGGAGAACATACTCCACCTCTAGCACCTGGCGCTCCTTCCTGACCTTGTCCGACTTCTCAGGGGCGCCGGCGCCCTCGATGTTGTCCCACTCGGCGACAATGCGCGCAATACCGTCGCGCACATAGCGGTCGGGCTGCCGCGCTCCACATCCGTCCTCTGTCTCCTGGCCGCAGCGGCCAATATTGCTCGTGAGATTGAGCATCTGGCGCCATCGCGCCTCGCCACGCCGCTTGATGAGATTCGGGTGAAGATTCTTATCCACGAGCAGCTTGCTGCAGCGAACACATACGCAGCTGAGAACATTCAGAACAAGAGGGAAGAACTGAATATAATATACGGGCCGCGCGAGGCGGAAGTGACCGAAATGTCCAGGGCAGTGGTGATTTGTCTGGCCGCAACTGCGGCACGTCTTTCCATTATCTAGAACGCCCATACGAGGGTCAAAGAGACCGCCGATACGAGGCTCATTTCCATCATATGTTCCTGCATTCGTAATCTCCACGACCGATCGCCTCTCAATTTCGTCGGGGCTGAAGATACCGAACTGAATACCTACGATAGGCTCAATCTCTGAACTAGGTCTAACTAAACCAGATGGCATCCCTCTTCTGTAATAGTTCGGCTTTTCTAAGTGCTCGCTTTGGCGTCATTCTACTCAATTTTTACGTGAGGTATCTAAACAATCGGCATCCACCATCTCGCCGACGAGGTCCGGGAATGATGTAGTCGGTCTCCATCCTAAGACAGTAGCAGCCTTTTCCGCATTTCCAACAAGGGTATCTACCTCCGCGGGGCGGAAGAAGGCTGGGTTGATAGTCACTCTTAGAGTATCTCCATCATATCCCTGTTCATCAATACCTGTCCCAGTCCAGCGGATTGTATTTCTAACTGCGGTAAAATAGGCACACTCTATGAATTCGCGAACACTGCGCTGTTCGCCTGTCGCCAGCACGAAGTCGTCGGCTACGGTGTGTTGAAGAATGCGCCACATTCCCTCCACATAGTCGCGCGCATGTCCCCAGTCGCGGCGGGCATCCAGATTGCCGATTTGGAGAGTCTGCGATTTGCCTGCAACAATCTCCGCAATCGCCTTCGTAATCTTACGAGTAACGAAGTCTTCGCCACGGCGGGGGCTCTCGTGATTAAACAAGATACCGTTCGTGGCGAAGATGCCATAACTCTCCCTGTAATTCTTGACGATCCAGAAGGCGTAGAGTTTGGCAACTCCATAGGGGCTGCGCGGATAGAAGGGAGTTGTTTCTGACTGCGGCGTCTCCTGGACCTTGCCGAAAAGTTCGCTCGTGCTCGCCTGGTAAAATCGGATTTTGTTGTTGTCGGACTGGAGTCTCACCCAGTCAATAATCGCAAGAGGGCCGAGGCCATCCGCCTTCGCCGTGTATTCGGGCATCGCGAACGACTGGTGAACATGGCTCTGTGCCGCCAGATTGTAGATTTCAAAGACTGAGGCTGTGGCCTTGTTCGCCGCCCAGATAGAGGAGAGCGTCATGTGGAGGGCAGACGTGTCCGTAATGTCTCCTACGTGGAGAGTCAAGAAAGGATTCGTGAGAACATGCTGGATTCGTGTGAGATTCTGGTGATTTGAGGTGCGCCTCGTCAGTCCGTGGACCCTATATCCCTTTTCTAAGAGAAGTTCAGCGAGATAGGAGCCATCTTGTCCGGTTATTCCTGTTATAAAGGCTACGCTCATTTCTTCTACGTGTTCTTGTTTCGGAGCTTTAGATTAATACGCATACCGTCGTGACTAAAAATTAAGGAAGTTACAACTTCCTTAATTTTTATGTCCTGCGACAGATTAACCGATGAATCTTAAAATTAAGGAAGCTCAAAGAGCTCCCTTAATTTTAAGTTCATATGGTAACGTCGTTTGGCATTAATTAATTTCTAACGATACTATATAAATGGAGAGAGGTTTGGTTATGTTGCTGCACTCGCTAGTAATTGGAGTGATACTCTATGTTTTTATGATATTTGGACTGGGACAACAGCAGGACGTTGCTGAAAATAGAAGTATTTTAATCGCATCTGGTGTGTGTATCTACATGATACTCTTTGGCCATGGGCTACCTGTGAAGTTAAGCAAAACAATCTAATCTTGAAGCTTTGCCGTCTTAAATACACCCAGCCGCTCATTGGAATTGTCATAGGCATCGTAACAATAGCGACCCTTTACTGCGGAAAGGTCGAGGTGGCTGGCGAAGCAGTAGAGACTGCTTTCTAAGAGGTGAATCTC
>Ga0049083_10000050_pt1 | contig 29765 bp, 26 predicted proteins | sample GreLakmeMI27MSRF_FD_66719 | JGI IMG/M metagenome (GOLD analysis project Ga0049083, IMG submission 66719) | Freshwater lentic microbial communities from great Laurentian Lakes, MI, USA - Great Lakes metaG MI27MSRF | ecosystem: Environmental > Aquatic > Freshwater > Lake | place: Great Lakes...
ACTATTTTGGCATACCAGCATTATAGAACATTTACAGAAAGGCTAAAAGATATGCCTGTTACTATTGGCTACCTTAACCGGTTTAGAACAGCCAAACAAAAAGCAAAAACCATTGAAGATTTAGCATCTGGGAAGTTAGATATTTTAATTGGCACACACCAATTGGTAAATAAAAATGTAGTTTTTAAAGATTTAGGGCTGCTAATTGTTGACGAAGAACAAAAATTTGGCGTTAATGTAAAAGACAAACTAAAAACTATTGCCGCCAATGTTGACACGCTTACCCTAACAGCAACGCCAATTCCAAGAACGCTACAGTTTTCATTAATGGCTGCCAGAGATTTATCCGTAATTACAACAGCCCCACCAAATCGTTATCCCATAGAATCGCAAGTAATTGGTTTTAGCGAAGAAATTATTCGCGATGCTATCTCTTACGAAATTGAACGTAATGGTCAGGTTTTCTTTATTAATAATCGTATAGAAAACATAAAAGAAATTGCAGGGATGATTCAACGTTTGGTTCCTGACGCGCGTGTTGGCATAGGTCACGGACAAATGGAAGGAACTAAACTGGAAGAACTAATGCTGGGTTTTATGAATGGCGACTTTGATGTATTGGTGGCAACAACCATAATTGAAAGTGGGCTAGATGTGCCAAATGCAAATACTATTTTCATTAATAATGCTAATAATTTTGGCCTTTCAGATTTGCATCAAATGCGAGGAAGAGTTGGAAGAAGCAATAAGAAAGCTTTTTGCTATTTTATTTGTCCGCCCTATTCAATGATGACCGATGACGCGCGAAAACGGATTCAAGCACTCGAACAGTTTAGCGAGTTGGGTAGTGGATTTAAGATTGCCATGAAAGATTTAGAGATTCGGGGAGCAGGAGATTTGTTGGGCGGGGAGCAAAGTGGATTCATTAATGAAATTGGGTTTGAAACCTATCAAAAAATAATGAATGAAGCAATTGATGAACTTAAAGAAAATGAATTTAAAGCCCTGTACGCCGATGATCAGATTGATGAAAATAAAGAATATGTAAAAGAGTTGCAAATTGATACCGATTTCGAGTTGCTATTTCCAGATGAATATATCAATAATATTTCCGAGCGATTGAATTTATACAACGAACTTGGAAATTGTAAAAATGACTCCGATTTAGTGACATACGAAAACAAACTTATAGATAGATTTGGCCCCCTGCCAAAGGAAGCAAAATCGCTTCTTAACAGCATTCGTATTAAATGGATTGCAACACAAATGGGTATTGAAAAAATAATCATGAAACAAGAAAAACTAATTGGTTATTTTATAGGGGATCAACAATCTGAATATTATAATTCAAAACAATTTAGAAGAGTCCTTCAGTTTGTTCAGCAAAACGGGAATATATGTAAAATGAAAGAGAAGGAAACAAAAAATGGGCTGCGCTTACTTCTCACATTTGAAAATGTATATTCAATTGACAAAGCCTTACAATTAATGGAAATGATAAAATAAAATCAATCTCTTTTTAGAAGAGTAGATTACATCTTTAAAATCTTGAAATTAACTTCTCTATTATTTATTTTCAATTTAAATAAATAAGTGCCTAATGCAAAATGGGAAAGATCAACATTCGTAATTAGATCGTTTGATTTAGTTATAAATAGTAATTGCCCTTGCAAATTATATACCGCTACAGCTGTAATTAAATCTTTGGAACGAATCGTTATGACGCCATTAGTTGGATTAGGAAAATAGCTGTAATCCAAAAAATCATTGCTCACTTCTCCCAGTGTGCCTGTACAAGAAATGGTTGCATTCCAACCAGGAGCGGTTTCAAATTGATCAGATACAAACTTAAAAGTCAGCGATCCATCAAAGGCGGTAGAATTAAATACCCCCGGATTGGAACTCCCTGTTAATCCGCCTAATGTTAATGGTGCCGAAAATTCATCTGGACCATTATAAACATACAAATAATCATAATTATTTTCTAAGTTAAAACTTGTAAATGTAGCTCGTAGTTTCAAGCCAAGATTATTTGGAGTCATAGTCCTCACCCATGATTCCATGTCAGTATAATTTGCAGAAGACCCTCCAGTATCGGTAAAAGACACAGAAGCGCAAAAATTTATTGCTGAAGTGGCTACTATTTTTTCTCTAATAGTTGGTTCTATTTCAGAGCACAAAGGTCGTATTCGGATGATATAATAGGTATTCGGATTTAATCCTATAGCCGTGTAGCTTTTAGTTGTCACGGTATTCCATAATAGCGATGGAGATGAAAATGGAGAAACAGACACTTCCCAAGCAACTGAAGATCCCAAATCATCCCAAATTACAACAATTGAATTGGAAGAAACAGTGGTTGGCGTAATGCCAACAACTGTATTTGGGCAGCTACTTACACAATCTAAGCTGAGGCAAGTTGAAGCGTTTACATTTTCCAAAATTAACTCGGCTGGTTGAGGTCCAAGTCCATTATATAAACCAATCCCTACTCCTGAAATTAAATGGCAATAGCTCATAATAGTGCCTTTTTCAACTGTAGATGGAATGGGTCCAACTGGACAGTTGCCTTCGGCATATCCGGCTTGAGTGCCACAGCCATCTATGGCTGTATTGTCGCCGTTCCACACACAAGAATGCGTGTGCCTTGAACCAAGTAAATGACCAAACTCATGTGAAATTACTTGTATGGTCCAAGAATAAGTCGGTACAGTTTGGAAATTAATATTTACATCAGAATAGCTATAATTTAATTCCGTACACAACCCGTCAATAGTTACAGCAACGCCCCCCAAACCCCCTGGGTCTATTCCAACTAATTGCCCTAAGTCACCGTCAAAAATTGGAGTATTTTGATTGAAAGCACTCAAGTAGGCGCCCGAATCAGTTCCGATCCCTTCATAAGGGTCTTGTTCAGACCAAATAAAAATTGATTTTAGCCCAATTGTAATTCCGTCATTACTATATAAAGTTTGTATGTTGTTGAATACAGATGTCATCCAATTTGTGGTTGTTGAAATGCTACTTTCGTTTTGAATAAACAAATCGTTATCTACTTCAAAATAAATGGAAACACATCTGTCACCGCTATTAACCGCCCTTATTTTTTCAGTTCTTCGCGTGGCCTCGCCTTCTTTAGTGGAGCAATCAAAATCATTTAAAATATTCAAGTTAAGGTCAGAGTAAATAATATAATCTGTTTGATTTCCCTTTTTATCTAATTTCCCAATAACTAAATTACCATAGGTAGCACTAGAAATGATACCATTTAACTCCCCGTTAAAAAAATTAAAAGTAGCTATTGAGTTAGGATCCGTTTTGATTATTCCTCTGTAATAAGCCCCTTTTTGATATATGATGTTTTTTCCTGCATTGGAATCAACATGAAATCCTTCTAAAAGAGGATTCACTTTATATAATAACAGGCTAATATTTTGATTTTGATACGGAATATTCAGCTCAATTGTTTCATATTTATGGGTAAGGATCTGGTTTACTCCCTGAAAATTAATTGCAGCCAAAGTGGCGTCTTTAACAATTGAATTAACCGGGTTTTCATCCGTGTTTTTTGTTTCAAACAATACCGATATAGTTTTAAAAACAGCTTGGGTTGAAAGCAATTCAGAGACATTCTGCGCCACTTTTTTTTGACCAAAAAAAGGCACGCTTAAAAATAACAGCCCTATAAATATAATTTTTTTCATGAATAAGCCTTTCTAAAACAAATGTAAATTTATAGAATTTTGATACTAAAAAAGTACAGTCTTGTAACTTTAAGATTTGTTGAATTAAAAATGATAAAAAGCATCTGTAATATGTTCTACCTCAAATTTATTCTCATTATTAAATATTGCAATAATATCAAATCGAATGTCTCCATCTAAATCGTTAGAAATTATATAAGCATCTACAGCTTTCACAAGCAATTGGATCTTTTTTGGTGTTACAAAATCCTGTGGCAAACCAAAATCCAAACTTGAACGTGTTTTCACTTCTACAACCACAATTAAATTATCTTTTTGAGCAATAATATCAATCTCTGCTTTTTGAAATACAAAGTTTGTTTCTACTATTTTATAGCCATTCTCTTTTAAAAAAGCAACAGCCAATTCCTCTCCTAATTTACCTAATTTATTATGTTCCGCCATTTTATTACTGGTGTTTAAATGAAGCATATAGAAATTAACAAAAAGTCACGATGCTTTTAGATGTATTAACTTCAATGGAAATCTGCCTTCCAAGAATAAGTGCTCTATTATCGCTTATATGCCCCGCCGGAAAATTATAAATAACAGGAATATTTAGAGCTTTAACAAATTCATCTATAATTTCTAACGCATTTTTCCCCCAAGGGATTTCATTGTCTTTCATTTCAGTCATTCCGCCCACAATAATCCCTTTTAAATTATGGAGACAGCCATTTCGCTTCAAATTCATCATCATGCGGTCAATATGGTACAAATACTCGTCTAAATCTTCTAAAAACAAAATTTTGTTTTCACAATCAACAGCAGAGTCGGACCCCAATAAACTGTAAATTATTGAAAGATTTCCGCCAACCAATTCCCCAGTTGCTTTACCATTATGATTCATAGAATCGGACTCTAAAATATAGTGTAGTTTATTTCCAAATAAAGCATCTCTCAGAGTTTTTATGGCCGCATCTGAAGCTTTGGGTATAGATATTGGCATTGTAGCATGAATTGATTCTATTCCCAATTGATTTAGGTGACTATGCAAGACCGTGATATCACTGAATCCAATTAACCACTTTGGGCATTTCAAGAATGAAGTAAAATTGAGATGATCAATTATCTTAACGGTTCCATACCCTCCGCGAATACACCAAATGGCTTTTATTTTTGGATTATCTAATTGCTCTTGTAAATCGGCAGTTCGTTGGGCATCAGTCCCGGCCAATTGATGATATTCTAGCCCAATTGTTTTGCCCAGTATATAATTTAATCCCCATAGTTCCAATAAATCAATAGTTGGTTTTAGATTATCATCAATGTTTTTTCGTGCTGTAGAAACTAAAGCAATAGTGTCGCCTTTTTGCAGATAGGGTGGAGTTATCATTGTTTTTTGGTTATAGAGGAATGACGTTTTGAAATTAAAGATTTTAACTTATTTCCAAAATTAACTGACTCAAAAGTAAACAAATCCCTATATTAATTAATCTATTCATGGCTAAAAAATACTTATTTTTGCATTCCCTATGTAACAATTTAAGTTGCTAAAATATTATTACAATGACAGATAATCCAAAGCGATATACCATAACTGCTGCTTTGCCCTATACAAATGGACCCATTCATATTGGCCATTTAGCAGGCGTTTATATCCCATCCGATATTTATGCGCGCTATTTAAGATTACAAGGAAAAGATGTAGCGTTTATTTGTGGTAGTGACGAACATGGTGTGGCTATTTCCATGAAGGCAAAAAAAGAAGGTATTTCACCCCAAGAAGTTATAGATAAATATGATGGAATAATCCGGAAGTCTTTTATTGATTTTGGGATTTCATTTGACAACTATTCTCGTACCTCATCTCCAATTCATCACGAAACTGCGCAATCGTTTTTTAAAAAATTACATGACAATGGTGATTTTATTGAACAGGAAACCCAGCAGCTATATGATGAAAAGGCAAATCAATTTTTAGCCGATAGATTTGTTGTAGGAACCTGTCCAAAATGTCAAAATCCGGAAGCTTATGGCGACCAATGTGAACGTTGTGGGTCAACATGGAATGCCACCGATTTAATAAACCCAAAGTCAACAATTACTGGAGATGTACCTATTCTAAAATCAACAAAACATTGGTTTTTACCGTTAGAAAGGTATCAAGATTTTTTAACCAACTGGATATTAGTAGACCACGCTAAAGACTGGAAAATAAATGTAATAGGCCAAGTGAAATCTTGGTTGGACGATGGATTAAAACCGCGTGCCGTTACACGTGACTTAGATTGGGGTATAGACGTTCCGGTTAAAGGTGCAGCTGGTAAAAAACTTTATGTTTGGTTTGACGCGCCCATAGGCTATATTTCTGCAACTAAAGAGTGGGCTAATAGAACCGGGAAAAACTGGGAAGACTATTGGAAGAAAGAAGATACTAAGCTCGTTCATTTCATTGGAAAAGATAATATTGTTTTTCATTGTATTATTTTCCCTGCTATGTTAAAAGCAGAAGGAAGCTATATTTTACCCGAGAATGTTCCAGCAAATGAATTTCTCAATTTAGAAGGCAATAAACTTTCGACTTCAAAAAATTGGGCAGTTTGGCTACATGAATATTTGCTAGATTTTCCAGACAAACAAGATGTACTAAGATATGCTTTAACAGCAAATGCCCCCGAGACAAAAGATAACGATTTTACTTGGAAAGATTTTCAGGCGAGAAATAACAACGAATTGGCTGCCGTTTTTGGAAATTTTATCAATCGTGTGGTAGTTTTGACTAACAAATATTATAATGGAATTGTTCCGGCGCCGAATGAATTTAACGATATTGATACGCAAACGTTAGCCGAATTAAAAGCTTATCCAGCCGTTATTTCATCCTCTATTGAAAGATACAGATTCCGTGAAGCTCAAGTTGAGTTGTTGAATGTTGCTCGTTTAGGTAATAAATATTTGGCAGATGAAGAACCTTGGAAAGTGATAAAAAACAATCCGGAACGAGTGAAAACACAAATGTTTGTTGCGTTACAAATTGCCACTGCGCTATATTCATTATGCGAACCCTTTTTACCTTTTACAGCCTCTAAACTAGGCAAAATTTTAAAAACAGGTTTGATGAAGAATTTAAGCTGGGAAGACGTTTCAACCCGAAATGATTTACTCCCCGCGGGACATCAAATTGACTCGGCCGAAATTTTATTTGCACAAATAGAAGATGCCGAGATCCAAAAACAAATAGAAAAATTAGAAGCAACTAAGTCAGCAAATGCCATGGAAAATAAAATAATAGACCCTCAAAAACCTACCTCAACCTTTGAAGATTTTTCAAAATTAGATATGCGCGTAGGAACTATTTTGGAAGCCGAAAAAATGCCTAAAGCCAATAAACTTTTAGTGTTGAAGGTTGATACCGGAATTGATATTAGAACAATAGTTTCTGGTATTGCAGAGCATTTTTCCCCCGAAGAAGTAGTTGGGAAACGGGTTACTGTTTTAGTGAACTTAGCCCCAAGAGCATTACGCGGTATAGAAAGTGAAGGTATGATCCTGATGACTTCAAATCCAGAAGGGAAATTAGTTTTTGTAAACCCTGACAATCCAGAAGTAGCAAATGGAGCTTCAATTAGTTAAATGACAAATCTAAAAGTAATCGCTTTTGACGCTGACGACACACTATTTGTAAACGAGACTTATTTTCAAGAAACGGAACAAAAATTTTGTGAGTTGATGCATGATTATTTATCTCAAAAAGAAATATCCGCCGAATTATTTAAAGTTGAAATTGAAAATTTAGATTTGTATGGCTACGGCGTTAAAGCCTATATCCTTTCTATGATTGAAGCCGCATTAAAAATTTCAAATGGTACTTTAAAAATAGAAGTCGTAGAAAAAATTATTAATCTAGGTAAAGATTTGTTACAAAAACCCATTGAATGTTTAGATGGTGTTGAAGAAACACTTCGAGCACTACAAGGTAAGTATAAACTAGTTGTAGCTACAAAAGGGGACTTAAAAGATCAAAGAAGAAAATTGCACGATTCCGGATTGGGGCGGTATTTTCATCATATTGAAGTGATGTCTGATAAAAAACAAAAAGATTATTTAGATCTAATTGCGCGTTTAGAAATAGAAAAAGAATCGTTTCTTATGATTGGAAATTCTTTAAAATCGGATGTGCTTCCTGTACTTGAAATTGGAGGCTATGCAGTTCACGTTCCTTTCCATACTACTTGGGAACATGAAAAAATTAACTACGAGATAAAACACCCAAATTTTATGACGCTGGGTAAAATAACAGAAGTTTTGAAATTCTTAGTTTAAAACATTAATAAATATAGGTCCAATTAGTTCCGTCACTAATTACAGTAATGGTTCTTGAATTATCATTATACATATAAATTTGCGAAGTGCCAGTAGTAGTGTTTTTGGGAAATAAAAGTCCAGAAACAGTGGTTAATTTGGCTGTGAATGTATTATTTATATTCCTAATAAAATAAATTCTGCCAGGAACCAATGTGGGATTTGGTAATGTAAATTCTTGATCCTGCCCTTGTGGATTTATTGAAATATAAACGCCATCATTAATTGTTGTAGGTGTTCCTGAGCCAGCTAAATTTATAACTTTTACTGAAAGATTACCATTAATATCTAATGTGCTTAGTGGAGATGTTGTATTAATACCAACTTGAGAAAAGGCATAAATACAGGCAAAATTACACGCAATCATTGTGAAATAAAACTTGAGTTTATTCATGATAAAAACATTTTTCAGTAAAGGTTAAAAGTAATCAATAATTACTTTATTGTTAGAAAAAATGGAAGTATTTAATTTCGAAATCGTTTGCGTGTTGACAACTTAATTTAATAACTTTTTAAAAATAAAAAGTTGCTGAAATACATTTAGATAAACTACTTAGAAAAACGGTTACTTTTTGTGGTTGTTTACAATTAACTTAATCCAATATGTCAAGAATTATAACACTTGACTCAGGATTAATTGGAAGAAAATAAAAATATGAAGTGAAATATTTTATAACTACCATTTGTCCATAAAAAAAGCGGCAATTACTTGCCGCTTATCCTCATCCTTAAAAAATTTATTTACTTAGTAATAGAATATCATTAATAACAACTTCTGTGATATAACGCTTAATTCCATCTTTATCATCATAGCTTCTATGCACAAGCTTACCTTCCACAACAATTTCTTTTCCTTTGGTTACATACTTTTCAATTAAATCTGCTAATTTACCCCAAGCGGTAACACGGTGCCATTGGGTGTCTTCAATTTTTTCTCCTTTTTCATTCTTGTAGTACTCATTCGTGGCAATAGTTAAGCTTGCTACTTTTTTCCCTCCTTCAAAAGTTTTTACTTCTGGATCTTGTCCAACATTCCCGATTAACTGTACTTTGTTTTTCATTGCATTCATGGCTTTTAAATTTAAATTATTACTGTTAAAAAAATTTGTTGTTTGAGATTGTTATTTCAAATCAACGATGCAAAGTTGTGGCGACTCCCAAAAATTATTCGGTTAATAACCATTTACTTTCGGTTGTAAATATTTGTAAACGTTTGTAAACGGCATTTTTTTATATATTTGTTTGAATTTAAACGAATTATGTATGAATAAATGCTGTTTAGAGTGTGCAGAAAAAATCATAGGGCGCGAAGACAAAAAATTCTGTAGCGATGGGTGTAGGAATGCCTACAACAACAAAATTAATAAGGACAGTACAAACTATATGCGTAATATTAATAATAAGTTACGTAAGAATTACCGAATTTTATCCACCCTAAATGCCGACGGAAAAGCAAAAACAACAAAAACAAATCTCTTGAGTAAAGGGTTTGACTTTGAATTTTTTACCAATATGCTAAATACCGGGAACGGAAATACGTATTACTTTATATACGATCAAGGGTATCGGTTTTTAGAAAATGACTATTATCTTTTGGTGAAAAAAGAACACTAATATGAAGCAATTAAGAGAAAAATATAATTGGTTTTACTCCTTACTTTTAATTGGTGTGGTTTTTTTTATTATGTTTTATTTTATGATGCCTCAAACATATGAAGCATCTGAAAATGTAAGTCTGTCTGAATTTTCTACAAAGAGAGCGTTGTTTACTGTTAAAGAAATTTCTAAAACCCCGCATTATGTAGGGTCAAAAAACCATGAATTTGTTGCTAATTATCTTCAAAAAAAACTTCTAAAATTAGGTTTAAAACCCACCATTCAAGAGGGTTTTTCCATGACGGAAAAAGGAGTTTTAGTTAAGTCAAAAAATATAATAGCCGTTATAAAAGGGACTGAAAATAACTCGGCTTTATTGTTGCTTTCACATTATGATTCGGCACCGCATTCTTTTTCTAATGGGGCTAGTGATGATGCCGCCGGAGTAGCGACCATTTTGGAGGGTATTCGCACCTTTTTACACAATAAAACTAAACATAAAAACGACATCGTTATTTTATTTACAGATTCTGAAGAGGTCGGTTTAAATGGTGCTGCTCTATTTGTAACAAAACACAAATTAGCAAAAAAAATAGGTTTGGCATTGAACTTCGAAGCAAGAGGCACATCAGGCCCAAGCTATATGTTAATGGAAACCACCAATGGAAATGCAAAAATGGTAGAGGCTTTTAAAGCAGCTAACACGAAATATCCTGTTTCCAATTCGTTAATGTATAGTATTTATAAATTGTTGCCCAATGACACTGATCTGACTGTCTTTAGAGAAAAATCGGGGATTCAAGGCTTTAATTTTGCATTTATTGATAGCCATTTTAATTATCATACTTCAGAAGATCGTTATGAAAATTTAAATCCAAATAGTTTAAAACACCAAGGGAGTTACCTTATTCCGTTGCTAAATTACTTTTCAAGCGAAAGTTTAACGACTTTAAAATCTGAAAATAATAAAGTTTACTTTACTGTCCCCTTTGGATTTATAAGCTACTCTTTTGGGTGGAATTATCCATTAGTAATACTTGCCCTTTTTTTACTAATTATAGTAGTCTTTTTAGGTATAGGGAAGCATCTTTTACAATTAGATGAGTTAATTAAAAGTATAGCTCGACTCATTATCACTTTGATTTTAGTTGGGGCGGTTTCGTATTTATTTTGGAAATTAATAGTGAATATATATCCTGAATACAATGAAATTCTTCACGGATTTACCTACAATGGAAAAGATTACATTGTTGCTTTCATTAGTCTATCTATAGCACTTTGCTTTTTATTATATCAAAATACTGGAAAAAGAAACCCCGAAATGAATCACTTAGTCGCATCGTTATTGGTGTGGTTTATAATAAATATTTGTATCGTAGTCAAATTAGAAGGGGCCGGGTTTTTAGTTATTCCCTTACTATCTAGTACCCTAATGTTGGGGTTTTATGTCATTACCCAAAAATCAAATTGGATTATAAATAGTTTATTGGCAATTCCAACACTAATTATTTTAGTGCCATTTATTCAAATGTTTCCTGTTGGTTTGGGATTAAAAATTATTTATGGAAGTTCAATTATTACAGCGTTAACTTTTACGCTTTTGTTGCCAATTTTTGGTGCTTTCCCACAAAAAAAAATATGGGCATCGCTATTTTTTTTAGTTTTTATGTTTTACTTAAGTAAAGCCCATATTTCATCTGGGTTTGATAATAAAAAGCCAAAGCCAAACAGCTTAACTTATATCTTGGATAACGATACCAAAAATGCAAATTGGGCTACCTATGACCTTACCTTAGACCAATGGACCAAGACATATTTGGGGCAATCCACAAAAAAACCAACACAATCAAACTCATTAAAATTTTACAGTAAATATGGCTCAAATTTTACTTTCACATCTAAAGCACCAGTTATAAAAATTAAGCCCCCTACTGTTGAATTTATTAAGGATAAAATTGTGAACAATATACATTTTTACAAAATAAAAATTACTCCTAATCGAAAGGTAAATAGATATGATGTTTTTGTAAATAGTAGGGCAGTAATAACAAACTTGCGGGCAAATGGCGTTAAACCCATTGCCTTTAAAAGCAATATCCTCTCTGAAACAAGTAGCAAACTAGTTACCTATTATGTTGTTGATAATTTGCCGCTTGAATTGGAATTTTCAACATCGAGTTCAGAAAAACTAGATATGGAATTAGTAGAAAGTTCCTTTGATTTGATGTCAAATCCTTTGCTAAAAATGAGACAAAGAGAATCATGGATGATTTCCAAGCCGTTTGTTTTAAATGATGCTATAATCATAAAACAAAAAATAAAAGCAATGCCAATAAAAAAAGAAAAAAAGAAAGAAAAAAAAGAAATTTCTAAGAAAATAAGTCCCAAAAAAGATACTATAAATATAGAAATTGACAGTGTAAAATGACAAATCAAATCTCTATTTTAGGTTGTGGTTGGTTGGGGCTGCCTTTGGCAGATTTTTTAATAAAAAGTGGATTTGTTGTCAAAGGATCGACAACAAATTTGGATAAAATTTCTATTCTAGAAAATAATAAAATCCAAGCCTTTCAAATTGAAATACTCGAGCAAGAAATAAAAGGAGAAATTGCATCATTCCTTGAACATTCCGAAATATTAATCTTAAACATTCCTCCTAAATTGAGAAAATTTAGTGAAGGAAATTATATAAAAAAAGTTGAAACTTTAATTCCGTTTATAGAAAAATGTAAAATAAAAAAAGTTGTGTTTATAAGCTCTACCTCTGTTTATTGCGACGAAAACAAAATTATAACAGAACAAACTAAGCCAAATCCAAAAACGGAAAGCGGAAAGCAATTGCTTGAATCAGAAACTGTTTTACAAAGCAATACAAATTTCAAAACTACTGTAATTCGTTTTGGCGGGCTAATTGGCGAAGGCCGCCATCCAATTCATTTTTTAGCGGGAAGAAAAAATATAGAAAACCCAGATGCACCAATCAATTTAATTCATCAGAAGGATTGTATTGGGATTATCAAAGCAGTAATCGAACAAAATTGTTTTGGAGAAACTTTTAATGCTGTGGCCCCTTATCATCCTACTCGGAAAGATTATTACTCTAAAAAAGCGCAGCAATTAAATATTTTAGCTCCAAAATTTGAAGTAGAAAAAAACACTATTGGTAAAATTATTATGTCTGACAAATTGATAACCGAGTTGAACTATAATTTTATTTATGAATCGCTTTAAATATTCACCCGATAAAACAGCAATGCTATTCTTTTTTAATACACAAATTTAATTTTATCTATACCAAGAGTAGGGTTGACAATTTATATGATTTTTTTAAAAACATATAATTGACTTCCCAAATAAAAAATTCTATTTTAGAATTACCAGATTTTGACTCTCTTGTTAGGCTCAACATACATTCCATCTCCTGGCTTGATGTCAAACGTATTATAGAACGTATCCAAGTTTAACAACGGCACATAAGCTCTATACATTCCAGGTGAATGTGGATCTGTTTTAACTTGATTTTTCAATGCTTCGTCGCGCATTTTACTTCTCCAAATTGTAGCCCACGAAATAAACAAACGTTGTTCAGGAGTATAGCCATCAATTAAACCAGGATTGCCATTTTCTCTGATATATAACTGCAACCCGTCATAAGCTGCGTTTATACCTCCTAAATCTCCAATGTTTTCTCCCAAAGTAAATTTACCGTCAACATGTATTCCTGGAAGTGGTTCTAAAGCAGAGTATTGATCTGCCAATGCAGTTCCAAGGGCTGTAAATTGATTTAAATCGGTTTCAGTCCACCAATCTACAAGATTTCCTTCGGCATTAAATCTAGAACCTTCATCGTCAAAGCCATGAGAAATCTCGTGGCCAATCACAGCTCCAATACCTCCATAATTTACTGCTTCATCAGCCAAATAGTTATAAAATGGTGGTTGAAGTATTGCTGCAGGAAATACAATCTCATTATATGAAGGGTTATAATAAGCGTTAACTGTTTGAGGAGACATTCCCCATTGGGTCTTGTCTACAGGCTTTCCTTGTTTTTCAAGCTCTTTTTTCCAATTCCACTCGGCTATATTTTTAGCATTTAAAAAATAACTACCCCCTTCTTCCGGACTATTAACAATTAAAGCGGAATAATCCTCCCATTTATCAGGATACCCTATTTTAATTGTTAGCCCATTTAATTTTTCTATTGCTTTCGCTTTAGTTTCATCAGACATCCATACCAAATTATTAATTCTATTTTGATACGCACGCATCACATTCCTTATCATTTTAAACGCTTTATCCTTCGCTTCAGCAGGAAACTTTTTCTCTACGTATAATTTCCCTAATGCTTCGCCAACTGTTCCGTTTACAACTTGTAATGCTTTTTCATGTCGAGGTCTTTGCTTTAATGCTCCCGTTAATGTTTTCCCATAAAACTCCCAATTTGCCGATTCCATTTTAGTGGATAGCTGCGAAGCAGATCCTCTAACTAACATCCAACGCATATAAGCTTTCCAATCGGCTACTTTATTATTTGTGAAAATGGTTTGCAAAGCCGCCATATATCTTGGCTGACTTACGATAATAGTATCTAATTTTTTAAATCCAACTTCTCCTAAATACGTATTCCAATCAATAGCTGGAACCATTTTTTGTAAATCTGAAATAGCTGTCGGATTATATTGCTTTCTTGCGTCTCTTCGTTCAACACGATCAAGTCTTGGACGAGACATTTCAATTTCTAACGCCAGTACTTTAGCAGCATTTTTCATAGCTTGCTCTGGGTTTTCTCCCAAAAACTCAAGCATTTTTGCAATATGAAGTAGATATTTTTCTCTTTTCTCTTTAGAATCAGCATCATCAGAAAGATAATAATCTCTATCAGGCAAACCCAAACTGCCTACGCCAAGGGTCACAACATTTCGATTGCTATTTTTGTCATCAGCACCTATTCGAACCCCAAAAAAACCAACACCGCCTCCCTTGGCTTCTTCCTGCATCATTAACTTTTGCAAATCTTTAATATTTTTTACAGCATCAATTCTAGCCAAATATGGAAGTAAGGGTTTAATCCCTTGCTTGTCCCTTGCTATTGTGTCCATAGCAACTTTATACATATTTATGGCTTTCCCTTGATCTGTATTTGAATTGTATTTAGGATTATTTGCAGCATCTTTTAAAATCTCCAAAGCGTCTTTATCCGTATTTTGACGTAATTCGTCAAAACTACCCCATCTTGTTTTATCTGCTGGGATTTCTGTGTTTTTTAACCAAGTCCCATTAACAAAATTGAAAAAATCGTTCTTTGGACTTACTGATGTATCCATTAATGATAGATCTATTCCAGGAACTTTTTTTTGAGCATTACTCTGAAAAGCGTAGGAAATAAAAATTGCTGCACATAGGGTTTTTGAGAGAAAAGTAAACTTCATGTTGAGTAAATTTATTTTTATTGTTGGTACAAATTTATTATTTAAAATCGGTTAAAAAATTTTTTAACAAAAAAAGTGGATTGTGCTTCAAAAAGTAATGCGACACAACTTGCTTTTGTATTTTTGCAAAAAAAACCAATGCGATCCATAATTAAAAAATATAGGGTTTTCATAACTACATTTGTAATTTTTTCTATTGTAACAATAGCATTGTTTTACAATGTATTAAAACCAAGTAAAAAATTACCTGTTTATAATCCCGCTGATGTTAATCCTGAACTAGTAGATTCAACCGTCCAATATATTGCTAGAGAACATAAAATTGCGGACTTCTCTTTTGTTAATCAAAACGGAAAAGTCATCACACAAAAAAACTATGAGGGAAAAATTTATGTTGCTGATTTCTTCTTCACTACATGTCAGTCTATTTGCCCAATCATGACTACAAACATGATTGATATCCAAAATGCTTTTATTAATAATCCAAAAGTAATGCTATTGTCACACACAGTTACACCAGAAATAGATAACGTATCTGTTTTAAAAAAATACGCTCTCAAAAAAGGCGTTATAGACGCTAAATGGAATTTGGTCACCGGTGAAAAAGCAAAAATTTATGCCATGGCAAGAAAATCTTATTTAGCAGTTAAGATAGGTAAGCCGAATGAACTTTATGATATGGTACACACTGAAAATTTTGTGTTAATAGATGACCAAAAGCGAGTGCGCGGTTTTTATGACGGCACTAAAAAAGAGGAGGTCAATCGCTTGATTGAAGATATTAATTGGCTCTGTGAAAGCAAATCTAAATAATGCTAAAAAAATTAAATATAAAAGCCCTGATTTAATATTTAGAAATAACTAAAAGATAAATTGTGAATTTATGATTACTTTTGTAATCTTAATTTAATCTAAATAAGCATTGAAAACCACAGTAGATTTATTGCAAATTGGTGACATTGCCACAATAACGAATGTTGATTTAGACAAAATTCCATTAAAACTATTAGAAATGGGATGTTTCCCAAACAATACCTTGGAAATTATCCAAATTGCTCCGCTTGGCGATCCAATTTATTTAAATGTTAATAATGGATCACACATTGCTATTAGAAAAGACATGGCGCGGGAAATTGAAGTAGAAATTGAAGCTAAAGATTAGGAAAACATGAGCATTCAAAATATCACCGTTGCGTTGATTGGAAATCCTAATACTGGAAAAACCTCTGTCTTCAATGAGTTGACCGGATTAAAACAACAAGTTGGAAATTATCCGGGGATAACCGTAGAAAAAAAATTGGGATTTTGTAAACTAACCCATTCTATAAAAGCAAACATACTAGATTTACCCGGGACTTACAGCCTAAATGCGAGTTCAATTGATGAAAATGTAGTAATTGAATTACTGCTAAACAAAAAAGATAAACTATTTCCCGATGTAGCCGTTGTAATTACAGACATTGAAAATTTAAAAAGAAATCTATTACTTTTTACACAAATAAAAGACCTTGAAATTCCGTCTATCCTAGTAATTAATATGGTAGATCGCATGAAACCGAAAGGGATTACTCTTGATATTCCATACCTAGAAGACCAATTAAAAACCAAAATTGTATTAGTCAGTACCAGGAATGGGGTTGGGATTGAAGAATTAAAAACACAGATAATAAATTACAAATCGCTTTCAAACAAACCTTGTCTCAATGCTTCAAGTATCGACATTGAATATTTTGATAAATTAAGAAAAACATTTCCTAATCAGTTACTTTATAAACTTTGGCTGGTAATCACACAGGATGTAAACTTTTTAAATCTTGAACGAAATGAAATTCAAAATTCATTTACAAAATCACATGCCGATTTAAAAAAATTACAACAAAAAGAAACCATCAAACGGTATCAATTTATTAATAACACACTTAAAATTGGTCAAACCATAGACTCAACTAAAGGTAGCGGATTAAGAAGTAAATTAGACAAAATTTTAACCCATAAAATTTTTGGCTATGCTATTTTCTTCGGAATTTTACTTTTAATTTTTCAATCCATTTTTGATTGGGCAAGTATTCCAATGGAATTTATAGACCGTTCATTTGCCAATTTGGCTAATTATGTAAAGACGCATTTACCAGAGGGGGAGTTTACTAATCTAATTAGCGAAGGAATAATCCCAGGTATTGGTGGTATTGTCATTTTTATTCCACAAATTGTTCTCCTTTTCCTATTTATTTCTGTGCTGGAAGAAAGTGGTTATATGAGTAGAGTTGTTTTTTTAATGGATAAAATAATGCGCCGATATGGCCTCTCTGGTAAAAGTGTTGTGCCATTAATTTCGGGGACGGCATGTGCCATACCGGCAATAATGGGCTCAAGGAATATAGAGAATTGGCGGGAACGTTTGATTACAATTTTAGTCACGCCATTCATAACTTGTTCGGCTAGACTTCCTGTATATGCAATTCTAATTGCATTAATTATTCCTGATAATCGACTATTCGGGGTTTTTAGTCTTCAAGGGGTAACCCTAATGATTTTATATCTATTAGGTTTTGCGATGGCGATTTTTTCAGCTTATATTCTTAATAAAATTTTGAAAGTTAAAACGAAATCGTATTTCGTTATTGAGATGCCTAATTATAAATTACCCCTTCTTAAAAACGTAATTATTAATGTAATCGAAAAAACAAAATCGTTTGTGTTTGGTGCAGGAAAAATTATCCTGGCTATTTCAATTGTTTTGTGGTTCTTGGGTTCCCATGGTCCGAATAGCAACTTTAATAATGCAGAAAATATAATTCTAAACAAAGCGAAATCCGAAGGCACAAAACTTAAAAAAAGTGAAATAGATAACTTAACAAGTACCTATAAACTTGAAAACTCTTATATAGGGAAAATAGGTAAGACTATCGAGCCCATATTGAAACCCTTAGGTTATGATTGGAAAATAGGAATAGCAGTCGTTACATCATTTGCGGCTCGAGAAGTTTTTGTAGGGACATTAGCCACTATTTATAGTGTTGGCAATAGTAATGATGAGAGTACAATTAAAAGTAAAATGCAGGCCGATGTACATAAAGATGGAACCAAAATATTCAACTTTGCAACCGGAATTTCTCTCTTATTGTTTTACGCTTTTGCAATGCAATGTGCTAGTACTTTGGCTATTGTGAAAAAAGAAACAAATACATGGAAATGGCCAGTTGTCCAATTAATTTTTATGAGTGGATTTGCCTATATAACTGCATTTATAGCATATCAAATTTGTAAATAAATTTCTTATTTATATTTTGTCTAAATAAAAATAAGGGTTATCTTTGCCAAAAATTAATCCTTAATAGAAATGCGGAAACACCTTTTTCCCCTTTTGCTCCTGTTTTATGCAACTGCATTTTATGCGCAAGATAAATTTGAAGATATAGAAAATGATACCATAAAAAAACTTTCTACTGTTATCATCACTGCTAAACAACAAAGTCCAGAAAGAATGCCAGAGATAAAAGAAAATGTTCTTTTTTCGGGTAAAAAAAACGAAGTGTTAAAACTTTCAAATATTAACGGAAATTTTTCAACTAATAATGCGCGGGAGATTTTTTCGAGAGTTCCTGGAGTGACAATTTGGGAAAATGAAGGTTCTGGAATTCAGATTAACGTTGGCGTCAGAGGTTTAAGTCCAAACAGAAGTTGGGAATTAAACACAAGACAAAATGGGTATGATATTTCATCGGATGTTTTTGGTTATCCAGAAGCATATTACAATCCCCCGTTAGAAGCAGTAGAAACTATAGAACTGGTTCGTGGTGGTTCCTCTTTACAATTTGGCCCACAATTTGGCGGAATGCTAAATTATGTGTTAAAAAGAGAAACCAAAAAGAAATTTTCTTTTGAGACACAAAATACTGCTGGAAGTTATGGTTTGATGAGTAGTTATAACGCCATTGGCGGTAATTTTGAAAAATTCTCCTATTATGTGTACAATCATTCTCGTAGCGCCGACGGTTGGAGAGAAAATAGTGAATATACAGTAAGAAATACTCATGCCTTTGTGGAATATCGATTCACAGAAAACACCAAAGTTTCAGCTGAATATACCAATATGGATTATCAAATGCAACAAGCTGGTGGTTTAACTGACGAGCAATTTGATAACAATCCGCAACAATCCGCAAGGGAAAGAAACTGGTTTGGTACGCCGTGGAATGTGCTTTCGATAAATTTTGACGCCAAAATAAGTGACAATTTTACTTCCAATACAAAACTTTTTGGCCTTATTGGCGAACGAAATAGTGTTGGTTTTACAGCTACGCCAAATATCGAGGATGCCATAAATCCTGCAACAAACAATTTTGCAAATCGTAGAGTAGATCGTGATTATTATAAAAACTTTGGGTTAGAAAATCGAAACATTTATAAATATAAACTAGGTAAAATCAATAATAATCTAGCCTTTGGAGTTCGTTTGTACAAAGCCAATACACAACGACTTCAAGACGGAAGAGGTACAACAGGTTCCGATTTTGATTTGTCAATAGATGGAAGGTATGTACGCGATTTAGATTTTACAACAGAAAATGTAGCGGTTTTTGCTGAAAATCAATTTAAACTTACCGAAAAATTTAGTGTGACTCCTGGTGTTCGTTATGAGTACATTCAAAATACCGGAGAAGGGCGATTTGGAATAAGCGGTGGAACTGATATCGCTTTTCCAAACAAAACAATTTCAAGAAGTCAACCTTTATTTGGTCTTGGATTAGAATACAAGTTCAGAACTACCAATATTTACGCAAATATCACACAAGCTTTCAGACCAGTATTGTTTTCTGATTTAACACCGCCAGCGGATACTGCTGTCATTGATCCGAATCTAAAAGATGCTAGTGGATTTAATGCTGATGTAGGCTTTAGAGGAACTTTCAAAAACTACTTAAACTTTGATTTTAGTTTATTTTATCTTAGTTACAACAATAGAATTGGTGTAATTAACGATCCAACACAAGGAACATTCCTCTATAGAACCAATCTTGGAGAAAGCGTCAATAAAGGAATTGAAGGATTTGTAAATCTTAATGTAACGCGCCTTTTTGAAATAGAAAAACCGTATGGTAATCTTGATTTTTTTGCTACGATTAGTTTTATTGATTCTCGATATAAAGATTTCAAAACCAATACAACTTCAGGAACAAATGTTAATTTGGACGGAAATAGAGTAGAAAATGCGCCGAGATACATTCACAATTTTGGGCTTTCATGGGGGAACAATAATATTTCTGCAACCATGCAATACAAAATGTCAGGAAGAATTTTCACCGATGCTAACAATACTAAATCTCCTGATGCTAAAGGCGTAACGGGGATGTTAAATGATTATCGTGTTTTTGATTTATCAACAGAATATAAATTCCTGAAAAACTATAATATTCGAGCTGGAGTTAATAATTTGTTGGATGAAAATTATGCTACACGAAGAGCTAGCGGTTATCCTGGTCCTGGGATTTTACCTGGAGAAGGAAGAACATTCTATATTTCAGTAGGCGCTAAACTTTAACATAAAAAGGTTCTATAAAATTAGAGCGTATTTTACCTTTGTACTATGGATTTTCAAAAAATACTGGTTTATATACTTGTGATTGTGGCGCTAGTTTTCCTTGTACGAAAATTTATTTGGCCCCCAAAGTCAAAGAAAAACTGTGGCGATGACGATTGTGGGTGTCATTAACCCAAAGCTACATCCAAAGTCATCATTACAATAAACCCTCCTATTAATCCGAGTGCGGCAATATCGGTATTTTTATCTTGTTGGGTTTCTGGAATTACTTCTTCTACAACAACAAATATCATTGCACCAGCAGCAAATGCTAAAGCATAAGGTAAAAGTGGTGTGAAAAAAGTTACTGCAACGGCACCCAAAACACCTGCAATAGGTTCAACAATAGCCGATGATTGTCCATACATAAAACTTTTCCATCTACTCATTCCCATTCTACGTAGTGGCATAGAAACCGCAATTCCTTCAGGAAAATTTTGAATTCCAATACCAATAGCCAGTGTTACTGCACCCGCAATTGATGCTTCGGGAATTCCTGCGGCAACTCCACCAAAAAGCACTCCAACCGCCAAACCTTCAGGAATATTGTGCAATGTAATCGCTAGAACCAACAATGTCGTTCGTTGCCAAGGCGATTTTACACCTTCCGTTTCTTTAAAATTAATATGTAAATGAGGAAGCAATTTATCCAATCCAAAAATAAATAAAGCCCCCAAAGCAAACCCAACTGCGGCCGGAATTACTTTTTCAAATCCTTCGCCTTTACTCATTTCAATGGCTGGCGCCAATAAGCTCCAAAAACTGGCAGCTATCATAACACCGCCTGTAAAACCTAACATTCCATCAAGCACAACCCGATTCATATTCTTAAAAAAGAAAACAAACGATGCGCCAAATGCCGTTAAGAACCAAGTAAATAATGTAGCATATAAAGCTGCTAAGATTGGATTTATACTTTCGAAATAGTCTATTATTGTTTGAAACATAATTAGTGAACGTATAAGTTAGTGGCAATTTTGTTAGATATCGTAATTTCTTTCGAATTGACTTCAACCAATAATGTGTCATCAAAACTTTCTTTTTCTTTAACTACAAAAGTGGAGCCCAAAGCAATTTTTTGTTTATCTAAATATTTCAAAAAATCCGACGAGGAATCTTTCACGCCAATGCAACGGAATTCTTTATTTAACTCAACTTCTGAAAGCAATAATTTAGACATTTTTTTTATTTCACCATTGGCATTTGGGATTGGATCGCCATGTGGATCAAAATCAGGAAATCCTAAAAAACTATCCAACTTATTGATTAATGATTCTGATTTAATATGTTCTAATTCTTCAGCAATGTCATGCACTTCATCCCAAGAAAAATAGAGTTTTTCGACCAAAAAAACTTCCCACAAACGATGTTTTCTCACAATCATTTTGGCCAAATGAAATCCTTTATCTGTAAGCGTAACGCCTTGGTATTTTAAATAGGAAACTATATCTTTTTCAGCCAATTTTTTTAGCATATCCGTAACGGAAGATGCTTTTGTTTCTAGCATCCCTGCAATAGCATTTGTGTTTACACCCTTAGGGGCTGCGTGTGAAAGATGATATATTACTTTAACGTAATTTTCTTCTGAGGTTGTCATTAATAGAAAGTTAATTTTCACAAAGAAAAGAAATTATTATTTGCTTTTCAAAATTTATTTTTAGTTTTGTCTAAAAATATAAAATTATGAAAAACATAGCGCTCTTTTCACTATTATTTTTGTCTTTATTTTGTTATTCCCAGGAAACAGAACCAATTCAAACTGATCGACCAGACCAAACAGAAACACCAGCGATTGTTCCAAAAGGCATGTTTCAGGTTGAAACAGGATTCTCTTTTCAAAAAAACAACCAAAATAATAATACCAATACATTGCCTTCCACTTTATGGAAATATGGTGTAAATGAAAATTTTGAGCTTCGTTTAATAACCGAATTTGTTTCAGATAAAATTGAAGAAAGAACTGCTTCGGGATTAAATCCAATACTAGTAGGTTGTAAAATCAAAATTTCAGATGAAAAAGGAATTATTCCAAAAACATCTTTTATTGGACATGTTTTACTGCCAAATATGGCCTCAACAAAATTTAAATCTGAATATTTTGCGCCAGAATTTCGATTCGTTATGCAACATACTTTATCCAAAAAAATGACATTCAGTTACAATCTTGGCGCCGAATGGGATGGAATCACACCCGAAGCGACCTTTATTTACACCATTACTACCGGATATTCCTTTACTGTCAAATTGGGTTCCTATATGGAATTTTTTGGATTTGCTCCAGAAAAAGACAAAGCTAACCATAGTTTTGATGGTGGTTTGACTTATTTGATTAACAACAATTTTATGTTAGATTTGTCTTCGGGTTTTGGAATCTCTAAAAATGCCCCTGATTATTATTGGGCATTGGGATTTTCATTTAGAATTTAAGATGTCACACTACCATTATATTTTTACAGGATCAGGATTATCGGCATTAATGACGGTATATGAGATGATAGTATCTGATAAATTTCAAGACAAAACTATTTTATTGATTGATCAAGATCCAAAAAAAAGCAATGACAGAACGTGGTGTTTTTGGGATGATACCTCTGCTTTTGATGCGATTTTGTCAAAAAAATGGGATGTGGCACTTTTTGCCAATGAAAACTTTCAGCGGAATCTAGACCTGAAACATTATCAATATAAAATGTTGCAGGGTTTGGATTTCTACAACATGATTTTTGACTTAATCTCAAGTAATAAAAATATCCATTTTGTACACAAAAAAGTAATTGATTTTCAAGAATTCGAAAACTATTGCGAAGTAAAAACAAGCGCAAATGGGTTGGAAGAAAGTTACACTTGTGATAAAATTTTTAATTCCATTTTCAATCCAGAACTAGTAAAAAAACAGTCGGAATATCCATTGCTACAACAGCATTTTATTGGCTGGTTCATCAAAAGTAAAGAAGCTGTTTTTAATCCTGATTTCGCCACTTTTATGGATTTTTCTGTGGAACAAAGAGGGAATACACGTTTTATGTATATTTTGCCTACTTCTCCAACCGAAGCATTATTGGAGTATACACTTTTTTCAGCTGACTTACTTGCTCCCGAAGAATATGAAACAGAAATCCAAAAATATATTCAAGAATTAGGAATTACCGATTACGAAATCCTAGAAAAAGAAAAGGGGAATATTCCTATGACCTGTTACAAATTTTGGAAGCATAACACCAAAAACATGATTAACATCGGTTCTGCTGGGGGTTGGACAAAAGCGAGCACTGGTTTTACCTTTAAAAATGTTACCAAAAAATCGAAATCGTTAGTCAACTTTCTTCAAAACGAGAATAGTGCTTCGTATGAGAAAGACTTCACAAAATTCCATAAAATGGACAAATTTTGGCTTTATGATTTACTCTTTATCGACGTTTTACATAAAAATAATGAATTAGGGTCGAAGATATTTTCTTCTCTTTTCAGAAAAGGAAATCCCACCATGATCTTTAAATTTCTAGATGAGGAAACAACGCTGTGGGAAGACGTTGTCATAATGTCAAAATGTCCATCTTTCCCATTTTTAAAAGCATTATTCCGCCGAATTGTCAATTTTAAAATTTTTAATAATTTTACTGATAATTGCCGTCAAGAATATAAAAGTTAAAAAAGCCATATCACGAAACGCTTCTGTCATTTGAACAAGTGCTTCGTTGTTTTTTTGCAAATGGTATAGCAATCTTTTCTTATTTTCTAAATCTGAAATCTCATAAGGATAACCTGGAAAAACATGCCTAATGGAAAAAGAAATCAATAAAACGGCAATACCATAGGAAAGCAATAAGTATTGCAGCGTTAATTTTAAGTTTTTTTTGCGTTGAATAATTAAATACCCAACAAAAAAAACTAGCAGTAATCCAATTTTTAAATAAAAAGTATCCAGTTTCTCTAAAAAATTCATAAAAAAAATTAATATGCAAACATTACAAATCTTTATGATTACTTTAAAAGTTACCATTAGAATTCTCTTTATCTTTGTAGCTGATTTTAACCCGAGGCGCAGCCAAATTGTATGTAGCGTAGCGGAATAAAATCTAAAATTTCTAATCTAAAATTTAAAAATATGTATCCAGAAGAAATGGTAAAACCAATGAGAGATGAACTTTCAAACGCTGGTTTTAAAGATTTATATAATGCTACTGACGTAGAAAATGCAATTAAAGCAGAAGGGACTACGCTTGTTGTGGTCAATTCAGTATGTGGTTGTGCGGCAAGAAACGCGCGCCCAGGGGCTAAAATGAGTTTAGACGGTGTGAAAAAACCAACCCATTTGGTAACTGTTTTCGCTGGTGTGGACAAAGAAGCCGTTGATGCTGCTCGTTTGCACATGTTTCCATTTCCCCCATCATCGCCAAGTATGGCTTTGTTTAAAAATGGGGAATTGGTTCATATGTTAGAACGTCACCATATTGAAGGCAGACCTGCTGAAATTATTGCTGAAAACCTAAAAGATGCTTACGAAGAATTTTGTTAAATAAACAACTCATCATTATGAAAAAGTTAATCCTCCCCTTTTTAATTGTATTAGTTTTGCTACTTTCCCAATGCTCGTCAGACACTACCTCAAATCTAACTAATACAATAATTACTGAAGAAATGCTTGCGTCAAAAAAAGCTGAAGTTATTGCATTAGTTGGCAATGCTTCATGCACTGGTAGCTGTAATTACATTGCGTTTGGAAGTAAACCTTGTGGCGGACCAAGAGAATACTTGCTTTTCTCAAGCGCAGTAAATCTTAATGAATTAGAAATTTTAGTAAACGAATATAATGAGATGGAACATCAATTTAATATTCAAACGAACGCCGTTTCTGATTGTGCGCTTGTGCTTCCGCCAAATCAAATTGATTGTATTAATGGCAACTGCGTTATAATAAACTAAATCAACAAGCACTTCTTAAACGCTGAAAAATATTTGTTTGAGTTTTTATTTCAAAAAACATAAATTTGCTGTCTAGTTCTTCCATTTAGAACTGAATTTTGTTTCTGTAATGACGCACTTGTGTGCGTTGCTAAAACGTTTATAGTATGCAACTGTACAACACTTTAAGCGCAGAAGAAAGAAAAGAGCTTATTGATCAAGCCGGCAAACAACGTCTTACGTTGTCTTTCTATGCGTATGCTAAAATTGAAGATCCAAAACAATTTCGCGACGATTTATTTTTAGTTTGGAACCAACTTGATGTGCTTGGTAGAACTTATATAGCCAAAGAAGGAATAAATTCTCAAATAAGCTTACCCGCTGAAAATATTGATGCCTTTAAGGAAAGTATAGAATCTCATGCCTTTATGAGAAATATAAGGCTAAATGTTGCTGTTGAGCATGATGATCACTCTTTTTTAAAACTAACTCTAAAAGTCCGTGACAAAATTGTAGCGGACGGTTTAAACGACGACACATTTGATGTGACCAATATTGGCGAACACTTAAAAGCATCAGCATTCAATAAGATTTTAGAGGATCCAAACACTATAGTAGTGGATTTTAGAAACCATTATGAAAGTGAAATTGGCCATTTTAAAGGTGCAATTACTCCAGATGTCGAAACATTTAGGGAAAGTTTGCCTGTTATTAAAGATCAACTTCAAAATCACAAAGAAGATAAAAATATAGTTATGTATTGTACGGGTGGAATTCGTTGTGAAAAAGCATCTGCATACTTTAAACATAACGGATTTAAAAATGTATTTCAGCTTGAAGGAGGAATAATAAATTATGCCAAACAAATAAAAGAGGAAAATTTAGAAAGTAAATTTATAGGTAAAAATTTTGTTTTTGATCATCGCCTTGGTGAACGCATTACCGATGATATTGTTTCGCAATGCCACCAATGTGGCGAACCCTGCGACAATCATACAAATTGTGAAAACGAAGGATGTCATATATTATTTATTCAATGTGATGTTTGTAAATCAGTAATGGAAAATTGTTGCTCAATTGAATGTAACCAAATTATTCATATGCCTTTAGTAGATCAAATAAAATTAAGGCGAGGAATTAAAAATGGGAATATGATTTTTAGGAAAGGCAAGTCAGATAAGTTAATTTTTAAACACGCTGGAGATCTCTCTAACATAGCGCTAGCAAAAGCAAAGCCTGTGGCTACAATTCGTCAAAAAATAAAAGAAAAAAAGGTGTTAATTGGTAAAGCCGAACACTACTATTCAAAAGCAGGCATAGCCCTTTTTATGGTAGAAAAAAACGAAATATTAGTAGGTGACACAATTCTAGTTTCTGGGCCAACAACAGGAAATCAAGAATTTATTTTAAAATCTATGTTTGTAAATGGAATTGAAAAATCAACGGCTAAAATTGGAGATAAAGTAACTTTTGCAGTCCCTTTTCGAATTCGATTATCTGATAAGTTATTCAAACGAATTTTATAAAATCCCAGAATTTCATTATGAATACCACAATGAAAAATTAAATGTTGTAAATTATTTTTTTAAAATACTATATTTACAAATTAATTGTTTTATAAATCATAAGTTGCTTTACGCAACATCACCTATATAATTATGGCTTGTCAAAGTTGCTCAACATCTGATGGTAGCGCCCCAAAAGGTTGCAAAAATAACGGAACTTGCGGAACGGATAGTTGCAATAAACTTACTGTTTTTGATTGGTTAGCCAACATGAGTTTGCCAAATGGCGAAACCGCTTTCGATTGTGTTGAGGTTCGATTCAAAAACGGAAGAAAAGAATTTTATCGTAACACCGAAAAACTAACACTTAGTATTAGTGATATTGTTGCTACTGAAGCTTCCCCTGGTCATGACGTTGGGATAGTAACACTTACGGGCGAATTGGTTAAAATCCAAATGAAGAAAAAAGGGGCAAATCACACCAACACTGACATCCCTAAAATATATAGAAAGGCTACTCAAAAAGACATCGATATTTGGTCGGCAGCTCGGGATAAAGAAGAACCTATGAAGGTTAAGGCACGAGAATTAGCAATCATTCACAAATTGGAAATGAAAATCTCCGATATCGAATATCAAGGTGATGGCTCAAAAGTTACTTTCTATTACACCGCAAACGATAGGGTTGATTTTAGGCTTTTAATTAAAGACTACTCCCGCTTTTTCAATACGAGAATCGAAATGAAACAAGTAGGGCTAAGACAAGAAGCAGCTAGACTTGGCGGGATTGGATCTTGTGGAAGAGAATTGTGTTGTTCTACATGGTTAACCGATTTTCGTAGTGTAAATACATCTGCGGCACGTTATCAACAATTATCATTAAACCCTCAAAAATTAGCTGGACAATGTGGCAAACTTAAATGTTGTTTAAACTATGAGCTAGACACCTACTTAGATGCCTTAAAAGAATTTCCTGATTTTGAAACCAAATTAAAAACTGAAAAAGGAGATGCTATTTGTCAAAAACAAGATATTTTTAAAGGACTAATGTGGTTTGCTTACACTGATAATTTTGCCAATTGGCATGTTTTGAATATTGCTCAAGTAAGAGAAATAATCGCCGAAAATAAGCAAAATAAAAAAGTTAGTTCGCTTGAAGAATATGCTATCGAGACGGTTGCTGAACCACAAAAAGATTTTAATAATGCTATGGGGCAGGAAAGTCTCACCCGCTTTGATCAGCCCAAAAAGAGTAAAAATAAAAACAGAGGTAGAAATAAGGTGTCAAACCAAAATCCAAGAAAAGAGCAAGGACAAAATGCTAACCCCGCAAACAAAAAACCATTTATCATAAAGAAAAATGAAAATAAAGATTAGCCTGCTTTTAATTTTTTTACTAATTATTGTCGTTTCATGTGACAAAAAAAGGGTTTTTGACAAATATAAATCGGTTGGGTCTTCATGGCATATGGATAGTATTGTAACATTTGAATTGCCAAAATTAGATCCTAAAAAAGCATTTAATTTGTATATAAATGTGAGGGATAATGATGACTATCCATTTAATAATTTATTTTTAATAGTTTCCTTGGAGCAGCCCAATAGAAAAATTAAAGTTGATACGCTAGAATACCAAATGACAAATCCGGAAGGAAAACTCCTAGGAGAAGGTTTTACAGACATCAAGGAGAGTAAACTATTTTATAAAGCAAAAGCAAAGTTTTCTCAAAAGGGAATTTATAAAATCCACATTCAACATGCCACAAGACAAACTGGAAAAATAGCAGGCATAACTGAGCTAAATGGAATAACCGATGTAGGTTTTAGAATAGAATCAATAGATTAATATTATGGCAAAAAAAAACGCGGGAGTAAAAGATATAAAGTACTACCAAAATAAATTTTGGAAGCTATTTTTCTACGGGATTGCTGTGGTGGTGTTGTTTTTCGTACTAGCATATTATGGTTTTTTTGGCGGGATGCCTTCATTTGAAGATTTAGAAAATCCCGATTCCAATTTGGCTACTGAAATTTATACTTCGGACGGGGTGCTTTTAGGTAAATTCTATAGTGAGAATAGACAGCCTGTTAAATACGAAGATTTACCCCCTCATTTGGTTAAAGCATTAGTGGCTACTGAAGATGAGCGTTTTTACGAACATTCTGGTATTGATGCTAAAAGAACTATAGGCGTTGCTTTAAAACTAGGTTCTGATGGTGGCGCCAGTACATTAACGCAACAATTAGCGAAATTATTATTTCATGGCGAAGGATCAAATTTTAAACTATTTAGGGTTATTCAAAAAGTAAAAGAGTGGATTATTGCCATAAAATTAGAGCGACAATACACAAAAAATGAAATTATTGCAATGTACCTCAATAAAGTTGATTTTGTAAATACCGCTGTTGGAATTCGGTCTGCTTCTAAAGTTTACTTCGGGAAAGAACCAAGTAAATTAACTATTGATGAGTCGGCAATGTTTGTTGGAATGCTGAAAAACCCATCTTATTTTAACCCCTTACGGCGTATTGAAAAAGTAAAAAATCGCAGAAATACCGTTTTAGGCCAAATGGTTAGAAATGGCACTTTAGATAATGCGGCCAAAGAAAAATTGAGCATGGAACCGATTGTTTTGAATTTTCATCCAGAAAACCATACCGATGGAACCGCAACTTATTTTAGAGAGTACCTCCGTAATTACAT
>Ga0049083_10000052_pt1 | contig 29548 bp, 27 predicted proteins | sample GreLakmeMI27MSRF_FD_66719 | JGI IMG/M metagenome (GOLD analysis project Ga0049083, IMG submission 66719) | Freshwater lentic microbial communities from great Laurentian Lakes, MI, USA - Great Lakes metaG MI27MSRF | ecosystem: Environmental > Aquatic > Freshwater > Lake | place: Great Lakes...
GTAGACCTTGCCAAAGGAGCCTTCGCCCACGAGCTCGATGATCTGCGTTGCAGGCGCGTGCACGGACGGTGCGTCAGGTCACCGCGGGAGCTGTGGGCGCAAACAGCAGGTGATGATACGAGCGTGCCGCTACACGCAGAGCCGCGGGCGCTGGCAGTGCGAGCAGTCCTGCGCGGTTCGCAAGCGTGGGCGCAAGGAGTCGCGTGGCGCACGTTGTAGTTGTCCATGGCCCACGGCGCGCGCTGGAGCGCCGCAGGGGGGCAGTGCAAGGGCACAGGGAGGCAGCAGCGCAAGCGCGAGCGGTGTGCCCCAACTGCCTCACCCCGCCTGCTTCTCACAGCGCCAAGGCGCAACACCGAAGGAGGCGCGTGGGTTGAAAACGCAACAGGGCGTCGAACGGTCGAACATGGGTTGAACAGGCTGAACAGGAACAGCAGCAGCAGGCGTTCCACGTTCGATGTTTTGTCGACTCGCCCTCTGCTCCTCTTTGGCCACCCTTTCAGCGCGCGTGCACTCACTGAACGCCTTGCCATGGGCTCCGCGGGCAAGCAGCGCGGCAAGAAGGCGTGGCGTTCCATCGACGCTTCCGCGGTTGAGGACAGCTTTGCAAATGCAGCCGCCGCCGCGAAGTCGGGCGCACACGTGGGCTCGCTGCCCGACGAGGCTCTGTTCTTCGTGGACACCCAGCCGCGTGAGGGTGCGCCAGCCCAGCTGTGGGCTGTAGCCGTCGTCGTTAGGGCCGGCGGCTGAGCGCTCGTGCAGCTCCCCGTCTGTCTCGCAGGGCGCGCGTGGCGGCCAAGGCGCCCATGAAGGTAGACGCCATCCTGGCGCGCAACCCGCTGGTGAACTATCCGGTGCCTGTGGCCGGTCGCGAAAGCAAGGCGCTCGTGCCAGCGTCGGAGCTGGCGCGGCCAGCCTCCGCACGCGCGCGCCCCGCCCCGCCCACCCGCCCCACCCAGAAGGCACAGGCGGCGTATGACCTGTGGGACGACCACGCGCCGCAGGCGGCTCCCGCGCTGCGCGCCTGCAAGCGTGCGCAGACGCGTCCTCTTCCTCCTCGCTCTCGCTCAGTGCCTGCAGCGCCCCTAGAGCTGCCACACCCGGGCGCCTCGTACCACCCAGACGACGGGCAGCACCAGGAGCTGCTGGCGGCCGCTGTGGCTGTCGAGCACATGAAGGCTCTGCAAGCTGAGTGCAACCCTGTTCGCCCACCCGCGATGGGCGCGCGCGTGCGCGCGCAGTTTCACTCGGAGATGTTCCTGGCGCAAGGCGGCGAGGAGTGCGAGGAGGCGCTGGAGGGCGGCGAGGAGGAGGAGATGGGAGGGCCGGCTGCGAAAAAGCAACGTAAGTTGGCCAAGAGCGACCGTAACCGACAGCTGCGCGCGCGACAGCAGCGCGCTGCAGAGGCTGCGGCGCGCACGGCCAAGGCTCAGCGGCGTGACCTGGCGGAGCTGAAGCGGCTTCGTGGCGAGCTGGACGCGCAGGCCGCCGCCACCGCCGAGCGCGCCGCTCGCCGCACCTCCGCTCGCGCTGAGCGCGCGCTCACGCAGCCCGCGCGCCTGGGCCGCCACCGCTTCACTCCCGCGCCCATCGCCGTCGCACTCAGCGAGGAGGTCACTGGCAGCATGCGCAGCCTCGCGCCGGTGCCCACTCTGCTGCGCGACCGCTACCTGGCGCTGCAACGCACTGAGAAGATCGAGCCTCGTCGCGAGGCCAAGTACAAGCGCTCTCGCAGCTACATTACGTACGAGCCGGGTGCGCGGGGCGCCAAGGAGCTGGAGATGGCGGCGGCCATTGCGGAGGCGCGACGCGCGGGCACCGCGGACCAGGGCGGGCCGGGCGCGTGAGCCAGGCTTGGTGATGAGTTGTTAAATAGCTAGCACCAGAGCAGAATACAGGATTAGGGAAGCGAGAAGAGCAGGGTGCCATCGCAGGCGCACACCCTCTTCGTGTTGCTTCCCACCGCCGCCGCGCGCGCCAGCACTGCAGCGGCGAGTCGTTGTGGGGTCTGCGTCTCCTGAGGGGCGCCTAGATGCACCACTGCCGCGCGGCCAACAACCTCCCAGGCACGCAAGCCCTGCAGCACCGCAGAGGCGGCGCAGGTTCCCGCCTGCGAGGCGCTTGCGGCGAGAAGCAGTCCCTCGGGCGCGGAGGGGGCGAAGGGGAGAGGGGCGCCGGTTGAGTCCGCGCCCCCAGAGAGGTCGCCGCTGCTGTGCACCGCCACAAAGAACGCCTGCCCAGCCTCCAGCCCGCTCAGCGACACCTCCACGCGGGCGGAGTGAGCTGTTTGGGCGCGCGTGAGGCTCACAACGGAGTGACATGCTGTTAGAGCTAACACGACGCGGCGCATACCTGACAGCTGCGCCACTCTCAGCACGCCGCACAAGCTGCCGGTGCCGTAAGCTGCGCCTTTGAACTCGGCCACGCAGGCTGCGTTTTCGTGGGGCGGACCCACGTGCGGCGGCACGGCCGTGAAGTCGCCGCTGCCGATCAGCCGAGCGGAGAAACCTCCCCTCGCAAGTGCGTCAACGACGGCCTCTACGCTCGCCTCGCCCTCCACCACCACCGTGCCGTGCTGCAGCGAGGTGCTGACGGACGTAACGGCGGGCAGACTGCTCAGCGCTGAACGTACGGATGACTCGCATGCGGCGCACGACAGCTCCTCCACAGCGTACTCGCGCCTCAACAGCGGCGCAGGAGCAGCCTCGCACACCATGGAATACAGCGCAGGGGAAGGTGGGGCGATTCGCAATTTTGCCGTCGTACGTCGTCCGACGCGCGCGCACGAGCTAGAAGCCTAACCTGTGTGCGCCCCGCCTTCTAATCACTCAGCGCGATCAGAGCGCCGTGCTGCGCCATGCAGCAGTGTGCGTCACTGCGGGGAGCGCTGTGCGCCCCCCCCTCCCGCTCCCCCTGCGCCCCTCTGCGTCGCCGCGGCACAAGGAGCGCCCCGGGCGCGTGCGCCTCCGGTCGGCGTGTGGGCCACGTGGAGCGTAAGACAAAGGAGACGAGTGTTTCGGTGACGCTGGACCTGGATGGAACCGGCGTTTGCCACGCAGCCTCTGGAATCCCCTTCCTAGACCACATGCTTGATGTGCGTGCCCTCAAAGCCGCCGGGGGCCTTCGCATAGCGCGAGCTTGAAGGTCTCAGGGGATGCCGCTAGGTCTGAGCTCTGCTCTCGCACGCAGCAAATCGCGTCTCACGGCCTCTTTGACGTCACCGTGAAGGCCGTGGGCGACCTGCACATCGACGACCACCACACGAACGAGGACATCGCGCTGGCGTTTGGCTCTGCGTTAGCGCAAGCGTTGGGTGATCGAAAGGGAATCCACCGCTTCGGCGACTTCACTGCGCCTCTCGACGAGGCGCTGGTGCACGTGGTGCTGGCGCGTGCCCGGTTGCGGGAGCGCACGCGCGGCAGCACTGAGCGTATGTGCGCAGGACTTATCGGGAAGGCCGCACCTGTCTTTCGACTGCGACATCCCCACGCAGCGCGTGGGCACCTACGACACGCAGCTGGTTGAACACTTCTTCAGCAGTCTGGCCTCGACCTCGGGCATGACGCTGCACGTGCGCAAGCTCGGCGGAAAGAACAGCCACCACATCGTGGAGGCCACCTTTAAGGCGTTTGCGCGCGCGCTCAGACGAGCATGCGAGGCGGACCAGCGACGCAGCGGAAGCGTGCCCAGCAGCAAAGGAGTGTTGACTCAGCAGTGAGATCTGAGATGGTTTGCCAACTCAGTCTCGGCCTTGCTGCGTGTCTGCGCCAGGCCAGACCAGACTCACGCGTATCGGCCCTCTTTGTGCGACGATGCGGCGCCAGCAGCGTGCATGCAGAAGGAACAAGAGCGAGTAGATTCTAGGAGTTCTGATGGGATCGTCTCTGCAGCACTAGTGCACGCAAGAGCAACTGGTAACACGCAGATGAGCGGAATGGTTGATTGGAGGTCTCAGAGTGGAGTAGATGGGCCCTGGGCAGGTGGCTTGTGGGCATCCACAAGCTCGACACGGTATTTCTCCTCTTTTGCCGCCTTGATGCGCTGACACTCCGCGCGGTGCCCGGGCCAAGCCTGTGCCATACAAGCCGTGCTGCAGAACGCCGCGGATTGGCAGGCAGAGCAGGCGCGCAGCTTGCCGCCGGGGGCCTGGAAGGAGGGAATGCCGCAGCCGTCGCAGAGCTGCGGTGGTGGCACGCCCGCAGCAGTACCGCCGCCCTCCAGCAGCGCGATCAGCTGTGCGTCATCCGTGTGGGACTCCAGCGCAAAGTCAAGAGAAGTTAGCCCCAAACAGGTCGCGTTCAGATCTGCGCCAGCCGCGATGAGGACAGCGCAACAGGCGCGATGACCCTCGAAGGCGGCCCAGTGGAGAGCTGTGGCCCCGTCTGCATCTCGCATATTCACCTCTGCGGCGCTGAGCTTGTAGTCTCCGGGGCGGCCAAGAAGCATGATCAGACACGAGAGATGGCCATTGCTTGCACTTCTTATCAAGGGGTTCCGAGCGCTGTCAACGGCAGTTCGCAATGCGCCGTTGGCGAGCAACTCGCGGACGATTCGGTGGTGCCCTTGATGGCACGCCAACAACAGAGCAGTGCAGTTGTGGGGCTCGCCCGCGTTGGGGTTCTCATAACCAGGCACGCTGCGCGCCTGGACAGAGCGCACATCCACGTCGTCCAGAAAGTGAGGGAGGAAGAGCTTGAAGCACGACAGATGTCCTTGATAGGCGCTGCTGTGAAAGGCGTTGAAGCCGTCACAGTTCATGATGCGCAGATCCGTGTGCGGCAGCAGGACACGTGCAATCGGTTCGTTGTCATCAAAGACGGCCGAGATGAGGGGCGTGTTGCCCAGCAAGTCGCAAATATTAGCCGATGCGCCCAGCTCCAGCAGCTTAGTGACAGCATCCAGGTGCTGCTTTTGCACAGCAATGGCTAGAGGAGTGAATTGACTGACGTTGGCTGTCTCGTCAAGCTCTGCACCACCGCGAACCAGGGCCTCGATGACTGCGACGTGTCCATCTGCCGCTGCGTCGTGCAGTGCAGTGTAACCGACATGCGAGTGAGCTTTCACATCGGCTCCGCGAGCAATCAGTAGCGAGCAGATACGCGCGTGTCCTTCTGAGGCAGCGAGGATGAGTGCCGTATCCCCTTCTGCGTTTATCGTGTCCAACGAAGCACCGGCGTCGACGAGCAGCCGCACCGCGTCCTCTGAACCAGCGTGGGCTGCTACTTGCAGCGCAGTGCGGTTCTTCTGCTAAGGAAAGCGCGCGTTGGGCGAGGAGCCAGCGGAGAAGTGACAGCGCAGCAGAGCACAGAGGTTGTGATGCAGACAGGCACCGAAGTCGTTCAGCTTCTCGTCGTGCGACATGCGACGCAGGTTGGCAGAGAAGCGAGCAGCTTCTGCTGGGCTGGCGGCGCAGGCGGCGTCGAGCACATCCGAGCTTTCCTGGGGCAACGCGTCAGCACCGCGCCCGCCTCGACCGCCTCGTCCGCCTCGCCCGTGCATCGCGACGGTGCTGTATGGCCGCGGTGGATTCCGGGGGCGCCAAGGCTCGCGGAGGGCGTGAAAAGAGGGAGCTTGGCGATGCACTTTTAGCTGACTCATCCTGCACAACACTGCAGTCAGCCCACGCTCTCTACTGCTTGTGCCCTTTGAGCCTGAACGGCCCTGGGTTTCCACCGTCGCCGCAGTCCATAAAAACGCAGGCGCATCCAGCGACCCGAGGTGCAGGAAGGGGCACATGTTTTCCCATGGCGCTTGCCCATTGTCTCTGAATCTCCGACAGCGCTTGCACCACCTCTGCGCTGGCACCTCCGCGTCCTCGCCGTTGCGTAGGGCCGCCAGAAGGTGCCCCTGCTGCGCCAAACAGCTCCCTCTCAGTAGACATGTAGGCCTGAAACTCGTTCACCACCAGCTCCTCGTTGGCGGCGTCGTAGCCCAGCGTAGTGAGGAAGGAGCGCCAGAGGGACTGTTGCTGCTGTGACAGCGCCTGGAAGAAGGCGCGAGCGGCGGCCGCAAAGGGCTCGCTGGTGTAGAACAGCCCGTGCATCGCCTCGTGCAGCAACGTGGACAGCGCCTCCGCGCGCGCCAGGCCGCGGGGTAGCGACAGCAGGCAGAGGGAGGGAGCGCCAGTGACACTGGAGGGAGGACGTGCACGAGCGTGAGCGCCAAGGGCGCACGGTGAGGCGGTGAAACGGGAGGGAGAGCCGCACCGCCCGTCAGGTGAAGGCAGCAGGAGGCGGTTGGCGAGGAGAAGGCTGCGCAGCGCCTCCTCTGGAAGAGAGAGCGCAACGGCGGAGTCGCTGCGATGACACGTCTGCTCAGCGCGCTGCGTGCGGCTCCGCAAGCACCGCACGGTCCGCACGATGCGCTGCGCACCGTGCTGTGTTGAAGAAGCGCGCCGCGTCCGAGGCTCTGCAGTTGTGGCCGCTGTATGCAGCGACGCCCGCCGTGCGAGCACTCGCAGGCGACGCCTCTACGCGCCCACGCCCGCCCGCGTCCTCCAGGAACACGCTGAGACGCGACAGAGCAGCGCTTTGCGCGCCTCTGTCCGGAAAGCGAAGCAGATACACCCGCTGCGCGGGCAAGAGCTCGCTCTCAGACTGCCCCTCTCAGCCACGCACAGCACCGCAGCGCACCTCATGCTCCGCCCAACGAAACAGCGCGGGCGCGTCGCCAGCGGGACACTTGGCCTGCAGGCTGTCCGCCAGATCATCCAACGTTATCGCGGCTGCCAAGGCGGGCCCGCCGCCGCCGCGGCTATCAAACGGCATCAGCACATCTCGCTGCGGGCGCACGCAGCAGGCGATGGGCGCCTTGGGCTGAGAACAAAGATGCGACGCAAACGCAGCAACCATCCCACCAATCATCCCGCTCGTCTGCGTGTTACCACATGCTTTTGCGCTGAGGAGACGCGTAGCACTTCGCTGCACGCCTCTCTCTCGCCATCCCACCTGTGTCGAGGCAGCGAGCTTTGGGACCGGGCGGCAAACCAAGGTTCGATCTTCTACAGGCGGTACAACGCTCATAGCGCCCCATACATGGTGGCTGTGCCCCCCCCCTCGCTGGCGGCGGGTGGTCCCGCCATAAAAGCGGCGGGTCCTGCGCCCACCTGCGCGCTGGGCGGCCCGCCCGTGTAGTGCGCAAACAGCGGGTGATAGTCAGCCTCCCCGGACGCAGCCTTGCGCCTGAGGCCGTACGCCTCGTAGATGATCCACACGCCAAAAGCTGCGGTGGTTGCGCTGGCGAGGAGGCCGTAGAGGAGCACGAAACCGCCGCACGCGAGGCCCAGCCCAGCGACGATGTAGGCTGCCGACTCGAGACCCACCCCGAGGTGAGACAGCGTGGCAACCATCAGTCTCCCGCCGTCCAGCGGGTATACCGGCACAGTGAGGTTCAGCCAAAAGAGAAGGAACTGCAGCAGCAGCGCAAAGGAACACAGCTGCAGCCAGAAGTCTTGGTATATGGCCGCGTAGTCGCTGCTGTTCACAGTGGTGGCGCCGCTGGGGGTGGTGGTCAAAGCAGCTGCGAGCAGGGGGGTGTGAGCGCTGGGCGAGAGCGCCGCATGCCAAAGTCTCTGCGCACGCACATACGGGCACCATCTCCGCGCCCAGAACCAGCCAGAACAACCCCTGCGGGATGTGCGACAGGGGGCCCGCCAGCGCCACGAGCGTCTCCTCTGCAGCACATTGTTAGGGCAACGCTCCAGCGCAGAGCGACTCGCGGAGAACACAGCGGTCGGACGTTGCCAGACGCCACGTGTCACGCGCCTGAGACGCTGGAGCTATGCCCCACGTACGACAGGCCACCCAGCGGCCTGGGTAGGCGCCGCGTGAGCGTGCAGTGAGCGAACGGTGAGAGTGGTGAGAGAGGGTGCGTGTGCACCGCGCGCGCACCACAGCGACAAGTGCGAGATTGTAGCGCCGTAGTAGTGCGCGACCGCACAGTGGCACAGCTCGTGAACCAGAACAGAGGCTGGGAGCGACAAGTTCTCAGCTAGCGCAAGGCCGAGTGCTGCCACGCTCGCGCGGCGCGCACCGAACAGGATGGGCCCGTCCAGCAGGAAGGTCATCATTGCGAAGCGGAAGCCGAAGTATGCGAGACCTGGGGAGGCGCAGAGCAGATCAGCCAGGCACGGCCGGGCGCCCACGCTCGCTCCTGCGCTGCTCCGCGGCTTCAGCGCGCACCGATGAAGGTCTTGACGGCCAGGAAGATCGGGAACAGCGCTGCGCGTATCGCACACGACGATTCAGCGGAGCAGCGCATGCGCGCGGGCAGCGCACGCACCATGCACGCGCAAAGGGACACCAGCCACCTCAAACAGCGTGTATGTCATCGTCTCCAAGTACGACGGCGGACCGCTCTGCGAGGCGCGCACTGGCGGGGGCGCGTAGCCGGCAAAAGCCATGGCGCGGTGAGCCCAAGCCGCCGGCGGAGAGTCTTGCTGAGGAGGCGAGCGAACGATTCACACACAGAGGCGCAGTGCCCAATGCTCGTACGACAACTCGACAAAAAGAAGTTGTTACAAACGACAATACGCATTTGTCCGTCACGCCTCCTTAGTGCTCACGCGGTGCCGCCGCCACTTCCCTGGACTTCCACACCGCCATGCGGCCGCGCACACCAGCACCAGCACATGTATCGGCAGCAGCGTGCGGGCATGCACCGTTGGGGGCACCACGTAGAGCTCTGCCCGCACGATGCCCAGCACCAGATAACACGCGCGGGTGAGCAGGAACAGAGTTGCCCAGCGAGGCGGCAAGTGCATGCTGCGTGCCACGTAGCTGATGCTGACGGCCACCTGGACAATCTCAAAGTTGCTGTCCCACATCAGATCTGCGCCAGCCTCGTCCAGTCGCCAGCGCCCAACCGTGCGTAGGTGCAGCAGCGTGTGCCAGGCATAGAACAGCAACAGATTCATGGCTGGAAACGCGTGCTGCAGTAGAGCTTCCAGCCGCAGCACAGTGCTGCGCCGTCCCAGCAGCGCAACCAGCAGCATGCAGCCGTGGATGGGCAGCCATAGGCTGAAGAGCAGGGCCGCGTTGTAGAACTCACGCAACATGGACAAGGGCAGCAGGCCGCTGCGCATCGCGCGGTGCAGCTCTTCCACGCGCAGCGGTGGCACGCCCAGCAGCCATGCGCGCAGCGCAAGGATCGTGGCTGGCCATATGTGGAGGATGTGTCCTACGAGCACCCAGACCGCGACGCTGCGGCGCAGGCGGCGCGTGTCGCTGCGCTCTGCTGCGCTGCATCGTAGCGGCTGTCGCGCCAGGTGCAGACACAGCGCCCAGTGCTGTGCGTCCACGCCGGGGGGGGGCGCACAAGGCAAGCCCTGCAGCGCATTCAGGCGCGCCTGGCCCGCTGGTTGAGCGCGCAGCAACGCGTCCAGCTCGCTCACAGCACTCTGCAGCCGCGCCTGCAGCTGCTGCGTGAGGCGCCGCGCGTGCGGGTGAGTGCCCCGAAGCACAATGTCGTGGGGTGTCCACAAGGTCTTTCCCGACTTGGCCATGGGCAGATGCAGCTGCAGCGTGTGCCAGGCATGGGCTGCGCTGGCGCAGTGCGCGGTGAGCAGCTCTGCGGCGGCGCAGCCGGCGATGGCGGTGGCGGGCAGGTGGGATGCGCATAGGAGCGCAACCGAGTGGAGGGCGGCGTGTGCGTCGCCCGGCTGCGCGTGCGCGAGCAGCAAGGCCAGCAGCGTCGCCTGCTGGTCGCCGCTCTGCTGCGCGGCGAGGCCGACGCAGAGGGAGAGCGCCCCTGCTGGGGTGCGCCCAGCCACGGAAAGCACCAAGCGCAGCGTGTGGGGCAGCTTGTGACGCAGGCAGGCTGCGCACGCGCGCTGGCCCAGAGCGCCCTGGCTGTGCTCCCTCTCCCCACGCGCTGCGCCGTCGGGCTGCAGCGCCTGGCCCAGCAGCAGCAGCAGGGGCAGCGTCTGCGCCTCTGGCAAGCCGCCCAGCCGCAACCGCAGCTCCTCCGCCGCGCGCGGGCAGGAGGTGAGCAGCACCGGGCGGGGGCGCGCCGGCGGCGCCAAGGGCATGCCGCTCGGCTGCAGGTCCAGCAGCAGGCAGCCGTGGGTGAATCCGCGGGGAATGTTGTGCACCGTCAGCGTGGTACCTTCCACAGCGCAGCGCAGCAGCGTGCCGTGGGCGCGGCAGCGCAGCACCTGCCCCTCCTGCACACAACCCCGCAGCTGTACCACCACCGCCGTGTCGCGCGGCTGCAGCGCCAGGCTGCATGTGAGCGGCTGGGGCGCGCGCAGAGCGTCGTCCTGGCTGTCCTCCGCCCCCAGCCCGCAGGCGCAGGCCAACGCCTCGCACCCCCCGCCCTCGCTTCTCAGCGCCTGTACCAGCTGGGCGGCCCGCAGCGCCCCGATGGTGGGCGCCTCCACCAGCATGTCCACCGTGAGCAGCGTGCATCCCGGCTGGGCAACCCCTTGCATCGTCATCGGCTGCGCCCAGCCGCCCAGCGCCGCTCTGAGGCCCGATGGGAGCTGATCTGGAGGATGTGGGCACTTCAGGGCCACCGCCGCGTGCTGCAGCTGCCCCGCGTGCGCGCCTCCAGCCTCCAGCTGCGCAAAGGCGAAGGGCGTGCCACCCAGCCAGTCCACCCCGCAGCCGCCACCTTCGCGCAGCAAGGCGTCCAGCTCGCCGTGCAACCCGCCCGGCAGCAGCAGCCCCTCGGCGCCCTCAAGCAGCCCCGAGGTGCCCATGTCTCCGTCCAGGGAGCCCAGGAACTCCATGAGCTCAGCCTCGGGAGCGTGCGCCGGGCCCCCGGCCGCCTCCACCGCCGAATCCGCTTCGGGTGGAGGCGACGTCTGCAACGAAGGCGTCGCCGAAGCCGCCAGCAGACTCAGGCGCCCCTGGCGCTTCATCCGAAACGACTCGAGCTTAGCGGCGCAGGTGCGCTTCCGGGCCGTGAAGAAGGACAACTCGTGAAACCGAGAGCAGCTCTGGCACCTGGGCCTGCGCGTGAGCGCCCGGCTCCCACGCTGCGCGCAGGGAGACGCGCAGGGCGGGGCGCTGCGGCACGCGCTCCTGGCAAAGCAACGCACCATCTCCCCACCAAGCCATCACTGAGCGCACACTGCTCGGCGCGCAAGTGCAGCTCGCAAATGCGGTAGCGCTGGTTGTAGGCCTTGCCGTGGCTGAGGCCCTGAAGGGCTTGACCGCAGGTGGGCACCTTTTGGGCGTCAGGTGGGCAGGGAGGAGCGTCAGGCCCTCCCTGAAAGTGTCAGGCACATAGTATGTGTCGCACCTCGCAAACAAGCGGGCGCCGCGGGTTCGCGCTCAACAGCACGTGCCTGCGATTGCACTTCTCCGTTTCCTTGGCTGGCGCCTTGCGGGCGGCGAGCTGGCGTGCAAGGTCAAGAGAGGTCTGGCATATTTTCTGCACATCGCCGCCACGCACCAGCTCAGACCCGTTCCACTCCAGCTCCTCGGCAAGCCAAACCTCGTGGTTCTTGGCAGAGAGTGCACTCGCAGGGTCGCTGTCGCTCCTTTGTACGCTGCTGTCAGTCTGTGTGAGCAACATGCCCAGTGCCCGATTCATGCGACGCTGCTCCCTCCCGCCGTTCCCGTGTTTGCAGGACAGGAGAGCGTAGGAGCGGCGCACGCGGTGAAACGAACGGTGGTCGAACAACCTGCCTGGCTGATGAAGTCCTGAACAACTCAGGACCGTGGCAGTTCATCGAGGACGGCATCGCTTGTCACTGCCGGCCTCGTCTGAGGTCCCCTCCAGCTGTCTGTTCCCCGTTCGCCCCCCAGTCCTCCTTCCAGTAGGGCCACCCCGGGTGTCCCTTCCCCCGCATCGCCGCCTGCGCCTGCGCCGCCACCTGGAGCGCCTCGCCCGCCTGGATGCCCGCCGCCAGCGCCACCCAGGCACGGCCGCCGCGGCGCGCCAGCAGCGGCGGCGGCGGCGCCGCGCAGAACGGGTGACACACGGCGAATGCGGTGAACACGTCCAGCAGGTACTTAGGCGGCAGCGGAATGGGGCGGACAGGCGGCGGGGGAAAGGGCGGGTAAGGCGGGCGCGGGGGTAAGGGCGAGACACCCGCCCACCAGGCCACCTTTGGCGGGGCCACCGCCGCCACCCGAGGGGGCACCCACCCTTGTGTAGCCACCGCGCCTGCAGGAGACGCAGGCGCCATCGGCGGTGACTGCTGCTGCTGCGGCGGCGGTGGCGGCGGCGGCAGCATCGGCGGCGGCAGCGGCGGAGGGGAGGCTAACTGCACCAGCTGCGACGCCGGGCAGGCGGCGTGCACATCGGCGCAGCAGTCGCCCTGCTGGTCGCACGCCGCGTCGCAGCAGCAGCGTTCCACGCAAAGACCGCACGCGCCGGCGCAGGAAGAGGACGAGGCGCTGCTTGCCTCCACCTCGTTCACCGCGCTGTCAGCTGCTCTGCGTCGCGCCGCGCCCCTGCGCTGCGGCGGCGGCGGCGACAGTGGCGCAGCGATCGGGGTGGAGAGCTCGGGAAGAAGCCTGCGCGGCACTCGCGGCGCTCGCGCCTGCCGTGTGGGCAGTGCCTGCCCGCCCCGCGCGCGCAGCAGCGCGTGACTGTGCAGCAACGCGAGCGCTGCGGAGGCTGCGAGCACAGGTGCAGGCGCACGGGGTGCGAGTGAGCGCAGGAGGGGCTGACTGAGAGTTGCACCGCCACACGCACCCACTGTGAGCAGCAGCAGCAGCCTTGAGTTGAGGCTCCGCCGACGGATGCGCATGCGCAGCACATGCGCACCGGCGAGCACGGCGCGGAGGACGAGTTGAAAAGGGAGGAGAAGGGGGTCGCGTCAGCCAAGTCACGTCGGCGCCTTCCGAACTAGAGCTGAGATGCGCCAGAGGCGCCATCGGGACGTCTGATCTCCACAGCCTCATAATGGCGCCCAGCGCAAGGTCCAGCGCATCGACGTAGGGAGGGGTGCAGTGCAAAGCTCAGTGAGTCCGCATTTTCCAGCGCTCGTCGGTCGTTGTACGCAAGAGCAGCTGGTTAACACGCAGATGAGCGGGATGGTTGATGGGAGTTCTCAGACTAAAGCGGATGGGCCCTGGCCAGACGGCTTGGAGAGGTCGATAATGTGGACGCAGTTCTTCTCCTCTTTCGCCGCCTTGATGCGCTGGCACTCCGAGCGGTGCCCAGGCCAGGCTTGCGCCATGCATGCCGTGCCGCAGAATGCCACGGACTGGCAGGCCGAGCAGGCGCGCAGCTTGCCCCCGGGGGCCTGGGAGGAGGGGATGCCGCAGCCGTCGCAGAGCTGCGGTGGTGGCACACCCGCAGCAGTACCGCCGCCCTCTAGCAGCGCGATGAGCTGGTCGTCGTCAGCGCGGTGGACTGTTGCAACTTCCAGTGGAGTTCGCCCCTGAAAGGTTGCATTCAGATCTGCGCCAGCCGCGATAAGGACAGCACAGCAGGCGCGATGCCCTTCGTAGGCAGCCATGTGGAGAGCTGTGTTTCCTTCTGCACTACGCGCATCCACTTCTGCAGCGCTGAGCTTGTAGTCTCCGGGGCGGCCGAGAAGCATGGTCAGGCAGGCCAGTTGGCCTCGAGCTGCACTATGCATCAAGGGGGTGCACTGATCGCTGCCAACCGCAGTGCGCGAGGCGCCGTTGGCAAGCAGCTCGCGGACGATTCGGTGGTGCCCTTCACTGCACGCAAGCATCAAAGCAGTCCAGTTGTGGGGCTTGTCCGTGTTGGGGTTTACAACCCCAGGAATATCGCGCGCCTGGACAGAGCGCACATCCACGTCGTCCAGAAAGTGAGGGAGCAAGAGTTTGAAGCACGATAGCCGTCCTTGACCAGCGCTGCTGTGAAAGGCGTTGTGGCCGGAACAGTTCATTATGCGCAGGTCCGTGTGCGGCAGCAGGGCGCGTGCAATCGGTTCGTAATCCTTCAAGACAGCGTGAACGAAAGGCGAGTTGCCCAAGACGTCGCAAACGTTAGCCGATGCGCCCAGCTCCAGCAACTTAGTGACCGCATCCAGGTGCTGATAATATGCAGCCACGGCTAGAGGAGTGTAACGAGAGTTATTAGCTGCGTCGTCAAGCATCGCACCACCGCGAACCAGGACCTCGATGGCCGAGACGTGTCCATCTTCCGCTGCGGCGTGCAGTGCAGTAAATCCTATGAGCGAGTGAACTTTTACATCGGCTCCGCGCGCCAGCAGCAAAGAGCAGATACGCGCGTGCCCTCTTGCGGCCGCATCGAACAGCGCCGTCTTCCCTTCTTCGCCCACCGCGTCCAGAGAAGCGCCGGCGTCGATCAGCAGCCGCGCCGGGTCCTCTGAACCAGCAAGAACTGCGAAATGCAGCGCAGTGGCGCTTCCCAACCGAGGTATGTGTGTGTTAGGCGAGCAGCCAGTGGCCAGGTGACAACGCAGGAGAGCACAGAGGTTGAGCCCCAGACATTTGACGAGGTCGTCTAGCTTTTCGTCGTGCGTCATGCGACGCAGGTTAGCAGAGAAGCGCGAAGCAGCTGCTGGGCTGGCGGCGCATGCGGCGTTGAGCGCAACCGTTTCCTCAAGTGTCCCGCCAGCATGCCCATCAAGCGGCCCGCCTCGCCCGTGCATTGCGACGGTACTCTGTGGCTGCAGTGGAGGCCAAGGGCGTCACAGCACTGGCGGATGGAGAGAGAGGCGTGCAGCGCCGCGCGCAACGCTCCCTTCTCGGGTGGACCTTCACAGCCTCGTGTGCTGACACGCAGGGCTACGAAGAACTCACAGGGCGGCGACGAGTGGCTGTTTCGTCAGTAGAACAACAACGGTGACGTGGCAAGAGGGGCGAGACTCGGAGACTGAGACGGCTGGATGAGAGAGCCCAGCTTAGTGCTACACTTCTCCTCAGCGCTGAATGAGGGCAGCCTTCCGCGTATCCGTCGTCGTTGCGATGATACGCGCCCTCAAAGGCGTGAACAGAAGAATGCTAACACGTATGTTGGGGCAGCATGGGCGTCCAGAGTCGCTCGCTCGCTCGCTCACGAAAGTCTGTTGCGCTCCGCGCCGCCGCCCCTCTACCAATGCGAGCTGGAGGCTCATGCGCCGATGTAGCAGAGCGGGACGACGAGCCCCAGAATGACCGCCCAGGCCGCGCAGAACAAGCCGAAGCTCCAGTTGTAGAAGATGGAGTCCGCGGAGGCCAGTATCATGGCCGTCTTGCCCACATAGCTGCTCATGGCGACCACGCCGCTCAAGCCCGCGAAGATGAAGACGAGCCCCGCAGTCTTGGACACCTCGCTGTGCGCCTTGCGCCGCGCCTGCGCCACGCCGGTGAGCAGGATCATGCTGGCCAGGGCGGTGAGCACCACGAAGATGATGAAGAAGGCTTGCGCCGCGTTCTCGAAGGGCGCCGCATCCTGGGGCTTGATGCGCTCGCAGTTGTCCTGGTCGCAGGTCTCCCACAGCCCCTGGTGGCGAAAGGAGGCCGTGGGGCCCGTGGGACCCGGCTGGATGTTGCGCGTGCTCACCCAGTAGTTGGAGGAGCTACCAGTGGGGAGACCAAACGGGTCAGCGTGAGAGAGGAAGGTGCCTAGCAGCATGCGGCGCAGCCACGCACCCGCCGGCGATGCCGATGCCCAGCGCTGTCAGGCCGGCCAGGAAGGCGTAGGTGAGCGCGAAGGCGTGCAGCTTGGGCGGGTGGCTCTCGTCGTCGGTCTCCTCGCCTCGTGCCCAGCGACCCTCCTCGCGCTCTGCGGCCTCCACGTCACGCCGGCCGACGCCCTTGCGCCGAGCCTCCGCCTCGGCGGCGGTCTCGGTCACCGCCTGGGCGCCCGGGCGGGCAGCTTCGCGCTCGGCCGAGGAGGAGGGAAAGGTGGTCACTGGGGTGCTCTCCGACTCCTCGCGGATCACGCCGGTCGTGGCGAAGGTGCGCGCGGCCATTTCGCGGTAGACGGCGACGTCGCGCAGGCGCGGGCGCGAGCTGCGGAACGTGAGCGCGCGGGCGAGGCTCCAAAGGCCGAGGCGCCACACCGTCGGCTCAGCTCCGCGGGCGCAGCGCAGCGAATGTCGGCGCGCGCGGCAGGCAGGCCGAGAAATGCGCAGCGGAATGATGGCGCCTAGCTGGCACCCCTGGGCTGGCAAGGCAGCCCAAGGAGTTGGTGCTGAGCAAGGACAGCCTGGCACTCTCGGCACACCACGTCGCGCCGTCTGCAATTTCGCACTCCGAAGCACCGCAGCGGCTGCCAGCTGCCACCAGCATCGCAGATGGCCTTCCTGCCCTTCTGGCCCAAGAACGCGACGCTTGCGCACAATCTGCTGGCATTCGCAGCCTTCTGGGCGTGGACAGCTTTCGTGCTGGGAATTGTGGGAGGCGCCACCAGCAAGTGGGTGCGTGCCCATGCTGCGTGCGTCGCGTGGCGCGCGAGCTCAGGGCGGCGGACCGTGAGAAGCCGCATCGACGTTGACGCGCACGCCCTCCTCTCCGCACCTCTCCGCAGGCTGACGTCATGTACAAGTCTCCCGCCGATGGCGTTTCGTTCAGCCGCGGGCTGTGGCGCGAGTGCACGTGGGCTGTGATCCCTGGCCGTGACCGCTGCACGCACATCTCCGTTTCGAAGGCATACCCGTGGGAGCGCACCGTGCAGGGTCTGTACATTGTGTTCTGGATCTTCATGCTGATGACCGCAATCATGTTCACGGCGGCCATGCCGGCAGCATTGCGGCGGGGTAGCTCCAACGCGCTTGCTAAGGTTGCCGGCTTGCTGTCTCTCTTCTCTGGCTTCCTAGGCCTCATCGTCATCTCCGTCTTCTGCGCCTATACGCCGGACGGCGGGGACGGCGTCAGCAGCGGTGCGCGTGCGAGCGCCAGCGCCAGCGAGCCAGCCGCGCCTGAGTGCTTGCCACATTGTCCCGCTTTGCAGACAACAAGACGCGCCACCTGCACTGGAGCTTCGGCCTCTTCACCGCAGCCTGGTCGCTGGCCGTATTTCTAGGCCCCGTGGGCTTCGCGACGTGAGGGAGGGGCGCGCGTCAGGGACACGTAAGAGAAGACCGCTGTTGGTGAAGCTGCTCCCTGCGCTTGGACGCAAAAGAAAACAGCCTAAGTAGTGCCAGGTCGTGCCATGCACTGTGCATCCGTGACACGCGCGCCCGCTACCAGCGACTCTTCTTGCGCAGAAACTCGGGGATCTCCACGCCGCCCACGCTGGTGCGCGGCCGCGGCGCAGCGGCAGCCGGCGCAGCAGCCTGCATCGCCTGCGCCTTGCCCTGCGCCTCCTTGACTGCGCTGCCAGCCTGCGCGGGCCCCTCGGCGCTGAAGCCGGTTGCGATGATAGTAATAGCAACCTCGCCAGGCTTGAGCCAGTCGCTGTCCTCCTGGATGACAGCCCCGAAGATGATGAGCGCGTTGGGGTCCACTAAATCATAGATGATCTCCGCAGCTTCGTTCACCTCGTGCAGAGTCAAGTCGCTGCCGCCGCTGATGTTCCACACGATGCCCGTGGCGCGCTCGATGCCCAGGTCCAGCAGCGGCGACGCGATGGCCGCCACGGCGGCGTCGCGCGCGCGCGCCTTGCCCGTGCCCCGTCCGAGGCCCATGAGCGCCGATCCAGCGCCCGCCATCACTGACCGCACGTCCGCAAAGTCCACGTTGACCAGACCAGGCACGGTGATGATGTCCGTGATGCCGCGCACGCCCTGGCGCAGCACGTCATCCGCCATCTGGAAGGCGTCGGAGATTGGGACGTCGTCGTCGCAAGCTCGCAGCAGCCGGTCGTTGGGGATGACGATCAGCGTATCCACCGCAGCGCGCAGACGCGCCACGCCCTCAGCAGCTTGCGCGGCGCGGCGGCGGCCCTCGAAGGAGAAGGGCATGGTGACGATGCCAACCGTCAGGCAGCCTGCAGCCTTGGCGGTGGCGGCCACCACCGGCGCCGCGCCCGTGCCGGTGCCGCCTCCCATGCCCGCCTGGGGAGGAAGGGACCGTCAGAAGGGGTGCGAGACGGGAGGGACGGAAGCCCGGAGCCATTGTGACAGTGCTGCATGCTCCGGCTTGCTCTGCGCCACGCACCGTCACGAACACCATGTCTGCGCCCGCCAGCGCCTCCTCCAGCGCGCCGACGCTCTCCTGCGCGGCTTTCTGGAGGCGGGTGCGTGGGTGAGCAGCGAGTGGGCGCTTCAAACGCGAGCGCAGCGCTCGAACGCGCCTGCCCGATGTCCGGGTTCCCGCCCGCGCCCAGCCCCCGCGTGAGCTTCTGGCCGATGGCCAGCTGGCTGGTGCGCGGCACCGCGGAGGTGTTGAGCGCCTAAGGAAACGGCTGGTTGTTAGGGCGAGCAACAGGCCGCATGCGCGCGCTGCTAAAGGAGTACGCTGCACCTGCGCGTCGGTGTTCACAATCCAGAACTCCACGCCCGTGAAGCCTGCGTCCACCATGCGGTTCACAGCGTTGCTGCCACCGCCGCCGACGCCAATGACCTGAGCGCAATGCGAAAGTGCGCATGAGTGAGCAGCTCAAGCTCCGGCGGCCTGCCCGCTCACGCGCCTTGATGCGCGCAGGGGATACGCCGTCCACAGCGTCCGGGAAGGCGGCCAGAGCAGCCAGGCGACTGCTGTGAGTCCGGGCCTTTCGGGCCTGCTCCGGCGCGCCGGCCAGCAGCGAGGCTGCGGGCGCGTCGGCGCCGGCGCGCCGCCCGCAGGCGGCCAGCAGCGCCGCGCGGCGAGACGGAGCGGCGGGCAGCAGGGAGCTGGGCTCGCTGCAGCTTTTCCGGCTGCCACGCGGGCACACGCCCGCAGGCAGCGAGGCGCTAGGCAGCAGCATGGAGTGCGCGGAGGGAGGAGTTACCATCGCGCCACCAAATTTTGTGCCCGGCCGCCGACGCAAGACCGCGCAGTGCCCAGTGCGCACAGCATCACGTCACGCTCGGCAAGCCTGTTGTTGTGGCGATGTCGCCTGCGGTGTTGAGCCCACTGCGCACGACGCCGCGTGTATGCCCTGTGCAGCGTAGCAGCTCGGCGCTGGGGTCGCTAACGCCATCTGCGCCTGCGTTGCGCCTCGCGCGCCCTCTCCTGCGCGCCCCGCCCGTGCTCTGCAGCCGCAGAGTGCCCGCCTCGGAGGAGTCCCCGTGCCCGTGCCCGTCCACGCCGTCCTCGGCGGCCTGGGCTCTCTCTCCGTTGGCCACGTTGCTCTCTGCTGCTCCCGCTCTGGCGGAGGACTTGCAGTTCCTAGGGCCTTCCAATAGCAGCGCGGACTTGTTAACCAGCGCTGGGTTTACGTTAGCCATCGCGCTGCTGGCGGTGCTGACCGGGGGGGTTGCGTACCTGACCTACTGCGATTTTATGGACCGCCAAACGGAGAGCAGCGAGCGCCTCAAGCTGGACCGGGAGAAAGGCTGGGCCAAGGGCGCGCCCAAGGAGCTGACGAAGAAGGAAGGGCCTGGAGATCCGCTTCTGAGAGAGGGGAAGAAGAAAGGCTTTGGGGGCGGCCAGCAGCGTGCGAACGGAGACAGCACCACCAACAAGTCGCAATAGATATCACCACGCAGTGCGCACGCGTGCGGTGCGCGGTTGCGTCGCAAGCGCAGGCGCAGGCTGAGGTTCGGGCATCGGGGGCTCTGCATCAGCCTCCTGCAGGGGCTGTCTAGGGGACTCCCCCCGCCTCCCTGCTCCCGTCTGGCGCGATGCGCTGCTGGTCTCGCCCCCTTTGCGCTGCGCCGCCTTGTGGTTGACCTTTGAGGCCGCCTCCTGCAGCACTGGTCGCGCCTCTCCAACCGCCACGTCCAGCGGGGTCTCCCTCTGCTGCGCGCCGCAGGTTGCCACCAGCGCGGAGATGCGCCCGAAGAGCGGCGCATCCAGCGCGTGCCGCCCCTGCATGAGCTCGCCGCGCTTGGGCAGCCGGCGCCTGGCCAGCGGGCTGGCCCCGCCTGCGAGCAAGACCCGGCAGGCGCGCGCGTGGCCTCCCCGGCACGCCGCGTGCAGCGCGGTGGCACCCGTGGCATCTCTGGCATCCGGGTCACATCCAGAGCCCAGCAGCGACAGCAGCGCGTCCGCATCGCCCGCGGAGGCAGCCGCCTGCAGCGCGCTGGCAGCCCCGCCGGCCCCGCCCACGACGCCGCCCATCGCTCTGCTGGCGGCGGTGAACATGGACGGGAAAGCCTCCCGCGCCGCCGCCTGCGCGAAGGCGTCCAAGGCTTCAATGGCGCTCTCCGCGCGCGCTGAGGCGTCCTCGGGGCTCATGCCGCCCCGACGCACCGATGCGCGGATCGAGCGCAGCACCGCCCCGGCGGCGACGGCTGGGGGCACGCGCGCAGAGGCGTCCGCGAGCGCGCGATCGTCCAGCCATCCATCCGCGTGCGCTTTGGCAAGCAGCATCAGCCGCACGGCCGCGGCGGGGCCAGCCTCCTCCTCGCGGACATGCTCCAGCAGCATGGCGGCGTCAGGCGTAGCTGCAGAGACGGGCACCACGAACGGGTCTGCACCGTGCGCCAACAACACCATGCAGGCAGTGACATGCCCCGCCTCAGCCGCCAGCCTCAATGCCGTAGCCGCGCCTTTGCCGCGCGCGTCTGCGGTGGCTCCACCCTCCAAGAGGCGTTCGCATAGCTCTGCGTCACCAAGAGAAGACGCCACGTGAAGAGCTGTGTTTCCTCCCCCGTCGCCCGCATCCACGCTCGCCTGCGCCGCCATGAGCGCAGCGCAACACTCGATGGGGTTTGGTGATCGCGCAGCCAGGTGGAGGGGCGTGGGGCAAGCTGCCTGTGCGAGGGTTTGTGAGGGTGCGCTTTCACCTTTCGTGGAAGGGGATGGGGCCCCAGCGTCGCCCCCCCCGGTGAAGCCGAACAACGGCCCGCACGAGAAGCGCAACGCGGCGGTGAGGTTCTTGGAAGCGAGAGACAGTTCCGCGTCCAGCGGCGGAATGCCGTTTGCGTCAGCGCCCGCCGCCAACAGCCTCCGCAGGCAGCCCGCGTGCCCTCCCCGAGCAGCCTCATGTGCGGGCGTATCTCCCAGATGGTTCACAGCGTTGATCTCTGCGCCGAAGCTGAGCAGCTCGGTCACGCAGTCTTCTCGGCCATAGAAGCACGCCCAGTGCAAGGCTGTCTTGTTGCACTCCAGCTCGATGGAGCTGGCGTCAGCGCCTGCGCGAAGCAGGCGGCGCAGCGCGTGCGCGTGTCCCCGCGCGGCCGCGATGTGGAGGGGCGCCCAGCCGCGGGCGTCGCAGACTCCCACTGGCGCGCCGCGCGCCAGGAGCAACGTAACCTCCCGCTCCGCGCCGCGCCCGCAGCACCAGTGCAGCGCCGTGGTGCCGTCTTGTGAGTCACGGGCGTCCACGGGCACTCGCGCTGCGAGCAGCTCGTGCAGAAGCGTTGAATGGCCTTCTCGCGCAGCAACTACTAACGCCAGCCCTGCAGCACGCCCGTCCCCTGCCTCCAGCTCGCTCACCAACGCGCGCGCAGCCAGCGCTTCCGCGTCGACGTTCTCAGCAGGAGAAGTGCGACGGCGATGCAGTGCACCGTCAGAGTTGTCGCGCGACAGGCGCGTCCCGTGCGAGCGAGCTCCAGGCGCAGCCTCCCCGTGCTCAGGCGACAGCCTTTCGCCCTCATCGTAGCCCGGCTCCATAGCTACGCACTGCCAAGTCACAAGCTAGGGCGACCGCGGCCGCCTGCGAATCAGCAGTCCTTCATGCCCGCGCGTCGATGATACCAGCGCTGCGCGCAGCTCTACGTGAGCCGAATTTCGTATCGTACGTCCACGCAAGTGCAAGGGAGAGAAGTAAAAGATCAAAGATCAAGTCTAAAACCATCCCTGCATAGCCCGGTGGCCCAGCTCCTGTCCCAGGTGGCCCCGCCTGCGCCCACCTTGACCGCCTCTCGCGGCTTGGTTGAGATGAGCTTCGCGATGGCTGGGCCGGTGCGTCACGCAGCGCAGCGCCAGCGTCAAGGACGTGAGGAGTGCGCGGCTGTGGCTCTAGAGCGCTGACGCGCGGCCCCTCGGCGCGCAGCTGTCCGGCTCTGTCAAGTGCAGCTTCGCCAGCGGCAGCGCGCTGCGCGCCAGCGCGTGCCGGGCGAGCTGCAGCGCGCGTGTGGTGGCCGCTGCGCCCGTGGCTGAGCTGGAGCGCTTGCGGCTGCACAACCTGTCGCCGGAGCAGGGCTCCCGCAAGGCCAAGAGCCGCTGCGGGCGAGGACACAGCGCCGGACAGGCACGCGCGCGTGCGCGCCGCGCGGCGGGCTTGACGAGCGCGTCCTCTAACCCTAGAACCCGGAGCTGACGCCTCGCCCCGCCCCGCGCCGCACAGGGCGGCAGCTGCGGGCGCGGCATGCGCGGCCAGCTGGCCAACTCGCCCGGCATGCGCACCGGGTTCGAGGGCGGCCAGATGCCGCTGTACCGGCGCCTGCCCAAGCTGCGGGGCATTGCAGGAGGCATGCCCGCTGGTCGCAAGACGCACGTGGTGATCAACCTTTCCGTGCTGGCCGCCGCCGTGGCCAACGGCAAGCTGGACGCCACGGCCGAGCTGTCTCTGGCGACCCTGAAGGAGGCGCGGCTGATCAAGGCGACTGGTGCCGAGCGCTCCCTGCCCCTCAAGGTGCTCGCGGACGGCGACCTCACGCAGCCGCTGAAGATCAAGGCGAACGCGTTCAGCGCGCTGGCGCGCGAGAAGATCACAGCCGCTGGCGGGTCGATTGTGGATGAGCCCGGGCGCGTCAAGTGGACGCGCAAGATCGGAGCGGCACGCCTGGCCGCCGCCGTCGCCGCTGCGCCCTCCAAGGCTGTCAAGGCGAAGAAGTGAGCGCGCTGTCCGCGGTGTTTTCTATATCAGGGAACTTGTTGTGTCGAGGAGCTGGAGCCGTTCAGCGTCGCGAAGACGAGCCCTGTGTGTGTCTCTCGCGCGCGAGGCGACGACATCAAAGCCTCCGCCAGACCGCGGCTCCGTATGCGCTCCTCCAGCAGCTCGCACCGCAGCGCGTCAACCTCGGCGCGAGAGGGCGCACCCAGCGGCGGAGAGGCGCGGGCGGCGCTCGCCAAGGCGCTCCGCAGCGAAGCAGCCTCCGCCAGGGCACCCTCGGCCGCTCGGGCTGCGTCTCGACAGCGCGTGCGCTCAATCTGCAGTGACGCGCGCAGAGAGGCCGCCTCTGCCATGGCCGTTGCCGCCGCCGAGTTCGCTGCAACCAGCTCTGGAGCCGACACGGCTGGTGGCGGCCTTGCGCGCAGCTGCAGCGCGTTGAGTGCAGCTTGGAGGCGCTGGTTCTCCCGCGCCAGTGCCCCGGCAGTCTGCGGGGATGCCTGCGCGCCAGGCGAAGGCTGCGCCTGCTGCTCTGAGAGCAGGCGAGGAGGCGGCGAGACGAGAGTGAAGCCGGATGGCTTCGAGGGAGAGGCGGATGCGGGGGAGGCCCAGGGCCCGCGGGTGGCCCGTTCTCTGGCCAGCGCCGCCTCTGCGTCTCCTGCGCGCCCCCTCTCCCTGTGTAGCGCCTCCCTGAGCTGCCTGGCCTCCTGCTCCGCCCTGAAGAGGCTCTGCGAGAGCTCCGTCACACGCTCCAACGCAGCCTCCAGCCCGCTCAGCGCAGCCACGCGGTCGCGCTCAACCTCCCGCACAGCACGCAGCGCCTGCTGTGCCGCGTCGGGCTGCCTCCAAAAGCTGTGCTCCGCAGGGGGAAGCAGGTGCTGCGCAGACACCGCACTCTCCGAGGGGCCCGTCTGCAGAGCCAGCGCGGTCGGCCAGCAGCGAGCCATCGCGCGCGGGGAACACCACAGGCGCCGCGGGCGGGCTGCCCGCCCGCGCGCGCGCGGGATGCGCCAACCACCCTCGCTCGCACGTCCACGGGTGGGTGCCTTCTCACTGCAACACGCTGCGAGCGAGGTGCTTGGCGAGCAGCGGACGGCAAGACGAACAGGGCGTGCGGAGGCGATGGTCTGACAGTTTTTGTCCGCAGTTTTTGGCTTCCTGTCTTCTGCTCAGCGGGAGCGCAGGATCTGGAGCACGTCCAGCGCAGCCTGGGCCGCCTTGTCCGTGCGCGTCTGCGCTGCTGAGGCAACGTCCGGTGCGCCCAGGTCCCGCGCCACGTCGGCGGCTGCCGCGTCGGCTGCGCAGAGGGTGCCAGTTGCCACCAGGCACCTGAACAGCGCATCCTCGTCTTCCGCGGGCGTGGAGGCGGCCGCCGCGATGGCGGCTGAGAGGAGGAGGACGCGCAGGTCGTGGGCGTCCGCGTCGGCGGATGCGCAGGCCAGTAGGGCCAGGTTGAGGAGCAGCGACGCAAAGGCACCTCGCACAGCCTTGGAGTCGCCGCCCGGGGACGCACAGAACGCCTCCAGGAAGAGCGGCGCTGATGTGAGCGCCCAGCTGCGCAGCGCCCCGCCCGCGCTGCCCAGCGCGTTGCACCCGAAGCGCAGGGCGGTGGTGTGGGCCGCCGCGCCGCCAGCCGCGCCCGCCACGCGCAGCGCCGGGGCCAGCGCAAGCAGCACCTCCGGCTGCGCAACCAACGCGGCGCCGAGGCTGGACAGCGACAGAAGACGCAGCAGGTCCAGCACTGGGAACAAGTTGTCGCACGGCCAGCCGAGCAGCTGCACCAGCAGCTGCGCAGCAACGGGCGGCAGCGGCGCGGCGGCGGCGGCGCCGGCAGATGCGAAGGTGATTAGGGCGTCCATCGCCTCGCAGTCGTCTGCACTCAGTCCCAGCTGAGCGGCAAAGGCTGCCAGCTTGCCGCGCATGCCCTCCACCGATGCCGCCTCGAAGAGCACAGCCGAGCGCACTGGGCAGAAGGCGAGCGCGCGCGAGAGCGGCTGCGAGGGCGCCGCCGCCGCCGCCGCTGGGGCGCTGCGGGGCGCCATCGGCTGCGGCACGTAGCTCCCTCCGCCCGTGAACGGGTCGGCGTTGAAGCTGCCAGCCTGCGCGATGGCTTGGGCGGCCGCGCCGCCCTCGCCGCCGGTGTTTTGGATGAGGAAGGCGACGATCTGCTCTCGGTAGGACGGAGGCAGCCCCTGCGCCTCCAACCACCGCTCCGCCACGTCGTACGGATTCTGACCGCTGCTGTACGGCAGCTTACGCGCGGGCGCCCCGTCCGCCACGTCCACGTCGAACGTAAACTCTTCGCCTGAGCCAGAGGCGCCGTGTGCGCCTTGCGCGCCCACAACTTCCCCGATCTGTGTCCAGGTGGTGCTGGCCGCGTCCCAGCTGTATGCCATCCCCCCCCCGTTCTCCGAGATGACAACGGTTGCTCCGTCTCGAGCGCCCGGTCGCGACAGCGCGGACGGGGGTTGCATCTTGAGACCCGGAGGCACGCCCGATGACGCGGCAGCGCCCGCGTCCGCCTCCGCCTGCGCCGCCTTGGCCAGCGCTGCGTGCTGCATCATCGCCTCTGCCAGCGCAGCGTCTGCGCGCGCGGGCTCGCGCGTCCACAGGCGAGTCACGCCGTCGCCGCATGCGGTTGCCAGGTCCCCGTCGGGCAGCCATGCCACGTCCCAAACGCAGGCTGGGTGCGCCAGCGTGCACACGCAGCGCCCGTCGGTGCTCCACACCCGCGCGGTGGCGTCCTCGGATCCGGTGGCGACCAGCTGCCCGTCAGGCGAAGGGGCCACGCAGTACAGCAGCGCCGAGTGGCCCAGAAACTCAACCAGCGGCTCGGAGGCGTCCACGCCGCCCCACACGCGAGCGCTGCCGTCGTGGCTGGCGCTCACCAGCCCGCCGGGCAGCGCAGACAGCGTTTTCAGGCACCGCACGGCGTCGCCGTGCGCCTTGGCGTGCAGGCTGCTGCGGGTCGCCTGGCCGGAACCGCTCACTGCGTACTCTGCGATGCCGCACTCGGGGTTACCCGTGCCCGCCAAGAACCCCCCCGATGACGTGGCAGCCAACGTGAGCACCGGCGCGGCGCCGGTGAGCACCTGCAGAAGCCAGAGAGAGGTGTGTGTTGTTAGTTGTGTTGTTAGTTCAACAGCACGTGGTCTCTATTGCCACACCCGCGCGCGCCTGCGTGCATGCGCCGTCGCGCCAGAGGCGCATCTCGCCGGAGTGGTCACCGGAGACGATGGTGCCGGAGGTAGTCACGCAGAGCGCGGACACCTGGCGGAAGGGTGACACGACAGCAGCGTGTTAGAGGGGAGCACTGGCGGGGTGTTTCCTCCGGGTGTATTCCCAGCGCAGCACGCGCCTGCTGCGTGTGTCCGGCGAGTCGCTGGAGGGGCACCGCCGCAGTGGTGTGCCAGAGGATGAGGCTGGTGTCGCGAGAGCCCGTGACCAGCGCGCCCTCCGGCGCCACGGCCAGCAGGCCCGGTGGCGCCCACGCGACGGGGCCCACGAAGTGGGTGTGGCCCACGAACACGCGGCTGTCGGTGAGGACGCCCGTGGGCGAGTCTGCCAGCGGCCACAGGCGCAGCGTTTTGTCCCGTGACGTGCTCGCCAGGCCGTGACCGCCCGCCAGCGCCAGACCGCGCACGTCCTCGCCGTGACCACGCAGCTCCGCGCGCAGCGCGAAGGGCTGCGCGGAGCGTGAGCGCCAAGGGACGCGAGAGGGGGCTCCCCAAACGAGACGCACCGGCTCGTCAACCTCCATCTCAGCTGCTAGCACACGCAACCAGCGAAGGCGCGTCGTGTGGTCCTGTGCGGTGCCGTACGGTCATACATATGAAGGTGTTCGAACGCGAACAACGCTTTCCTTTCAGCCACCCTGCCCGCAGACGTGCTGTCTCGGGCAACATGAGCTGCACTGTGCGCACGCGCAAGTTCATGACCAACGCGCTGCTGCAGCGCAAGCAGTTCGTGCGTGCCTTGTGTCCCTGCGCGGGCGCGGCGTCTCACGCGCCACGCTGTGCAGATCATCGACGTGCTGCACCCTGGCCGCGCTAACGTGCCCAAGGCAAGCCCAACGCACCCAGCACTGCTGCCGCAGCGCGTGCGTCACCTGGCGACGTGCCTGGCGTCGCTGCGTAGATTAGGTTTAGGGGTCTGGGCCTCCTGACGCCGTCTGACGCCGTCCGCGTCGCTGCTGCGCACAGTCTGAGCTCACCGAGAAGGTGACTAAGATGTATGGCGTGACGGAGGCGAACACCGTGTTCCTGTACGGCTTCCGCACGCAGTTCGGCGGCGGCAAGTCCACCGGCTTCGGCCTCATCTACGACTCCACCGAGGCGGCCAAGAAGCTGGTGCCCAAGTACCTGCACGTGCGGGTGCGTGGCGCAGCCGGAGAGACGGAGCAGAGCGGCGGCGGGAGCGGCTGCAGTGCTGCACAGTGCTGAAGCTTCCTTCTCTCCCTAGGCTGGCTCCGAGAAGCGCGTCACAAAGTCTCGCAAGCAGACCAAGGAGCGCAAGAACCGCAGCATGAAGGTCCGCGGAGTCAAAAAGGTGCGTCAACAGGCCCAACAGACTAAGCGCATGCGAGCGAGCCCTAGCGATCCAGCCTCCGCCGTTGCGTGTCTTCTGCCTGTTGCTGCTGCTGCCCTGCGAGGCGACGCGCTGGCTGGAGCGGCTTGCAACTGCATTCGCCTGGAAATGTTGTGTGCTGTGTGCTGTGCCTAACTTCATGTGCTCCCTCCTTCTCCAGACCAAGGTTGCCGACAAGAAGAAGTAAACGTAGAGCTGCCGACTGGCGCCGGAATAAAAGCCGCCGCAGTGGCGGCGCCGGGCGGGGAGAGGAAGCCGCGAGAGCGCTCAGGCGATGGCAGCTCGCCTCCACTGCTCTGCTCAGCGGTTAGTGTCATGTCACACACCGCAGCTGCATTTCTCACGCCATAGCGTGGCGTGGGGCGCTAGCGTTTGCTACTTCGCTTTGAGCACACGTGTGCGCACACCGCCGCCTTCGTAGAACAACGACGGACGGACACTCGGACTGTCGGACAGCAGGTGCCCCTGTCCGACAGAACTTTTGAGCCCTACGCAAGCCTGTGTGGTCCGCGATGGAGTCTGACGAGGAGGATGTGGTTATGCGCGTGCGCGCTGGCGGGGAGGACAGCGAGAGCGAACTGGAGCTGGAGCAGGCCGCGCCGGAGGCTGTTCCCAAGCTGCTGTCGCGCCTCAAGCGCGCCGGCGACGTGGTGTCTGCGCCCGCGGCTGCGGAGGAGGCGCTCGAGGCGGACGAGGACGAGCCGGTGTGTGCCCTCGCCTCCTTCTCCGGTCCGGCTGGGCTGACGCGCGCCCGCTCGCTCCAAGCAGGCTGCTGCTCTGTCTGGCGACGAGGACGACGCGGCTGCGGGCAGCGACGAGGGCGGCAGCGGGGCGGAGGAGGAGGAGGACGAGGAGGAGGATGAGGAGGCTCGCCTGGAGCGGCTTGTCGCTGAGGGCGGCACGCTGAGCGGCGACGAGGACCAGGAGGGCGAGGAGGAGGCGGCGGAGGGCGGCGCCGCAGGTGCGCAGAGCAGCCGAGAGTCGCTCTGCTCTTCTGCCACCTGTCAGGGCGGGAAGCGACCTGGCGTGTCACTGCACGCACAGCGGCGCGCAGCCACGCTGCGCCTGCACCCGCTGGTCGCCTCGCCTCCACTGACGCTGCGCGCGTGTTCGCGCCCAGGTCGCACTGGCGGCTTGGACCCGGAGCTGCTCGCTCGTTTGAAACTGGTGCGTTGCTGTTTGCGCGCCCACTGCGCCCACGCACGCCACGCACGCTCACGCCAAAGCACACCCCACTCAGCTCAAGCAGAGCCGCAAGGACAAAGAAGCGCAGGAGCTGGAGCAGCAGCACTTGATGAAAGGTGCGTCCCATCGCCGCTGCAACTCTGCTCACGCTCCTTCCGTTCTGTTGGTGCACTCGCTCACAGCTCGCCTGTGCTCTGCTTTTCAGAAAGCGCGTCGCGCGTCAAGTTTCGCGGCGCAGCTGCGACGCGGACTGACATGTCAGCAGTTCTGGACCGCATCCGCGCGCGGGGGGCGGAGCTCCCTTCTGCGCCACCTGAGGAGCTGATGGCGATGTCCGAGCGGCGCCGCGGCGGTGTCGGTTCGCCTGCCCACGCGGCGGTTGAGCTTCCAGAGGACCTGGACACGCTGCTCGCAGCCCCAGGAGTGCCGCCGCAGGAGGGACACCTGCGCATGGAGGCATCGCAGGAGGAGCCCGCAGAGCTCGTCGTACTGGCGCCACTAGCGCCGGTGCATGTCATTGACTCCGACGGTGCTGCCGCGGACTCTGACTCTGACCAGGACGGCACTGGTCGGCGCCGCGCCCGTGCTCCCCCTGCGCCGCGACCGGGCCTCCTGCTGCGCATGGAGAGCACGCAGCTGGAGGAGGAGGAGGAGGAGTTTGACGAGGCTGAAATTGCCGAAGCGCTCGAGGCCGCCGCGGCTGAAAAGGCTGCAGCCCGCCTGGCGGAGCAGGCTGAGGAGGATGCCCAAGATGCCCTGGACGCAGAGGAGCCGGCGCCATCCGATGAGGCCGATGAGGATGCGATGGAGGATGAGGAGGCGGAGGATGATGTGGAGGCGCCGCCCGAGTTGACGCCCGAGCAAGCTGCCGCAGCCGCCCTGTCGCGCCGCAGCGCTGCGATGGCCCTGCTGGCTGAAGAGAAGGCTGCGCGTGCTTCCGCGAAAGCCGCAGCAGCAGCTGCCGCAGCCGGCACAGAGCGCACGGGGTACATGGAAGACGAGGCTGAGATGTCCGAGGATGGGGGCCACACAGACGACGAGATGGCGGACTCTGACGACGACCTGGCGGAGCTTGAGGCCATGCTGGCTGCCG
>Ga0049083_10000053_pt1 | contig 29381 bp, 35 predicted proteins | sample GreLakmeMI27MSRF_FD_66719 | JGI IMG/M metagenome (GOLD analysis project Ga0049083, IMG submission 66719) | Freshwater lentic microbial communities from great Laurentian Lakes, MI, USA - Great Lakes metaG MI27MSRF | ecosystem: Environmental > Aquatic > Freshwater > Lake | place: Great Lakes...
CCATCCCCGTTGAGGTCGGCCCAAGTGAGACCCGGTCCGGTCTGGCTGAGGTCGAAGGGCTTCAACGGTTGCCGTCCAAATTCATCAAATGGGGTATCGGTGTGAACATGCGCCAAGCGATCCGAAATCGACTCGAAGCGCGGCAGTACCGGCGGTGGCGCCATGACAGCAATCGTCTCCTGCTCTGCAATCTCCGCAACGCCCGGGCCAGCACCGGTCCGTCGGCTCACTCGTCCGCTGCGCCAAGTCACCTCGATGTCCGCCGTTGTCGCTGTGCCCAACGCGAAGCACCGCATCGCGTCATCCCCCGACAAGTAGCGACCGCCAGACATCATCTCCTGGGACTGCATCGGGAGCCCTTTGGCCATCACCCGGATCTTGGCCCCGATGCCCCGAGAATTGCCGGCACCACCACGCAATCGCACGGCGATCCGAGGGGCTGTAGCCTTGTTCCGGTAAAGCTTCGGCGGCTCATTCAAGGCGTTGAGCACGAGGTCCAAATCTCCATCGCCATCCAAATCGGCCGCGGCCATGCCTTGTTCGACCCCGGGCGCATCGAACCCCCAAGCTTGCGTCACCTCTTCGAAGGTCAAATCCCCGCGATTACGGAAGGCGGCATTGGGAGTATCGAGCCGGGCAAACATCCGACGCATGTTCAGAGTTTCGATGAAACCCATTTTCCGGCTCGATTTCATCGCCTCAGCGCGGGCCCCGACATCCACATCGAACATGTCCATCTCGTTGCCGTTGGAGATGAGGAGATCCTCATACCCGTCCAAATCGACATCCAGAAATAGCGGCGTCCACGACCAATCGCTGGCACTGATCCCGGCCAAACGCCCGATCTCAGCGAAGGTCCCATCCCCACGCCCGAGAAAGAGGGTGTTGTGGGAGAACTGGGGCCGATCGTCCCAGATGCTGGGCTGATAGAACCCGGGCGGCACCCCATCCATTTGAACATTCCGCCGCAAGTGATCGCGGCTGAGCATGTCCAGCACCACAAAGTCATCTACGCCGTCCCGATCGATGTCGGCGGCGTCCACCCCCATCGAGAAGGCGCTGGTATGCCGCAAGGCCAATTGGGGCGAAGCCCGAAATCGCAAGGGGCCACCCGGAGCCGTTTCATTGACCCAGAATCGGTCTTCTGATTGGAAATCATTACAAACGTACAAGTCTGGGCGCCCATCGCTAGTGAGATCCCGGAACAAGACGCTCAACCCCCAATCTTGCGGCGCCGAATCGAGCGGACGACCCGCGGCGTTCAAGAAAGCCCCGCGCGTCCATGGCACCTCCGTGAACCTCCCTTTGCCATCATTGAGATACAAGGCATCCACCTCGCCATTTTCCCTGGGGCCCACCGGAGTCATGGTGAACCTCCCCACCAAATCGGGTTCCTCGGTGGAACGGCCATTGTAGGCCACGATTCGCTGGCGCCCGTTCTCTTCGCGAAGGGAATACTTGGCCTTGGGATCATCACGCACCGTCACCGTGCGGTAGTTGGCGACGTACAAATCCAAATCCCCGTCTCCATCGGCATCCGCCAATGAAAGACTCGATCCAGCTCGGTTGGGATTAATGACAACACCCGGTGTGAAATGGCCTTTGCCATCGTTGTGATAAATCCGAGTTCCTTGTGCCAGAGTATTGAGCAAGAGATCCAGATCCCCATCCCCATCAATATCTGCCAGGACGACACCTGTTCCATCGAGCGATGAAAGTGCGGTTATTCCAAAAGCCGCTTCGGTGATGGGCGCGAATTTTATCTGCCCTAGGTTACGGAACAACGCACTCCCGCCCGAATAAGCCGCCAGAAAAATATCGGGTCGACCGTCTCCGTCCACATCACCCAAAGCCACACCGGAACCGTTGAGCGGAATTTGATTGGTTAGATAACGCGAAGCCGGCACCGAATTAGTGAACACCAGTCCAGTCAGGTCGGCCTTCAGCAATTCAAAGCCCACCGAGGCATCCCCCAGAACGACCGGGTTGACCAGAAAGCCAGTCAGTAGCAGCAAGATGTAATGGAAACCGCGGGGAGACACGCCGCAATCATTGCGACTTCCCATCCGGGTTTCCAGCCGAGAACTCCGAACGAGAATTCCGGACGGCCATGCTCCGGAATCCATCGCAAACGTTTGTTCCCGATTTAGCCTAAACTCAAATCGGAACCCCATTCCTGCCCCATTCCTGCCCCATAAGCAGGAACCCACCTCAGCGGGTGAGCTGTTTCTCGAGGTAACCCACGTCTTGGCGAACCTTGGCTTCAACCTCCATGCGGTCTCGCACCTGCCGGCAGGCATGCAACACGGTGCCGTGATCGCGTCCTCCGAAAGATTCACCAATCGCACTGAGCGAATGCTCGGTGAGCTGGCGGGTCAGGTACATGGCGATTTGCCGGGGGAAGGCGATGTTTTCCGGCCGCCGCTTGCTGGTCATGTCGGCTAGGCGGATGTCGAAGTAGTCGGCCACCCGCTTTTGGATCTCGCTCACGGAGATCGCGACCTTGCCCTCTTCCTGAAGAATTTCACGCAGCAACGTCTCGACCGTTTCGAGGTCGAGGGCTTTGCCGGAAAGCTGGGCATAGGCGGCCACTCGGACCAGAGCCCCCTCCAAACGGCGGACATTGGTCCGAATACGATTGGCCAGGAACGTGATAATCTGATCGGGCAACCGGACGCTGAGAGCGGCCGCCTTCTTGTTGAGAATCGCCAACCGAGTCTCGACATCCGGCGCCTTCACATCGGCCGTCATTCCCCACTCGAAGCGAGAAATTAGACGTTGTTCCAGCCCCTGGATCTCATTGGCGGGCCGATCGCAGGTCAGGACGATTTGCTTATGGCAATCGTGGAGGGCGTTGAAGGTATGGAAAAACTCTTCCTGGATACGCTCCTTGCCCTGGAGGAACTGGATATCGTCAATCAAGAGAACATCCAACTCCCGGTGCTTCTTGCGAAACTTGGGCAATTGGCTGTTCTGCAGGGCCTCAATGAACTCATTGGTGAAGCGCTCGCACGACAGGTATCCGATTCGGGCATTCTTCTTGTTGGCCAGGACGTGATGACCAATGGCCTGAAGCAAGTGAGTCTTGCCTAGCCCCACGCCGCCAAAGAGAAACAACGGATTGTAGGTGTGTCCCGGCTTTTGGGCCACACCCATGCAGGCTGCATGAGCATGGTGGTTGTTCGAACCCACCACGAAGGTTTCGAAGGTGTTGTTTGGATTGAACAGCGGTTCCAACTTCCGGGGAATCTCCCGAACTACAGGTTCGGTCGATCGAAACTCAGACGGAGCGACCCGCTCCGTCAAAGTCTCGGCAGCCATAGGCCGATCGGAAACTGAATCGGCCGCGGCAGCGACTGCGGACTCGGCGGGGCGAATGGCGAAAGTTACATGGATCGGCCGAATGGCTGCGCGGCTGACCACCGATCGTAGAACATCCAAATAATTGTCCTTCAACCAGAACTCACAGAACTCGTCAGCAACTTCCAGGGTGAGGGTATCTCCGTCCAGACAGCGGGCAGTGACCGGGGCAAACCATAGGTTGTACAACTCCGTCTTTAGCATTCCACGAAGGGTTTGCTGGGCGGCCAGCCACAGTGCTTGGGGTTGATCGGACATGGGATATTTTAAAAGGACCTAAAAATGGGCAATTTACGGATTTATTCACTACCACCACTTACAGGCTGAGCGAGTCTTCCTGATTTAGTGACAGTTTCATGAAGTCCCGTGCACAGCCCATGACCATGAAATCTGCACCAGAACCCGCTGGAGTAATATGAAAGCATTGAAAACATTGGAGTTTCAACACATTTGCAGACATCTGGTGGAACATGATTCAGTGCAGTTTCTTCTCGGACCCGCCGTGATTTCTTCAGCGGTGGGGGAGGCTTCTATGGCAAAGTATCGAGTACCGCGAGAACAAGTTTTTGGGTGTTGTTCCCAAGTTATTAACAACTGGCAAAAACACCCAAAATCCGGCGGGTTTGACAAGCAAAACCGCCGGATCGGGCGACACGATTACTTCGCCTTCTTGGCCGGAGCAACCACCTTGACAGGTGCTGCCTTCTTAGCCGGAGCAACCACCTTGACAGGCGCTGCAGTCTTGGCCGGAGCAACCACCTTGGCAGGCGCTGCCTTCTTGGCCGGAGCAACCACCTTAGCAGGCGCTGCCTTCTTGGCCGGAGCAGCTACCTTGGCAGGGGCTGCCTTCTTGGCCGGAGCAGCTACCTTGGCAGGCGCTGCCTTCTTGGCTGGAGCAACTACCTTGGCAGGCGCTGCCTTCTTGGCCGGAGCAGCTACCTTGACGGGCGCTGCCTTCTTGACGGGTGCCTTTGCGGCAGCCAGGGCGCAGGTCCGGGCAAGCCGGGTTTCGCAGTTGGATTCGGTTGGTTTCACGGTGAGTTTGTTGTTGTTGTGTTTGTAGGCCCGACTTACCGGAACCGTTGACTCCCCAACTAGGAGGAACCAATGGCCCGATGCGTCAGAAATTCGAAAAATGGATCTCTCAGATTGCGGAAGGTTAGATGGAAAACCTTCAGCCGAGGGGATCGACGTCAACAGACGGCCTATGCACCTTCTGGATCGACCAGAAATGGCTGCTGACCGAGGGGACGGTGTCTGAATCGCTAAAACCTGATATGGATTCATGAGAGCTCCGACCGGGGAACGTCCTCTGAGATAATGCCCCGAGCCGACTCTTGACAACCGGATTTCACCGGTTTGCACGAAATCTTTCCGAAATCGTGTCCAGATGACATGCTTGGAGGCCAGTGCGAGAGAGTTGGCAAAAATTTACAGAGTCCGCCGAAACTTACTTTCTGGCGGTGATCCTCGAGAACCTACCCGGTCGCAAGGCCTCCATGATCCGGGCGTTACTCTCGGTGCTTTCCCATGTCTTCGGAGGTATCGTGAAACTGCGGCGCCTGCTCTACAGCGTTCGCATTCTGCGCGATTCAACCCTGGGTGTTCAGGTCATCGCCGTAGGCAATCTCACAGTAGGCGGCACCGGAAAGACTCCGGTCGTCGAGAAATTTGCCCGTACTCTCCAGGATGCCGGCCGAAAAGTGGCCATCCTCTCGCGCGGATACCGATCCAAGCCCAAGCCCGTGTCGGAGCGCCTCCTCGACAAGATCCTGCTCCGAGAAGACACCACCCCGCCCCGCATCGTCTCCGATGGCCAATCGCTGCTGCTCGACTCCGAGACTGCCGGCGATGAACCCTACATGCTGGCCTCCAACCTGAGAGATGTGGTGGTGCTGGTCGACAAAGACCGAGTCAAAGCCGGTCGCTATGCCGTGGAGCACTTCGGCTGCGACACCCTGCTGCTCGACGACGGCTTCCAATACTGGAAGCTGGCCGGCCGCCGCACCGACGTGGTCTTAATCGACTGCCAGCAACCCTTCGGCAATGAACACCTGCTGCCGCGCGGAACCCTCCGGGAACCGCCATCCCACCTTGCTCGGGCCAGCGTCATCTTCCTGACCAAGAGCGACGGCAAGACTGCTGCGCTGCGCGATCGCATTGCCCTGCTCAACCCGCGCGCCGGGATTATCGAATGCGTGCATCATCCGCTCTATTTCGAGGATGTCTTCACCGGCGAACGCCGTGGACTCGACCTGTTGCAAGGTCGGCGGGTGGCCAGCCTCAGCGGAATCGCCCAGCCAGAGAGCTTTGAATCGAAGCTCTCGGAACTCGGAGCCGAGATCGTCTTGGCCCGACGCTACGCCGACCACCACCGATTCACGCAGCAAGAGGTGCTGGATGCTGTGAACCGAGGCAAGAAGCGCCGCGCGGACATGCTTGTTACTACGCAGAAGGATGCGGTCCGCTTTCCCAAGCTCGACCGCCGAGACCTTCCCATCTACTTCATGCGAGTGGAGATCAAGATCATCGCCGGGGCCCAGGGCTTCGATGATGCTGTAAGCCGGATCTGTTTTCGGTAGCGCCGCTGGGGACACTCCCGCCCTACACGAACCGTCATGACTTAGCCGAAACGATTTTAACTGACTCGTTCCGACTCAGCGGCGGAAGACGCTCGAAATCTGAAGCGGTACCGGAGCGGGCAAGAATCCGAACTCCAGCCGGCCGTGCGGAACCTCCACCGAAACCTCATCCGCGTCATTGGCGGAAACCTTCAGCACCCCTCCAGACCGGCGGACCCGGAGACGATTCCATCCATCGACCCGGAGCGCCGCGAGTTCTGGCATCCGGACGATCGCCCCGCCCCGAATCGGGCGAAAAACCAGCGGAGGCACCCGGCCCGCGGTCTTCCCCTCCCAGCGCCAGTCGAAGATCACTTCATCGCGATTAAACTGGGCCTCCGACCAGAGGATCGACGCCTCACCTCCGAGCCCGGCTCGGCCCCTCAGGGTCCAGTCGCTGGCCATCCACACCTCGGACTCAACGGGGACCCGCCACCCACGCAAGGACCGGCCATCGTAGAGGCTCTTCCACGGTTGAGCGTCGGGTGCCGACTGCCCGAGTGGAACCTTCGTGGAAGGCAACTCCTGCACACGCAAGTTGCGCCAGTCGACGGTTCCACCTTCCGACTCCAGAGCGATGTACCCACGCCGCCAATTGCAACCGGTGCCGCCGGAGACCTCGACGCCGTTGACTGAGAGGCGGAGGACCCCATTGGTGGCAACGATCCGGTAATGGTTCCACTCCGGGGCGCCCAAGCTCCGGGATTCTTTTGGAAAACTGCGATCGCCGCGGCTGGGAGAAAACGGCTTCATGGTCGATCCGTGGATCGGGAAAATGTCGCCATGGGTCGTGAACCAGTCCGATTTGCCATATCCGTGGTCGAGGACCTGAACCTCGATGGCTCTCAGGAAGGGTTGACCCAACGCCGGCATCGGGCCTGACCAGATGAAGACCCCCGCATTGCCGCTTGGCTTGAGGTGCCGCCATTCCAACTCCAGGATAAAATTCTCATACTGGCGCTCAGTGCGCAGGGCTCCGGTTGGAATGCCATCGCAGTGGATCATTCCATCCCGGACTGTAAAAGTTTCTGGTGCGCAGTTGACGTTGACCCATCCCCGCAAATCCCGACCGTTGAAGATCGGTTTATAGCTGGGCGCTGCTCCTGCCACAGGCAGCACCGTGAGAAGGAGTGATGCCAAAATCGGCGTGGCTGTGGGCCACCAGCGGCGGAAAGCAGGGAACATGGCCGAACGTTGCCGGCACGCGCTTCCATTGGAAAGTCTGGAAGCAATTGCTTCAGAGGGATCTATCCCAACAGCACCCAACAGCAGCAAACAACCACCCCACGCTCAACGACCATTCCACTGCTGGTTCTTGACCTTCAATCGTTCTGGTGAGGGCTTGCCCTCAGGCAGCAAGGTCATGTTGGTCTCAGAGCCCCATGCCACCTCCTTGAAGTCGACGAACAATGTCCGCGGCACCATCTCCACTACATGACCAAAAGCTCCCAGAGCGACCGTTCCGGGCAGTTGTGTCGTATCTACGAAGTACACCGGACCAAACGGGGTCGAATTGGTGTCCGGACGACTGTAAATGTAGGTGATCGGACCATTAGTCACCCGTGGCGCGTTCTCACCCGGAAACCGGATCGACACCGGCCCGCCGGTCAGCAACCGCGGGTGGTCGATCCGGAGGACCGGGGTTCCGTCTGGCTGCTTGTCAAAGGTCAGGTGCCAAGCCCCATTGCGCACTCGGTAGGCCTCGCAGCCTCCATAGATCGTCACGTACAAAAACAACGTGGCGATGAAGATGCCGAAGAACTTCTTCAGAGTTCGCTCGGCATCGGGTGAAAAATCGTTGTCCACAAGGTTCGAGGGGTGACCTGCTTCCTCCTGCTGTTCAGGCGTTGTAGGTGCTAGAGCTTACATTGCCTCCGCGCCCGGTCCAATTCGTGTGGAAGAATTGCCCGCGGGGTTTGTCCACCCGCTCGTAGGTGTGGGCCCCGAAGTAGTCCCGCTGCGCCTGGAGGAGATTGGCTGGAAGTGTTGCCGAACGATACTGGTCGAAGAACGCCAGCGCCGTACTGAAGGCGGGCATCGGGATACCCTTCTTGGCCGCCGAAGCCACCACATTACGCCAACCCTTCTGGCTCTTCTTGATCTCGGCCCGGAAGTAATCGTCGAGCAACAAATTGGCCAGCTTGGGATTCTTGTCGTAAGCCTCCTTGATCTTGCCCAGGAACCGGGAACGGATGATGCAACCACCACGCCACATCAGAGCGATGCCTCCGTAGTTGAGCGTCCATCCGTATTCTGCGGCCGCCGCGCGCAGCAGCATGTAACCCTGCGCATAGCTGACGATCTTGGAAGCGTAGAGGGCGCTCTTGATGTCCTCGATAAACGCCTGCCGAGCCTTGGGATTCTTGGCAGCGCTCATCAACGGCTTCGGTCCCTTGAGCTTGCGGGATGCCTTCACCCGCTCGTCCTTCATGGCGCTGACACAGCGGCTGAAAACCGCCTCGGCGATCAATGTGACAGGTTGGGCCAAATTGGCCGAATCGATGACCGTCCACTTACCCGTTCCCTTTTGACCGGCGGTATCGAGGATCTTGTCCACCAAAGGCCCGCCATCAGTATCCTTGAATGCCAGAATGTCTCGGGTGATTTCCACGAGAAAGCTGTCCAACTCTCCCTGGTTCCAGTCGGCGAAGACCTGGTGCATCTCGTCGGCGCTGAGGCCCAAGCCGTTCTTGAGAATGTTGTAAGCCTCGCAGATCAACTGCATGTCGCCGTACTCGATGCCATTGTGGACCATCTTTACGTAGTGGCCCGAACCGCCATCGCCGACCCAGTCACAACACGGCACGCCTCCGTCCACCTTGGCGGAGACGCCCTGAAAAATGTCCTTCACGGCAGGCCACGCCTTGGCTGATCCGCCCGGCATGATGCTGGGTCCACGTCGGGCCCCCTCTTCGCCACCGGAAACCCCAGTTCCAATGAAGAGCAACCCCTTGGACTCGCAATACTTCACCCGTCGCTCCGTGTCGCCATAGAGCGAATTACCGCCATCGATAATAATGTCACCGGCCGACAAGTGCGGCACCAATTGCTCGATGAAGTCGTCCACCGCCTGGCCCGCCTTCACCAACATCATGATCCGGCGCGGCGTCTTGAGCTTGGACACCAATTCAGCAATCGAGTGGGCTCCCTGAATTTGAGTCCCCTTGGCCTCACCGGCCAGGAATTCATCCACCTTGGAGATTGTGCGGTTGTAGGCCACGACGGTGAAACCGTGGTCGTTCATGTTGAGGATCAGGTTTTGGCCCATGACCGCCAAGCCGATCAGTGCGATATCTCCAGTGGGGTTGCTCATGTGTACAGTCTCGTTAAGGGATCCACCGTATCGGTCGGCTCGAACAGCAGGCGAGAGGGAATTTCAAGATCCGAGGCGCCAGCCGCCCTGCTGCTTGCGCCCCGATCGAAGCTAGCTACCCTTGCCTCCTCGCCGGCGTGCAACACCGCAAGTCCGGCAAAGCGAATCTCATTTTATGGCCCACGAACTTGCCCCCCTACCCTACCCTAAAGACGCGCTCGAACCCCACATCGACGCATTGACCATGGAGATCCACCACGGCCGCCATCACAAGGCCTACGTGGACAACCTCAACAAGGCAATCACCGGCACACCGGTCGAGACCCTTGCGCTGGAGGACCTGATCGGCAATCTGGCCGGTGTTCCCGACGCTATCCGCGGTCCGGTCCGCAACAACGGCGGCGGCCATTGGAATCACACCTTCTTCTGGAACCTCATGGGTCCCGGCAAAGGCGGCACTCCTTCCGGCGATCTCGCCACCGCCATCGACGCGACGTTCGGATCCTTCGCTGAATTCCAGGCCAAGTTTGAGGCCGCCGGCATTGGCCGTTTTGGTTCGGGTTGGGCTTGGCTCGTGGTCAACGGCGGCAAGCTGGAAGTCGTTTCAACGGCCAACCAAGACAACCCGCTCATGGGCAAAGCCATCGCCGGATGCGAAGGTAAAGCGGTTCTCGGTATTGATGTCTGGGAGCACGCCTATTACTTGAAGTATCAGAACCTGCGAGCTGCCTATCTCAAGGCCGTGTGGAACGTGATCGACTGGAACAAGGTTGAAGCGTTGTACGCCGCAGCGAAGTAAACTCCATCCAAAACCCTCGAACGGCGCCGCTCTCCCTAGGGAAAGTTGGCGCCGTTTTCTTTGAAATAACCCTTCGTTTCACACCCCCACTCACTGCCTCACTCTGAGCGGTTCACGGGCCATCAAAAGGATCCAGCGAAGGCGCCCAGAAACGACGAGCACCACCCAGGCCTGGATTCCACCGGATGCCACGTCCCAGGTCCTAGCCCGGGAACACGCTCATTCCAAGGAGCCTGTCCGAATGGCCGCGGCCAAAGCACTCAAGTGCGGGCCGACAGCAAAGCGCTGCTCATACTCACGACGAAGTGTCCTTCCATCCACACGCTCCACGACCGCATGCAGGGCGCGAGCCAAAGCCGGAACATCCCTCGGAATGCAGAGCCCGGGATAGTCCGCTGGAAAATACTCCGGGATGGAACGCCACCGGGTCGTGACACAAGGCAACCCGTAGGCCAAAGCCTCGATCAGGTTCAACGGTTGCCCTTCATTGGCGAAATACGTCGGAAACAGGAAAATATCCGCCTGCCGAAACAACCGATCCTTCTGAGGGCCCGAGACAAAACCTGTGATCTCCACGCATCCCGCCGCATCCGAGTGTCCAACTCGGTCCCGAAACTCAGCCTCTTCGGCCTCCGACAAAAAACTCCCAGCAACGGTGAGCCGGAATCGACGCCCCGAGTCACCCGTCCCATTGGCCGCCATCACCGCCTCAACCGCCCCAAAAAGACCTTTGTCACGCGTGCAATGCGCCATGAACAGAACTTGCGTCTCCAATCGGGCAGAGCCTCTCGCACGCCATTCCCCCAGGGTCTGGCTAAAGTCCGGGCAAGGATCTGGAATCCCATTGCTCACCACCGCCACGGATCGCGGACTGAGAGCCTCCGCATCGGCCCGATTGCTGGCAGCCAACACAACGGCTTGCTGCACACGCCCCAGAAAGACCCGAGCTAACCCGCGTTCCCAGAACCAGGATTCGCTCTCCAGCCAGGCTCCCAATCCAACCGCGTGCCAATGCAAAATCACTCGATCAAACCGCCACCGAATCAAAACCATCACCAGAAAATCACGGTACAACGAGGATCGCTTCGGTGGGGACGGAATGTAATACAGTGTCCGGCATCCGTGCTGATGCGACAACGCAATCGCCTGCCAGCAGTACCGCATCAGCGCTTGGACTTTGCCTCCCCGGACCGATCCCACATCGGCCATCCCGGACGAAAGTCGGGCATCGACGTGGAGCACTTCGATTCCGAGCTCTGGCTGGGCTCGAAAACCGTCCACCATCAGCTTCACCATCTGGCTTTGCCCATGGTGAGGCGGCGGCACGTGTGCAAAGACGAGGAGTTTCATTGAGGACTCAGCATCATGGTCCTGTGAATCATGACCTTTAAGTGGAAAAGCATTGCCTCAACCGATATCTAAAGCGACCCTTTCGTACTGGTTCGGGACGTAGCTCAGCCCGGTAGAGCACTTGGTTTGGGGCCAAGACGTCGCAGGTTCAAATCCTGTCGTCCCGACCATTCCTTCGTCGATTTCGCGTTCTGGCTCGTTATTACCGGCCTCGAATTCTTGTCGGTACTCGTACCGATAGAAATCAGCCAAAACGGAAATCATCGGTTCGATGACCTTGCCACGTCTCCGCTTGTTCCACCCAAAGGATGAGCATTCTGCGTAAACTGGCCGATAAGAGAAACAGTCGACCCAACGTTTATCGGCTGGGCTACGAACTCTGGATCCACGGGTAAACCCTTCAGAACCGTTACTGGGAATATCCGTCGTTACGGTAACCGAACTGAAATTCCATCGACCACCGCAACAGTCATCCCAATAAGTTTTCAGGGCCGTCTCCTGAGGTTCCTCGCTACTTTCAGTGGGTAGCACGCGCTTCCAGGATGGGAAAGCAGCTTGGAGGTTTCTTGCCCCGACCGGGATTGATTCCCAGACGTCGACGGCAATTGCTTCGATGGTCGTGAGAATCGTCAAGGTTGCGTCAAGGAGTGCCTTAAGGTTGAAAAACTGCATAAAACCTAAGATTCCCGTGGGTTATGTATCGAAAGTTCGGATAATTCTAATCGCAGGTGAATTCGTAGTACTCACCTTCAAAACTTCTGGCATTGCGGGTCTTCAACGCAATGGGAACTGCCGGTTGCTGGGAGCCACTGGCCTTCGGAGACAACCGATCCTGAAGGTCAACCCACTGAAAATAACGAGGAACCTCTCCTGACCGCCATCCTCATGGAAACCTCCGATGAGTGGGAAGCCAGACGAGCTTATTTCTCCGACCCATCCCAATCTTAAACAACCAACCAGCACCCCAAACTCGATCGGTTGAACCTCGCAGAGACTGCGGCGACCAGAGCGGGAGCCGGGGGGCGGAATGGCTGGTTTTGAGGGCCCCAGGCATCGGGCGAACGTCTCCCGGTTCACGGCCAATTCCCGGGCGATCCGTCGTCCGGACCAACCCTTGAGGGCCAATGCTTTAATCGCTTCGCAGGTGCTCACGAAGAGGTGGTTCATCGCCCTCGCGGGGCCCAACAATCGGGCTCGCTCAGCAATGAACTTGTTCACCCTCAGACACTGGCTGGTTTTGACCGCCCGCTGTCATCGAGAGTTGCCGTCGGCGGGGAATCGATCCGTATGCCTACCTTAAGGACGTCCTGGCCCGCCTCCCTTCGATGACCAACCGTCAGCTCGCCGTTCTACTGCCGGCAAACTGGAGACAGGTGCATACTCTCGCCCTCAAAGCCGCTGCATAAACGTCATACTCGACAAACTATGGCACCTATGCGGGGAGGTGCCTAGGGTGACGCTTACCTCGGACCTGCTCGGGACTTCAACCCGTTGGAGAGTGCGCCTTGCCGGGCGCACACATAAAAAAACCGCCCTTTTTTGGGGCGGCTCTGTTGAGGAGACTTCGGAATGAATTCTAAAATCTCCAGTTATATCAGGCTGTCGGAGCCGGGGCAGCGGTCTCAGCCACCACGTTGAAATCAACCCATTCCAGGATAGCCACTTGACCAGCGTCACCCTGACGTTGACCCAAGCGGAGAATCCGAGTGTAACCACCCTTACGGCTCATAAAAGCCGGAGCGATCGTGTCGCACAGGATATGAACAACGTCGTGTTCCTGTTTCCAGGCCTCACGGAGTTCCTTACCCTTGGTAGTCGGTGTACCCTTGAAATGGCTGCGAGCCTGTTGACGCAAGCGAGCGGCCACTAAACGGCGGTTGTGAACGTTGGCAGCGATCGCCTTAGCTTTACCCGCAACATCGGAGGTAGAGCTCGCGGTAGCGAGCGCCTCGTTAGCGAGCTTTCCTAAGGTCAGAAGCTTCTCGGCGACCGGACGGGCCGCCTTTGCCTTGGCCAAGGTGGTGGTGACGCGCTTGTGCTTGATGAGCGAACTCACCAAGTTGGCCAGCATGGCATTTCGGTGGTCGCCTTTGCGACCCAGTTTCTTGTTGCGCTTAAGGTGGCGCATAATTCAATCAGGTTAAGGATTTTTGTTTTCCACCGGCATCTCCAATAGAGCCGGATCAATATTCATTCCGAGAGTAAGGTTCAAGCCGGTAAGCTTCTCCTTGATCTCGTTCAAAGACTTCTTGCCGAAGTTTCGATACTTGAGCATCTCTTGCTCAGACTTCATCGCCAACTGACCCACCGTAGTGATGTTGGCGTTGTTGAGGCAATTGGCTGCTCGGACGCTCAGCTCGATCTCATTAACGCTCATATTGAGCAGCTTCTTGAGCTTGGCCTTCTCGTCGTCCTGAGGCTTGACCTCAATCTCGAACTCCACGGCGTTCTTATCGTAACCGACAAAAACATCGAGATGGTGTTGGAGAATAGCCGAAGCCTGAGTTAGGGCATCATCCGGTGAAATCCGACCGTCGGTCCAAATCTCGACGATCAACTTGTCGTAGTCGGTCCGCTGCCCAACACGGGCGGCCTCGACGGCATAACGAACACGCGTCACCGGAGAGAACAGCGAATCAATGGCGATTACACCGATCGGCTGGTCGATTTTCTTGTTCTCATCACCGGGGCAAAAGCCTCGACCAACGCGAACTTCAAGTTCAATTTCTAGCTTCTTCTTGCGATCCAGAGTGCAGATGAGCTGATCTGGATTGACGATCTCAATGTTTTGATTGAGCTCGATGTCCGCAGCCGTCACTGCCCCCTCCCGATTGACTGAGAGCAGCAAGGACTGAGGCTCACGAGAGTGGGCCTTGAACTTAACCTGCTTGAGGTTCAGAACAATGTCAGTGACGTCCTCAACGGCGCCATCAACGGTGGTGAACTCATGCATCGCTCCATCAATCTTGACTGAAGTGATGGCTGCACCCTCCAAGGAGGAGAGCAAAACCCGGCGGATCGAGTTTCCGATCGTGTGTCCGTAGCCGGTCTCAAATGGCTCGGCAATGAATTTGGCGTAGACATCCGTAGCGGTTGACTCCTCTTTGGACAACCGCTTCGGCATCTCGAAGCGACCTAAGCGAACAGGCATATTTTATGGGTGCAATTTTAATCTGAACCTCATTCCAGAGAACTCCCACCAAGGAATGTGATTCCGTATAATTGCTTTTTTGGTCGATTCGGCGACCAGACCGTTTAGCGGGAGTAAAATTCGACAACAGCTTGCTCGTTAGCAATCGGGTTAATCTCGTCACGAGTTGGAATCCGCAGGAGGGCGGCCGATAGGGCCTCCCGGTCCAAGCGAACCCAATCAGGAACCACACGACTCGTGGAACCCTCGACGTTCTTCTGGACGATCGCCTTAGAGGTCGCGTGGTCCTTAACTTGGATCAGGTCGTTGACCTTCACCGCATAGCTAGGAATGCTCACCTTACGGCCATTCACCCGGACGTGTCCATGACACACCAATTGGCGGGCGGCAGGACGAGTCAACGCAAACCCTGCGTGATAAACGAGGTTATCAAGACGCGCCTCGAGAATCTGCAACATCTTCTCGCCAGTCACGCCGCGCATGCGGAGTGCCCGTTCGTAGACATTGCGAAATTGCTTCTCTTGGAGTCCATAGAAGAAGCGTAGCTTTTGCTTCTCCATCAGACCGATGGCATAGTCGCTGTATTTGCGACGAGACTTCGGGCCATGTGCCCCTGGAGGGTACGGACGGCGCTCCAAATATTTGGAGGAGCCGAAAATCGGAGTTCCCAGCCGGCGGCTGATGCGAACGCGAGGACCAGTGTAACGAGCCATTGTCGAAGATAGTTAAAAGTTGAATTACACGCGGCGTTTCTTGCGAGGACGGCATCCGTTATGCGGCACCGGAGTCACGTCCTTGATGACCGTGATCTCAAGACCGATTGCCTGCAGCGCCCGAATCGCGGACTCGCGACCTGAACCCGGACCACTCACACGGACCTCAATCTCGCGCATCCCATGAGACATTGCCTGACGGGCGGCGTCTTGAGCAGCCTGCTGGGCCGCGAAGGCTGTGCTCTTGCGAGAACCCTTGAAACCCACTCGCCCGGCGGTGCTCCAACCGATGAGGTTTCCCTGCAAGTCGGTGATGGTTACCTGGGTGTTGTTGAAGGTCGCCTTCACGTGGGCAACTCCCACCGTGATATTCTTGGCACCTTTCGCACGGATGATCTTCTTTGCATTCGGATCATCACCGAGCAAATCAGCCGCAGTCGGTGCTGCAGCGGCCGCCAGCGGAGCCGGAGCAACCGCTGCCGCCGGAGCGACACCCTGACCTTCGGTTGCTGCCTTCTTGCTCTTGGAAGCCGCCTTAGGAGCAGCTTTTTCTGAGGTTACCTCTGCGGTAGCCTCACCGGCCTCGGCCTTGGGGGCCTTCTTGGCCTTTGTCTCTTCTGCCATAATCAGTTAAACGATGAAATTAAGACTTGGCGGTAGGGTTCCTCTGAACACCCACCGTCTTGCGGGGACCCTTGCGGGTGCGGGAATTGGTCTGAGTGCGCTGACCGCGGACGGGCAGGCTTCGAGTGTGACGCTGACCGCGGTAGGACTTGATGGCCTGAAGTCGCTTCAGGTTCATGCCCAGTTCACGACGAAGATCGCCCTCAGTCACATACTTACCATCTTGGATCGCATTCACGATCAAAGACAGTTGTCCCTCATTTAGGGACTTTGCGCGCAGCGACGGATCGATGTTGGCCCGCTCCAAAATTTCGAGCGCATTGACCGGACCGATTCCGTAGATGTAGCGGAGTGCGATGTCAATTCGCTTGTCCGCAGGAATATCAACTCCCAAGATTCGTGGCATAAAACGTTTCCTATGATCAGCCTTGCCGCTGCTTGTGGCGCGCATTGGAGCAGATCACACGGATCACGCCCTTGCGTTTGACCATTTTGCAGTTCTCGCAAAGTTTCTTAACTGAAGCTCTGACTTTCATTTTCGAAATCTTAAAACCGTCAATACAAGTGACTCTCTTCGTCTCGTGTCAAAATTTCCGGTCCAGAATCGGTGATGAGCACCGTATGTTCAAAATGGGCAGACACCTGCCGATCTCGTGTAACTACCGTCCACCCATCATCCAGAATTTCCACTGCCGCACTGCCCATGGTCACCATTGGTTCGATGGCGATGGTCATTCCGCTTTTGAGCCGAGTCACGGACTTCAGATCGACGTAATTAGGAACTTGTGGCTCCTCATGAACATTCCGACCCACTCCGTGCCCGCAAAATTCGCGGACCACACCATAACCCGAACTGACCACACACCTCTCCACTGCCCGACCGATGTCCACCACCCGAGCGCCTGATTGCGCAGCGGAAATCCCTTCATACAGGGATTGGACCGTAGTATCCAGCAACTTCTGGAACTTAGGCGATCCACCGCCGACAATCATGGTCATCGCGACGTCGCCGATGAAACCCTGATGCCGAACTCCAACATCAATCTTGAGCAAGTCTCCAAACTGCAATCTTCGTCCGTCGCCGATGCCGTGAATCACCGCCTCGTTCACCGAAAGACAGCACTGACCAGGAAAACCACGATATCCTAAGAAGGCACTCGCGGCTCCGTGGGAGGCTATTAAACGCCCCACCTCGACGTCCAGTTCTCGGGTGGTTAAACCCGGAGCAGCCATCATTGCAGCCCCACGCAACACTTTGCTTGCGATCCGACCCGCGGCCCTCATGGCCCGAATCTCGTCGGCTGTTTTGATGATCGGTCGACCCATGAATTCAGCGTTCTCGCATCTGCGCCCCCGCATCTGACTGAGGTGAGTGACTATTCTTACCCGTCATTTCACCTTGACTCTGAAACCGAAACTGACAAAGAACAAAAAGCTTCAAGCCCTGCCGCGCACCCTACCCTTTTTGAGGAAGCCATCGTAATGCCTCATCAACAGGTAAGATTCCATCTGCCGCATGGTATCTAAAAGAACACCGACCGTAATCAACAGAGAGGTTCCTCCGAAGAACTGAGCCACCAAAGGATCGATCTTCAGGTACGCACTCATTACTGTCGGAATAATCGCAATCACCACCAAAAACACAGCTCCGGCTAAGGTGATTCTGCTCATGGTGTTGTGCAAGAAATCGCTAGTCGCAGTGCCCGGACGAACACCCGGGATATACCCACCATGTTTTTTCAGGTCATCAGCCACCTGTAGCTCATTAAACTGTGTGGCTACCCAGAAATACGAAAAGAACAAAATCATCAAGCCATACAAGAACAAATAGGTAAAACCCTGTCGCCCCAAATGACTGGCAATATAAATCGAAACCTGCTTACCAAATCCTGCTGGTAAGATTGCCGCGAGTTTCTCAAAAATCATTCCCGGAAACATCAGGATTGCCTGAGCAAAGATGACCGGCATGACACCAGCGTAATTCACACGCAACGGCATGAACGACGTTCCGCCTGACATGATCTTCCGACCCACAGCCCGCTGGGCATACTGCACGGGGATCTTCCTCTGGCCCTGAGTTATCAGAACCACTCCCGCCACAACAATCGCCAATACCACGACCAGCAAGACCAAATGCAGGAACTTGGAATTCTCCTGTTGAAACATCGAGACCAATGACTTTCCAGCATTGGGAAGTCGGGCAAGGATACCCACGGTGATTAATAGTGAAACTCCGTTGCCGATACCCCGTTCAGTGATCTGTTCACCCAACCACATCAAAAAGAGGGTTCCGCAGGTCAAAATCATCACTGTCTGAATTCGATAGAGCCACAGATTCTCGGCCGTAACCAAAGATCCTGAGAAACCTTGGAAAGCCTTCTCCGGATTCTCCCAGCCGAGCGCCACAATAAGACCGTGACCCAAGCACAGGAGAACCGTCAGGTATCGGCCATACGCCACTAGCTTAGCCCTGCCACCCTCTTCTCGAGCCAACTTTCCTAAAGGAGCGACAACGGCGGTCAGCAGCTGGATAAAGATTGTGGCGCTAATGTAGGGCATGATTCCCAGAGCTCCGACGGCGCACTGCTCAAGCGCGCCACCGGTGAACATGGAGTACAACCCAAAAACCCCTCCACCAGAGGTCTTAGCCGTCTCAGCGAAGTAGAGAGCCAACTTGGAACCGTCCAAACCAGGAACCGGTGTCAATGCAATGACTCGGGCGACAGCCAGAACCAAGGCTGTAAAGAGGATCCTGGAACGAAGTTCCGGAATCTTCAAGCAGTTCGCTAGAGTGTTGAACAGTTGGCCGATCATTAACAGCGTATGGTTAGAATTTCCCTGCAGTTATGCAGTCCGCTTCAGGAGACGACCTCTGCGGTACCACCCAGCTTTTCAATGGCTGCGCGCGCCGCCTCACTAAACGCATTAGCGCGAACAGTCAATTTCTGGGTCAACTCGCCGCGGCCCAGAACCTTGACGCTGTCATAAGTGCCATTGGTCAGACCTGCTTGCTGCAAAGCAGCCAAATCTACCACGGAACCGGATTCAAAAGCGTTCAGGTCCGAGAGATTCACGGGGACCACAACTATCTTGAAGCGCTTGTTATTGAATCCACGCTTAGGGATTCGTCGAATCAAGGGCATCTGTCCACCCTCGAAACCAATACGGTTGGAGCTACCAGAACGTGCGCTCTGCCCCTTGCCGCCGCGACCAGAGGTCTTGCCTCGGCCGCTGGACTCGCCCTGACCCAGACGCTTCTTGCGGTGCTTGGCTCCCGGACGGGGTTTAAGATCGTGAAGTCTCATAAAATCAGGCAGTCTTGATGGCAGTGAGGCGGTGTTCTAAACCACGCGCCTTCAGGATTTGCTCCCGAGTACGCAGGCTCAACAGTGCATTCAAAGTGGCCTTGGCCACATTGGAGGTATTCTTTGACCCGAGAGACTTTGAGAGAACGTCTTTGACGCCCGCTGACTCAACCACTGCTCGGACCGTCTTGCCGCAGATCAAACCGGTACCAGGGCTGGCCGGGCGAAGGAGAACTTTGGCACCACCGAATTCAGAATAGACCTCGTGGGGAATCGTGCTGGCCGACAGAGAAACGGTAGCGACACGGGAACGAGCGTTTTCGCCGCCCTTCTTGATCGCTTCGCTCACCTCGGCACCCTTGCCCATGCCCATGCCGACCCGACCCTGCTTGTCGCCCATAACAATAAGGGCACTGAAGGAGAATCGACGGCCACCCTTGACCACCTTGGAGGAGCGATTGATGTGAATCACTTTCTCGATCAAGCCATCCTTGGGCTCATCGTCGCGCTGGTCCCTAGAGGACCTGCGAGGACCACGACCACGTCCACCGTCGGAGTAACCCCTATTAGGGCGATCACCGCCGAACGATTGAGTACCACCTGACGCTGGGCCGGCGGGAGCAGCCGGGGCTGCTGAAATGTCTTTTTGGTCTGCCACAAGATTCCTTCAGTTCAAAATTTGAGACCCGACTCCCGAGCAGCATCGGCCAAGGCTTTTACCTTGCCATGATAGCGGGAGGCTCCTCGATCAAAGACTACGGATTCAATACCCTTGTCCTTAGCGGCAGCGGCTGCGCGTTTTCCGGTCAAGATAGCATTGGATGAATTGGCGCCCTTCACCTCGGTCGGTGCAACTTTGTCACGGGTGCCAACAGCCACCAGCGTCTTGCCCACGACGTCGTCGACGAATTGCACGTATATATGCTGACCGGTGAACTTGACGCTCATCCGGGGCCGGGCTGCGGTGCCCGTAACGGTCTTTCTGACCCGCCAGTGGCGCAGCTGAGCCAACCGATGTTTGTGCTCTGTTCTCATTCTAGCAAAATTAACGAAAAACCGAATTACTGGACAGTCTTGCCTTCCTTGCGGATAACCTTCTCGCCGGCATAGCGAACACCCTTGCCCTTGTAAGGCTCTGGCGGATAGTAGCTGCGAATCTCAGAGGCAACTCGGCCCACAAGTTCCTTGTCAGCACCATCGATGGTCAGCTTGGTTCCTTCCTCGATAACTACCTTGATCCCAGCAGGGACCGGGTAGTTAATCGGGTGACTGTAACCCAAAGCTAAATTGATCACCGACCCTTGCAGGACGGCCTTGAAGCCAACGCCTTGAATCTCAAGCTTCTTCTGAAAGCCTTCGGAGACACCCTTGACCATATTATTGACCAAAGCGCGAGCGAGGCCGTGCATGGATCTGGCTTCTGCGGTTTCAGCAGTGCGACTCAGACAAACTGTGGTTCCGTCTACCTTGGCGTTCGTGAATCGCGGCAGTGAGAGACCCAAATTACCCTTGGGTCCTTCTACTGTCACTCGGTCCCCGTTGACGGAGACTTTAACCTTGGCCGGAATTGGTACCGGGCTTTTTCCAATACGTGACATAACAAAATGCTTTACCAGACGTAACAAACAATCTCACCACCCACATTCTGGCGGCGAGCCTGGGAACCGGTCATCACTCCCTGAGGAGTCGAAAGAATGGCAACACCCAACCCACCCAAGACGCGAGGTGCATCAGATCCGGCGACATAGCGACGGAGTCCTGGGGTACTCACTTGCTTGAGCCCCTGAATGACTGCCTTGCGGCCCTGATACTTGAGCCCGAGCTTCAATGTCTTAAGCTTGTCGCCTTCGACTGAGATATCCGATATGTAGCCTTCGCTCTTCAAGACCCGGGCAATCGCCTCCTTGAATATAGAGTGAGGGAGGGACACAGAAGGATGGAGCGCCATACCCGCATTGCGAATGCGCGTCAGCAGGTCAGAAACTGGATCAGCGTTCATGGATGTAGTTAGGACTCAGATTACCAGCTGGCCTTGGTGACGCCCGGGATCAACCCCTGCAGCGCCGCCTCACGGAATGAGAGACGGGACAGACCATATTTACGAATGAATCCGTGACGACGACCGCTCACGAGGCAACGGTTCACGACGCGAACCGGGCTTGCATTCTTAGGCAGGCTCGACAGGCCGGCGTAATCGCCTTTCGCCTTCATTTCAGCACGGAGAACCGCATATTTCTTGACGGTCTCCAACTTTTTCTTGTTCCGGGCAAGCCAGGATTTCTTGGCCATAGGATAAATTGTTTATTTTGAAAACGGCATTCCCATCATCTTTAGGAGGTCGTAGGCCTCCTCATTCGTCGGAGCGGAGGTCACGATGGTGATGTCCATGCCCTGCTGTCTCTTGATCTTGTCCAATTCAATTTCTGGGAAGATCGTCTGATCGGAAATACCGAGTGAGTAGGTTCCACGGCCGTCAAACTGCTTAGATCCGACTCCGCGGAAATCGCGAATCCGGGGAAGAGCAGCTGAAACAAGCCGATCAAAGAACTCATACATTACCTCGCGGCGCAGCGTGACTTTGCAGCCGACGGATTGCCCTTTGCGAAGTTTGAAATTTGCAATGCTCTTGCGAGATACGGTCACCACAGCCTTGCGACCGGTGATCATCTGCATCTCCTTGACGGCATCCTCTAGAGCGCCCTTTTCGAGGGATGCACTAACGCCCATATTTACCACGATCTTCTCGATGCGAGGAATCTGATGGACATTTGTGTAACCGCGCTTCTCAGTGAGAGCCGGCCGAACTTCTTCGATATACTTCGTGTAAAGACGTGGTTTCATTGGTCTCAGCGCTTGCTCACATTACGAGCGTCATACTTCTCAGCCTTCATCACGTTGGACACGTGAATTGGCGACTCCAACCAGAGAAGAGCGCCGCTCGGGTTCTCCTGGTTCTTCTTGACGTAGTGCAGCACTGGCTTAACCAGACGGCGTCGATCATCCTGCTCCTTAGAGCGTTCGTCGGTGCCCTCTAGAATCACGGCCTGGCGTGACGTCATTACTTCGGCGATCTTGCCACGGCGGCCTTTGGCCGAACCGGTGATGACGACAACCTCGTCACCTTTTTTCACATGAAATTTGGATGCCATGTCTATTCCTCTTTAAATCAGATCATTAAATCAGATCACTTCAGGGGCCAGCGATATGATTTTCATAAACTTCTTTTCACGGAGTTCGCGCGCCACCGGACCGAAAATACGGGTACCCCGAGGATTGTTATCTTTGTCGATGATCACTACTGCGTTGCTGTCGAAGCGAACATACGATCCGTCGCTTCGGCGCAACGGATGACGAGTGCGGACGATCACAGCGTTCTGCACCTCACCCTTCTTCACCGTCCCATCCGGAGCTGCCTCCCTGATGTGGACCTTGATCACGTCGCCAACATGGGCGTAGGGCTGATTACTGCCGAGCACACCGATGGCCCAAGCCACCTTGGCACCGGAGTTGTCTGCGACATCCAGACTGGAACGAATTTGGATCATTGAAATTACTTCTGCTCAGTTTTTAACTGAACCTTCGGGCTGGATTTTGATGGAACCATCCGGGTTCAGGACGTCCACCAACCGCCAAGCCTTGAGCTTGGACAGCGGGCGGGTTTCTTGGATGCGCACCAAGTCACCCACCTGGGCTTGTTTGGTCTCATCATGGGCATACAGCTTTTTGAAGCTCGTGACGACCTTGCGATACTGAGGGTGGCGATACCGGCGCTCCACCTTCACTACGATGGTCTTTTCCATTTTGTTGGAAACAACCTCGCCGATGCGCTCCTTCCGGTGTCCGCGTTCTTCTGTGGATGTCTGTGACATACGGGTCAAGATTTCTTCAAAATTTGGGTCAACTGCGTCTCACCACGCGCGACTTCGCGGCGGATCTCGCGGATACGGTGAGGCTTTTCCAAGCGGGCTGTGGCCTGTTGGAGTCGGAGGTTGAACAACTCCTGCCGAAGCTCGGTGCATTTGGCCGCGAGTTCCGCTGCCGTCAGTTCTTTAAAATTGCTTTTCGCCATGATCGTCGCCTCAACCCATCTTGTGACGTGAAATGAACTTGGTGGAAATCGGCAACTTGGTGGAAGCCAAGCGCATAGCTTCCCGAGCAATCGCCTCAGGAACACCATCGACTTCGAACAAAACACTGGCTGGTCTAATGACCGCCACCCAGGATTCGACACCACCCTTACCGGTGCCCATTCGGACTTCTAAAGGCTTCTTAGTGAACGACTTGTCGGGAAATATTCGAATCCAGACCTTGCCGCGGCGCTTCATATAGCGAGTGATCGCTACGCGAGCCGCTTCGATTTGTTTGGTGTCCATCCAGCAGCGTTCAAGCGACTGGAGTCCATATTCACCAAAAGCGACGGTGTTGCCACGGGAAGCTATACCAGTACGGCTTCCACGCTGCATCTTTCGATATTTTACCCTTGCCGGCATCAATGCCATAAACGGTCTCCTAGAAAATGGTTAATTATTTGACCAGAACAGCCTCGGGACGTTTCTCCTCGGGCTTGCGGATGTCCGCCTTCTTCATTTCACCTTTGCAGATCCAGCATTTCACTCCGAGCTTGCCGTACATGGTATTCGCCTCGGCGAATCCATAGTCAATGTTGGCTCGCAGCGTATGCAAAGGAACGCGTCCTTCGTGGTAGACTTCCACTCGGGCAATCTCGGATCCACCGAGACGACCAGCGCATCGGATTTTGATGCCTTCGACACCCTCCGACATCCGAGCTTCTTGCACCGCTTTTTTCATGGCCCGACGGAAACCGATCCGGCGCTCGAGCTGGACAGCGATATTCTCAGCGACCAACTGAGCATCAGCTTTCTCGTTCTTGACCTCTTGAATGTCGACGTAGACATCCTTGCCGGTCAACTTAGAGAGTTCTTCCTTGAGCTTATCGATCTCGGAGCCCTTGCGGCCAATGACCACTCCAGGACGGGCCGTGAAAATTGTAACGCGGCAACGATTGGCAGCACGCTCAATATGAATCTTGGGAATTGCTGCAGATCCCAACTTCTTCTTGAGAACAGTGCGGATGGCGATATCTTCCACCAGCAAGGCGCCAAAGTCTCTCTTGTTGGCGTACCACTTGGAGCGCCACTCGCGGTTTACGGGGATCCGTAGACCGATCGGATTGGTTTTTTGGCCCATGTTATTGGTTGTCCGTGAGAATGATCTTGATGTGGCTACTCCGCTTGAGGATCGGACCCGCCGATCCGCGAGCCTTGGGAATGAAGCGCTTGATGCTTCCGGCAGTCTGGGCGTAAGCCCGGTGCACGATCAGCGATTCCGCCTTCAACCCGTGGTTGTTTTCCGCATTAGCAATAGCCGAGGCAAGAGTCTTAGCGACTGCCCGAGCAGACTTGCGGGGTACAAACTTGAGCACCGCAAGTGCCTCCACCGCGCGTAGACCCTGGACCTGTCGAACGACTTCCCGGACCTTCTGCGCGGACATTCTGAAATTCTTGAGTATGGCCTGAACTTCCATAACGTCGGTTCCTTACTACTTGGCTTCGGCCTTGGCGGTGTGAGCGCCGTGTTTCTTGAACGTGCGGGTGAACGAAAACTCACCGAGTTTGTGCCCAACCATGTTCTCTGTGACGAAGACCGGGCTAAACGCTCGGCCATTGTGCACGCTCACCGTCAGACCCACGAATTCGGGGGTGATGGTAGAGCGGCGTGACCAAGTCTTGATTGGAGTCTTGGACTTCGCTGCCTGGGCCTTTTCGACCTTCGAGAGCAGATGACCGTCAATGAACGGACCTTTTTTGAGGGAACGAGCCATATCAGCTTACTTTTGCTTCATTGGACGGCCATCGCGACGAACAACGATGAACCGGTTGGATAGTTTGAACTTCTTGCGAGTGCGGAAGCCCTTGGACAACACGCCCCACGGAGAGGCCAAATGCTGACGACCGCCGCCACCCTTAGACTTGCCCTGACCGCCACCGTTGGGGTGATCGACCGGGTTGCGAGCCATACCGCGAGTCAACGGACGGATGCCGCGATGAATTGCTCGACCAGCCTTACCAAGAACCACGTTCTCGAACTGGGCGTTACCAACCGCGCCCACGGTGACCATGCAGTCTTCGTGGAACTTGCGGATTTCACCGGAAGGCAGCCGCAACTGAGCGTAGCCAGCATCGCGGGACATCAAAGTTGCTGAGGATCCGGCCGAACGGACCAGCTGACCACCCTTACCCGGAACGAGTTCCAGATTGTGGATAGGAATGCCAACCGGAATCTTCGAGAGCGGCAGAGCATTGCCAAGGCTGGGAGGAGCCGTTGGTCCGCTGACCACTTTGGTGCCCACAGCCAAACCATCGGGGCAGACGATATAACGACGCTCCTTGTCGGCATACTCCAGAAGGGCCAAGCGGGCACTACGAATAGGATCGTACTCGATGGCGATGACCGTTGCTTCCATGCCGAACTTGTTGCGGCGGAAGTCTACGGTGCGAACCTTCTGCTTGTGGCCACCGCCACGAGCACGAACGGTCACCCGGCCGTAGTTGTTGCGGCCTCCTGTTCTTTTCCTGGTATAAACCAAGGACTTCTCCGGACCCACTTTCGTGATATCCGAATAGTCCTGCACGGTCAGATACCGTGTGGACGGCGTAAGCGGTCTAAACGTTTTCACTGCAAAATAATCGTAGCACGGGACGTAAATCCTCGTGTGCCTCGCCATCACTCCCTGTTGCGTCGGGCAACTCGGTTTTCGGCGGAGCAGTTTCGTTCTTCACTGGGAAGTGTTAAACGGAGCGCAGAGCTTATGCGTTCCGTGGGTGCCTTCAATACTTTTCTGAAAGTTTTTTCGGAATAGTCACGATTCGATGACAAAATTCGAAGGCCTTCATTTTTCTTGATGACTGGTTTTTGTGGGCTTTTTCCAGGGGTTTTGAGGCGGTTCAGGTTCTCCGAGAACTCGGTATCGGGTGCGGAAATGCATTTTGCAGACCCGAGGCAAAACTTCGGCTCCGTGACGTTCCACGAACTTCCGAGCGGCCTCTTCTACGGCCGCGGAAGCACCTCGTAGCAGCGGCATTGAGAACTCCTTTTCGAGGTTTTTCATGCGCTGAAGGTACTCGTTGCGGGCCACAATGGAGGCCGCAGCGACAGCCATGTCCTCCTCGGCCCGGTGGCGTTGAACCAATTCAACACCTTTTCCGAGCGTCATGAGCGCCCGTTCTACCGTGGTTTTGCTGGACGCGAACTGATCACTAATGGCGCGGACCGGCGGTGGGTTAAGTAGGGGGCCTCGTTCCAGCAGGTTTTCAATGGCTCGGGCATGCCCCCAGGCCAGCACCGTGTTGACCGATCCGTGACGAACATGAAGGCGATTGTAGGCCTCGTTGCCGATGGCGATGACGCTCACTTGACACCCTGGGGTCTCTCGGATCGCCCGGTTGAGATGAAGGATTTGTGCATCGCTACCGACTGATTTTGAATCACGTATTCCCACCGTTTTCCAGGCGTTTAGGACAGATTTGTTGACATAAACCGCAGCGACACACAGCGGCCCAAAAAAGTCTCCCTTACCGGATTCATCAACGCCAATGCGGGCATCGAGCAGGCTTGGATCCAGCGTGCTTTCGTAGCCCAGGGTGGCAGCACCTACAATTTCCGGTTCGAGGACGAACTCGATGAAGTCCTTAGTTCCCTTCCCTTGCACCACCAGCTTTCCGCTGAGGTAGAGTGTCACATTGAGATCCTTTTTGGCGCCGCTAATGCGGGCATACGGCACCTCTTTTAGGTCGTAGGGACCGGATTGCAGGTGCGCTACGAGTTGGGTTGCCTGATCGGTTGTCAATGTCGCTGTGTGACTGGTCACGGAGGACCGTGGGCCCTGGATTGGGCGGGTTGTCGAGTCAGAACTGGCCCCAGGCCGACCGGCACGTCAGCTTCCGCTCCATGGGATTGCAACGGTGCAGCAAAAGCGGGAAGTCGGTTCAAGATCCGGGGAGATCTCTGGCGATCACCGCGGAGCTGCTCACTCGATGGTTTGACAAGAACGCCCGAGATCTTCCGTGGCGGAGGACGCAAGATCCTTACGCGGTGTGGATTTCTGAGGTGATGCTGCAGCAGACACAGGTGCAAACGGTGATCCCCTATTGGGGCCGCTGGATGGACAATTTGCCGAGAATCCGCGATTTGGCCGAGGCGCCTCCGGAACGGGTTCTCAAGCTTTGGGAAGGTCTCGGGTATTACTCCCGTGCCCGAAATCTGCAGCGCGCGGCCTGCCAAATTCTCGAGGAACACAACGGAGTGTTTCCTCAGGATCCTGCTGCGATTCTGTCTCTGCCGGGAATCGGGCGCTACACAGCAGGGGCCGTCGCTTCCATCGCTCTGGATCAACCTGAGCCCATCCTGGACGGGAACGTAATACGGGTCCTCACTCGCTTCTTCGCTCTAGAGGGCGACCCCAAGGTTCGACCTCTGAATCAGCGGCTTTGGGAGCTGGCTGCCGAACTGGTTGAGGCAGCATATTCCGCCGAACATCTGGGTGATCGCCGGTGCGCGCGAATTAACCAGTCACTCATGGAATTGGGCGCCACAGTGTGCACCCCGGGGGCACAGCCCGCCTGCGGAGTTTGCCCTGTAGCCGATGCCTGCGAAGCTCGTCGGCGAGGCCAACAAGAACGATTCCCAGAGCTGCCGCCGCGGGTCCCTATAACAAAGCGTTTTTTTGCAACTGGAATCATCGCGCATCAGGGGCGATACCTCTTGAGACTGCGCGAGGACACGGAGGTGAACCGAGGGTTTTGGGAGTTCCCCAACTGGGAAACAGGCCCCTCTGACCCGCCGGAGGCAGTGTTGAGCGAGCAGTTGGGCATTCCACCAAACCGTTGGTCTTCACTGCCCGACCTGCGCCATCACATCACTCGGTACCGGATGACCCAACGGGTTCGATGCGCCTCGTTTCTACCTTCCCCAGACTGGGCCAAAGGAACCTGGCTTTGGGCCACGGCCACCGAACTGGAGTCTCTGGCCATGACCGCAGCCCACCGCAAACTCTCGTTGCGTCTCGTCGGAACTTTCGGGGAAAGCCGGCAATTGTCATAGGAGGCGGTCGGGGCCACTGTGTGCGGACAAGTGAACGACGGACGACTCATAGCCCCAGATCACCCGCATTTTTCGGGCTTCATTTTCAAGATCCAAGCCAACATGGATCCGAAGCATCGGGATCGCATCGCCTTTGTGCGGATCGTCAGCGGGAAATTCGAGCGGGACATGAACGTTTTTCACATCCAGTCGGGTCGGAAAGTCCGCCTAAGTTCATCGCACAAGCTCTTCGGAAATGAACGAGAGACGGTGGATGTAGCGTATCCAGGGGACATTATCGGTCTAGTGGGCCACGACGGCTTCGGTATCGGAGACACTCTGAGCACCGATCCAAAGATTCGCTTCGATGAGATCCCTCGTTTCACTCCCGAGGTGTTCGAGTATTTCCACAATCCCAACACAGCTAAATTCAAGCAGTTCCGCCAGGGACTGGACCAGTTGCTGTTGGAAGGAGTGGCGCAGGCCTTCCATCTGAAGGACACAGCCAGCCGGGTTCCACTGTTGGCTGCCGTCGGCCCGTTGCAGTTCGAGGTGCTTCAGTACCGGCTCGAGACGGAATACAACGCCGAGACGCGACGGGAGAGTGCACCGTTCTCCACCGTCCGCTGGCTGCCCCAAGGAACGCCGACTGAGACGCTAGACACCCTCTCTTTGCCCACTGGAGCCCGGTTGGCCTTCGACATGGATTCCAACCCCGTGGTCTTGTTCCCCAGCGAGTGGTCGTTGGGGTACTTTTCGCAAAATCATCCGAACCTTACCCTAACCTCACTGGCACCCCCCCGGCTGCACACCCGGTAAATTTCCGCCCCTCCCATCGATTTGCCTGATATGACTTCCGCCACTGATTTCGCCTCACCGGCCATGCCCGACTCGACCGGCCATTTTGGGCCGTTTGGAGGACGCTACGTGCCAGAGACTCTCGTCCACCCGCTCCAGCAGCTAGAGGACGAATACTGGCGCGCCCAGCAAGACCCAGAGTTCCAGCGGGAACTCGATTATTATCTCAAGGAGTTCGTGGGACGGCC